>Ga0070695_100000209_pt1 | contig 28514 bp, 31 predicted proteins | sample KBSK1252metaG_FD_65471 | JGI IMG/M metagenome (GOLD analysis project Ga0070695, IMG submission 65471) | Corn, switchgrass and miscanthus rhizosphere microbial communities from Kellogg Biological Station, Michigan, USA - KBS K1-25-2 metaG | ecosystem: Host-associated > Plants > Roots >...
CCCAAGTTCCAGATGCCGGAGGGCATGGACGTCCGCTTCCCGAGGCGCCACCTCGGCTGCTCGGTCGGCGGCGTCGGCGTCGAGAAGCTGCCGCCCGGAGTACGGCAGCCGTTCGGCCACACGCACTCCCAGCAGGAGGAGATCTACGTGATCGCGGAGGGCTCGGGCCGGATCAAGCTCGACGACGAGATCGAGGAGCTCAAGCAGTGGGACATCCTCCGCGTCGGCCCGGGCGTGATGCGCAATCTCGAGGCCGGCTCCGAAGGGATCACGCTGATCGCCTTCGGCGCGCCGATCGCGGAGGAGAACGACGGCGAGATCGTGCCCGGGTGGTGGACCGACTGAAGCTCGCGGTCGCCGCGGTGGCAATGGCCGCCACGGCCTGGGGGCTGCTTCAGCTGCAGGCGTCGGCGTCTTCCGGCGGCTCGACGGCGTCGCCGGCGGCGCGCGTGACCGTCGCATTCGCCGGCGACATCGCGCTCCTTGGGCCTGCCCCTGCCTCTCTCTTCGCGGGAGTGCGCGGACAGCTCCGCCGAGCCGACGTCGCGATCGGGAACCTCGAGGGAACGCTGAGCACCGGCGGAACGTCGAAGTGCGGGAAGAACAGCACAGGCTGTTTCGCGTTCCAGTCTCCCCCACAGTCGGCGGCCCTCCTGCGCGGCGCGGGCTTCGACGACCTCAACGTCGCGAACAACCATGCCTTCGACTACGGCGCATCGGGCCAGCAGCAGACCCTGCGGGCGCTCGCGCGCTACCGATTGCGCTGGAGTGGACGGCCGGGCCAACTCACGGTCCTTCGCGCGGACGGCATGCGCGTCGCCGTCGTCGGCTTCGCCCCCTACCCGTGGGCGCAGAGCCTGACCGACATTCCCGCAGCGCAGGCGCTCGTGCAGCGGGCGGCAGCGCAGGCCGACCTCGTCGTCGCAGTCCTCCATGCGGGCGCCGAGGGCGTCGACCACCAGCACGTCCCCGCCGGGACGGAGTTCTACCTCGGAGAGAACCGCGGCAACGAGCGCCAGTTCGCGCACGCGCTCGTCGCCGCCGGTGCGAATCTCGTCGTGGCTTCGGGGCCCCATGTGCTGCGCGGGCTCCAGCTCTTCCACCATACGGCCATCGCCTACTCGGTCGGCAACTTCGCGACCTCCGGCAATGCGCTCTCGACCGGCGGTGTGCTGGGGGAAAGCGCGATTCTCGTCGTCACGCTCGCCGCCGATGGAACGCTCGTCTCCGCCCGGCTGTGGCCCGTGCAGATGGTAGGCGGCGCGCCGCGGCGGAGCTACGGCCCGAGCATCCTGCGGCACGTCAATGCGCTCTCGCGCGCGGACTTCGGTAGGAGCGCGCTGCTCGCGACGGACAGCGGCGCGCTTCGCGTCTCGAGCTGAGTCCGGGAGCGCCGGCTGTGGCCGGCACTCCCGGAGAGGGTCGCTATCTCCGCCGGTCGACGAGGTCGTTCATCGCCGGCACGTTCGCCGTGTCACACGTATTGGCGAGGCAACCGAGATTCCAGTTGTCCTCGATCGTGCGCAGCATCGAGTAGTGGTTGTACGCGGTGAACGAGGCGTCGGGCTCGTGCTGGTCTCCTCGGATCACAAGCGTCAACACGTGGCCGCCGCCCGGGTTCGCGTCACAGCAGCCGCGCGTGTCGCCGAAGCCGAAGTCGGTGGGCGAGCCGGTGAAGTCGCTCTCGTCCCAGGTGATGAAGATCACCGAGTTCGGGCCCCAGGCCGGGGACGACATGATCTCGCCGACCGTGTTGGCGAGGAACGCGTCTCCCGCTTGGATCAGCAGCTGCTCGTTCGAGAAGTCGCACGGATCGGACGAGCCTCCGCCGCCCCTGCCGTGCATGTCGTTGCACTGATCCGGGCTGATCCAGGAGTAGTCCGGAACCTGGTTCGAGGCCAGATCGGCGCTGAGCTGGCTGAAATCGACGAGCTTCGCCATCCGTTCCGAACTGTTCTGGACGTCGGTGAAGGAGACGAACGGGTTGTGCTTTCGCTCGTAGAGCTGATTGCCGCAGGCGTGATCGAGCTTCGTCGTACAGAGCGAGTAGCCCTGCATGTAGCCCTTCCACGATTTGCCATGGCTCTCGAGCTGGTCGACGATGTTCGGCAAGTCGACCGTGACGTCATTGTCGTCCGGCACCCCGGCTCTGGTCCCGGCCGTTGCCGCGATGTAGTTCGGCTGGCTCGGATGCGTGACGCCGTAGTAGTTGCCGGCGACGCCGTACGTCTTCACCGCCTGGTTGATCCACGGCGCGTTCGGGTTGTTGAGCAGGGCTTCGATACCCGTGTTCTCCATCATGATCACGAACACATGACTGAAGGGGGGAACGCCCGCTGGATGCTGCGGCGCCCCCGAGGCGGATGCTGTCCCGACCAGCAGCACGATCGCTGCGATCAGACCGCCACCGAACAGAGTCCAGCGACGCTTGCGCATATCTCACTCCTTTCCCTGGTTTCCTGGGCCGGAGGAAAACCTTTTCAAAACGCAGACGCCGAGCGCGCGCGGAAGGCGCTTGGAATTGCAAGCGCCGCTCAGGAACGAGGCCGCTGTGAGTCGTACATCCCCCACTCCTCGCGCAGCGCCTCGCAGATCTCGCCGACCGTGCAGCGTGCCCGCAGCGCCTCGCGCATCGGCGGGAGCAGGTTCGCGTTTCCGCGCGCGGTGTCGCGAACCGCCGCGATCGCCGCGGTCGCCTCGTCGGCGTTGCGGTCCGCCCGGACCCGTGCCGTCCGCTCGAGCTGGCGCCTCTCGGCGTCCGGGTCGATCCGCAGCAACTCGATCCGCTCCGCCTCGTCCTCGGGGAAGGCGTTGACGCCGACGATCACCCGCTCCCCCGTTTCAACCTGCTGCTGGAACTCGAACGCCGCCCGCTCGATCTCCTCCTGCACGAAGCCCGACTCGACCGCGGCGACAGCGCCGCCCACGTCGTCCACACGCTCGATCAGCTCCCAGGCACGCGCCTCGAGCTCGTCCGTCAGCGACTCGATGTAGTAGGAGCCGCCGAGCGGGTCGGCGGTCTCTGTGCTCCCCGCCTCCGCCGCGATGATCTGCTGCGTCCGGAGCGCAATGTGAGCCGCATGTTCGCTCGGCAGCGCGAGCGCCTCGTCGAACGAGTTCGTGTGGAGGCTCTGCGCTCCGCCCGCGACGGCCGACAGCGCCTGGATCGCGACACGGACGATGTTGTTCTCCGGCTGCTGCGCCGTGAGCGTCGAGCCGCCCGTCTGCGCGTGGAAGCGAAGGGCCAAGGACCTCGGATTCGTCGCGCCGAAGCGCTCGCGCATGATCCGCGCCCACAGCCGTCGCGCCGCGCGGAACTTCGCCACCTCCTGGAAGAAGTCGTTGTGCGCGTTGAAGAAGAACGAGAGGCGCGCCCCGAAGTCGTCCGGTGAGAGCCCCGCCTCGACCGCCGCCGCGCAGTAGGCACATCCGTTCGCGAGCGTGAACGCGAGCTCCTGCACCGCGGTCGAGCCGGCCTCGCGGATGTGGTACCCGCTGATCGAGATCGTGTTCCAACGCGGAATCCGCTCGGCGCAGTACGCGAACAGGTCGGTCGTCAGCCGCATCGAGGGCCGCGGCGGGAAGATGTAGTTCCCGCGGGCGATGTACTCCTTGAGGATGTCGTTCTGGACGGTGCCGCGGAGCGCGTCCGGCGCGACGCCCTGCTCGTCGGCCACGAGCTCGTAGAGGAGCAGCAGGAGCGAGGCCGGCGCGTTGATCGTCATCGAGGTCGAGACCTCGCCGAGCGGGATCCCGTCGAGCAGGATCTCCATGTCGGCGATCGAGTCGATCGCGACTCCCGTACGGCCCACCTCCCCGAGCGCCCGTGGGTCGTCGGAGTCGTAGCCGAGCTGCGTCGGCAGGTCGAAGGCGATCGAGAGGCCGGTCTGGCCTCGTTCGAGGAGGTAGCGGTAGCGCGCGTTCGACTCCTCGGCGGAGGCGAAGCCTGCGTACTGCCGGATCGTCCACGGCCGGCCGCGGTACATGTCCGGGTACGGGCCCCGTGTGTACGGGTACTCGCCCGGCGGCTCGAGCGCGCGCGGCGCGTCGGCCGCTGTGTAGACGGGTTTCACCTCGATTCCGGACTCGGTACGCCGGTCGCCGGTCGCCGCCATGGCGAAGATCGTAGACACGCCCCGACGCGGGGGTATATGATTGACTGGCTGTTCAGTCAACCGAGCCCCCGCAGGGCGGTTGGAATCTTCTCCTTGGTCGCGTGAGGCCGGCACCCGCCGGCCTCACGTGTGTCTGCGACAGGCAAGATCGCTCCGTGCGCGTCACCGTTCGCCTCTTTGCCGGGCTCCGCGAGCGTGCCGGGCGTCCGCGGGTCGAGCTCGAGGACGTGGCGCGCGTGGAGGACGTCTGGTCGAGGCTCGATCTCGGAACCGAGCCGCCGGGCCTTCTCTATGCCGTTAACCGCGAGTACGTGGAACGCGGCCACGAGCTTGCCGATGGAGACGAGGTGGCGCTCATTCCCCCGGTCAGTGGTGGTCGGTTCAGCGGTGGTTCGTTCCAGCTCGTCGACGGACCACTCGACGTCGCGGCCGTGCTACGCGAGGTCGAGGATCGTCAGGCCGGTGCGATCGCGAGCTTCGTCGGCACCGTTCGCGGCCACTCACGCGGACGGGACGTGGAGCACCTCGAGTACGAGGCGTTCGAGGAGATGGCCGAGCCGATGCTCGCTCGTCTTGGCGACGAGCTGACCGAGCGGCACAGCCTCTGCGCAGTCGCGATTCACCACCGCCTCGGCCGCGTCGAGATCGGGGAGGCGAGCGTCGTCATCGCGGTCTCCGCGCCGCACCGCTCAGCCGCGCTCGACGCTTGTCGAGAGGCGATCGAGACACTCAAGACGACGATCCCGCTCTGGAAGAAGGAGGTCTACGCCGGCGGCGAGGAATGGATAGGGCGAGGCTCGTGAGCGCCGAGGCCCCACAACCGCAGCGCGACCTCCTCCGCCGCTCACTCGATCGGCTCGTCGGCCTGGCGGTCGTGATCGGAGGGTTTGCGAAGTTCTTCACCTTCTTCGTCTCCTTCGCGGCGTACTCGTTCTGGTTCGGAAGCTGGAAGTTCGGCCTCGGCTTCGTACTGCTCATCCTCGTACACGAGCTCGGTCATGTCGTGGAGGCGCGACGCCAGGGGGTTCCCGTCTCGCTGCCGACGTTCATCCCGTTCTTCGGCGCCTTCGTGACGGTGCAGAAGGCAGGGCTCACGCCGTGGCGGAGCGCGCTCATCTCACTCGCCGGCCCGTGCATCGGCGGGCTCGGCGCGGCCGCCGCCTGGGCCGTCGGCTCCGCCCAGGGCACGACATGGCTCGTGGTGCTCGCGAACGTCGGCTTCCTGCTCAACGCCTTCAATCTGCTCCCGATCGGCTTCCTCGACGGCGGCAGCGTCTTCCGCGCCATCTCGGAGTCGCGGCGGGGCTGGATCCGCCACGAGAACGGCATCCCGGTCGAAGCGGTTCGACCCGACCGAGAGCAGGCCAATCTCATCACCGTCCTCTACGTCGTCGTCGCGGCCGTACTCGTCGCCTGCTTGCTCGCCACGCGGCAGAGCGGGATGCTCTAGGTCGATGGAAGACCGCGAGCTCCTCCAGTCACACCACTCGCTCGAGTACCTGCGCGGGCGCGCGAAGTCGATCGGCGACGAGTTCCTGGCCGGGTTCGAGGCGGTCGAGCGGATCGATCGCCCGGCGGTCTCCTGCTTCGGCTCGGCGCGATCGCTCGAGCGGTCTCCGGCCTACGAGCTCGCGCGCGAGACGGCGCGGCTCTTCGGCGAGGCGGGCTGGGCCGTCGTCACCGGCGGCGGCCCGGGCGTGATGGAAGCGGCGAACCGCGGCTGCCGCGAGGGCGGCGGGCTCTCGGTCGGCTTCGGGATCGAGCTGCCGCACGAGCAGGGGCTCAACGACTACCTCGACCTCTCGCTGACCTTCGACCACTTCTACGCCCGCAAGACGATGTTCGTGAAGGCGGCGGAGGGCTTCTGCGTCTTCCCGGGTGGCTTCGGCACGGCCGACGAGCTGTTCGAGGCGCTCGTGCTGATCCAGACCGGCAAGGTCCTCCACTTCCCCGTCGTGCTGATGGGCACGGCGTACTGGACACCGCTGCTCGAGTGGGTGCGCCGCAGCGCGCTCGCCGACGGGATGGTCTCGGCAGAGGATCTCGCCCTGCTGACGCTGACCGACGAACCGGGCATGGCTCTCGAGACCGTGCTCGATGCGTATCGCGCCGGCGACGGAGCGGCGAGCCCGCATGCGCCCGAGAAGGCGGACGCGCAGTAGTGGAGCTCCGCGATCTGCCCTCGGTTGACGAGCTCGCGCGGGCGGCCGGTGATCCGCTCGCGATGGACGCCGCCCGCGTGGTGATCGAGCGGGCGCGGGAGGAGATCCAGGCGGGCTCGGATCCCGGCGATCTCGCCGCGCGGCTGCGAGAGGAGCTGATGGACGCGCGGCGGCCACGGCTGCGACGCGTCATCAACGCAACGGGAGTCGTCGTCCACACGAACCTCGGCCGGGCGCCGCTCGCCGACGAGGCGCTCGCGCGGGTCGTCGAGGCCGGGCGCGGCTACTCGAACCTCGAGTACGACCTCGCCGAGGGCGCGCGCGGCTCGCGCCAGGATCACGTCGCGGCGATCCTGCACCGGCTCACCGGCGCGGAGTCGGCGCTCGTCGTCAACAACAACGCCGCCGCCGTCCTCCTCGCTCTGGCTGCGCTGGGCGAAGGGCGCGAGGTGGTCGTCTCGCGCGGAGAGCTGATCGAGATCGGGGACGGCTTCCGCATTCCGGACGTCCTGGCGCGCTCCGGTGCGCGACTCGTCGAGATCGGGACGACGAACCGGACGCGGGCCGCGGATTACGAGCGCGCGATCGGGCCGGAGACGGCGCTGCTCCTGCGCGTCCACCAGTCGAACTTCCGTGTCGTGGGCTTCGAGGAGCGGCCGCGGCTCGAGGAGGTCGCCGCCGTCGCGCGCCGCCACGATCTCCCGCTCGTCGACGACCTTGGTTCGGGTGCCGTAGCGCCGGTCGAGGCCGAGCCCACGGCACGGGAATCGCTCGCGGCCGGCGCCGACCTCGTCTGCTTCTCGGGAGACAAGCTGCTCGGTGGGCCGCAGGCCGGGATCGTGCTCGGCAGCGCCGCGCTCGTCGAGCGGCTGCGCAGGCATCCGCTGCAGCGTGCGCTGCGAATCGACAAGCTCTCGCTCGCCGCGCTCGAAGGCACGCTCCTCCTGCACCTCGAAGCGCCGGAGCGGATCCCTGTCCTGCGCACGCTGGCGCAAGCCACCGACGCGGTGCGCGAGCGCGCTGAGCGGCTCGCGGCGGCGACCGGCGGCGAGGTCGAGGAGACCGTCGGACGCGTCGGCGGCGGCGCGCTGCCGCTGGCGGAGCTGCCGAGCTTCGCCTGCGCGCTTGAGGAGTCGCTCGCAGCTCCGCTTCGCGCGGGCGACCCGCCGGTGGTGGGAGTCGTTCGTGACGGCCGCCTGCTCCTCGACTGCCTGACGCTGACGAACGCGGAGGCTGCCGAGGCCACTGAAGCAGTCCTTGCTAGCCGTCGATGAACGACTACAACCGCCAGCGCCTCGATTTGATCACAGGCCTTACCGACGAAGGCCAGGTGTGGCCGCTCGATCTCCTTGTCGGCAAGTACGGACCGAAACTGGCGACGCGCGGAATCGCCGATGGGGTCGCTGTCATTTGCCGCGATTCCTACGAAAGCCTCGAAGATTCGAGCTTCCTTTCGATCGAGGACGCGATAGTCATCATCAACCGCTCGTACGAGATGTCGGACTACGTCATCGCCGCAGGACCGTCGACGCCGATAGCTTTGGAAGACGAGCCCAACCTCATCTTCGGCTACGGCTCCGACGAGCCCGACGCCGTTGCCGAGGTACGGCGCCACAACGCGGAGCGGCGGGAGCCGTGGGTGAAGTGCCGCTGACGGTCGGCACTGCGGGTCACATCGACCACGGAAAGACGGCGCTCGTCGAGGCGCTCACCGGCAAGAACACCGACCGGCTCCCCGAGGAACACCAGCGCGGCATCTCGATCGACCTCGGCTACGCGCCGCTCGAGCTGCCGGACGGCACGAGTCTTTCCGTCGTCGACGTGCCGGGGCACGAGCGCTTCGTGCGCACGATGGTCGCGGGCGCGAGCGGCATCGACCTCTTCCTGCTCGTGGTCGACGCCGGCGAGGGCGCGCGGCCGCAGACGCACGAGCATCTCTCGATCCTGCGCCTGCTGGGGATCGAGCACGGCGTCGTCGCGCTCACGAAGACGGATCTCGTGGACGAGGAGACGGTCGAGCTCGCGCGCATCGAGGCAGAGGAGCTCGTGCCGGGCGCTTCCGTCGTCGCGACGAGCGCCCGCACCGGGGCCGGACTCGACGACCTGCGGGCGGCGCTCGCGGGCGTGGCCTCGCAGGTCGTGCGTCACGGCGTCGACGGCCCGGCTCGCCTCCATATTGACCGGTCCTTCACGCTGCGGGGGATCGGGACAGTCGCGACGGGGACGCTCTGGTCGGGCACGATCGGCGAGGGGGACGAGCTGCGCGTGGAGCCGCGCGGCCGGAGCGTGCGGGTGCGGAGCGTGCAGGTGCACGACCGGCCCGTCGAGCGCGCCGAGGCGGGTCAGCGCGTCGCCGTTTCGCTTCCCGGCGTCGAGCGGCAGGAGCTCCGCCGCGGCGACGTCCTCGTCACTCCGGGCGCGGCGCGCGCGAGCTTCCGGCTCGACGTGGCGCTCGAGCCGTTGGGGGAGATCCCGGCGCGCGTCATGCTCCACCACGGCACCGCCGAGACCGTCGCTCGAGTGGCCCGCGCCGGCGACCGCTTCGCGCAACTCCGCCTCTCACGGCCGGTCGTCGCCGCGCGCGGCGACCGCGTCGTCCTGCGCGCCGGTACAACGGTCGCCGGCGGCGGCGTCCTCGATCCCACTCCGCCACGCCATGCGGACGTCGCGCGGTTCGAGGCGCTCGAACGCGGCGAGACGCTCGTCCACTCTCCTATGCTCGTGGATGGCGAGTGGGTCTGGTCTCAGGAGTGGCTCGAGGAGCTGCGCACCGATCTGGAGCGCGCGATCGACGCCGCCGATGCCCTCGACCCGGGCGTTCCGGTTCCGGCCGCCGAGTGGTCGAAGGCCGTCGCCCCGCACCTCGGGCTCGAGCTGCGCGGAGCGAAGCTCTACCGGCCGGGCGCCGGCCCGGAGCTCGGCGAGCGCGCAGAGGCAGCCGAGGTGCTCGCGGCGCAACTCGGCGTCGAGCCGGTGCGAGTCGAGGACGCGCAGCTCGCCCGCTTCCTCGAGGAGCAAGGCCGGCTCGTGCGAGTCGGGGACGGCTTCGCGGTCTCACCCGAGGCGTACCAGCAGGGGCGAGAAGCCCTCGTCGACGGGATCACGCTCGCTCAATTCCGCGATGCGCTCGGTGTCGGCCGGAAGACGGCGCAGCTCTACCTCGAGCGCTTCGACGCCGACGGGGTGACGCGGCGCGTCGGAGATGCGAGAGTTCTCCGCCGGCGACGATGAACATCCGCGACCTGATCGAGCGCTACAACGCCGCGTGGAACGCGCAGGACCTCGACACGATCCACGGGCTCCACCATCCCGACGTCGTGTTCGACAACCACACGGCCGCGGAACGCGCCGAGGGTGCGGAAGCCGTCCGCGAGCACATCGCGCAGATCTTCCGCAACAACCCGACCCTGCGATTCACGACGCGCGCGCTCTACGTCGGCGACGACTTCGCGGTCTGCGAATGGACGGCGTCCACCGGCGCGAAGGAGTGGGACGGGATCGACGTGTTTCCGCTCAGGGACGGGCTGATTCTGCGGAAGGACGTGTACTCGTCCTCGCACCGTCCGCGCGAAGCTGGTTGAGCCACGCCCGCGCCTCGCGCGACGAGCGCAAGCGAATGATCGATGCGTGCGGAAGCTCGAGCGCCGCACTCTCGCGACGGCGCTCGGCCCACACCGACCACGCCCAACGCACCGGGTGCTCGGGGTCCCGCCAGCTGCGCGGGTCGGGTTGCCGGAGCGAGCGCCAGATCACGCGCCACATCACTGTCCGACGCGGATAGTCGAGCGCGACGACCGCGTCCGCCCGCGGGTACACGAGCGCTTCGACCCAGTAAGGCGCCCCGTCGAACACCCACGAGTCGCCGGCCACGACCTCGGCCACGCGCCGTCGGTACTCCTCGCTGCCCAAGACGCCGAGTTCGTCGCGTTCGACGTGCGGTGTGGCGAGTTGCGCGGCGAGCGCTCGCGAGAGCGTTGTCTTACCGGCGCCCGCGCAACCGATGACGACGATGCGTCGCAGCTCAGGCGCGCCCGCGCGCTACAACGTCCGCTGCGCGCGCAGCAGGACCGACGGTGAGCTGGAGCACGTCCGGACGGCTGTAGTGGCCGACCGGGTCGAATCGCTGTCGCTCGGCGAGCAGCCGCGCCGGATCGAGCTCCGCGTAGAGGATCCCCTCCTCGTCGTACAGCGGCCCGGCGAGGTACGAGCCATCGGGGGCAAGGATCGCGCTGCCGCCGCGACCGATCGTGCCCGCCCCCGCGATCTCGGCGGCGAGCGGGAAGTCGTCGGGGTATGCCGACTCGCGCTGGAAGTGCGCCGGCGCGACGACGTACGCGCGACTCTCGCGCGCGATGTGGACGAGCGTCTGCTGCCACGCGTCGCCGTCGTCGGCGGTCGACGCGACGTAGATCTCGACACCCGACTCGTAGAGCGCGACGCGCGCGAGCGGCATGTAGTTCTCCCAGCAGATCAGCCCACCGACCCGGCCGAAGCCGGTCTCGACCGCCTCGAGGCCCCGGCCGTCGCCCTGGCCCCAGACAAGCCGCTCGTGATTCGTCGGCACGAGCTTGCGGTGATGGAGGGCGAGCTCACCGGCCGGGGAGTGGTAGAGGAGCGAGTTGTAGATCGTCCCGGGTCGCTCGGGGTCGACCTCATTGACGCCGGTCACGATCCAGATGCCGAGATCCTGCGCTGCCGCGCCGATCCGCCGTTCGGCCGGCGAGCCGATTGCGACCGACTCCTGCGCGAGGCGCGCGAACGTCTCCCTGGCTGCCGAGGCATCCCAGCCGGCGAATGCCTTGGCCCACACCGACGAGGGGTAGACCGGCACGAACGTCTCGGGGAAGACTACGAGCTCGGCACCCTCCCGCGCGGCATCGGCCGCGACGGCCTCGAGCTTGTCGAGCGTCGCCTCGCGGTCGAGCACCACCGGCTCGACCTGGACGCACGCGACCTTGACCGGGCGCTCCATCTCCATGAGCCTACTCCGCCCTGCCGTGCCCGCCGCCGCCGGGGGTCTCGACCCGGACGACGTCACCCGCATGCAGCTGGCGCGTCAGTTTCGGCGGCTGCTCCTCGCCGTTGACGAGGGTTCGGCCCGGCGCGCCGTCGGCTCCGCCGCCGCGGCCCGGAGGCGCGTGGCGGCGGCGCTCCGCGAGCACCGAGAGCCGGCAGTCCTCGAGCACGTGCAGCTCGCGCAGGACGCCGTCGCCGCCCCGATGCGCGCCTCCTCCGCCCGATCCGAGTCTCAACTCCCAGCGCTCCACTCTGAGTGGATACTCGAGCTCGATCGCCTCCGCCGGAGTGGCGAGCGTGTTCGACATCGCGACGTGGACGGCGCTCGGGCCGCCGGCATCCGGGCACGCGCCCTGTCCTCCTCCGACGGTCTCGTAGTACGTAAACCCGTCGTTGCCGAAGGCGAGGTTGTTCATCGTCCCCTCGCCCGCCGCAGGCACCGGCACGAGCCGGCCCAACGCGGTGAAGACGACGTCGACGATGCGTGAGGAGGTCTCGGTATTGCCGGCGACGACCGCGGCGGGCCGGCGTGCGTTGACAAGGCAGCCCTCCGGCGCGGTCACGGTGACGGGAGCGAAGGCACCGCCCGAGGCGGGCAGCTCCGGCTCGGTGAGGCAGCGAACGACGAAGTAGCACGCCGACTTCGTCACTGCGAGCGGGCAGTTGAGGTTGCCGTCGTATTGCGGCGCCGTCCCCGTGAAGTCGATCCGGATCTCGTCGCCGGCGATCTCGACCGCGCAGCGAATCGGTACGTCGCCGTCGACCGCCTCGACGACGTCCTCGGCCTCGCCGCGACCATCGGGAAGGTCCGCCAGCGCCGCCCGCACCATCCGCTCGGAGTAGGCGTAGAGCTCGTCCATCGCCGCGGCAACACCGGGTCGGCCACGGCGCTCGCAGAGCTCCTCGAGCCGGCGTTCGGCGAGCCGGTGCGCGGCGAGCTGGGCGCGAAGGTCGCCGCGCCGTTCCTCCGGTTGCCGCGTCGCCTCGACGAACTGCTCGAGCACGTCGTCGGTGAGGAGCTGCGGCGGCAGGATCACGCCCTCCTCCTCGAGCGTCCGCGAGAACGCGGGCAGGCTCGCGGGCTCGATCCCGCCGACGTCGGCGTGGTGGGCGCGCGAGACAGCGAAGCCGAGGACGGTGCGCGAGACCAGCGTCACGTCGGGCAGGTGCGTGCCGCCGGTGTACGGGTCGTTGAGGATCCCGACTTGCCCCGGCTCGAGGCCGAGCTGCATGACGGCCGCGACCGCGTCAGGCATCGCACCGAGGTGAACCGGGATGTGCTCCGCCTGCGCGATCATGCGCCCGCGCTCGTCGAACAGAGCAGTCGAGCAGTCGCGCCGCTCCTTGATATTCGCGGAGAAGGACGAGCGGATCAGGACAGCGCCCATCTCCTCCGCGATCGACCGCAACGCCGCGCCGATCACTTGCAACTGAATTGGTGCGATCAGGTCACTCACGCGTCACGACCCAACTGAAACCATCCCTAACCCCCTCCCACCCGGGGGGAATCCACAAGGTCGACCCTTCCAGCTCGAGCAGGGCCGGCCCGGACAGGCGCTGTTGTTCGCCGTTCGGCAGCTCCAGCTCCGGGCCGGGCACGACGTCGGCGGTGCGGACAGCGACGAGCTCGACTTCGCGGCCGCGGTCGGCGTAGCCGTAGCGCTCCTCGTGCGCCCGGTGGAAGCGCTCCTCCAGCTCGTCTCCGAGCGGCACGGCCAGCTCGAATGACTGACCGCGGTACCGCAGGTCTGCCTCCCCTTCCACCGGGAGCTCATCTACTTCGTCGAGCGGCCGGACGTGCGAGACCACGTGGTCGCGCCGCTCGTCCCCCGCTGCCAGACCAAGCGCCGAGAGGACGCCTGCGGCCGCCGGCACGACCACTGCCTCCATGCCCAGCTCCTCGGCGAGCGCGCACGCGTGGAGCGGGCCCGCGCCGCCGTAGGCGACGAGCGCGAACTCCCGCGGGTCGTGGCCCCGCTCGACCGAGACGACACGCAGCGCACGCAGCATCTCGGCGTTGACAACCTCGACCACCGCTGCCGGGTCGATCCCCTCGAGGGCCGCCGCAGCTGCGTCGCGGTCGAGCACGAGCCCGCCCGGCAGCTCCTCGGGTAGCCGGCCGAGCAGGAGGTTCGCGTCGGCCACCGTTGCGCCGCCACCGCGGCCGTAACAGGCAGGGCCGGGGTCCGCGCCCGCCGACTCCGGCCCGACCCGCAACGCCCCGCCCGCGTCGCGCCGCACGAGGGAGCCGCCCCCGGCGCCGACCGTGTGCACGTCCACCGACCCAAGGCGGATCGGCAGGCCGCCCACTTCGCGCTCCGAAACTCGGGCCGCCCGACCGCCCGGAAGCAGGCAGACGTCGGTCGAGGTGCCGCCCATGTCGAAGGCGATCGCGTCCTCGAAGCCTGCCCCGTGCGCGACGAGGCCGGCGCCGATGACGCCGCCCGCCGGACCGGAGACGAGAAGCCGTGCTGGATGCGCCGCCGCCTCCTCCGCCGGGACAACGCCGCCGGAGGAGAGCATCACGACCGGGCCGGGCAAACCGCCCTCGGCCGCAGCCGCCGCGAGCGCGTACAGATATCGGGCCGCGACGGGCGCGAGGTACGCGTCAGCGGCGGTCGTCGAGGCGCGCTCGTACTCCCGGAACTCGGGCGCGAGCTCATGCGACGCGACGACGTGGACGCCGGGATGGCGCCGCCGCAGCTCGTCCGCGACGGCCTGCTCGTGGGACGGATCGCGGAACGCAAAGAGCAGGCAGACGGCGACTGCCTCCGCGTCGACGAGGTCGGGCAGAGAGTCGAGGTCGAGCGGCTCGAGCTCTCCCTTTGGGCCGATCCGGCCACGAACGCCGGAACAGCGCTCGAGGGGGACGAGAGGCTCCGGATGCTCGGCGCAGAGGCGATAGAGATGCGCACGCGTCTGGCGGCGCAGGTGGAGGAGGTGCTCGAAGCCGGCATTGCCCACGTACGCGGTGCGGGCGCCGCGCCGCTCGAGGAGAGCGTTCGTGGCGACAGTCGTCCCGTGCGCGAAGCGCGTCACGCCGTCCCCGGCTCCGACCGCACGAGCCGCGGCCAGGACCGACTCCTCTTGCCGCGAAGCGGTCGGCACCTTCGCCGTCCGGATCCGACCGGCGTCGACGAGCACGGCGTCGGTGAACGTCCCTCCGACGTCGACGCCCAGGATCGCCACGCGCGTACTCTGACCGCCCGTGCCGGTCCGCGCCTTCCTGTTCGACTTCGACGGCCTCATCCTCGACACCGAGCTCGCCTCGCGGGCCGGCTGGGAGCTTCTCTACCGCGACCACGGCCACGAGCTGCCGGCCGACCTCTGGGCAACGCTCGTCGGTACCACGCACGCGTCGTGGAGCCCGAGCGATCACCTCGAAGACCTCGTCGGCGAGCCGCTCGACTGGGATGCGCTGAACGAGCGGCGTTACGCCCACGAGATCGCGCTCATCGAGGCGGAGGAGCTTCGTCCGGGAATCGCGGAGTACTTCGCGGCCGCGCGGCGGCACCGGCTGAAGAGGGCGATCGTGTCCAGCTCGAGTCGGCGCTGGGTCGACATGCACCTCGAGCGGCTCGAGGAGACGGTCGGCTGGGATGCGATCTGCACCGCAGACGGCGATCGCACGCGCGCGAAGCCGGCTCCGGTGTTGTACCTCGAAGCGCTGGGCCTGCTCGAGGTCGCCGCGGACGAGGCGGTCGCGTTCGAGGACTCACCGAACGGCGTCCTCGCGGCGAAGGCGGCGGGCCTCTTCTGCGTCGCCATTCCCAACGAGGTGACGCGAGAGCTGGGCCTGGAGGAGGCCGGAGCGGATGTCGTCCTCGACTCGCTCGCCGACCTGCCGCCCGAGACCTTGTTCAGCCGACTCAAAGAGGAATAGGCTCGCCCCATGGCTAGCTACGAGACAGCACACATCGACGAGATGGCGTCCAAGCAGTGGCCCCACTGGGTCCCGATCCGCCATCACTTCGGCATCGAGACGTTCGGCGTGAACGCGTACCGCCGGAATGCGGGCGAGAGCGCCGTCCCGGAGCACGACGAGTCGGCGAGCGGCGCGCCGGAGCTCTTCTACGTCGCGACGGGACACTGCACGTTCACGGTCGGGGACGACGAGATCGACGCCCCGGCCGGAACCTGCGTCTGGGTGAACGAACCCGCCGCGAGACGGGCGGCCACCGCGAACACCGACGGGACGGTCGTGCTCGCGGTCGGGGCAGCCGCCCCCGGGAAGGCCTACGCGCCGGCGGGCTGGGACACGCAGTACCTCGAAGGTGAGTCCTAGCCTTTCGGCCGCTCGCTTGACTTTGCGGCCGCTGCAACCTAGTTTCCCGCGGTCCAGGGGAAGGACATCCACTTCGTGGGAGGTGTCAGCAATGAGAAGGGGGCTTGGCAGGATCGGTCTAATCGCGCTTCTCGCGGGCCTGGCGGCAGCAGCAGTGTTCGCCGGGACCGCGTCGACCGCCCGCGCCGACTATGGGCCGGGCACGCAGTTCCAGGTCGAGATCAGCGCCAACGACGTTCACGGCGGCAACTTCTGGTTCTGGGCGGCGCTCGGCCCGGGGCAGGAGAGCGACTACCAGAACACCGACTGCATCCACAGCAGCGCGGGCGGCAATCCGCAAAGCGGGCCGAACGGTGCGGACCACACGTCCGGTGAGCTGGCGTCCTGGTCCGACGTGGGCGGAATCATCGAGATGGACGGCGTGAGCATCGTCGGTGGATTGGCGACGGCCAACTACTACGTCTCGGACCGCGGCCACTCGAACACGTTCACCATGGTTGTCACGTCAGAGCTAGCGCCCGTTTTCCCACTGAACGTCCCATTGACGTGGAGCGGGAGAGGGGTACAGGTACAGGTGGCTGTGCACCCGTAGCTCGAGGCGTCGCGACGCTCGAAGGCCCGCACGAGCGGGCCCTTCCCACAGCGCTATAGCCTCGGTAGCGGAGCGGCTGGGCCCGGTGGCCCAGCGGGTCTTCAAAACCCGTACGGTCGTGTAACCCACGGCTAGGTCGGTTCGACTCCGGCGCCGCTCCGTCGGTCGTCCGCAGCCCCAGGAAACCGCTACGCGGACCTGCGGTCGCCGTCGCCGTTGGCGTGGCGACCGCCCCGGAGGACCTCGTACTGCGGCGTCTGCGTCTCGACCTCCGCCCCGTCGACCTGATGGCCGGGCGCGGTGAGGACAGCGTCCTCGGTCCGGCGAATCGCGTGGTAGTCGCCCAGCTCGATCATCACGATCGCCCGGCAACCGGGCTCGCTGCACTCGCAGAGCATCGGGACGCGCGAGACGAACCGGAGCTGCTCCGCCTTGTCCGCGATCCGATCGTTCGCTCTGCGGGCATCCATCGCCCGACCCGACCTCCTCTGTCGAACCGCGTGCCGTCTGCTCCGGATGGCCATCGTCCCGGGTCCGTAAACGGCTTTGCCCCGAGTTCGCCAACGGTTAACGTTGGTCACGGTCGTATGTCGTCTCTCTGGGAGCAGCGGGCCGCCCGCAACGAAGCCCTCTTCCGCGAGGTGAACGAAAACATCGCGCGGCTCGAGGAGCGCCACGGAACCACCACAACGAAGCCTGCCTACGTCTGCGAGTGCGCCAACGCGGGCTGCGCGGAGCAGATCGTGATCGATCCCGAGACCTACCGCCGCGTGCGTGCGGAGCCCAGGCTCTTCTTCGTCCGTCCGGGACACGAGGATCCGCAGCTCGAGCGGATCGTCGAGCGCCATGACGATTACCTGATCGTCGAGAAGGCGGGCGAAGCAGGGAGGATCGCCGAGCAGACGAGCTGAGCCCGGGTCCTTCGCGCGTTACTCGGAGCGCATCTCGTCGAGCGCGGCGCGGCCTTCCTCGTGCACGAGGCGGCGGCGGTCCTCCGGCGACTCCGGCTCCGGCTCCGGCTCCGGCTCCGGCTCGGGCTGGGGTTCCTCGACCGCGACAGGTTCGGGCGCGCGAGACTCGGCGAGCTTCGTACGCAGCTCCTCGGCGCGTGCGTCCGTCTCCGCCGCCACGGACTCCGGCGACGTCTGGAGCGCGGCCTCCTGGCGCCGCACGAAGCGGTAGGCGGCGATTCCGCCGACGGTTCCCCCGATCCACGCGAAGAGGCGACGCATCAGTGGCTCGATGCTACAGTGGCCGCCGCTTCCTGCCCCGTCATCGCGCCGTTCGGTCCCGAGCGGCGCCGGCAGACGGGGCCGACATCGAGACCATGGGAAGGGAGGACATCGGGACGTGACGACTTACGAGATTCTGCTGCTGCTGGACCCCGAGCAGGCCGAGGCCCGCCAGGACGACATCGTCGCGCGCACGCGCAGCCTCGTCGAGCGCAGCGGCGGCACCTGGCAGAGCCACGACGCGTGGGGGCGGCGACGGCTTGCCTATCCGATCGCGCACAAGGAGGAGGGCGTCTACCACCTTGTCGTCTTCGACGCGGAGGCGGAGACGCTCACCGAGGTCTCCCGCGTGCTCAAGATCGAGGACGCCGTGCTGCGGCACCTGGCGACGCGCCACATCGCCGGCTCGCGCACGAGCGCGCCGCGCGACGACGCGGCGGCACTCACGGCTGGAAGCGCCGCCGGCGAAGCCGGCGACGCCCGGCCGAACACCTTGGCGGCTCCTTCGTCCGAGACGGCCGCGGCCGAGACGACGCCGTCCGCAACGGCCGTTTCGGAGACCGCCGAGCCCGAGTACGCTGCTCCGGAAGAGGAGGCTGCCCCGGATGAGCAGCCCGTCGAGGAAGAAGAGGAGTAAGACATGGCGAACATCAACCGCGTCGTTCTCGTAGGCAACCTGACGAAGGACCCGGAGTTGCGACACACCCCCGGCGGTACGCCGGTTTGCAGCCTGCGCGTGGCCGTGAACAGCCGCCGGCGCGACGACTCGGGCACCTGGGTCGACAAGCCGAACTACTTCGACGTCTCGGTCTTCGGCAACCAGGCCGAGAGCTGCACGCAGTACCTCTCGAAGGGCCGCCCGGTCGGCATCGACGGCCGGCTCGACTGGCGTGAGTGGGAAGCGACCGACGGCTCTGGCAAGCGGCAGGCCGTGCAGATCATCGCCGAGAGCGTCCAGTTCCTCGGCAGCCGCGGCGACGGCGACGGCGGCGGCAACCAGTTCGTGCCCGCGGGCGCGGCATCCGAGAGCGCCGACTTCCCGGCTGCGGCAGACGACGACATCCCGTTCTAGGAGAGGCATGGCAAGAGAGAAGAGTCAGCAGCAACAGCGGAGGCGGCCCGGCGGGCCCGCAGGGCAGATCAGGCGGCGCAACTGCTTCTTCTGCAAGGACAAGATCGCGGAGATCGACTACAAGAACGTCAACCAGCTGCGCCGTTACATCTCCGAGAAGGGCAAAATCCGCAGCCGCCGCATCACGGGCGCCTGCCGCAGGCACCAGGTGCAGGTGGCGACCGCGGTGAAGCGGGCGCGCGAGATGGCGTTGCTCCCGTACGTCGCCGAAGGCGCGGAGGACCGCGAGCGCGGCGGCGGTCGTCGCGATCGCGGCGATCGTGGCGACCGCGACAGGGGCGACCGCTGATGGAGGTCATCCTCCTCTCGGACGTCGAGCACGTCGGCCTTCGCGGCGACGTCGTCTCGGTCGCCCGCGGCTACGCCCGCAACTACCTCCTGCCGCGGCACCTTGCGCAGGAGGCGACGCCGGCGCGGGTGGCGGAGCTGCAGAAGCGCGACATGCAGCGTGCGCGCCACGAGGCGAAGACCACCGACCAGGCCCGCGAGATCGCGGACGCCCTCTCGGCCGCGGTGCTGCGGTTCGAGGTCAAGGCGGGCCCGACGGGCTCCCTCTTCGGCTCGGTGACGCCGACCGACATCGCCGACGAGCTGTGGAACTCGAAGAAAATCCGCGTCGACCGGCGCAAGATCGAGACGGACCCGATCAAGCGGATCGGCCGCTACGAGATCCCGATCGGCCTCTTCGAGGACATCCGCGTCGAGGTGAAGACCGAGGTCGTTCCCGAGGGCGGCGAGCTGCCGTCGGAGGAGAAGCTCGCAGAGCTCGAGGCGGCCGAGCGGGCAGAGCAGGAAGAGGCGACCGCGGCGCAGGAGCCGTCCGCCGAGCTCGAGGAAATCTTCGCCGAGGTCGACGCTGCCGAGGCAGCAGAGGCCGAGGAGGCCGGAGCGGACGCAGCCGATGCGGCGCCCGAGGCCGGCGAGCCGGCTGCAGAGCCGGAGCCGGGGGTGCAGCCCGAGTGGCGGGCCGACGCCGATGCGGCGCTCGCCGACGAGTAGGCGTTCGCCCGCAGAGGTAGTCGGGCGGGCAACCGCGTCCTAGACTCGGCGGCGTGATCTGCCCGGGGCGTGGCCAGGAGCTCGCGGAGGCGTTTCGCTTCTGTCCGTTTTGCGGCGCGGCTCTGGCGGAGCCGGCCACGCCGAGCCGCGAAGAGCGGAAAGTCGTCTCCGTCGTGTTCGCCGATCTCGTCGGATCCACCGCGAGAGCGGAGCGGCTCGACCCGGAGGACGTCCGTGCCCTGCTGTCCTCCTACCACGCGCATCTGCGCGATGAGCTGGAGCGGTTCGGCGGCACCGTGGAGAAGTTCATCGGCGACGCGGTGATGGCTGTGTTCGGTGCGCCGGTCGCGCACGAGGACGACCCGGAGCGGGCGGTTCGCGCAGCGCTCGCGATCCGGGACTGGGCGCTCGAGCAAGCCGAGGAGCTGCAGGTGCGGGTCGCTGTCAACACCGGCGAGGCCCTCGTCGCGCTCGACGCTCGCACGGCGCATGGCGAAGCGCTCGTCGCGGGGGATGTCGTGAACACCGCTGCCCGGCTGCAGACGGCGGCGCCGCCGAACGGCGTCCTCGTCGACGAGCAGACCTACCGCGCGACTGTGGACGCGATCGACTACCGGCCGGCCGAGGCCGTGGAGGCTAAGGGCAAGAGCGAACCGATCGCCGTGTGGGAGGCCGTGGCGGCTCGCGCGCGGATCGGCGCCGGTGCCAGACACGCCTCGGCGACGCCGCTCGTCGGACGGGAGCGGGAGCTCGCGCTGCTCGTCCAGACTCTCGAACGTGTGCGAGAGGAGCGCTCGCCGCAGCTGGTGACGCTCGTCGGCGTGCCCGGCATCGGCAAGAGCCGCCTCGTCGCCGAGCTCGCGAACGTCGTCGAACAGCGCGATGAGCTCGTCGCCTGGCGAGAGGGCCGTTCGCTCTCGTACGGCGACGGCGTGACCTTCTGGGCGCTGGCGGAGATCGTCAAGGCGCAGGCCGGGATCCTCGAGAGCGACTCCCCGGAGCAGGTTCAGGAAAAGCTCCGCGGCACCGTCGAGCAGCTCGCGACCGATGCCACCGAGACCCAGTGGCTCGAGCGCCACCTGCGGCCGCTCACCGGCCTCGCGGAGGACAGCTCCGTGGGAGCCGCGGAGGTCTTCGCGGCGTGGCGCCGCTTTCTCGAGGCGCTGGCGGACGAGCGGCAGCTGGTGCTCGTGTTCGAGGACCTCCACTGGGCCGACGATGCCCTGCTCGACTTCGTCGACGAACTCGTCGACCGCGTCGCTGCCGTGCCGCTCCTCGTGCTCGCGACCGCCCGACCCGAGCTACTGCAGCGCCGCGCCGGCTGGGGCGGCGGCAAGCCGAACGCAGCGACGATCTCGCTCTCCCCTCTGACGGAAGCCGAGACGGCGCAGCTGCTGGAGGAGCTCATCGAGCGGCCCGCCGCCGATGCCGACACTCGAGAGGCGCTCCTCACCCGAGCGGGCGGCAACCCGCTCTACGCCGAGCAGTACGCCCGCGTTCTCCTCGAGCGCGGCGACTTCAGCGAGCTGCCGGACACCGTCCAGGGGATCATCGCGGCACGCCTCGACGCCCTGACCAAGGAGGAGAAGCTGCTGCTTCAGGACGCAGCCATCATGGGACAGGTCTTCTGGCTCGGTGCGGTCGAGGCGGTCGGCGGCCTGGCGCGCTGGCAGGCGGAGGAGCTGCTGCACGCGCTCGAGCGAAAGGAGTTCGTGCGACGCGGCCGCAGCTCGTCTGTCGCAAGCGAGAGCGAGTACGCCTTCCGACACCTCCTGATTCGCGATGTCGCCTACGGCCAGATCCCTCGCGCGGTCCGATCGGGCAAGCATCGGGCCGCGGCGACCTGGATCGACTCGCTCGGCCGTCCGGAGGAGCAGGCGGAGCTGCTCGCCCATCACTACCTGCAGGCGATCGAGCTCGCAGAGGCGGCCGGGCTTGACTCGCAAGACCTCGCGAAGCCCGCGCGCGAGGCGTTGCGCGATGCCGGAGAGCGCGCCGCGGCGCTCTACGCGATCGAGGCAGCGGAACGCTTCTACGACGCTGCGCTCCGGCTCTGGCCGGGGGGCGACCCTGAACGGGCGCAGGTGCTCCTGCGCCGCGCCGCGCCGATCCGCGCCGTCGGCGGCGGCGACCCGGAGCGGCTCATGGAGGCGCGCGATGCGCTGGTTGCAGCGGGTAATCGCGGACAGGCTGCCGAGGCCGAGATGCAGCTCTCGCAGACGTTCTGGATCACGGGCCAGCCCGAACTCTCAGTAGCGCATGCCAGTAGCGCCGAGGCGCTCCTCGAGGGTGCAGGGCCGAGCCGCTCCACGGCGTGGGTCATGTTGCGGCTGGCCAGCGCAGCAGCGATCGTCGACGGAGACCACGCCCGCTCCCTCGAGCTCACCGCGCGAGTGCTCGAGCTGTCGGAGCGCCTCGAATGGATGGACGGGGTGAGCGAGGCTCTCAACCTGCGTGGTATGGACCGCACGGAGCTCGGCGACCGAGGCGGCGTCGAGGACATCGAGCGCGGCATCGAGATCGCAGCCTCGAGCGGCGCGCTCGGCCCGCTCTCACGCGCCTACAACAACTTGTCCACGCAAATCGGCATCTTCGGCGAGCTGAGGCGGGGGTACGAGCTACGGCTCGAGGGCGCAAGAGTCGCCGAGCGAATCGGGGCCGCACCCGAGAAGCAGTGGTTCCTCGGAGTGCTGACGGAGTACCCGTACCGCTTCGGCGAATGGGACGAGTCGCTCCGCATGATCGCCGAGTTCCTCGCCCCGGTGGACGCGGGAGAGCCGCATTACGTCAGCTGGCAGGTACTCGCCAGGAGGGCCGACATCCACATGGCCCGGAGGGACACAACTGCGAGCCTCGCCGACGCCGACCGCGCGCTCGAGCTCGTCGCAGCGACCCCGGACCCGCAGGCGAGGTACTTCGTGAACGGGCTCTGCGCACATGTCTTCGCGGGCGCCTCGCGGCACGGGCAAGCCACAGAGCTGATAGGCGCGGTCATAGACGACCTCCTCTGCGACGTCGGGCTGTCGTTCGCCTCGATCGCCCTGCCGAGCCTCGCCTCGGCGGCGTTACGGCTCGGGCTGCTCCCCGAGCTCACCTCCGCGCTCGAGCGGCACGTCCCGAACCCCTGGATCGACGTCGTCCGTCACTACGCCGCCGGCGACTTCATCGCCGCCGCCGACACGCTCGGCGAGATCGGCTCGAAGCCCGAGGAGGCCGAGGCCCGGCTCCACGCAGCCGAGCACCTCGCGGTCGCAGGTCGTGACGACGAGGCGGGTTAGCAGCTGCGACAGGCGATCGCCTTCTTCCGCTCCGTCGGTGCAGCGCGCTACGTCGAGGAGTGCGAGTCGCTCGCTCGTGTCTAGAGGCAGTCGAGGAGACGCGGAAGCGCAGCCTCGAGCCGACGTGGCGCGCCGTCGAGCTCGAGCACCCTCCCGCCGGCGCGCCGCGCCTCGTCCCCGAACATGTCGATGATCTCGGCCGCGCGCACATGGGTCGGGTGCGCCTGCCAGAACGCGCTCTGCAACGCGGCCGACAGCTGTCCCCGCCAGCCGCCGAGCGGCGAGGCGATCTCCGGCGCGCTCCGGCGCCAGTGGGCGGTGTCGATCGCACCATTGCAGGCACCGCCGAAAGGGTCCTCGGTGGCGTACTCGATCCGGCCGACCGTCGCGAGCAGCGTGGCCGCCGTGCAGAGAAGGCATGGCTCGAGCGTCGAGTAGAGGACGTGGTCGCGATAGCGATCCGTGACCGGGAGCTTTGCGAGGGCGTCGACCTCGGCGTGCGCGAGGCGTGACCCCGAGAGACCCTGACCGGGAGGATCGAAGATGCGGTTGCGACCGCGGGCGACGACCTTCCCGTCCGCTGCGGCAACCACGGAGCCGACGGGAATCGTCCCGGCGAGGTACGCCTCCCAGGCGAGCTCTAGCGACGCCCGCCATGGTTCGTCAAGCTCTTGCCAGGCGTCCACGGAGCGATCGTAGAGCGTCCACACGCTGTCCACGGAGGTGTGGATTGCGCAGGAAGTTGCCGCTCCGAGCGGTCGCACCGTCCCCAGGTGCGCCGTCCGGCGCGCCTGCAATCCTGCTTGTTTCGCCTGCAAATGGCCGAAAATGACCTGTTCACAACCGACATACCAACATCTCGACAACCGGCACGCCGAATGGTGGAATCGCAGCGGATGACGCTCGCCCCCGTCCCGTCGCCCGCGGCTGCCCCTGGCGCCGTCCCGCCGCAGAACCTCGAAGCCGAGGAGTCGGTTCTCGGCGCGATGATGATCGCGCCGGGCGCGATCGCGGCCGTCAGCGAGATCCTCGACGCGGGCGACTTCTACCGCGAGTCGCATGGGAGGATCTACCGCGCCGCCCTCCAGCTCTATGGCAAGAACGAGCCGGTTGACGCGATCACGCTGACGAACGAGCTCGAGCAGCGCGGCGAGCTCGAGACGATCGGCGGCCGCGTGCGGCTGCACGAGCTCGCCCGGCTCGTGCCCGCCACCGCCAACGCAGGCCACTACGCCGAGATCGTCCGCGAGAACGCGACGCTGCGCGGCCTGATCCGCGCGGGCGGGGAGATCGCCCAGCTCGGCTGGGAGCGCGAGGGCGAGCCGGGGGAGCTCGTCGCCCGCGCCGAGCAGCTCGTCTACGACCTCGGCGAGCGCCGCGCCCAGGGCGAGCTCGTCCTCTTCAAGGACACGCTCGTCGAGACGTTCCAGCGGATCAGCCACCTCTATGAGTCGGGCGCCGACGTCACGGGCCTCGCGAGCGGCTTCAAGGACCTCGACCGGATCACCGCCGGCTTCCAGCCCGCGAACCTCGTGATCATCGCCGCCCGCCCGTCGATGGGTAAGAGCGGCTTCGCGCTCGAGATCGCGAGTCACGTCGCCGTCGAGCAGCAGACTCCGTGCGCCTTCTTCACCCTCGAGATGTCGCGGCAGGAGGTCGCGCAGCGCCTGATCTGCTCGCGCGGCAAGGTCGATGCCCACCACATTCGCACCGGCAAGCTCTCGAAGGACGACTGGCCGCGCCTCACCGAGGCCTGCAGCCGGCTCGAGTCGGCGCCGCTCTACGTCGACGACACGCCGGCGCTCAGCCTCCTCGAGCTCCGCGCCCGGGCGCAAACCTTGAAGCGGCGCGAACCGAACCTCGGACTCGTCGTTGTCGACTACCTCCAGCTCATGACGACCGGCCGCAGCGAGGAGAGCCGCCTGCAGGAGGTGTCCTCCATCTCCCGAGGGCTCAAGGAGATCGCGAAGGACCTCGACCTGCCCGTGATCGCGCTCTCCCAGCTCAACCGCTCTCCCGAGCAGCGCCACGACAAGCGCCCGATGCTCTCCGACCTGCGCGAGTCGGGCTCGATCGAGCAGGACGCCGACCTCGTGATGTTCCTCTACCGCGAGGAGTACTACGAGCGCGACGACGCCGACGACACGAAGAAGGGCGTCGCCGAGGTGATCGTCGCGAAGCACCGCAACGGGCCCATCGGCAACTTCAACGTCGCCTTCATCAGCCGCTATGCCAAGTTCGCCAGCCTCCAGCAGTAGCCCACTCGATGCGCGCTGCCTCGGGTGTGGGCGCGAGTTCGAGACCGAGCAGGTCGTCCTGCTCGGCCAGACGTTCCCGGCCGAGCGCTACTGCCGGTTGTGCCGGACGACCGAGGAGGTCGTCGACCGGCAACGGCTCGCCAACGCGCGCTGGGCGCGTGTGCGAGTCCCCTCGGCCTACGACGACAGCACGTTCGAGAACTTCGAGCCCGTGCCCGACACGCGCAATGCGCTCGCCGTGTGCAGGCAGTGGACGAAGGAGTTCCGCGCGGGCACCGATCTGCGCCAGGGGCTCCTCCTCCGCGGCAACCCCGGCGCGGGGAAGACGCACCTGGCGGTGGCGATCCTCCGCGAGGTGATCTGGAGCGACCGCAAGCCCAGGCCGACCGCGCTCTTCCTCAACGTCCCGGGCTGGCTCAACGCGTTGCGCGAAAGCTACGGCGACGGCGAGCCTCCGCCGAACCCGAGCGGCTACGACCTCGTGGTCCTCGACGATCTTGGAGCCGAGGACTGGTCGAGCTGGGCCCGCGACCGCATCTACAACCTCGTCAACCAGCGCGAGCAGCAGCGCCGGCTCGTGATCGTGACGACGAACCACGAGTGGCGGGAGCTCGCGGGCCGCGTCGGCGGCCCAACGGCGAGCCGCCTGCGGCGCCTGGCGCGCGAGGTGCACGTCGACGCCCGCCACGACTACCGCGAGAGCCAAGCGGCCTGAGCTCGGCGGAACGAGGGCATACTTCTCCGACGTGTCGGCGACGGTCATCGTCGGGGCCCAATGGGGCGACGAGGGGAAAGGCAAGATCGTCGACCTGCTCGCCCGGGACTCCGACCTCGTGTGCCGCTACAACGGCGGCCCGAATGCCGGCCACACCCTCGTGGTCGACGGCGAGACGTACAAGCTGAAGCACATCCCCTCGGGGATCCTCCAGGGCAAGGAGTGTGTGATCGGCGCCGGGTGCGTCGTCAACCCGCAGGTGCTGATCGAGGAGCTCGACGACCTCGGCTCGCGCGGCGTCGCCACCGACCTCGTGCGGCTCTCCGGGAACGCGCACCTCATCATGCCGTGGCACCTGGCGATCGACCAGGCGAGCGAGCGGCGCCTCGGGAAGCTCGCGATCGGCACGACGAAGCGCGGCATCGGGCCGTGCTACGCCGACAAGGCGATGCGGCTCGGGATCCGCGTCCAGGACATCCTCGACCCGAAGATCCTTCGCCAGAAGATCGAGGTCGCCCTCGCCGAGAAGAACCTCTGGCTCGAGCGCGTCTACGGCGAGCAACCCATCTCCCTCGAAGGGCTCATCGAGCCGCACGAGGCTTTCGCGGAGCGGCTGCGTCCGCTCATAGTCGACGCGTCGCTCCTCGTCGACTCGGCACTTCGGGAGGGGAAGCGACTCCTCTTCGATGGCGCGCACGGCACGCTGCTCGACCTCGACCACGGCACGTATCCGTTCGTCACCTCATCGCCGACCGTCGCCGGAGGTGCCGCGGTCGGCACCGGGATCGGGCCGACGCGAATCGACAGCGTGATCGGCGTGGCGAAGTCCTACGTGACGCGCGTCGGCCAGGGGCCATTTCCGTCCGAGATCGTCGGGCCCGACCAGGAGCGCCTCCGCGAGCTCGGCGGCGAATACGGAACCGTGACCGGACGCGAGCGCCGCTGCGGCTGGCTCGACCTCGTCGCCCTCCGCTACGCGGTGCGCCTGAACGGCATCGACCGGCTCGCGCTGACGAAGCTCGACGTCCTCTCCCACTTCGCCGAGCTGCCGGTCTGCGTTCGCTACCGCACGCGCGACGGACACGAAACGCGGGACTTCCCAGCGCACCAGAGCGACTTCCACGCTGCGACGCCGGTCTACGACGTGCTCGACGGCTGGGAGGAGACGCTCGACGGCTGCTCGTCCGTCGCGGCGCTACCAGCCACGGCGCGCGGCTACGTGGAGTTCGTGGAGCGCGAGCTCGACGTCGAGGTGACGCTCGTCGGCACGGGAGCCGAGCGCTCCTCCGTGCTCACGCGGGCGTAACTGCCGCGGCGAAGGCGCGGGCGTTCAGCTCGAACGAGCCGCCCGGGCTGCCGAGCTGACGGAACAGCTCGTCGTGGGCACGCTCGTGCGCCTCGACGTCGAGCGAGGCGATCCAGTGGCCCGCAGGTCCGACGCCGCGCTGGAGCGTCTGCCAGAACTCGTCGAAGTCCCGGTAGCCGGCGGTCACGTCCAGCTCGGCTGACTCGATCTCGCCGAGCGGCGCGAGCAGATCGTGGATTTCCTGCGGCGTCCGGTAGCGGCGCGGCTCGCTGAGGTTAGACGCGCCGATCGCGACCGCCGTCCGGTCGATCGCCGCGAACATGTCCACCTCCGCAACGCCCCACATGCAGACCGCGACGCGACGGGCGACACGCGCCATCTCGGCGACCGCGGCCGGCGCGTCGGACACAAAGGCCACGACGAGCTGCGCGAGCGCCACATCGAACGTCCCGCTCCCGAACGGCAGCTCCTCAGCCGGTGCCTCGTGCACCTCGACGTCGGGAAATCGCTTGCGGAACGCGGCGACGAATTCTGGGGACGGATCCGCCGCCGCAGCCGAGGCGCCTCGAGAGACGAGCTCGCCGGTAAGCGCACCGGTACCCGCGCCGACGTCGAGCACGCGCATGCCTGCGCCGATACCGGCGAAATCCGCAAAGCGCCGCGCCAGGAGCGTCGAATAGCGGCCCATGAAGTCGTCATAGGCGTCGCCGTCGACGCGGAACTGCGAGCTCACGGCGCGAGCGTATCCAGTTCGGCAGGAGTGTTGACGTTTGCGAGCAGCCGGTCCTCGAGCTCGATGTGGGCGGTGTCCAACCCGTCGAGAACCGTGCGGAGTCGGCGCTCCCCCGCCTCGAACGCGGGCAGCGTCCGCCGTGCGACCGCACACGGGAGCGGCCCGGCCTGGGCGACCGCGGCATCGCGACAAGCCTCCGCGAGCAGCATGAGAGCTCGGACCGTGAGCAGCGGCATGTCAACCGGGATGACGACGGCGACCTCGTGCGACGCGCCGCGCAGTCCGGCCGCGATGGCCGCGACGGGACCCGTCCCCTCGTCCGCGAGGGACCGGAACGGCAGGCCCTCTCGCAGGCGGCCGACCGCCAGCCGCTCGTCGCAGACCTCGTCGAGCAGCCGCCACGCCCGCTCGGCGAGCGTGCCACCGTCGAACCGCGCGAGGGCCTTCGGCGAGCCGAAGCGGCTGCTCGTGCCGCCGATGAGCAGGATTCCGGTCAGCGCTCTATGCGCCATGGCTCCGTATAGATGTTGGCAGAGCCGCGGCGAACGAAGCCGCAGAGCGTGACGCCTCGATCGGCCGCAAGGTCGACCGCGAGGCTCGACGGCGCGCCAACCGCGACGAGAACCGGGCAGCCCGCGACGGCGGCCTTCTGGACGAGCTCGAACGAGAGGCGCCCGCTGACGCACAGCAC
>Ga0070695_100000211_pt1 | contig 28226 bp, 19 predicted proteins | sample KBSK1252metaG_FD_65471 | JGI IMG/M metagenome (GOLD analysis project Ga0070695, IMG submission 65471) | Corn, switchgrass and miscanthus rhizosphere microbial communities from Kellogg Biological Station, Michigan, USA - KBS K1-25-2 metaG | ecosystem: Host-associated > Plants > Roots >...
CGCCGCGAAGCCGATCAGCCCCACCTCCGCCTCGTCGAGCCTCATCTCGCGCGCGATCGCCCGCGCCAGCCGCACCCGGTCGGGCGCCGTGCGCCGGCCGCGCTCGAGGTGCTGGAGCAGCTGCCGCAGCGCGCTGGTCGTGCCCTCGACGTGCACCTGGTTCGCCTCCAGCGTCTGGGCCTGCTCCCAGGCGTTGGCGACGCGCTCGGCCAGGTCGAGGAGCAGATGGCAGTCCTCGGCGTCGAACGTCTTCTGCGAGATCGGATCGGTCACGTTGAGCACGCCCAGCAGCCCCCGGGGCCCTTCGATCGGCACCGCGAGGAACGTCCCGGTGCGGTACATGTCGCGTCCGGACGCGGGCACCTCGCCGCGGGCGTCGGCGCGCGTCACGCACACCGGGCGGCGCTGCTCCAACACCCAGCCCGCGACTCCGTGTCCCGGCTGGATCCGCGCTTCCTGCACGACCCGCTCCTCGAGTCCGATCGCGGCCTGCACCACGAGATCTCCATTGTCATCGCACGCCATGAGCGACACGACGCGCGCGTTCATCACCTCGGCCACCATTTCGACCGCCAACTTCAGCACGTCCTCGGTCGCCGGTTGAGTCTGCGGCGACTGACGCACCACCACGCGCGGCGCCATCCGCCGCGGCAGCACCACCGTGAAGCACGATCCCTGGCCCGGCGTGCTGGTCGCGAAGACGCGGCCGCCGTGCCAGTCGACGATCGACTTGCAGATGGCGAGCCCGAGCCCGGTGCCGCCGTAGCGGCGCACGAGCGACGAGTCCACCTGGTAGAACCGTTCGAAGATCCGCTCCAACGCCTGCTCGGGGATCCCGATGCCGGTGTCCTCCACCCGCAGGACGATCTCCCCGTCGTTCTCGTCGAGCCGGAAGGTCGTCGTCCCCCCGCTCGGCGTGAACTTGACCGCGTTGCTGCCCAGGTGCAGCACGAGTTGCCGCATCTGGTCGCGGTCGGCGTCCACCCGGGTATCGGCCGCCGTGGACACGACCTTGAGAGCGACCCCGCCGGCCTGGCCTGCCGGGGCCAGCAGGCGCACCGTGTCCTCGACGATCTCGACCATGTCCACGGTCTGCCGGCGCAGCCGCAGGTGGCCGGAATCGAAGCGGTTGAGGTCCAGGACCGACTCGATGAGCCGGGCCAGCCGCTGGCTCTCGTCGTTGATGACGCGGAGGAAGCGCGACAGCTCCTCCCGGGGCAGGCCCTCGGCGGGCATGCCCAGCAGGGTGTCGACGTAGGCGCGGATGGCGGTGAGCGGCGTGCGCAGCTCGTGCGACACGGTCGCCACGAAGTTGCTCTTGAGCGCGTTCACTTCCTTCATGCGCTGCGTGGTCTCCTCGAGCTCGCGCGTGCGCAGCTCGAGCTGCCGGTACAGGCGCGCGTTCTCGATCGCCACCGCGGCGTGGTTGCCGAAGATCTCGAGCAGCTCGATGGTCTCGCGCGCCGGCACCATGCGGTCCACCGGGTCGTCGACCGAGAAGTAGGCGGTGAGCTCGCCGCGCCGGTTGTAGAGCGGCACCAGCAGCACGTCGTGCTCGTGCCACTCCCACTCCTCGCGGCGCCCCAGGTCGGCCACGTAGCCGCGCGGCAGGATCTGGTTGAACGACTCCTTGTGGCTGATGAAGTACGAGGTGCTCACCTTGAACTCGTCCTTGAGCCACGAGAGGAAATCGTCGAGATGGACGTCCTCGGCGGCGAGGTGCGCGCGCGCCTCGTCGCCCAGCCCCGCGAAGGCGCGGGCGCGCAGCACGTCGGTGCCGGGCTCGCGCACCCGGATGAGCACGATCCGGAAGCCGAGGCTCTCCTGCACCGTTTCGGCGATGCGCGTGAGCAGCGTGTCGGGGTCGAGGTCGGAGTTGATGTCGCTCACGACGCGCAGGATGTGCTGCAGCTTCTGGGCGCGGCGGCGGTTCTCCTCGAGCTGGTTGAAGTAGAGGCGGCTGAGACGCTCGCGGGTCTCCTCCAGCTCGACGACCTGCTGCTGCAGCGGGTTGGGCTCGGCCGCGGCGGCCGCGGCGGCCCCAGCGGCCGCGGCGACTTCGAGGCCCAGCCCCCTCTTGAGGTTGGCGAGCTCGCGCCGCGCACCGTCCAGTTCGCGCTTGAGCTTGAGGGTCTCGGCCGACGGTCCGGCCGCCTTCCTGTCGCGGCTCACGTTTCGCCTCCCTCGAGGTCGAGGACGCGCAGCAGCGCCTCCACGACGCGGGGGTCGAACTGCGTCCCCGCACCGGCCTTGAGCTCGGCGATCGCGTCGCAACGTTCGCGGGCCGCCCGGTACGGCCGCCCCGCGGTCATGCTCTCGTAGGCGTCCACCACGGCCAGCACGCGGCTGCCGAGCGGGATCTCCTCGCCGGCGATGCCGCGCGGGTAGCCCGAGCCGTCCCAGCGCTCGTGGTGGCTCAGGATCAGCTCGCGCACGGAGCCCAGGTACTCCAGCGGCCGGATGATCTCGACGCTGACCTCCGGGTGCTGGACCATCTGCTGGCGCTCGTCGTCGCGCAGCGGGCGCGGGGCGCGCAGCACGTGATCGTGCAGGCGCGTCATGCCCACATCGTGGATCGCGCAGACGTAGCCAATCACGTCGATGTCGGGGGCACTCATGCCGAGCTCGCGGGCGGTCGCGCGCGCGAGCCGCACCGCGCTGCGGGTGCCGAGCAGATAGTCGCGGCGCAGCCGCGTCAGGCTGCGCACGGCCTCGAGCGCCTCGGCCACGGCGCGGCCGCTGTCGGGATAGGCATACGTGCGCTCGACCGCGCTGCCGATCCGCTCGACCAGCGCCACCATCAGGGACAGGTCGTTGTCGTCGAACGGCGCGCCCGAGATCTTGTTGTTCACGTTGAGCACGCCCAGCACCTCGCCCTCGACGCGCAGCGGCACGCTCAGCAGCGACTTGGTGCTGTACTGAGGATGGTTGAGACGCAGGAAGCGCCGGTCGGTCTCGATGTTGTTCACGAGCACCGGCTTGCCCCACGCCGCCACCGAGCCGGCCACTCCGGAGCGCACCGTGATGCGGCGCTCGGCCAGGTTCTGACCCTCGAGCCCGCGCGAGGCGGCGATGAAGAGATCGCCGCGGTCGGGGTCGACCACCATGAGGGACACGATCTCGGCGTCCATCGCGGCCGCCACCATCTCGGCGGTCTGGTCGAACAGCTCGCGCAGGTCGGCGCGCAGCGTGATCTGGCGCGCGATGCGACGCGCCGCCGGCGACGCCATCTGGCGCATCGGCAGCATGAAGCAGAAACGGCTGCCGCGCGTCGGCCGCGATTCCACCCAGATCCGCCCGCCGTGCAGCTCGGCGATGCCGCGCGCGATCGCCAGGCCGAGCCCCGTGCCCTCGACCTCCTGCTCGCCCGGCTGGCGCCCGCGGAAGAAGCGCTCGAACACCCGCGGCAGGTCCTCGGCGGGAACGCCCGGCCCCTCGTCCTCGACCACCCCCATCCACGCTTCGCCCTCGACGAGGGCGTGCACGCGCACGGCGCCGCCCACCGGCGAGAACTTGAGCGCGTTGGCGAGCAGGTTGAGGAACAGGCGCCGCAGCAGGTCGGCGTCGGCCTCGACCACCAGGCGCGGGTCGACGTCCACCTGAACGCCGATCTGGCGCGGGCTCGACACCGCATGCAGCGAATCCGCGACTTCCTGCACCACGCGCTGCAGGTCGAAGCGGCTGAGGCGCAGCGGCCGCTGGCCGGCTTCGAGCCGCGACAGGTCCAGGATGTCGGTGACCAGGCGGGTCAGGCGATCGCACTCGTCGTTGATGATGCCGAGGAAGCGCTCGCGCGGCGTGTTCGGGTTGGCGAGCGAATCGAGCAGCGTCTCGGTGTAGGCCTTGATGGCGGTGAGCGGCGTGCGGATCTCGTGCGCGACCACCGACATGAGGTTGGACGACGCCTCCTCGTCGGCGTTCAGCCGGCGCTCGGCGTCGGCGAGGCGCTGGTGCTCCTCGGCGAGCAGGTTGCGCAGCTCGAAGCGCTCGAAGGTCATCGCCAGCGCGTCGCCCAGCGTCTGGAGAAACAGCCGGTCGGCGGCGCCGAAGGCGCGCGGGTGCCGGAACCCCACCAGCAGGATCCCGTGCACGGTGCTCCCCGCCGCCAGCGGCACGCTCGCGAGCGCTCCGGGCGTCTCCACCCACAGCAGCGTCTCGCGCGGCGCGTGCTCGACGACGCCCTCGTCGAACAGGGCGCATTCGCTGCGCATCACCGCCTCGATGGGCCCGCCGGGCTCGGCGAGGTAGGGCGTCTCCACGCCCGAGTCCTCGATCAGGCGCAGCGTGCCGCTGCGCGGGTCCACGCGCAGCAGCCGCGATGCGGCGCCGTCGAGCGCGCTCACCGCGCAGGCGCACGCGATCGCGCAGGCCGTGCCCAGGTCGCCGGTGCTGCGCAGCGCCAGGACCGCCTGCGCGAGCATGGCCAGCGCCTCGCCCGCCTGGACGGGCATGCCCGGTCCGGTGCGAGCGGCGTGGCTGCTGCTGACGGTCATGGGTGAATCCTCCGCTGCCGGTCCGTGGTCCTCACGCCACCTTGGCGTCGCCGCCCGGTCCGTCGGTGCGCGAGCGCCGCTCGCCCACCAGCACGCTGCCGGGAATGCCCTTGCCGTGGGACTTGAGCTCCTGGGCGACGTCGATCAGCTCGGCGAGGTGCGACACCGGCATGCGATCGGTGCTGACGAGCGCGATGGTCAGGCTCATGAGCGGGAATCGCTCGATGACGTGGCGGCGGTTCGGAACCTCGATCGATCCGCGTTCGCGATCCTCGGCGTCGTAGAGCTCGAGCACCGCGCTGTTGAAGCCCGCGATGATGTCCTCGGCCACCGCCTCCGCGCGCTCGGGCTCGCTCAACAGAACGAAGTCGTCGCCGCCGATGTGGCCGACGAAGTCGTCGCCGCCGCTATGCTTCTGCGAAGCCTCGAGGATGATGCGGGCCAGCGTCTGGATGGCCTGGTCGCCGCGCGCATAGCCGTAGTGGTCGTTGAACGACTTGAAGAAGTCGATGTCGATCTGGAGCATTGCGAACGGCGTGCCACGCGACAGCCGGCGCTTGAGCTCCTCGTTGATCGAGTGGTTGCCGGGCAGCCCGGTGAGCGGGCTGGCGGAGCGCTGCTGGCGGCTCCACTCGAGCGCGTTCTTGATGCGCAGCACCAGCTCGCGCCGGCCCCACGGCTTGGTGACGTAGTCGTTGGCGCCGCCCTCGAGGCCGCTGATGCGCGCGTCCTCCTCGCCGCGGGCGGTGAGCATGATGATCGGGATGTGGCGGGTGGTGTACGAGGCGCGCAGGCGGCGGCACACTTCGTAGCCGTCCATCTGCGGCATCATCACGTCGAGCAGCACGAGGTCGGGGAAGTCGCGCTGAGCCGCTTCGAGCGCGAGCTGGCCGTCCTCGGCCTCGATCACGTCGAAGCCGGCGCTCTGAAGCTGAAGGCTCAAGACCTGGCGAAGGTTGCGCTCGTCTTCAGCGATCAGGATCCGTGGTTTCGACACGTGCCGTCGTCCCTGGGTTGAATGGCGCGACACGACGCGGAACTGCCTCGCGCGAGGGGTCCCCGCCGCACCGGTGCTGTCTTCGCCATAGATCGGCAGCGAGCGCCCGGGACTGAAGGGGATCCTCGGGCCCCGGAGGGGGTCCGGCTTTGGCGGCCAATGAGTTAGGCGGCCGCGGCACCCGAGGGACGAGGGGTCAGGCGCGGGGCACGGGCAGCCCCGAGGCCTCCAGCGACGCGACGGCGTCGAGATCGGGCTCGTCCACGGCGCCACGCGCCAGCCGCCAGGCCCCCACCAGCGCCACCATCGCCGCGTTGTCGGCGCAGAGGCGCGGCGACGGAATGCGGAGGGTGATCCCGCGGCGCCCGCACTCGGCCTCCAGGCGGGCGCGCAGCGCGCGGTTGCATGCGACGCCGCCGCCGAGCAGCAGCGCACGCGCGCCGGTCTCCGACACCGCGCGCAGGCTCTTGGCGACCAGCGTGTCCACGACCGCGGCCTGGAAGGAGGCGGCGAGGTCGGCGACCAGGGCCGGCGCGTAGGGCGGGTCGCCATGGGGCGCGACCGCCAGCGCCACGGCGGTCTTGAGACCCGAGAACGAGAAGTCGAGCCCCGGCTGCTGGAGCATGGGGCGCGGGAAGTCGAACGCGGCGGGGTTCCCCTCCGCCGCGAGCCGGTCGAGGATCGGACCGCCCGGGAACCCCAGGCCCAGAAGCTTCGCGACCTTGTCGTAGGCCTCCCCCGCCGCGTCGTCGCGCGTGCTGCCCAGCCACGCGTAGTCGCCGAAGTCGCGCACGTGGACCAGCTCGGTGTGCCCGCCCGAGACGACGAGCGCCACGGCCGGCCACGGGCCCGCGCCGTGCTCGAGCGCGGTCGCGTGGAGATGGCCCTCGATGTGGTTGACGCCGACGACCGGAAGGCCGAGCGCCATCGCATACGCCTTCGCGAACGCCACGCCCACCACGAGCGACCCGACCAGCCCCGGCGCGTGCGTCACCGCGACCGCGGTGAGGTCGGCGGCGGGCACCGCCGCCTCGGCGAGCGCCGCCGCCACGAGGCGCGGCAGCAGCTCGAGGTGCGCGCGGGCCGCGAGCTCGGGGACGACCCCGCCGTAGAGCTTGTGCAGGTCCTGCCCGGCGATCAGGTGTGCGCGCAGTGTGCGCGCGTCCTCGAGCACCGCCACGGCCGTGTCGTCGCACGACGTCTCGATGCCGAGGACGAGGTGCGTGGCGTTCATGGGCTCTCGGGCTCCAGTGCCGCCTCGAGCCAGGCCATGTACTTCGGCGCCCCGGACGCGATGCGCACCGCGACGCACTCGGGCGTCTCGTACGGGTGCAGCTCGTGCAGCCGCGAGAGCAGCGCCGACCAGTCCTGCTTGCGCGTCTTCATGAGCACCACGACCTCCGGCTGGTCGGCGATCTCGCCCTTCCAGCGGTAGATCGAGCGCGCGCCCGGCAGCAGGTTGCCGCAGGCGATCAGGCGCTCGTCGACCAGGACGCGCACGACGCGGGCCGCGTCCTCGGTGTTGGCGAAGGTGGTGAAGACCATCAGCATTTCGGTCACGGTGCTCCCTCCGGCGCGACGCGGTCCGCCCTCCTGTCTCGCGAGGGCGGCGGAGTGTAGCATCCCCTCGTGCGTCCCTCGGCCCCCCGTTCCCGCGCGCCGGCGCGCGCCGGCGCGCTGGTGATGATCGTCATCGCCGCCGCCACGACTGGCGCCGGCGCGCCGGGCGGGCCCGGGCGCCTCCCGGCGATCGTCTTCGTGTCGCGCCAGCCCATCCCCGGCGCGCCGGGCGCGATCCCCGGGCTCGGCCCGCGCGATCGCGCCGCGATCACCGGCGGCCGCCTGATGGTGCGCGAGCCCGATGGCCGGCTGCGCGAGCTGCTGCCGCCGGGCACGTTCCACGACGTGAGCGACCCGTCGGTGTCGCGCGACGCGCGACGGATCGCGTTCGCGGCCGTCACGCATCCCGACAGCGCCTGGCGCATCTGGGTCGTGGGGCTGGACGGGCGCGGGCTGCAGCAGATCACGTTCACCGACCGCGCCCTGGATCTGCGCCCGCTCGGCGCCGCGGCCAGGCGCTTCGAGCGCTACGACGATCTCGATCCCTGCTGGATCGCGGACTCGGCGCTGGTCTTCGCGAGCACGCGCTATCCGCAGCGTGCCCAATACGTCGACGTGCCGGTGACCAACCTCTTCACCGTCGTGGCCGCCTCACCCGCGACGATCCAGCGCATGCGCGCGCGGCCGCGCCCGTCCGACGATCACGAGCCGCCGTTCGGCGCGCCGCGCCGCATCACCAGCGAGCGCAATGGCGCCGAGGAGCCGGCGATGGACTGGAGGCGCGGCCGGATCGTGTTCGCGCGGTGGTGGTTCAACCGCTACCGCGCGGCGGCGACGCCGGCCGGCATCACCGACGGTGAAGCCGGCGCGGTGCCCGCGGACTCGGTCAATCTCTGGCAGCCGATGGAGCTGGGCTGGGTGCTGCATCGCGCGCGGCTGGCCGCCGGTGACCTGCGCACGCGCCGCGGCAGCATGGGCTACCAGCCGGCGGTGCTCGCGGACGGCGCGATCGCGGCGGTCTACGCCGCGAACCTCGGCCTTTCTCCGCGCTCGGGTGGGACCGGCGTGCACGTGCTGTCGCGCACGTTCGGTCCGGCCCTGCGCCTCGCGGGCGCGATCGTGGCCGGGGAGGCCGGGGACGTGTACGCGAGCGCCGGCGGCCTGGCTGCCCCGTCGGCCTGCTCGCCCGCCGGGCTCCCCGACGGGCGCGTGCTGTTCTCCTACAGCCCGGGGGCGCGCGGCGACTTCGGCGTCTACGTGACGGACCGGCGCGGATCGCGCATCCTGCCGGTCGTGGACCTCCCCGGAACGCTCGAGCTGGACGCCGTGCCGGTGGTGGCGCACCCCGAGCCACCGCCCGAGTCGATCCCGCGCGGCGACGAGCTGGCGGTCGAGCCCGACCCGCGGAGCGCCTACCTGCCGTGGTTCGATCCCGATCGCGACCGGCCGGCCCTGCCGCCGCTCGCGCCGGACGCCGTGGGCGAGGGGCGCGGCACGTTCCGCTTCCACGACCTCGACGTGTTCCGCAACGGTCCGCTCGGCTCCCCCGCACGCGGCGCGGCGCGCGCGGTGCCCGGTGCGCGCATCCGCTTCTTCGCCACCCTCGCCCGTCCCGAGCATGCCGGCGGCGATACGGCCGTGCTGATCCGCGAGGCCGTGGTGGGCGCCCATGGCGAGGTCAACGAGCGCGAGCTCCCCGCCGACGTGCCGATGTTCGAGCAGCTCGTGGACGCGCGCGGCGCCGTGCTCATGACCGCCCACGGACCGGCCCACGTCGCGGGCTCCAACGCCGGGCTCGCGGGCTACACGAGCCGGTGCGTGGGCTGCCACCTCGGCCACTCGACCCTCCTGCCCGAGCGCGCCGGCCCCGACGCGGGGCGGCGGCGGTGACCGCGCCGCGCCTCGGGATCCTCCATCTCTGCGGCGAGGGCCATCCCTCGGGCCAGACGCGCGTCATCCTCGACCTCGCGCGCGCACAGACCGAGGCAGGGCATCGCGTCGCGGTGGGCTGCCCGACGGGCTCGGTGCTGGAGGCGAGCGTGCGCGCGATCGGCGTCGCCGCGGCCCCGCTCGCCTTCGACGGCACGGCCGCCACCGGGACGGCGATCGCGGGCCTCGCCGGCGAGCATCGGCCCGATGTCGTCAATGCGCACTCGTCGCTCGACCGCAAGGCGGTGCTCTGGGCGCGCACGCACCGCAAGCTCCGCCCGGCGATCGTGTTCACGCGGCACGTGCGCACGCTCACGTTCCCGCTCAAGCTGTGGTGGCAGTGCCGCCAGGTGGAGCGGGTGATCGCGGTGAGCCGCGACGTGGCCAACCGCCTGATCGCGCGCGGGGCGCCGCGGCGCAAGCTGGTCGTGGTGCCGAACGGGCTCCCGCCGCGCTTCCTGGCCGATCCGCCCGACGCGGCGGCCGTGGTGGAGGCGCGTGCCCGCATCGGCCCGCTCACGGGAGCGCCGATCGTGGGCATCGTCTCGCGGCGCAAGGCGCAGGAGGTGCTGCTGCGCGCGGCGCAGTACATCGAGCGCCCGCTCAACATCGCCTTGATCGGCGTCGGCCCCGAGCCCGAGCTCGAGCGCCTCGCGGCCGGGACACCGCGCCACGCCGTGACGTTCGTGCCGTTCGTTCCCGATCCGCGGCCCTACTACGCGTGCCTCGCCATCTCGGCGCTGCCCTCGCGCCAGGAAGGTCTCTCGATCGCCCAGCTCGAGGCGATGGCCATGGGCATTCCGTTCGTGGGCAGCCGCTTCGCGGGCATTCCCGATCTCACCACCGACGGCGTCGACGGCCTGCTGGTCACGCACGGCGACACGCGCGCCTCGGCACGGGCGATCGAGCGCCTGCTCGACGATCCGGCGCTGGCGGCGCGACTGGCGGCGGCCGCGCGCCGCAAGGTGCTCGAGTCGTTCACCTTCGACCGCACGCTCGAGCGCACCGAGGCGGTCTACCGCGACGCGATCGCCGAGCGCACGGCGCGCGCGCGCTGAGCCCCGGCGTCGAAACACGGCGGCCCTGCCTCGCGATGCGAGGCGGGGCCGCGTGCGATGCGTATCGATCAGAAGTTCAGCGCGCTGACCTTGTGGGGGCGCGGCGCCGTGATCAGAACTTGAAGCAGACGATCTCGGTGTCGGACTTCATGAAGAAGATCCGTCCGTCGATCGAGTCCATCTCGTACTCGGGCGTCTTGTCGCCCAGCACGACCCTGGCGGCGTCGCTGCCGGTCGCCTTGTCGACCTTGACCAGCCCCACGCCCTTCTGGCCGTCGGCCTCGAGCCCGCCCGTCAGCATCGCCACGTAGGCGTCGGCGTTGGCGCTCGCCTTGAAGCGGCGCGACAGCTCGGGGTTGCCGTAGAGCGTGTACTTGTAGCTGCTGCCGGGGTTGGCCATCGCGTTGTTGTACGCATACGAGGCCGATGCGGCGTTCGTGGCCATCACCATCGCGGTGCTGAGCACCTTCATGAAGCCGCTCGCACCGGGCGCCGCGTGGAAGGCGTGGAACTTGATGGTCCCCGACGGATCGAGGCGCATGACGTTCTGGCTCGAGCTCAGCACGTAGTCGCTTTCCACCACCTCGAGCCGGCTGGGCACCTCGTTGCCCTTGAACTTGTACTTGGTGACGCTCTTCGCGCCGCCATCAGCCAGGCTGACCGCGAACAGCTCGCCGTCGGCCGCGATGTAGAGCTTGTCCTCACGCAGGTCGAACGTCGTGGCGTCCTCGAGATCCTTGAAGGGCTTCTTCCACACCGAGAGGCCGGTCTTGGGATCGAGCAGGTCGAGGAACGGCTTGCCGTCGAGCTTGCCCTTCTCGTCGAGGCCGGGGGCGCCGCGCACCACCAGCCCGGCCGGCGTGATCTGCATCTGCGTGACCTTGCTCTTGAAGTCGTGGTCCTTGGTCCACAGGAGGGCGCCGGTGTTCGCGTCGACCGCCTGCAGGCTCTTGTCGTACGGGACGTAGACGACGCCGCCCTCGAGCAGCATCGGCGCGTAGCCGTCGTCGAGCGCCGGAAGCGTCTTGGCCTTGATCGGCGCGGTCCACAGCTTGGCGCCGGTCGTGACGTCCAGCTTCACCGGGCCTTCAGTGGAGAGGTACACGATCATGGTGTTCTCGGTGTCGAACACGGGGCCCTGGTTGCCGGCGATCGAGTAGCGCTTGAAGAGCTTGCCGCTCCCCTTCACCTCGATCAGGTTGAGCGGCTTCGTGAACACCTCGTCCTGCTGCCACTTCATCGCGCCGTCGTCGGCGCCCACGCCGACCAGCACCGGCTTCTTGCCCTTCTTGGGCAGGCCGCACATGACCAGCATGCCCTTCTGGGGCACTTGGAGCTGACCCTGGCTGCTGTTCATGGGCAGATCGGTCGAATCCCACTTCTTCTGGCCGTTCGTGAGATCGATGACCTCGACGCGCCCGCCGAACTCGATCAGCCCGTACGAGGTGTTGGCGATCTCGTCGTAGTTGCACTCCTTGAGCTTCTGGACGTCGCTGCGCGTCCACATCGTCTTGCCGGTCGCGGCGTCGACACCCATCAGGCCGTCGTCGGTGCTGACGAGCAGGCTGCCGAGCGGGGTCAGGCGCTGGAAGACGATGTTCTTGCCGGTGGTGAGCGACCACAGCGTCTCGGCGTTCGCGCGAGGCGTGGCGCACAGGGCCAGCAGGATGAGGGTGGCGGCGCCGCCAAGGGCGCGCGCGGAAAGCAGGGAGCGGCCTGAACGCATGAATCCTCCATGTCGGAAGGGAAGCGGCCCCGCGAGGCGGGCCGCGGGGGAGCGATCCGGCCTCGAGCGGTGGAATTGGGCGGGAATGATACCTCAGGTTGCTCGGATCGAGACATCGAGTTTGTGCGCGGCCGGGGCGGGCGGGCCCCTGGCGTCAGCGCTGCGGGGCGTCCACCACGGTGAACCGGCCGAGGTCCACGATCAGATTCTGCTGCGCCAGTGCCGGATCGTCGGGTGCGGCGAGCACGGTGCGGCCGGGCACGGCCCAGGCCAGCCGCATCCCGAGGGTGTAGGCGCCGGGCGGCAGGGTGGTGGGGACCACCATCCGGTAGGTCTCGCGCACCGTGGTGTCGGCGGGCCAGGTGGCGACGGGATAGAGCAGGTAGCCCAGGTAGCGGCCGAGGGCGAACACGACGCTCCCGCTCGCGTCCTTCACCACCAGCTGGATCAGGTACTGCCGCTGCACCGGAGCGATGCGGCGCCAGTAGGTCTGGACCGGCAGGCGGCCCTCGCGGGCCACGGTGGTTTCGGGCATGGCGAATCCGGTCAGCGCCAGGGCCTGGTCGTACACCACGCGGTGCGCGACCGGCGCGGGCGGAACGCCGGCGCGCACCAGCTCGACCGTGTCGGCCGGCTCGCGCAGGAACAGCACCAGGTCGCCCGCGGCATCGGCGGGATGCAGGTGGTTGAGGTCGGCCAGCGCGCGCAGCCGGTCCGGCGTGTCGTGCACCACGTAGTTCACGAGGCGCTGGTCGCCCACGTCCGCCAGCAGCGTCACGATCCCATCCGGGATCGGGTAGGGCTGGGTCGAGAACGTGTAGCGGCCGGTGTAGATGTGGTGGATCGAGTGCACGTCGCGGCGTGAGGCGAGGCGGGCGAGGAACTCGAACGCCGCCACCACCCCGCCGTCGCGGGGAACGCGGGCGACCATGCGATCGCGATAGACGCGTTTGGTGCGATCGAAATGGTTCGGCCAGAACGTTTCGGTGGCGGCCGGGAACGGAATCCAGCCCTGGTGGAGGATCGCTCCGAAGAGCAGGTTGCAGAACAGCGATGCCCCGAGCGCCAGGCCCGCCGTGAACACGCCGGTCGAGCGTCCCGCGGGCCGCGCCATCGCCGCGGCTGCGGTGGGCGCGCGCGCCACGAGGCGCACCAGCCGGCCCATGCCGCCCACCGCCGCGGCCAGCATGACCGGTGTCACCAGCGCCGTGTACTGGAACAGGATCCCGTGCTGCTGCGGGCGGAACGAGAGGAAGTGCTCGGCCAGCACCGGCAGCGCGACCACGAGGGTGAGCGGGCTCAGGAGCGGAAGGAAGAGGAGCGGGCCCAGCATCTGGAGCCAGTAGCGCCGCTTGATGATCCCGTCGATCGCCTGGCCCGGTGTGTCGAAGAAGGCGGCCACCGCCCGCCACGGATGCGTGATCAGGTTGAGCGCGATCTCGCGCAGGCTCCCGCCCCACGCCTGGTACATCTTTCCGTACTCCGCCGCGGTGCTCGAGAGTGCAGGCCGGATCACCCCGAACGAGAGCACGATCGAGGCAACGGCCAGGGCCACGAGCATCACGCCGAAGCGCCGCGGCCGTCCGGGCAGGAGCGCCACCAGTCCCAGCATGCCCACCGGCAGCGCCACGTCCTCCTTGCACAGCAGCGACAGCGTCGCGAACACCGCCATCGGCGCGAGCCGCCCGGCGGCCAGGCAGGCGAAGGTGGCGAGGAGCGTGGCGGTGGCGAGCACCTCCGGGTGGAACTCGAACAGGTTCGTGTAGGCGACCGCGGGGTAGAGCAGGTAGAGGCCCGCGAACGCGAGCGCCACGCCGTCGTGCCCGAGCTCGCGACGCGCGAGGCTGAACACCGGCCATGCGCCCAGCGCCAGCGCCACGCACTGCACCAGGAGCAGCGTGAGCGGGTGGCGCAGCAGCGCGTAGAGCGGCGCGAGCACGAACAGGATGAGCGAGACGTGATCGCCCAGCCAGTTCATGCCGCGGATCGAGCTGAAGAGCGTGCCGCGCAGGGCCTGGTCGGTCGCCTGCACGAAGATCGCGAAGTCGAAGTCAATGTAGAGGTAGTAGCGGTACTTGACGCAGACGATGACGCCGTAGACCAGCGTGTACGCGGCCATCATCGCGGCGAGCGTGATCGCGGTGCGGCGGGACGGCGTGGCCGGCAATGGCGCGGGCGCCGCGGCGGCGCGCGCGGATCGTGGCTCGGATGAGCGCGGCTGCGCCTTGCGCTTGGGCACCTCGGCCTCCGTGGCATGGGCCGGGAGGCACGCCGACCGGCCCGATCGGCGCGGGGACAGTATCAAACGGCCGGTGGCGCGACCACGCGAGGCCGACGCGGCGCCGACCTAGCCCCGCGCCCCGCGCACGACGGTGGAGCGGGGGAGCGCGGAAGGGAGACTCCGCAGGCCCGCGGAGCCAGGATGGCGAAGCGGGTCCGAGGACGAGCGCCGGCTTCGCCAGGATGGCGAAGCCCAGCGGTCTCCCTTCCGCGCTCCCCCGCTCCACCGTCGTGCCCGACCGGCGCCGCGTTGCCGGTGTTCGCGACGTTCCTCTATAGTTCGCGCGTCCCGCGTCCGACGTTCACCCGACTCCCGACCCGAGCGAGCCGCCGATGTCCGAGATCCTCGACGTTCTCCTGCTGCTGGCGCTGCCGGCCTCCGGCAAGTCCGAAGTGCGCCGCTACCTCGCCAGCCTCACGCCCCAGCAGTGCCGCGACGACTTCCACATGGGGCCCACGGTGCAGCTCGACGACTATCCCTACGTCCACATGATGCGGCGCATCAGCCAGGAGCTGCGCAAGGCCGGACGCGACGGGGTGTTCTTCGACTCCGACGAGCTGCCGATGAAGGAGCCGCTCGACTGGGGCACGCTCGTCGAGCTGCTGAACGAGGACTTCGAGGACCTGCAGCGGCGTCACCGCCCCTCGCCCGCCTCGCCGGCCGAGTGGCTGCTGGACCGCTTCGACGCGGCGCGCCGGAAGGCCGGCGCGAGTCCCGCGCTGGCGGCCCTGCCCGCTGCGGCGCGGCGCGCGCTGATCGCGGCACTCGAGCCCGAGGCGGCCGAGCTGCTGCGCGACAAGAACGCGGGCGTGCCCGATTCGCTCACCGGCCGCACGGTGGTGATCGAGGCCGCGCGCGGCGGCCCCGACGGCGCGTCGATGCCGCTGCCGCCGCCGCTCGGCTACGGGCACACGCTGCGCACGTTCGGCGACGGGATCCTCTCGCGCGCGTCGATCCTGTACGTGTGGGTGACGCCCGAGGAATCGCGGCGCAAGAACCACGAACGCACCGATCCCAACGATCCGGGATCGATCCTCCACCACGGCGTGCCGATGGCGGTCATGCTCGGCGACTACGGGTGCGACGACATGGAGTGGCTGATCCAGCATTCCGACCGGCCCGACACCGTGCGCGTCGAGACGCGTGGCGGCGTCCACTACCTGCCGGTGGCCCGCTTCGACAACCGCGTCGACCGCACCACGTTCGTGCGCGCCGATCGCGCGGCCTGGAAGCCGGCCGACGTGGCCGCGCTGCACGACGGGCTCGCCGACGCGTTCACGCGCCTGGCGCGCGCGGGGGCGGCGCGCGTCGGCTGACCGCGGGCGATCGCGGCGGCGTCCGGGCTAGTGCGGGGCCTGGCGGCCCGGCTTTCCCCACAGCGCGATCAGCCGGTCGTCGTGACGGCATCCGACGCGGTAGCGCTGGTAGTGCTCGGATTCCTTGCGATAGAAGTCCTGGTGGTACTCCTCGGCCGGCCAGAACCGGCTCGCCGCCACGATCCGGGTGACGATCGGGTCCTTGAAGCGATGCGGTGAGGTCTCGATCGCGCGCTTCGAGGCTTCCGCCAGGCGCTTCTCGGTCGAGTCGCCGTAGAAGATCTCCGAGCGATACTCGTTGCCCTGGTCGCAGAACTGGCCGTTGGCGTCGGTCGGATCGACGTTGTGCCAGAAGAGATCGAGCAGCTGCGGGTACGAGATCTTCGACGGATCGTAGGTGATCTGCACCGCCTCGACGTGCCCGGTGAGCCCCGAGGACACTTCCTCGTAGGAGGGGTTGTTCCTGGTGCCGCCGGTGTAGCCCGAGACCACCGAGCTCACGCCGGGGAGCCCTTCGAACGCGGTCTCCATGCTCCAGAAGCAGCCGCCGGCAAACGTCGCCTGGGCGCGGTGCGCAGCCGCTCCGTGCGCCGAAGCCGTGGCCGCGCACGCGGAGCCCGCGGGGCCCGCCATCGCGAAACAAGCCGCCATCAAGACCATGCCGCCAAAGCTCTTCATGCGCGCGACTCCTTGGGGTCGGACGTTGGATCGCAAGCCCATGCTGCGGGCTGTTTGCTGAGACATTACTCCTTCGCCGCGGCGGGTGTGACCGGGTCGCCCCTCCCCCCAGTCAGACTGTCATGACCTTGCAAGAGATTCGTGATAGGCAGGGCCATCACGCTCCACTACACTTGCGCCCAGTTAGGGACGGTCTTCTCGGAACCCCCATGCCGGCCCGGGCGGTACGCTCGCCGCCCGCCCCGCTCTCCGGGATGTGAGGCCGCAGCTTCACCCGGACCGAACGCCACGAGCACGGGCATGAAGAGGGGGATGAACATGCGGTCGCGATTCATGCATCTCGCCAGCCTCGTTGCCGCTCTCGCGGCGACGACCGTCATGAGCGGTGTAGTCCTCGCCCAGAGCTCGGGACCGGGCGCGGGGAAGGTTGTGGGTACGGCCACCAACACTGGAATTGTGAAGCGCACCATCATCGACGTGCAGCCCAACTCGCCGTCGAGCATCTGGGGCACCACGTCGGTGACCAGCACCGACGTCAGCGTGTCCGTGACCGCGGGCCAGAACGCCGACACCATCGGAACGCACCTCCGCAACCAGGCCAACCTCGTGTTGCCGTCGGGCTACTCGTCGTCGTTCACGACGCCGGGCAGCGTTCTGACGCTGTCGCGGCCCAAGATCACGCGGCAGTCCGGTGGGTTCGTCACGACGGAGTCGAGCACCGCGCCCGGGGTCACCTTCGCCAACGATCCGTTCACGGTGCTGGACGCGCCCGCGATCTCGCCGGTCGGCCTGGGGTTCCTGTTCGGCGCCCTGCCGGGGCTGGCCTTCTGGCAGCGCCGCCGCAGGAAATCGCTGTAACCGGCGACACTCGACCGATCCGAAGCAACGCATCGGGGCCGGCCCCTCCCGGGGCCGGCCCCGGTTGCGTATGATGCCCGTCCGTCATGCGCAGCCATTACGGTCGTTACATCGCCTCCCGGCGGCTGGGGATGGGCGCGTTCGGAGAGGTGTTCCTCGCCCGCGACCCGGACCTGGCACGTGAGGTCGCCATCAAGGTGGTCCATGGCGACCAGATCGGGCGCGCCTCACTCGAGATGCTGCTGCGCGAGGCGCGCGCGGTCGCGGCGGTCACCCATCCCGGACTCGTGACGGTCTTCGACGTCGGCACCGAGGCCGAGCTCGCCTGGGTGGTGATGGAGTTCGTTCCGGGCGAGACGCTGCGCCACCGCCTGGACCGCGGCCCCCTCCCGATGCCGGAGGTGGTGCGCCTCGGCGGCGTGCTGTGCGGGGCGCTTGCGGTTGCCCACTCGCAGGGCGTGATCCACCGCGACATCAAGCCGGCCAACATCCTGCTCACGCCCCAGGGCGACCCCAAGCTGGCCGACTTCGGCATGGCGCGCTCGCCCGGCGATCGCACCATCAGCGATCCGGGCGGGATGGTGGGCACGCTCCAGTACATGTCGCCGGAGCAGGCGATGGGCGAGGACATCGACGGGCGCGCCGACCTGTTCTCGTTGGGGGTCGTGCTCTACGAGATGCTGACCGGCGTCCACCCGTTCCTGCGTGGCAGCGAGGCGGCGACCCTGTATGCGGTCCTGCATGAGCCGCCGCTCCCGCCGCATCCCGACGGCCCATCGCTCGATCCTCGCACCCAGGCGTTCTTCCGCCGCGTGCTCGCCAAAGAGGCCTCCGAGCGCCACCCCGACGCGATCGCGATGGTCGAGGACCTCTCGTTCCTCATCGAGCCCGAGGGCACCCCCGCGCCCGAGGTCGCGAGCCTGGCACCCCGCGACGCCCGCTTCGAGTCACGCATGGTCGGCCGCGACCCCGAGTACCAGCGCCTGTGCGGCCGCCTCGAGCGCGTGCGCGCCGGCGAAGGCGGCGCGGTGCTGCTGGTGGGCGAGGCCGGGATCGGCAAGACCCGCCTGCTGACGGAGCTGTCGCGCGCCGCGGAGGAGCAGAACATCAAGGTGCTGCGCGGCCGCTCGCTCTTCGAAGGCGGCCCCGCTTACCACCCCTGGCACCAGGTGCTCACGCAGGCGTTCAACGGCACGCCGCGCGGGGCGACCGAGGGGTTCGAGAGCTTCCTCAAGACGCATCCCGAGTTCTCGGGCTCGCGCGCCGCGAGCCTGCGCCGACTGCTGCACCTCGGCGCCGACGCGGCGCCAGACCTGAGCGGTCCGGATCAGATCTGGGAGGCGGCTGTCGCAGCACTGCAGGCGCTTGCGAGCCACCGCTCGCTGCTGGTGGTGCTCGACGATCTGCACTGGGCGGACCCGAGCTCGCTCCAGTTGTTCCGCTTCGCCGCGACGCACGCGCGCGGCCAGCGCTGGCTGCTGATCGGCGCCTACCGCCCCGAGGAGGCCGAGGGCGAGGCGGTGCAGGCGAGCGTGGGCGAGGTCACACGTCTCATGGGCCGCGAGGAGGGCGTCGAGAGCGTTCAGCTCGGGCGGCTCGACCAGGCCGCGACGGCGGCCATGGTCGACGAGCTGCTCGAGGAGCACATCACCGGGACGCCGCTCGAGGGCCGAATCTTCGAGGAGACCGAGGGCAACCCGCTCTTCATCCTCGAGGTGGCCAAGCTCGCGTCGACCACGGGCGGACGGCTCGAGGACATGGCCATCCCCGCGCGCGTGGTCGACGTGGTGGAGCACCGGCTCGACCGGCTGACGGAGCAGGAGCGCGACGGCCTCGAGGTGGCGGCGGTCGAGGGCGAGTACTTCCACGTCGCGCCGATCGCCGCGGTGCTCGAGCTCACGCGCCTCAAGGCGCTCAAGCTGCTCCAGGGCCTCGAGCGACGCCACCGCATCGTGCGTCCCGCCGAGCATCGCTTTCGCTTCGACCATGGCAAGATCCGCGAGGTCATCCTGTCGCGCATCGCCCCGCCGCTCCGGCGCGAGTACCACGGGGTGGTGGCGGGCTGCCTGCTCGAGGAGCCGTCCGAGGTCGCCAGCGCCATCCTGGCGCATCACTTCACCGAGTCGGGCGACCCGGTGGCGGCACTCCCCTACCGGCGCAAGGCCGGCGCCGAGGCGCGCAGCGTGTTCGCCAACGAGGAGGCGGTCCACCATCTCAGCATGGCCCTGGCGACGCTCGAGACGCAGCCCGTCGGCGACGCGATGGAGCGCGAGCGGGCCGAGATCCGGATCGACATGGCGGAGATCCACCTGCTGACCGGCGATTTCGCCACCGCGGCGTCGCTGTTCGAGCAGGTGGCGCGCGGCGTGCCGGCCCCCGGATCGGAGCGGTTGCGGGCGCGCGCCCTGCTGGGCGAGGCCGAGTGCGAGTTCGCGCTCGCGCGCTACGACGGCGCGAGCCGGAAGCTCGACGAGGCGCGGAGCGCGGCCGAAGCACTTCAGGACAAGCCGCTTCTGTCGCTCATCCACGTGCAGATCGCGCGCGTGTACACGCGCCGCGGCGAATACGAGGAGGCGCTCGAGGCCTGCGCCCGCAGCGAGGCGCTGGCACTCGAGCTGGGGGACGAGCGGCACCAGGTGCTCTCGGTGCTGGAATCGGGGGACGTGTGCCTGCGTCGCGGTGCCTTCGACGAGGCGCGCGGGCACGCGTCATCGGCCCTCGAGATCGCCGAGCGCGCCGGCGACCTGGGAGGACAGGCGCGCGCGCTCAGCGCGCTGGCCACGGTGGCGCGTCAGAGTGGAGACTTCCCCGGAGCGCTCGGCTACCTCGAGCGCAGCGGCACCCTCTCGCGCCGCATGGGCGATCCCCAGGGCGAGGCACGCGCGCTCGCCAACCAGGGCAACGTGCACCTGCACCGCGGCGAGTGGGGGAACGCGCGCCGCTGCTACCAGCCCGCGTTGCGATCCTTCCGCGCGCTCGGGGCACGCCATGCCGAAGCGGTCGTACTCAACAACATGAGCGTGACCCTGTCGGCGAGCGGGGACTACGAGGCCGCCTCGGAGATCGCGGCCGAGTGCCTGGCGCTCATGCGCGCGCTGGGCGATCGCTGGGAGATGACCGGAGCGCTCGACAACCTCGGGATCCTGCAGCACCGGCGCGGGCGCTCACCCGAGGCGCGCCGGCTCCTGGGCGAAGCGGTGCGGCTGCGCCAGGAGCTGGGGGACCGCGCGGGCCTCGCCGACAGCCTGCAATCGCTCGCCATCGTCAACGAATCGCTCGGCGCCCGCAGCGCCGGGGTTGCGTGCGCCCGCGACGCGCTGGCGGCCGCCGACGAAGGGTCGGAAGCGGTGCTGGTGGCCCGCGGGCTGCTGGCGCTGTGCGGCGGGGTCGAGGGTGAACCCGCGATCCGCGAGGCGGTCGACGGCCTCCTCGAGGCCGCGCGGCTGGCACGGGAGCGGGGCGACGCGGAGCTGGAGGCGGTGCGGGCGCTGCCGGCGTGCGAGATCCTCATCCGGATGGAGGACTGGCCCGCCGTCGAAGCGCTGGCCCGGGAACAGGTCGCCCGGTCATCCTCGCTGCGGATGCTCTACGAGGAAGCCTGGGCGCGCTGGTGCCTGGCCCGGGCGGCGCTGGGATCAGGGCGCCGCGATGAGGGGCTGTCCGAAGCCCGCACAGCGCTGCGGCTGACCGAGGAATCGGATCTCTGCGGCGGGCACTGGAGGATCTCGGGCGGACTCGCGGACTCCTGCGGGGAGGATGACCCGCCGCTCTGGCTCGCGGCCGCCGCGAGCCTCGAGCGCTACCTGGAAGGCTTCGACGCGGAAGAGCGCGAGGCCTATCTGACGGGCCGCGCAATCCGGCCGCGTGTGGCCGGCTGGTTGGATCGGGCCCGGCGCCGGGGCGCCGCGGCTGAGATCGAGCGCCTGGAAGCGCTGCTCCGGAGGCTGGGATGAGGAGCCGGGCCGCGGGACGCCGATCGTTCGGGCGCGGGGGAAGGCATACCGGCGGCGCGGAGCCGGGTGCCGGCGGCGCGCGAAACCGTGAGTCTGGCGGAGGAGCCCGGCGCGCTCGGGACGCCCGCGAGCGGCGCGCGGCATCCGCCTTCGACGATCGCCGCGCGGTGGTGGGGTTCCTGCTCCGCCTGCTCGCGGGCTGGGCGATCGCGATGGCGCTCCTGAGCCTGATGCCCGGCGTGGAGCAATGGGCGGTCGCCTCCACGGTCGGGGGGGTGCGCGCGGCCCTCGCCCTCGCGTCGCTGCATCCCCAGGTGAACGGCTCCACGATCGTGCTCGGCCATGCCGCCCTGCGCATCATTCCCGAGTGCACGCCGCTGATGCCGATTCTCATGTTCGGCATCGCGGTGGCCGCGTATCCGGCGGCGCCGGCCTGGAAGCTGATCGGCGCCTCGGCGGGCGTCGTGCTGCTCTGGGCCTACAACGTGGTCCGGATGCTGGCGCTGATCGCGACGCTGACGTGGTGGCCGCGATGGTTCAAGTTCCTGCACGTCTACCTGTGGCAGACGGTGACCCTGCTCGTGGTCTGCGCGATGTTCCTGCTCTGGCTGCGCATGGCGCCCGCGCGGGAGTCGCGCGCGTGAGGTGGCTGCTGCGCTTCTTCGTGTGGGCCACGGTGCTGGCCGTGCCCTGCTGGCTGCTGGCGGACACGTACCATCACGCGCTGGAGGCCGCGACACTGGGGACGCTGGGGATCCGCGCCGCGGCGGCGTCGATCCCGGCGCCTGACGTTCCGGCATCGCACGTGCTCGGGGTGTTCGCCGCGATGTGCCTGGCCAGCACGCGCGCCCCGTGGAAGCGCCGCCTCGGCGCCGTCGCGGCAGGGGTCGTGGGGCTCGTGGCACTCGAGTGGCTCACGGGTGTCGCGGCCATCGCGTGGATGATGCGCGACAGCGGCGCCTCGGGGACCGCGGAGTTCACGGCGCGGCTCCGGGACAACCTCACCTCGCTGCCCGCCTGGATCGGGGCGCCGGTGCTGTGGCTGGCACTGCTCGGCGACCGCGAGCTGCCGGGGGCAGGCGCGCGCCGGGAGGCGGCGGGAGGCGCCGCGCCGGCGGGGCCGCGCGCCGGATCGCCGGGGGGTGCGCGGTGATCCTCGTCGCGCTCAACCCGTTCCACTCGACGATCGGCACGTGGCTCACGACGCTGGGCGTGTCGATCCTGTCGGGGATCATCCCGGTCATCAACACCGAGGTCTACCTGGTCGCGGTGGCGACCATGACGCCGGCGCAGGCGTGGCCGATCATCCTGATCACCACGCTCGGGCACCTGATCGCCAAGATCATCCTCTACCAGCTCGGCCGGCACGGCGTGCGGCCGCATGCCCACCGCTTCCAGCGCCAGATGGAGCGGGCCGAGGACGCCATGCGCAAGCACCCCTGGGGCACGGACGCCGTCGTCGCGATCAGCGGGCTGACCGGATTCCCCCCGTTCTACGGAGTGAGCGTCATGGCGGGCGTGATGAAGATTCCGTTCCTGCGCTTCCTGTTGGTGGCGACGCCCGCGCGGCTGGTGCGGTTCATCATCGTTTTCTTCGCGCCGCGGCTGCTGAAGCAGATGTTCTAGGGGCGAATGGGTCGCGTCCGTCGATGCGCGGGCCCGGCGACGCCGGTGCGCGACGCGGGCTAGACGTTCAGCGCGGGGGCCTGGGGCGCGCGCCAGTTGTCCATCAGCCCCACCTGCTGCACGCAGTTCACGGTGCAGTAGGGCGCGCACGCCTTCTCGGTGCGGTACTCCCGCCGGATGTCCTCGACGGTGTACGACTCGAGCGGGATGCCGGGGTAGCCCCGCTGCTGCGAGCAGTAGTGCACCAGCCCGTCCTCGTCGACGTAGAGATAGCGCGCCCCGGCGCGACAGCGCCACGTGTTCGACTTGCCTTCCGCGAGCCGGTCCTGGAACGCGCCGTTGAGCCGCATCAACCCGCGCCCCATCGCGCTCAGCTCGCGATACACCGCCATCTCGCGCGGACCGAGCGGCCGCAGCTGGCCGTGCCCGTCGTGGACGATGCCGACCGAGCTCATGAAGCCCAGCTCGCGGGCCCGGCGCGCGACCGTCAGCGCGTCCTCGGGATTCGCGATCCCGCTGCCCATGACCGAATTGATGTTCACGCTGAAGTGCGCATGCTGCGAGAGCCACTTGAGCTTGGGCTCCAGCAGCCGGAGGCTCTTGAGCGACACCGTATCGGGCTCGACATTGTCGATGCTGATCTCGAGGTGGTCGAGCCCGGCCTCGTTGAGTCCGAGGATGCGCACGACCGTCAGGAAATAACCGTTCGTGATGAGGGTGACGATCATCCCGCGGTCGTGGATGCGGGCGATGATCGCGGTGAGGTCGGGGTGCATGAGCGGCTCGCCGCCGCTGATCGTGATCGCGGACGTGCCGAGCTCGGCCAGCTTGTCGACGCGCCGCAACATGGTCTCGAGCGGCACCGGCTTCGAGACCGCGTCGAACTCGTTGCAGTATCCGCACGCGAGGTTGCAGCGCCGCATCGGGATGATGTGGACCAGGACGGGATGGTCCTGGTCGACCAGCCCCTCCACCACCTTGCCGACGGCGCGCGGCAGCCACCGCATCATGGTTCCAGGCATCGTGCCGGTGTCCCCTTTCCGTTGGGGACGGATGCTACTGCCGCACGGTGCCGGCCGCGAAGGCTTTCTTGCGTCGATGGCCCGCCAGCGGCCGAACACGCGGCGTGCGCCGCGGCTGCGTGGGGCCGGCGACCGGCCTAGATCACGTCCTGCAGGGTGATCGTGAGCTTCTCGCGCTTGCCCTCGCGAAGGATCACGAGCGCGTGGGTGCTCCCGATCTCGCCGTCGAGGAGCAGCCGGTCCAGATCCTCCGGCGTGAGCCGGATCGCGGGCTTGCCGTCGATCGTCACGACCTCGTCATGGTCATGGAGGCCCGCCTCGTCGGCGGCCGAGCCGTGGACGATCCCCCACGCGATCACGCGGCCGCCCTCGCGCAGGAATCCCGCACCGACCCTCGAGTAGCGGTCCCGCTGCGCGAAGCGCGCGCCGGGCTCGAGGTAGAGCTTGCCGTGTGGGTAGTCGAACGTGCACCGGAAGCGCTCGAGCACGCCGTTGCCGATGTTCCCCGAATAGTCCTCGCTCCCGACCATGCCGTGCGTGGCGAGCGACAGGCCTGCGATCGGCTCGGGCAGCGCGAACGAGCCGAGCTGGAGCGTGTCGAGCCGGCAGAGCCAGCTCGCGAAGCCACTGCCGATCCCTCCCCCGTAGATCTTCACCTGCTTGCGCGTGGAGACGCGGCCGAACACGCCGCAGCGCTTGACCAGCGAGCCGTGAACGATCAGGCCGAATGCGTTGCCCACGTCGACGAGGAAGTCTCCCGCGCAACCGTGGTCGAGCTGGGCGCGGACCACCGGCACGCCGGACATGAGCGTCATGTCGAGTGCGGATCCCGTGCCTGCATAGGCGAACGACGCCGGCTCGCGGAACGTGACCACGTGCCGGTCGTAGTCGATCTCGACCACGAACCGGCTCAGCACGTCGTAGCCGATGAGGCCGTTCATCTTCTTCCACAGCAGCTCCTCGTGGCCGTCACCGAGGTCCACCACCGTCACCTTGAGATCGTTCACGCCGACGCCGTCGCCGTCGCTGCCGGTCACACGGACGCTCTTCACGCGTGCGATCGAGGCCGCGTCGCTGCCCCCCATGCCCTGGATCGCGAACTCACCCGACTGGATCAGCCCGATCCGCCGCGCGTAGTCGCGGTCGATCGCGGTCGTGCTGGCGCCGGTGTCCAGGATGAAGTCGGCGGGCGGGGCGCCGTTGAAGGAGGCCTTGATCCACACGTGGCGGCCGCTGTATCCGAAGCCCACGCGGGCGATCCCGGCGGCCTTGAGCCAGGTGAGCGCGCCGTCGTCCGACGCGGGTGAGGCGAACCGCGCGCTGTCGACGGCGGGGTTCGCCCACAGCGAGTCCACGCGCACCCGGTTGACCGGCGCGTCGTCGTACAGGAAGGCGTAGTCCTGGTTGACCGCGTCGTGCAGCGTGGGCCGCTTGCGCCCGCCCAGGGCGCGGAATTCCGAGTAGAACATCTCCTCGTCGCGCTGATCGACGCGCGTGGTCATGCGTGTCAGGAACCCGGTCTTCTCGCTGAACCAGAGGCGCCGCGCCGGGCCGATCGGCGGCTTCACGTCGAGCGAATGGAAGATCTCGCCCGCCCGCATCGAGAAGTTGCCGTACGTGACGGCGCCGCCCCCCTGATCCTCGCGCGCCCACATCTCGTTCTCGAAGTACGCGTCGCTCGCGATCTTCTCGAGCTCCCGGCCCTCGAGCCGCCGCACCCGCTTGGAGCTGAGATCGGTGCGCCACCCGGACCGGCCGTCGTAGCCCATCCGCACGCGCAGGGTGCCCAGGCTGACGCGCATCACGAGCTGGTCCGGCGCCTGCGACCACTGCTCGACTGTCCCCTGGAGCTTGTTGGCCTCGATACGGCCGCGCGTGTGCAGGCTACGCTCGGCGTCGAGGGCGGATCGGCCCCCCGTCGCGGCCACGTAGTGGTCGACGATCGGCCGGGCCTGGTTCGTGATGCTGGCGAGTGCCGCGGCGGGCGTGACGAGCGCGGCCAGGACCCACGCGGCGATCGCGCGGTGCGGGATGGTCCGCGCGCGGGCGCCGTGAGGCGCGCGTGCGGCGCGCGAAGGAGTCAGGGCGGTCATCGCGGGGTTATCGACGCGCCCGGCGCGCGACATGAGCGCCCGCGACGAGACGGGGCGGGCATCGTGCCCGCCCCGTTCGGACCTGGAATCGCCCGGCGGCGCGCCGGTCAACGGGTGACGGAGATCCTCCTCGACTGCACGCCCTCCGAGGTGCGCAGGGTGACGAGATAGATTCCGGGCGGCACCTCGCTGCGCGCCGTCGAAAGTCCGTCCCATCGCATTACGTGGTTGCCGGAGGGCAGCATCCCTTCGTGCAGCGTCCGGACCGATCGCCCCGATACGTCCAGGATCGTCACCCGCACGTATTCGGGCCGGCCGATCCGGAACTCCACGGTCGCGCCGCGCGGCGTGGGGTTCGGGTAGGGAGCGCTCATGAACACGCCGGCGACGACCGGGTCGATCGGGACCCCCGTGGAATTGAGACACGGTCCCGGCGTTCCGAACCAGCCGATGTCGTCGAACATGTTCACCGTCAGATCCGGGTTGTGCGAGAGCCCGGCCGTTGCGAACGGCTCCATGAGCAGGCTGGGCTCGGGCGAGATGTCCCAGTGGGAGACGGACGAGCCGGTCGCGAACACGGTCGGCGTGTACACGAGGAGCTTCCCTTCGGCCGTTCCCGCGTCCTGGGTGGGATCGAACATCATGGTGACGTTGACCCCGCCCGCGAGCTGGGCCTTGATGGTCGCGGCGTCATCGGTGGTGATGCGGACGACCGGAATGGTGATGCTGGGATCCACGCCGCTCATGCCGAGCGGCGGGCAGCCGGGCATGGTGTCCGCCACCACGACCCCGATGGCGCCCGCGTTCTGGGCGTTCTTGACCTTCAGCGTGAAGGGACAGGTGCCGCGGTCGACGAGGGCGATGTTGCCGGCGATCTGGGCGGCGTTGGTCAGTGCTCCGCACGCATTGGTCGGGCTGTCGGGCGGCAGCGACCCGTCCATGGCGAGGACCAGGTTCCCGGTCACGTTGAAGGGCGAGGGGCCGAACGTGGCCAGTCCCACCTCGTCATCCGCCGCGACCGGCGTATTGACCCGCAGCAACGGCTTCGGGCCGAGCCGCGCGGGCGCGCCGCTGGTGACGCACGTGCCGTCCCACACCAGGCGCTGGCAGTTCAGGGCCGACGCGCCCCGCTGCCCGTCGCTGGCCATCTCGTTCCAGTGCATGGCCTGGTCGAGGTCGTAGAGGTGGCGGTCGTAGACGTGAGGCCCGGGCGGCGTGCCCATCTCCACCCCCGCCAGCGTGATGGTGGCGAAGCCGAGCCCGTGCCCCATCTCGTGCAGCACGACGGGGAGCAACTCGATGAGCGGTCCCTCGTTCCCGTCCACCCCGTAGTACCAGCAGAACGGGCAGCCCGGCTGGCACAGGTTCGAGTTGAACGTGATGTCCATGTCGTTGACGCCGGGATTGAGATCGACTCCCGCGAGGCGGTTGGCCAGTGCCTGCTGGTACCAGGTGTTGGGGAACGGGGCATTGGGGAAGTCGCGGTGCGACGATCCCGCGCTGGTGGCGCCCAGCACCGCGCCGCTCGCATCGCACGTCTGCGGATCGAACTGCGCGTTGATCCTGATCTCCACCGCGCTCGGCAGGATCGAGCCCCAGATCTGGGCGGCGTGGTTGAACACGAAGAGACGCTGCTGGCCGATGGTGGTGCCCGGATTTCCGCCGACGGGAGTGGCGGGCGTCGGATCGTTGAAGCCCTCGTTGGGTCCATCGAGGTTGACGATGGTGATGGTGGCCGCGTGTCCCCTGGCGCTCAGACTCGAGACCAGCAGGACCACGGCGAGCATGTGGCGCCATGCGCCACGCGGGGTCGGTCGCATGACTACCGATCCTCCAGGCTCGAGCGCACCGAGCCGGCCGGAGCCATGGCGTGCTCGACGCCGGCCTTGCCGTGGGTGCAGAGGAAGATCGGACGACCGTCCGGGCCCATGCGGACCACGACCTGGTCCACGAACCGGCCCTGGTGGTTGATCGTCTCTGATCCGTCGGCGTTGTGGATCGTGACCAGCCCCTGGGCTTCACGCCGCGCCGCAGCCTGCATCTCGTCGATCGTGACGGGCGCCCCGTACTCGGGAGCTGCGAGCTGGCCCGTCGCCGGATCGCGCGCGATCCTCGAGGCGGACGCCGTGCCGGGAGCCGGCGCGGGCCGCTGGGGAGCCGCGCGCCGCGCAACCGGTGAGCCGTGCGTGGATCGCGCCGCAACCGTGGGTGCCGCGGCTGGAGCCGCCACGACGCGCGGGGCGGCGAGCGATGCCGGCGGTGAGGCGAGCGCGCGCGGCGGGCCGGCGCTCCGAGGCAGGGTCCAGATGGCGACGGCCGAAGCCACCGCCACCATCGCGAATGCAGCCAGCGGGCGTGACACGTGAGCCTCCTTTCGGTGGACCGGACACGCGGAGCGCGGGTCCGGCGACCCGGGGTCGGGATTCCGACCCGACGAGGCTCACGGACGGCTGTTGACAACCGCTTGAGTGGGAGGAAAGCGCCGCGGCCCGGGTGGCGGGAGTGGCTGTGTGCGTGGGGGTTGAGGGCGCGGGCCCGCGATCGGGGGGGCCTGGCCCGACGCGGGCCGGGTCGCCTTAGCGAACCAGGATCAGCTTGCGCGAAGCCATCAGGCTGCCCGCGCGGATCCAGCAGGT
>Ga0070695_100000213_pt1 | contig 28176 bp, 20 predicted proteins | sample KBSK1252metaG_FD_65471 | JGI IMG/M metagenome (GOLD analysis project Ga0070695, IMG submission 65471) | Corn, switchgrass and miscanthus rhizosphere microbial communities from Kellogg Biological Station, Michigan, USA - KBS K1-25-2 metaG | ecosystem: Host-associated > Plants > Roots >...
TGTACTCACGAGCACGCCCTTCACGCGCGTTGGCAACCACTATGAGCTCGTGGAGTTCGTGAGCGATGGCAGCATCTCCATGGCGACCTATCTCGCCACGAACGTCCAAGGCTTCCCGGACGCTGGTACGGCGGACAACGCGATACTGGCGGTGAAGGCGAATCTCAAAGTGCCAGTCACTGACGGCGGCATAGCAATCACGGCGTGGATCGGTGTCGCCGGCACGATCTCCCAAGCGTTGGGTGAACACCGCTCGGCGTCGGGTGCGGCATCGCTGCTGACTCCCACGATCGCCGATCCTGGTGCGATTTTCCTCAACGCCGGCGCGCTGGCCTATGGCGTGACCTTGGTGAGCCCTCCGGCAGGTTTGGATGCAACACCTAGCGGGTGGACACAGCTCGGCAGCGGCGGCGATCTGATCCTGAAGAACGACGGAGAGTATGACGCGCGCTTCACGGTATCGTCGACCGGCGGGTCTACAGATCCGCAGTGGAGCTGGTCCTTCGCCGGACCGGGCTTCTGGCTCGCCAGCGTGCTCACGCTCAACCCCGCCCCGACGACCGGGGATCTGACGGTGACGACCAGCACCTCGGGTGAGAATCTCCCGGCGACGGACTACACCGTGTCGCTGGACGGCTCGGCGAGCCAGTCGATTGCGACGAGCGGCACCGTCACGTTCAGTGCCCTCGCGCCAGCTACGCACACGGTCGCGCTGTCGGGAGTGCCGGCGAACTGTGCGGTGACGGAACCAAATCCGGCGAGCGTCACGGTAGTGGCGGGCGAAACGGCAACCGTGCCGTTTACCGTCACCTGTAGCGCCCCGCCACCGCCACCGCCGCCTCCCCCGCCCCCGCCCCCGCCCCCTCCCCCGCCCAATGACTTCATTACGGGCGGCGGCAAGATCGGGGGGGGCCGTGAATTCGCCACGTTCGGTCTCCAGGCGAGTTCCAGTGGTGGCAATCTCGAATGGGTCCAGCACTGTCCCGATGGGCGCAACGCGTCGTCATCGGCCGTGTGCGGAGGTGGGCAATTCACGTTTCATGGAACGGTGACCGCCGGGACGTACGTCCAGGGTTCCCGCGGCCCCAACTGCCGCACGTGGTCCGGAACGGGACAATCCAAACAGATCGGCACCCACAGCTTCACGGTGCTACAGGGATGCGACGGCGGGGAGCCGGGGCGCGGCGTGGATTACATCGAGATCAGCATCGACGACTATCAGAATTCCGGCTTTTTGACCGGCGGGAACATTCAACTGCACCGGAGTAAACCGTGAGCACGCTATCGAGCCGTAAGGGCGCGCGCGCGGGTCGCTGGCCGTTGATCGCGTTGCTGATCTTGGGCACGGTCGCGGTGCCACGCGGCTCGGCGTGGGGACAGAGTGTCGCGGGACGGGGGGTCGCCGCCAGGTTGAACACGCCGGCGACGGGCGCCCAGCAGTTCGCGCGGGCGGTACTCCCCGCTGGAGGCGGTATGGTGCGGGCCGAGCTGGACACGGCCGGCGCCGCCGAGGCGCTGGGTGCCGCCGGGTTGACGTCGATCGTGACCGGACAAGTCGACCAGGCTCTGGTCTCCGTGACTGCCACCGCCGAGGCAGCCGACGTAAACATCCTGGACGGCCTCATCACGGCGAAGTCCGTGCTCGCGCTGGCGACCAGTTACGCGAACGGCACGAGCGCGTGGAGCGAAGCCGACGGGTCCACGCTTTTGAGTCTCGTGATCGCCGGCATTGCCTATCCCGATGGGGCGCCCGCTCCCAACACGCGCGTCGAGCTGCCGGGCGTCGGCTACGCCGTGCTCAACGAGCAGATCGCGCGCGGCGACGGCCTGCATTCGGCCGCTCTCACTGTCAACATGATTCACGTGTATCTGCTGGATGCGGCGAGCGGCGCGACGGCCGGCGAGATCGTGGTCGGCGCGGCGAACAGTTCCGCGACTCTCTAAACGACAAGGCCCCGGCGACCATGCTCGGTCGCTGGGGCCCGTGTTTTCATCCATGGGCCTGGGTAGAGTTGAACTACCGACCTCACGCTTATCAGGCGTGCGCTCTAACCACCTGAGCTACAGGCCCTGCATCCCTATTCCCATTCTCTTTTCGGTCCCTTCTTGGGCCGGAAGTCGTCCTCATCCCCCTCGTCGAACTCGTCGTCGAGATCGTCGTAATCGTCTTCGTCGGCATCGTCTTCGTCGAGATCGTCCTCGTCCAGCTCATCATCGAAGTCTTCGTCGAGTTCCTTGTCCTCTTCGAATTCTCCGAACTCCTCGTCGACTTCGTCGCTCCTGCGCTTGAGCGACCAATTCGTCGACGTCTCGCGGGCCAGCATTGCCACCTCCGGCTGAGGTTTCTGTCGAACGACTGCTCCAGGACCCTTTCCCTACCCTACTCCTCCAGGGCGCGCTTCTCGCTGCGGGCCAGCTTGCGGCGCTCCGTCGCGCCAAGTAAACGCTTACGCAGTCGCAACGAGGACGGTGTCACTTCGATCAGCTCGTCGTCCTCGATGTATTCCAACGCCAGCTCCAAGGTCATCTGGCGTGGCGGCTCCAAGATAATCATCTCGTCCGCCGCCGTCGTGCGCATGTTCGTGAGCTTCTTTTCCTTCGTGGCGTTCACGTCCAGATCACCGGGCCGCACATGCTCCGCGATGATCATGCCCTCATAGACCGGATCCCCCGGCTGTACGAACATCGTACCGCGCTCCTGAAGATTGAAGAGGGCGTACGCCACCACCACCCCCTCCCGGTCCGCTACCATCACACCCCGGTTCCGGCCTGAAAGCGGGCCGGCCCACAAATCATACTCGAAGAAGCGGTGGTGGATGATTCCCGTTCCCCGCGTATCCGTCAAGAACTCCGAACGATAGCCGAGCAGCCCGCGCGCCGGGATCTTGAACCGCATCCGCACCATACCCAGGCCGGGGTTCTTCATGTCCAGCATGGTCGCCCGGCGCGGCCCCAGCTTCTCCATCACCACCCCGACGTATCCCTCGGGGCAGTCAATCATCAACTCCTCGTACGGCTCCAGCCGCTCGCCGTTCGGTCCCTCCCGCGGAATGATGCGCGGCCGGCTCACCTGGAACTCGTAACCCTCGCGCCGCATCGTCTCCATCAGGATGCCGAGGTGCAGCTCACCGCGCCCCGACACCGTGAACGCGTACGGCGTGTCCGTGTCCTCGACCCGCAGCGCGACGTTGCGCTCGAGCTCGCGATACAAACGCTCGCGCAGCTGCCGGCCCGTCACGAACTTGCCCTCGCGCCCCGCCAGCGGTGAGTTGTTCACCAACATGTCGACCGAGATCGTCGGCTCTTCGACCGCGATGCCGGCCAGACGGTCCAGGTGATCGGGTGCCGTCACGGTCTTCCCAATTTCGACACCGGCAAGACCCGCAACGGCTACGATCTCACCCGCGCTCGCGGTCTCCAGCTCGGCCCGCTCCAGTCCTTCGAAGGCGAACAGCTTCACGATCTTGGCCTGCTCAAAGGCGCCGTCACCTACAGGACCTGGCTCGCCGATCGGCAGTAACGCGACGGTGTCACCGACATGCACCTGTCCACGCTCGATACGGCCAATCCCGATACGTCCCAGATAGGACGAGTAGTCGAGCGTCGAGATGAGCATCTGGAACGGGCCGGCCTCCGTCGCCTTCGGCGGCGGAATGGTGCCGAGAATCGTCTCGAACAACGGCTTCAAATCTGGTCCCGGCTCGTCCAATTTCAGCGTCGCCGTTCCCGCCCTGCTCGATGTATAAAGGAAGGGGCAGTTGAACTGCTCCGGCGTCGCCTCCAGGTCCATCAGCAGCTCCAGCACCTCGTCGTGCACCCGCATCGGCTCGGCGTCCGGCCGGTCGATCTTGTTGACCAGCACGATCGGCTTGAGCCCCAGCGCCAGCGCCTTGCCCGCCACGAACCGCGTTTGTGGCATGGGTCCCTCGGCGGCATCGACGAGCAGCAGGAAGCCGTCCACCATCCGCAGGATGCGTTCGACCTCGCCACCAAAATCGGCGTGCCCCGGCGTGTCCACGATATTGATCTTCGTGTCACCCCACCGTACCGAAGTGTTCTTCGCCAGGATCGTAATTCCGCGCTCCCGCTCGAGCGGGTTCGAATCCATGACGCGCTCGGCGACCTGCTGGTTGGCGCGGAACACGCCGGCCTGGCGCAGCATCTGGTCGACGAGCGTCGTCTTGCCGTGATCGACGTGGGCAATGATGGCGATATTGCGAATCTTCACTGAGTTACGTCCTCGATGGTCCCTTAAATGAGGCGCGCAGTATAGATGGATGAGCTCGATTAGACAAGCGGTTCGGCGGTTTGGCGGCTCGCGTTTTCTAACCGCTCAACCGCCCAACCGCTTAACCGCTCAATCACAGATCGGCTCCCGTTCCACCTGGACAGTGACGTGTTGGATCCCCAGCGCGCGCATGCGGTCCTGAACCGCCTCCAGGACGGGCTGATTATCGGTGGGGTTCTTCACCACGAGGTGGCCGCTCATCGCCACCACGCCGCTCGTCACCGTCCAGAGATGCAGATCGTGCACCGACTCGACGCCCGGCACCGACGCGATGCGGTCGTGGACGTCGGACATCGCGATGTGGGCCGGTGTCGCCTCGAGCAGCACGTCGCTGCTTTCCTTGACCAGACGCCAGGCGCTGCCGAGGACGAGCGCGCCGATGAAGATGGAGATCAACGGATCAGCCAGCGTCCAGCCGAGCGTCAAGACGATGATGCCGGCGAGCAGTGCGCCGACCGAGCCAAGCAGATCGCTAAGCACGTGCAGGTACGCGGCCCGCTGGTTGAGGGAGTGCTCGTGATCGCGGTGCAACACGATTGTGGCGCCAAGATTCGCGACGAACCCGATCGCGGCGACGCTGAGCAGCAGCGCGCCGTTGATGACCGTCGGAGTCCGGAACCGACGCCACGCTTCGACACCGATGCCGATCGCGATCGCGAACAGGACGGCGCCGTTGACGAGCGCGGCGAGAATCTCGAGACGCAAGAAACCGAACGAGCGCTCCGGCGTGGCGGGCCGCTGCGCGATCCACGCCGCGAACAGCGCCAGGCCGAGCGCCGCGACGTCCGCGAGCATGTGCGCGGCATCCGCGAGCAGCGTGAGCGAGCCCGCCAGCCAGCCACCGATCAGCTCGACGAACATGACGACGGCGGTGATGGCCAGCGCCAGCGTCAGACGCCGTCGAGTCTCGACGTTGAGTGGCGCGCGATAGGTGCAGTGGGCTTCTGCGGGCAGCACGGATGTGTCCTCCGCGGAAACATAATACCTTTCAGGTCGTGAACGCCCTGGGGCTGCGCCTGCTGGCAGTGATCGTGCTGGTCGCGGCCAACGCCTTCTTCGTCGCGGCGGAATTCGCGCTCGTCGCCGCACGCCGGACGCGGATCGAAGCGATGGTCCGGCGCGGCGACCGCAAGGCGCGCACCGTGCGCAAGGCGCTCCACGACCTCTACCGCCAGCTCTCCGCCGCCCAGCTCGGCATCACCGTCGCCTCGATTCTGCTCGGCTACGTCGCCGAAGACACGGTCGCGCACCTGTTTCGCGACTGGTTCTTGGCGCTGCCGCAGAGTCTCGACTTCCTGACCCGGGGAGGCATCGCGTCGGTCACGGCCGTCGCCGTGATCTCGTTCCTGCACGTTGTGTTTGGCGAGCAGGCGCCGAAGGCGTGGGCAATCACCCATCCGGAAGCCACGAGCCGCTGGGTCGCCGCGCCACTCATCCTGTTCTCCTGGATCACGCGCCCCTTCACGGAGCTGCTGAACTGGAGCTCGAACCTCCTGGTGCGGATGCTCGGCATCAAGAGCACCAGCACCGAGCACGACCGCGTGCACTCGCCCGAAGAGCTCCGCATGCTGGTCGAGCAGAGCCGCAAGACGGGTGGATTGGGCGCGGGCGACGCGAGGCTGCTGGAAGGCGTCTTCGAGTTCAGCGAAAAGAATGCCCGCGAGGTGATGACGCCGCGCACGCAGATCGTCGCGCTGCCCGCCGAGGCTTCGCTCGCGGAAGCGGCTGACCGCGTCGCCGCCGCGGGACGCTCGCGCTACCCGGTGACGGGCGAGTCGCTCGACGACGTGGTCGGCATCGTGCACGCCAAGGACATCTTGCGCGGCTTGCTGTCGGGAGCCGAAGCGCCCGTGCAGGATATCGCGCGGCCGGCGTTCTTCGTGCCCGGCACGCGCGAAGTCGAGGACGTGCTGGCCGACATGAAGCGCCAGAAGGTGCATCTCGCCATCGTGCTCGATGAATTCGGCGGCACGGCGGGACTCGTCACGATGGAAGATCTGCTCGAGGAGATCGTCGGGCCGATTTACGACGAGTATGACAAGCCGCCGAGTGCCGCGGCGGCCGCGCCGGGAAGCGGCGCGGGCAGTGGCGTGCCGATACTCGCCGGCAGCACGGAAATCAGTGACGTGAACCGCGCGCTGAAGCTCCAGCTCGACGATGCCGACTACACGACGATCGGCGGGCTGTTGTTTGGACGGCTGGGACGCCTGCCGAAGGTGGGCGACCGCGTGAATCTGCAGGGAGCGACGTTCGAGATTCTAGAGATGGACGGCCGGCGCGTCGGTCGCGTGCGCGTGTGGCCGGCGACGACCCACGTGCCGGAGCCTTCGACCTAGTCTTTCGCCCGGCGCGCGTTCGCGAGCTGCACCGCGAGCTCCAGCGACGCGCGCATCGATCCCGGGTCGGCGACGCCCTTCCCCGCGATATCGAATGCGGTGCCGTGATCGGGCGAGGTGCGGATGAACGGCAAGCCGAGCGTGACGTTTACGCCGGTGCCGAAGCCCGAGACTTTCACGGCCGTCATCCCGACGTCGTGATACGGCGCGAGCACCGCGTCGAACTCGCCGCGGAGCGCGCGCACGAACACGGTGTCGGCGGGAAGCGGTCCCGCGGCACCGAGCGCGGTCGCCGCCGGCTCGAGAATCCGCGCGTCTTCGTCGCCGAACAGCCCGCCTTCACCGGCATGGGGGTTGAGTGCGCACAGCGCGAGGCGCGGCGTCGCGACGCCCCACCAGCGCTGCAGCGCATCCGTCGCGATGCGCCCCGCCTGAACGACGCGCTCGGTCGTTACGGACGCGATCGCGTCGCGCAGCGAAAGGTGCGTCGTCACGAGCACGACGCGCAGGCGTCCCGTCGTCAGCATCATCGCCACGGGGATGTCGCCCGCGATGTGCGCCAGGAATTCCGTGATGCCGGGGAAACGATAACCGGCCACATGCAGCGCGGCCTTGTTGACCGGGCCAGTGACGATCGCATCGACTTCGCCGGAGAGCGCGAGGCGCGCCGCGGCCTCGATCCCTTGCGCCGCCGCGCGTCCCGCCTCGACCTCAGTCGGCGCGCCATCTTCCCACCCACCCACGATCCGGACGTCGGCGTCCAGCGGTTGGCGCAGCGCCTTGCGCGCGACTTCGGGCCCGATCCCGCGCGGATCTCCGACCGCGATCGCTAGGCGTGGCCGGTGGGGTGGGGGTGCCACTAGAGTCTGATGTCGACGTAGATCTGCCGGCGCAGCTGATCGATGAAGTGCTTGATCGCCAGCTGATCGCTCAGCGACTGGCGAATCCGCATCTTCACATCATCGAACGCCAGATCCCCGGCCGCCTTGCGCGCCGTGACTTCGACGACGACGAATTTCTCACGCGGCGTGTCGGCTCCTTCGGCGATCACGGACTTGAGCCCGAGCGTCGAGTCAGCCGAGAACGCCTTCTGGTACTCGGGCGGCATGTCGGTGAGCGAAGCATCCTCGGCAAGCTTGGGCTCTTGGGGATCGCCGTACAACTTGGCCAACGAATCGAACGGGATCCGGACGGTCCCGCCCGCGAGCACGGTATGGAGCGAATCGGCCAGCCGGCGTGCGATCGCGATCTGCGCCTTACTGATCTCAGGAATGATCAGGATGTGGCGCGCGAGAATCTCCGCCGGTTGCGTCCGCTCGACGTTGATGACGTGAAAGCCGAACGGCGTCTCGACCGGGAATGAGATCTCGCCGGGACGGAGCCGGAACGCCACGTCCTCGAACTCCTTGACCATGACGCCGCGCCGGAACCAGCCAAGCTCTCCGCCCTGAACCGCAGACGCGCTGTCCATCGAGAAGCGCTTCGCCGCCGCCGCAAAGTCACCGCCCTTCCTCAGCTCCACCACGAGCGACTCGGCGCGCGCGTATGCCCGCTGGCGGGACGCCGAATCCGGAACCGGTTTGACGACGATTTGGCGGAACGAAACGGTGGCGGGCCGCTTCGGCTGCTGCTCCTTGTTCTGCGCCCAGAAATCGCGCATCTGCGCTTCGGTCGGCGGGATCGGCCGCAACTTGCCTTTCTGCCGCTGCGCCTCGATCAATCGCTGCGCGAGGAGCTGGCGACGCTGCTGATCGGCCAGCCAGCGGCGCCATTCTTCGACGGAGCCGAACCGCGCCTGGCGGATCTGGTCGCGGAACTCGTTCTCGGTGCTGAACTGCTTGCGGACGTTCTGGTACGTCTGCTCCACCTGGTCGAGGACTTCCTGGTCCGTGACCTTGATCGTCGTATCGCGCTCCGCCTGCTGCACCAGGATTTCCAGCTCGATCAAGCGGTCGAGAATCTGGCGCCGCAGCGTCGCCGTACCGGCCGAGTCGGTCGGCAAGGGCTGGCCCTGCGCCTGCTGCTGGACCATCTCTTCGTCGATTTGCGATGCCAGAATCGGCCGTGTCCCCACGACCGCGACGATGCGATCCAGCGTCTGCTCGGGTGGTGGCGACAGCCGCTGCTGCGCCGCGGCGCTGCTGGCGACGAGTATGGCGAGAAGACCGAGTGCGGCTTTCATCGCGGGCCTTGGCGAGCGGTGTCGATGGGCGGAGGCCCGGGGGCGGGCGTCATGCGGGGTCCCCCGGTCGATTGCGAAGAATCCGCGCGGAGCTCCCCGCCGCGCTCGGCGGCCCGGCGAATGCCTGCTTCATCCACATCCCAGCTTGCCTGCTCGCGCAGCCGCTCGGCGAGGAACATCGGCACGGGGAAATAGCGCGCCCGCTTGTGCAGTACCCGGTCCAGATAGTCGTTCACGCGCGCGGTCGCGAAAGTCAGCCGTTCCTGCGACGACTTGCCGGCCGAATCCCGCAACACCTCGGGCGTCAGGTTCAGAATCGAAGTGAGCGTCGCGATGGTCGAGTCGTGCTCTGCGCGCACCTGCTGCCAGTCCTCCGGGCTCAGCGCGATCCTCGCGGAGTCCGCCTGTTCCAGCAGCAGCTGCCGTTGCGCGATCGCCTTCAGGAATTGCTTGATCTGGTCGTCGCTCGCCGATGGCAGCGACTGCGCGAGCTGCGGATTGAGCGCGCCGAGCCAGCGCACCAGATCCCGAATCTTCAGCGAGCCGCCGCGGTATTTGACGATCACGCGACTGCTCGTCCGCGCGGCATCCACATCTTGCATGGCATTCCGCACGTATTCGGCGGCGCGATCCACGGGTTCGATGCGACGCTTGATGTCGAGGCTGTCGACGTACAGCGAATCCAGCTCGCGGCTGATCCGCGCCTCGAGTCCGACGCTGAACGAGTCCCGCACCTCGGCCAACGGCGGGCGCCGGATGATGTGATAGCCAAACTGTGTCTTCACGACAGGGCTGACCGCGCCAGGCGCGAGCAGCCAGGCCGCCTCATCGAACTGCGGCACGAACTGGCCGCGCGTCGAGAGTCCGAGGGACCCGCCCGCCGCCTTGGCGCTGGGATCTTCCGAGTACCGTGCAGCCAGCTGGCTGAATCGCGCGCCGGCGGCGCGGGCCTGCGGTAGCAGCTGATCCGCCTGCCGATGCTTGCGCTTGTCGATGCTGTCGGCGGCACTCTGCGGTACCTGAAACAGAATGTGCTGAAAGACGCGGACCTGGCCGGTCTGATATGCGGAGTCGATCTGCTGCGGCGTGAGACTCTCATGCGCCGTGAGCCGGTTGTGCAGCTTCTGCCACTTGAGCTGCGAGACCATCGGCCACATCGTGGCCGCCGCGGTCGCGGAATCTCGCAAGTCCTTCCCGCCCGCGAGCGCTTCGGCGAACAGTGTGTAGTCCACCCAGGCGCGGGACACGCGCCCGAGGGTCACGGGATCGAGCGGGAGATCGCGATTCGCGCCGGCCCAGCCGGCGAGTCGATCCACGGTGAGAGTCTGATCGTTGGCGCGCGCGACCACGTCGGCGCGCGACGAGAACGCGTCGCGCATTGCGCTACAGCCAATCAGCGTGACGGTCAGCGCTACGAACACCAGACTCAGACGTCGCATCCGCTCCTCTTTCTTATTGGTGATGATCCCGGAGTACCGCCGTGAGCGCCCGGACCAGGCCGGGGCCGATCGACTCTCCGCCGAGCCGGCGGAGCCTGAGGGAGAGCGGCACCGCGCGCCGCACGTCCGCCTCGAACTGCACGGCCTCGAGCGCCACCTGCAGGCCTGCCAACCGCGGCGTCGCATCGCGCCGGAATGTCAGCCGCGCTTCGTCGCCCTTGATCAGGACCGTCTCCAGGCCCGCCTGCGCGCCCAGCGCGCGCAACTCGGCGACCAGCAACAGGCGCTCCGCATCCGCCGGCAGTGGCCCAAACCGGTCACGCAGCTCGTCACGGACGGCTGGAATCTCACCTGGTTGCTCCGCCCGCGCCAGCCGCCGATAGAATTCGAGCTTCGTGTCGTCGTCGCCGACATAGTCGTCAGGCAGATGCGCGGGCGCATCGAGCGTCACATCCGGCGGCGCCCACTCTTCCCTCTTCCCGCGTCCCCCTTCTCCGGTTTTCAGCCCTCGCACCGTCTCTTCCAGCCACCGCAAATACATGTCGAACCCGACCGCCTGGACATGCCCGGACTGCTCGCCACCCAGCAGGTTCCCCGCTCCGCGCAGCTCGAGGTCACGCAAGGCGATTCGATAGCCTGACCCCAGATCGGTATGATGCTCGAGCACCTGTAAACGTTCCTCCGCCTGGGCGTCGACCAGGTCCGGGACGAGCAGGTAGCAGAACGCGCGCCGGTGGCTGCGCCCGACGCGCCCACGCAGTTGGTAGAGCTGGGCCAGACCGAGCCGGTCGGCGCGGTCCACGACCATCGTATTGGCGTTGGGCACGTCGAGCCCCGACTCGACGATCATCGTCGAGACGAGAATGTCGACATCGCCGCGCACGAATCGCCCCATCACTGCTTCGAGGTCGAGTTCGGCCATCTGCCCGTGCGCGACGGCCAGCCGGGCGCGCGGCGTGAGCGCCTCGACGCGGGCAGCAATCGTGTCGATCGTTTCGATCCGGTTATGGACGAAGTAGACCTGTCCCCCCCGGTCGAGCTCACGCGCCATCGCTTCTTCGAGGAGGGCGTCGTCCCAGGGCTCGACGAACGTGAGCACCGGGGAGCGATCCTTCGGCGCCGTCTCGAGCAGCGTGAGATCTCGCAACCCCGCAAGCGAGAGGTGCAGCGTCCGGGGAATCGGTGTCGCCGTAAGAGTCAGCACGTCCACGCTGAGCTTGAGCGTCTTGAGACGTTCTTTGTGCCGCACGCCAAAGCGGTGCTCCTCGTCCACGATCAGCAGTCCGAGGTCCTTGAACGTGACGTCCCGCGAGAGCAGCCGATGGGTGCCGATCACGATGTCCACCTCGCCGGCGGCGAGTTTTTGGACGATCGGCGCCGCTTCCTTAGTACTGCGAAACCGGGAGAGGACCTCGATGCGCACAGGGTAGTCGGCGAGCCGCTCGCGGAAGGTGCGCCCGTGTTGCTCCGCGAGAATTGTGGTCGGCACGAGCACGGCGACCTGCTTCCCGGCCTGCACCGCCTTGAACGCGGCGCGCACCGCCACCTCGGTCTTGCCATAGCCCACGTCGCCGACGAGCAGCCGGTCCATCGGGCGCGCGCGCTCCATGTCTCGTTTGACTTCGTCCGACGCGCGCCGCTGGTCCGGCGTGTCTTCATAAAGGAAAGAGGATTCCAGCTCGCGCTGCCACGGCGTATCGGAGGGGAAGGCGTAACCGTGCGCGAGCTGTCGCCGCGCATAAAGGTCCAGCAATTCCGCCGCCATCGCACGAATGGCTGAGCGTGTCTTGTCGCGCTGGCGCTGCCAGGTCGTCGCGCCGAGGCGATGGAGGCGCGGCGGCGGCGCGTCACCGTCCCCCGCGGTGCGATAGGGCTCGAGTTGGTCGATCCGGTACAGCGGAACGTTGAGGCGATCGCCTCCTTCGTACTCCACGACGGCCACCTCGAGGGTCGCCCCGTCTGAGCCGACGGAAATCGTCTGCAGGCCGCGGTAGATGCCGATGCCGTGCTCCAGGTGCACGACGTATCCACCCGGCGTGAGGGGCCGGGATGCCGCGGTCGTGACCGCGCTGCGGTAGCGCCGCGGGCGCCGTAGTCGCCGGGCCCGCCGGAAGATTTCGTGGTCGGTGAGCACGCGCAGCGTCGGCATGATGAATCCGCCGTCGAGCGCACCGACCGCCAGCGTCGCGCGATCGGAACCGATCAGCTCTTCCAGGCGCTCGAGCTGCCCTTCGTTGTCGCACAGGATTACCGTCGCCGGAGGTTCGGCGACGATCTGGCGGAGGCGCTTCATGTCGCGGTCCACGTGCTCCGGCGGCGCGAGCGGGAACCGCTGCTCCGTCTCGGCGTCCGCCAGCGCAACGCGGGGCAACCGATCGAGTCTTGCACGCCAGTGTGCCGGATCCACGAGCAAGTCCTCGCGCGCCGGTGGCTCCTCCCCCATGCGCCGGGCGACCTCGAGGTGGTGCGCCGCGTCCGTCCACGCGCGTTCGACCTCGCGTGCGACGGCCGATTCCTGATCGCTGACGACCAGCGTGTCGGTCGGGAGGATATCGAGGAGATTTGTTAGTAAGGGCGCAGCATGCGGCGCCCCTACCTGCACACTGCCCCGTGCAGCTTCCGCGCGCACCGGCAGAATCGTCACGCGGTTCAGGGCCTGGCCCGAGCGCTGGCTGTCGAGGTCGAAGCTCCGCACCGACGCGACCTCGTCACCCCACCACTCGATGCGAGCGGGCGTCGCCATACCGAACCCGTACACGTCCAGGATGCCGCCGCGCACACTGTACTGGGCGACTTCAGTGACCGTCGGCACGCGCTCGTAGCCCATCCCATCGAGCCGCTGAGTCGTGTCGAGCAGGCGGCGCTCTTCCTTGCCGACGTCGATCACGAGTCGAGCCTGCTCCAATGCCGCGGGAACTGCCGTTCGCTCCGCGCTCGCCCGTGCGGTCGTGATCACCACGCGCAGCGCGCCGCGCAGCAGGGCCTCGATCGTCTCGACGCGCTCGCCGGCGAGCTCGTAATGCGGCTCCTCGGCACTGAGCGACTCGCGCTGCGGGTAGAGCGCGATCGTGTCGGGTCCGAGCAGGGTTTGCAGATCCGCCAGCCAGCGCTCGCCGTCTGCCGGCGTGGGAGCGATCACGGCGAACACTCGCTGCGGGAGCCGGCGCGCAAGCGTGGCAACGAGCACGGCAGGACTGGAGCCCGGCAGCCCGCCAACGCCGATTCGCGCGCCCGGAGCCGGCAGTCGCTCGACGAGCGATCGTGTGGCAGGCAGGTCCTGGAACTTGTCGAGTAGGAAGTCGAGCGGCATCAGCGCGTCCGGGTCGCGACCCCCAACTCCACGGCGGCAAGCAGCAACGCGAGGACGAGTAACACCGCGCTCGCATCGGCGCGCCGTGTTCCGGAGAAACTCTCCGTGCTGAACGCGTTCGCGCTCAGCACCTCGGCGCGAGCCTTGCCGCCGAACGCGGCGGTTGCCGTCGCGGGCGTCGCAGGCGTCAGGTCCGATTCGCGGGGGTCGGGGCCGAATACGGTCGCGCCGACCGTGTCAGCGCCGCGTGTTTGAAACTCCACGCGCGGCGCACCCTCGGCGAACGTGACCTCGGCCTCCCCAACCACGACGCGATTCACGAGCGCGTCGATAAACGGCACAAAACTTGGTGCCGTGGGCAACGCCGTCCACGCCGTGTCGAGCCTGCTGCCCAGGATGACGACATTGCCGGAGCGCACGAGCCAGGGCTCTCCGTTGACCGTGGCCAGCACGTCGTCCGATGCCCCTTCGAGCCGATAGCGCCGAGTCACCGCTGACCCATTGAGGATGCCGAGCCGCGGCGCCGCAATCTCGCCCGGTGTCCCCGCCTGGCCCCAGTGCCACGCCACGCCGCGGGACGCGAGTGCCCGATTCGCCTGGCCGACGAGGGCGGGATCGGCCGGCGGCGCGACGATGGCATGTGGCGCCGTGGGTGGCTCGCCACCGCTGATCACGACGTCGCGGCCATCGACGACGCGTTTCCCCTCCTGCAGTACCGCCAGCGCCGCCGCGACGAACGAGCCGGCCCCGGAGGTCGCGGTCACGCGGGCCGGCGGCGCGACGCGCCAGGCGAACGGTCGACGATCGTCGGCCCGCAGCTCATCTTGCTCGAGCTCGGCTTCGCCGACCCACCACCCAGGACTCAACGACTGCGCGGGAAGCGACACGGTGACCACCGCGTTCGATCCCTTCTCCGCTCCGCCCTCGCTGCCGGGTGTCGCAAGACCCCGTGCGGAGACGCGGCCGGCGCCGATGCGGATCGTAACCGGCACGGGCTGCGGGTCGGCACTGCCGGGCGCCGAGCCATTGAGCGCGATGATCGCGGCCCCTTCGGACACCGTCACCGATGCGATGCCCCGATTGGCGACCTGACGTCCGGGCTCGACCGCGAGCACGCGCACACCGCGCGGCACATCCGCTCGACCCTGTGCCAGGGCGGTGCGTTGCAAGTCGCTCAATACGTGCACTTCGCGTCCGGTTAGCGGCTGCGCTTCAACCAGCCGCGCGGCGCGTTCGACGGCATCGACGAGATCGAGCCGCTGCCAACCGGGTCGTGTGCTGTCGACGATCGCGACCAGCGCTTCACGCGTGCCGCCCCGCAGTACGCCGTCGCACAACATCAGCCATACCCGATCGGCAGAGGTCGTCCGCGTGAGGGAAGACCGCGCGATCCCCCGGAGGCGATCCAGCACCAGCCCACCGCCGACAACCGCACCTGCTGACGGAGAGTTGTCGAGTATGATGACCGCCGCCGTCGGTTGATGCGCGCCGCCTCCACGCACCGGCACGAGCGGACGCGCCGCCGCCAGCACGATCACGACGATTAACGCCGTTCGCAGCAGCAGCAGAAGTAAGTGACGCAACTTCAGGCGGCGCGCACTTTCCCGCTCCGCCGCACTCAGGTATCGCACTGGAGGGAATTCGATTTCAGGCGGAACGCGACGCTGCAGAAGGTGGAGCAAAGCGGGGATCGCCGCGGCGGCGAGCCCCAGCAATGCCAGCGGATGAATGAAGCTCACGTCAACAGGCGCAGCGCGAGACCAAACGGCATGTCGGTCTGTACGTGGTGGTAGCCGATGCCGTGCCGACGGCAGGCTTTGCGCCACGCCGCGATTTCTCGCCGCACGGTCTCGGCGTAGGCTCGCGCCAACTCCCGGGGCCGCACGACGACACTCACTGACGATTCAGGATCGCGGAACCGCACTTCCGGTGGACCGCTCAGCTCGACTTCAGCGGGATCCATCAGATGAAATACTACAACTTGATGTCCACGGTGACGCAGATAGCGCAGCGCGGCGAGCGCGAGCTCGCGATCGAACAGCAGATCGGAGACCAAGACGACCAGCCCGCGGCGCGTGAGCAGGGCGGTGAGTCGTTGCAGCGCCGCATGCGCCGCGGTTCCCTGCCCGTCCGGCGTATCGAGCAGACCGCGCACGATCCGCGTCCACTGACCGGCCTTGACGCGGGCGGGGACGACCTGACGGACCTGCTCGTCGAACGTGACCAGGCCTGTCGCATCGCGCTGACGGAGCAGGATGAGCGCCAGCGCCGCGGCCAGGCGATCGGCGTAGGCGCGTTTAGTGAGGCGCTCCGGCGTGCCCTGCCACGCCATCGAGCGGCTGGCGTCGACGAGGACCATCGCGCGCAAGTTCGTTTCCTCTTCGAATTGCTTCACGAACAGGCGGTCGGATCGGCCCAGAATCCGCCAGTCCAAATACCGCAGCTCGTCCCCGGCTTGATAGGCGCGGTGTTCGGTGAATTCGACCGAGAATCCCCGGAACGGAGATCGATGCACGCCGGCCAGGTAGCCCTCGACCACGCCCTCGGCTACGATTTCGATGCCGCCGAGCCGCGCGACTTCGGCGGGATCGAGAAGATCTAGGCGCTGAGCCAAGAAATGTCCTTGCGATGGGACAGCCGCAATGGATTGCGACGTAGCCAAGTCATTATAACAATATAATTTACGACTATTCTGGCTGTGGCACAGTCTCTGCCCTAGGCGAGGCGGGAGGCTCCATGTTCACATCTATCGCGTTGCTCAGCTTGGCCTTCGTGTCCACGCCGGCCGTTCGGGCGCCCAGCTTTTACCGCCCGCGCATTGAGCTGTGGACCAACCGTGGCGAAGGAGCCGTTTTTACCCGCGGCGAGCGGGTGCGGCTGTACTTCCGCCTCGATCAGGACGCCTACGTCACGATCTTCCGAGTCGATACGGACGGCCGCGTCCGCGTGTTGTTCCCGCGCGATCCGTGGGAAGACAACTTCGCGCGCGGCGGCCGAGACCTCGAGGTCGATGGCCGCGAGTTGGGCAGCGACGCTTTTTCGATCGACGACTATCCCGGCGTCGGTTACCTGTTTGCCGTCACATCCGCGGATGCGTTCGTATACGATCAAATCGAAAGCGGTGACCACTGGGATTATCGCGCGATCGCCGATGGGCGCGTCCGCGGTGATCCGTACGTCGCGCTGACCGATCTCGCGCAGCGCATCGTCCCGGAAGGCTATTCGGACTGGGACTATGACGTCGTGTCGTACAACGTCGGCCAGCACTACGATTATCCGCGCTTCCTGTGCTACGACTGCCATTCGTACGTGAGCTATTCCTATTGGGATCCGTACTACACCTCGTGCGTGCGCTTCCGGATGTTTGTGTACGACGATCCCTTCTACTATCCATACCGCTACTATGGCGGCGGCCGCGTCGTGTTCGTGCGCCCCTATCGCCCGCAGCCCCGTTACATCTTCAAGGACTGGGGAACGGACCGGCCCAGCCGCGAACGCTTCGTCACGCGCGAGAAGGAACGCCCGGTCAACGACAATGGCCGCCGTGGCGTAACGGGCCGCGACCTGGGTGGTCTGGGCATGATTCCACCGCCGAACGTGCGCGATCGTCAGCGTCCCGATCGTCCCGGTGACGACCGAAACAACGGCAACAACGGGAACGGCAACGACGACCGCGGTCGTGGTCGCCGCGATCGTCCGGATCACCCGGATCATCCAGACCGCCCGGACCGCCCGGACCGACCGGACCGACCGGACCACCCCGATCGTCCGGATCGTCCGGATAATCCGGGGCGGCGCAACCGTCCCGACGACAGCAGCTCGCCGGATCGCTCGTCGGACCGTCCGATGGTGCTCCCGCCGCGCGATCAGTCGCGCGGCAATCCGGGACTCCGCGATGCCGACCCGCGGCGCGTCGAGCCGCGGAATGTCGAGCCACGGAGCGAGCCTCGGCGGATCGAGCCGAGAAACGACGAGCCACGCCGGGTCGAGCCGCGCAACGACGCGCCGCGACGCGTGGAGCCTCGGAACGAGCCGCGCAACGAGCCGCGGAGTGAACCACGACGCGTGGAGCCGCGCAATGAACCGCGCACCCAAACAGAGCCACGCGCGGAGCCGCGGCGCGATCCACCGCGCGAGGCTCCGAAACCGCGCAATGAGCCTGAGGTGCGGCGTCGCAAGCCTTGAACGTTCAGACTGAAACCTGACGCGCCCGATCGTAGTCTCTCCCGGTCGGGCGCGTTAGTTTTTTGCTTCCTTCCTTTTTCTTCGAGGTCGTTCTTGCTCGCTTTGCTCGTGGTAATGCTGGCGCAGGCCCCGGCGTCCGTGCAGAAAGCTGCCCAGACGATCTCACCGGAAGACATTGGCCGTCGCATCGGCATCATCGCCGACGATTCGATGAAGGGTCGCGACACGCCGAGCCCTGAGCTCGACAAGGTGGCGGCGTATATCGGCGGCGAGTATCGCCGGTTTGGGCTGAAGCCGGGCGGGGATCGCGGGACTTTCATACAGCATTACCCGGTCAAGCGCGTGCAAGTCGTCGCCGACAGCTCCGTGGCATTCGTGCACGGCGGCCCGGGCGCAACGCTGAAATACGGTACTGACTTCGTATTCGCCGACAACACGTTCGCGAGCGGCGATTACGCGGGCGACATGGTGCTCGTGACCGGTTCGCTGGGCGCGGCAACCGCCGACACGGCTCTCCTCGCCGGCAAGATGGTGCTGCTGGCAATGCCGCGAATCGGCCGAGGCAACCGCGACCGCCTGATGAAATGGCGCCCGGCCGGCGTCATCGTCCTCAACACTGCCCCTGATTCGACATGGGCCAACATCGTGCGCCGCGGTGCTCGACCGCAGCCGCGCAACCCGAGCCGGCAGGTCGGGGGCCCGATCTTCATCACCGCCCGCGCCGCGTCCTTGCGACCGGTGCTCTCAGCCCTCGGAACCGATCTCGGTGCTTCGGCCGACAGCACCTTCGTGGTGAAGCCTCTGGCTGGCGCCCAGCTGCACGTGCACGCCCGGATTGAGCCGGCCGGCCAGAACCGCGCGCCGAACGTCGTCGGTATTCTCGAGGGCAGCGATCCGCGACTCAAGAACGAATACGTCGTCTTCAGCGCTCATATGGACCACATCGGCGTCGCGGGTCGGGGCAGCGGCCAGTGCCAGGCACGCGGAGGAGACTCCATTTGCAATGGCGCCGACGACGACGGGTCAGGAACGGCGGCGGTCGTCGCAATCGCTCAGGCGCTCGCGGGAATGAATCCGCGGCCAAAGCGCTCGATCATCTTCCTCAATGTGAGCGGCGAGGAAAAGGGTCTCTGGGGAAGCGAATACTTCGCCAATCACCCGGCGGTGCCCATCACGAGCATCGTCGCCGACCTGAACATCGACATGATCGGCCGCAACTGGCGGGATACGATCGTTGCGATCGGGAAAGAACATTCGGACCTCGGGGCGACGCTGAATCGCATCGCGGCCGAGCATCCTGAGCTGAGCATGCAGCCGATCGACGACATCTGGCCAGACCAGAACTTCTACGCGCGCTCCGATCACTACAACTTCGCCCGGAAGGGTGTGCCGATCCTCTTCTTCTTCAGCGGCACGCACGAGGATTACCACCAGCCCGGGGACTCACCGGACAAGATCGACACCGAGAAAGAGTCACGCGTCGCGCGACTCATCTTCTACCTCGGCGTCGAGGTTGCGAACACGCCGGCGCGCCCCAAGTGGAATCCTGACAGCTATCGGAGCATCGTCGGCCGGTGATTCGCTACTGATCCAGGACCACCACGACGACTGACCCCGGAATGATCGGGGGACGGGGACGCGGGCGGTCCGGAGTCGGCGCCGGCGCCTCGCCAAACTGCGCCGCGACCGTGTAGAGGCGATGGGTGCGTTCGTCCAGCGCGATCGTGCGGCCGCCGCGCTGCGTCGGCACCGTCGCGACCACTCGGAAGCTGTCGGGCGACTCCTCGTGCACGAACGTCATCGACCCCTCGCCGTTCGAGCTCACCGCCAAGCCGCTGGTCGCGTCGAACGCGGCGCCATCCACACCGTTCCCGATCGGCAGTGTCTTCAGCACTTTGCCGCGATCTGGATCCACAACCGCCATCAACCCGTTTGAGCACACCGAAAACAAACGCCGCGTCTTGCGATCCATCGCCAACCCGGAGGGCTCTTCGCACGGGGCGAGCGACCACCGGCCTTGCACCTTCAATGTTTTAGGGTCGAAAGCGACCAGCTCGCTCTTGTCCTCGATGTTGACGTAGATGTGGCCGCGCCCGTCGGCAACCGCAGCCTCGGGCTTGCCGCCGAGGTCCAGCGTTCCGACGACGGTGCCGGTCTGCGGATCGATTGCCGTCGCATTCGCTCCGCCCCCGTTGAATGTGAAGACACGGCGTGAGAGCGGATCGTACATGATCGCGTCGGGATTGCGGCCGGTCACCTTGACCACCGAAACCGGTGCCAGCGTCTTGAGGTCGAAGATCGTGACCGTGGTGTCGCGCCCGTTGCTCGTGAAGCCCCGGTTCAAGTCGCGGACGAACGCCACGCCGTGGACACCGTTGGTGTTCGGGATGTCGCCGACGATCGAGTCGTGATCGAGATCGATCACGGCGATGTGTGTGCCGCGCGAGACGTACAGCCGGTGGGCAGCCGTGTCGACCGACAAGTAGTCCCACCCGCCTTCGCCAGGGAGTGAGATGCGGCCAACGACGTGATAGGACGTTTGCGGAGTTTGGACCAGCAGCGCGAGGGCCAGCAGGCCAATCATAGAGCCTCCGGAGTGTGCTGAAGTGTAACCTAGAAACCCGGGCTCTGGCGCGGCTGTCACGCGCTTGCACATCTTGGCAGCGTGAGGGTTCTGATCGTCGAAGATGACCCGGAACTAGCCGGCTTGGTGCGTGACGGCCTGCGCGAGCACCGCATCGACCCCACGATCGCGACGACGTTTGCCGAGGGACAGGCACGGGCGCAGGCAGGCGACTACGACGTGATCATTCTCGATGTCCGCCTGCCCGGCGGGACCGGCTTCGACTTGTGCGCGCTGCTGCGCCGCAGCGGCGTTGCTACGCCGGTCCTCATGCTGACCGCGCTCGACGCCGTCGATGACCGGGTTCGCGGTCTAACGGCCGGCGCGGACGACTATCTCACGAAGCCGTTCGCATTCCGCGAACTGGTGGCGCGACTGCAGGCCCTCGCACGGCGGCGCGCGCTCGCGCTCACGCCGGCAACTCTCCGCGTCGCCGATCTCGAAATGGATGTGGGTGCGCGGGTGGTGCGGCGCGCGGGCCTGCCCATTGCCCTCACGACGAAAGAGTTTGCGTTGCTGGAGTTCCTGCTGCGGCATTCGGGCCAGGTCGTCGATCGCGGCACGATCACCGCGCACATCTGGGACGACAATCACGATCCATTCGCGAACGTGCTGGAAGTGCTCGTGCGCCGGCTGCGGAGCAAGATCGATGACGGCTTCGAGACGAAGCTCATCCTGACCGTGCGCGGGGCAGGATATCGGATCGGAGCGCAAGCACCGTGACGCTGGGGCGACTGCGGGTCCGGCTGACGCTGTGGTACGCCGCCACGTTCGTCATCATCCTGCTGGTGCTCGGCGCCGGTGTCTTCCTGGCGATTGGAGTGCAGGTCGCCCGCCGCCTGGACACATCGCTGATCGCTGCGACCGCTGCCGTGAAGACCGCCACGGCGGAGCTCGAGGCCGAGCGAGCCGCGGGGCGTCCGCCGGACGCGGTGGAAGAGCTGCAGATCCCCGATCGGTCGCTCTACCTCTTCGACGCCACCGGTAGGCCCCTGACGCCACCGCGCGCCGATGCCTGGATCGATAGTGCGGCGCATGCCGCCGCGATCGTGGGTACCGTGAACGAACAGCGCAAGAAGCCTGACCGTGGGCAGCTCCGGCTACACGCGGAGCGATTCATGACGCCGTCCGGAACGGCCTACGTGGCCGTGGCAGTTGCCGAGCGGCCGCAGATCGCGGATCAATACGCGTGGTTGATCGGGACATTTAGTGCGGCAGCGTTGGGTGCACTCGTGTTGGTTCTCGCCGGAGGCCTTCTGCTGGCGGGGCAGTCCACGGCACCGGTCGAGCGATCGATGGAGCAGACGCGGCGCTTCATGGCCGACGCCGCTCACGAGCTGCGTACGCCGGTGACGCTGCTCCGCACGCGAACGGAGCTCGCGCTCGCTCAGCCACGCGATCCGGCGGGCGACGCCGCCGCATTCCACGCAATCGAACGGGAAGCGGATCGCCTCGGCGACATTGTCGGCGACTTGTTGCTGCTCGCGCGCGCCGATGCCGGCGAGCGTCGCGAGGTACGCGGGGCTCTGTATCTCGACGACGTGGCATCACAGGCCGTGGCCGCAGTCCGCACACTGGCGGACCGCAAAGGCGTATCGTTGGTCGTGGGATCTTTCGAGGAGGCGCAGATCCTCGGGGATGCCGAGCTCGTCGAGCGTTTGCTCCTGATCGTGCTCGACAATGCCATCAAGTACACGCCCGAAGGCGGAAGCGTCCGCCTCGATGTTACGGCTCACGACGGGAAACGGTCGGTCCTGGTATCCGACAGTGGCGCCGGCATTCCACCCGAGGAATTGCCGCGCATCTTCGAGCGCTTCTATCGTGGCGCGAGTGCCCGCACCCACGCGGAGGGCTCCGGGTTGGGCCTTCCGATCGCGCGCTGGATCGCCGATCTCCACGACGCCCGGATCTCCGTTGCCTCCGACACCGGCGGCACGCGGGTCCAGATCGACTTCCCACCGGCGGCTGTAAGGAACCTGTAAGGTCGGCTGGCTACTTTCCCGCCATGCTGCTGCTGGCGGTGGCGCTGTTCGCTCAACAACCCGTGTCCCGCGCCGAAGCCGCTGCCGCGGCGCTTGCCCGCGGGGCTCGCGTCGCGCTCGGTCGTGCGGATACCACGGCCGCGCTGGGCGCGGCGCGAACCGCCCACGCCTTTCCCAACCCCACGGTGTCGGGCAGTTACACGAAAGACACACCCAACTACCACGTGCTAGGCGATCTGCCCCTCGATCTGCCCTGGCTGCGCGCGCCGCGCATCGGTGCGGCGGACGCTGCTCGTGACGCCGCACGATATCAGTTCGCGTTCGATCGCGCCGGAATTCTGTTCGACGTCGATACGACGTACACCCGCGCGCTGGCAACCGCCATGCATGCGCGCCTGTCCCGTCGCACCGCCGCCGACGCCGACAGCTTGCTCAAGATCGCGCGGCTACGACGCGACGTCGGCGATGTGAGCGAGCTCGACGTTCGGCTCGCCGCGGTCAACGCGGGTCAGCTCCAAAACACCGCCATCGACGACTCGCTGAGCGCGCTCGGCGACCTGCTGTCGCTGCAGCTGCAGATGGGAATGGCCGGCGACACGGCGACGATCCGGCTCGTCGATTCGCTGGCCGCACCGGACGACAGCGTCTCCGGCGGTCTGCCGGCGAGCGAGTATTTGCCGGTCGCGGCCGCGGCCGCGCGCCTGCGTTCCGCCGAGCGCACGCTGACGTTTACGCGCGCCAGTCGCTTCGCGCCGAGTTTCGAGTTCGGCATCGACAAAGGCGATCCGTCGAGTCCTAATCCCAATCAACTGCTCCCGGTCATCGGCTTCTCTCTGCCCTTCCCCTTGTTCAATTGGAGCGGCGGCGAGGTGACGCGGGCGATCGCCGAGCGAGACCGGGCGCGTGCGGAGCTCGATCTCACACGACGCGAGACCGACGCCGCGGTGGCGCGCGCGGGTCGCGAGCTCATCGCCGCGCGCGATCGCGCGCGGCGGTCGGCGGAGCTCGTTGCCAGTGCCGACCGGATCGCGGCCATATCGCTGCAGGCGTACGGTGAAGGGGCGGTCGCCCTCGCGAGTGTCCTCGAGGCGCAGCGGAATGCGCGCGAGATCCTCGCCCGCTACATCGACGATCTCGCCGCCGCCGATGCGGCGGTGCGCACCCTCCGCTGGCTTACCGCCAGGTCAGGGCAGCCATGACACGACTCTCCCTGTCGTTACCGGCGCTCATCGTTCTTGCGCTCGGCTGCAGGGGCGGCGCGAAGCAGGCCAACGAGGAGGCACCCGGAGTTGCCGGTGTGGCCACCGCGCTCGTTACCCGCGAGCCGTTCCGCCAAACGGTGAGCGCGATCGGCACGGTCAATGCCCGGCCGGGCCGATATGCGGCTCTCGCGCCACCTGGACCGACCCGCGTTGCCGCCATCTTCGTCGTCGCCGGCCAGCGCGTCGCAAAGGGCGATTCGCTGATCGAGTTCGAGCACGCGCCGTTCGATGCGGCGGCGCAGAGCGCGGCCGCCGCGCTGGCGAACGCGGAGCGGAGTTACGCCCGTGCCGCGCGACTCGCGCAGGCCGGCATTCTGCCGCAGAAGGACGCCGACCAGGCGGGCGCGGATCTGGCCGCCGCGCGCGCTGCCGAAGTCACGGCGCGACGCGCCCAGGAGCTCGCGACCCTCAAGGCTCCGCTGAACGGCATCGTGACGCGCATGAGCGCCGTCATGGGCGCGTCGGTCGATCAGAGTCAGGCGCTCGTCGAAATCGCCGATCCGAGCGCGCTCGATGTCGTGTTCAATGTCTCGCCGGCCGAAGCGGGGAGAGTTCGCGGCGGCGACACGCTCTCGCTCAGCAGCGGTGAGGGCGCCGCGGCGGAGTCGCTCGGTACGGCAACGGTCAGCAGTGTGGCCGTGGCCGTGGATTCCGCCTCACGGGCCGTCGCGGTGCGGGCGCGGGTCACGCACACCGCGCGGGTGCTTCGGATCGGCGAATCGGTCTTCGGCCGGATCGTCACCGGAGTTCGCCCCGACGCGATCACGGTGCCGGTGGCGGCGCTGGTCCCGGAGGGCGAAGGCTTTCGCGTGTTCGTCGTCGACTCGGCAGGAATCGCACGTGCGCGGACCGTCGTGGTCGGGGCCCGTTCCGAGGGGCGCGCGGAGATCCTCCAGGGAGTCGCCCCCGGCGAGCGGGTCGTGACGATCGGCGCCTACGGCGTGACCGACAGCACCAAAATCCAGCTCGAACATCCGTGACGCTGTTCGAGCTGCTGAGCCGCCAGCGACGGTTCGTGTATCTCGTCGTCGGCATCCTGAGTCTCGCCGGCGTCTGGGCCGCCCTCAGTTTGCCGTCCGCCATCTATCCGGAGCTCCAGTTTTCGCGAATCACCATCGTCGCGCAGGGTTCGCCGCTCGGCGCGCGCCAGGTCGTCTTCAGCATCGCTCGTCCGCTGGAGGAGGCGGTCAGCATCGTGCCCGGCGTCACGCGGGTGCGCTCACACACGATCCGCGGTGCCAGCGAGATCTCGATTACATTCGCCTCCGGGACCGACATGGATCGCGCGTTACAGCTCGTGCGCGCCCGCGTGAACCAGATCCAGGGGGCGTTGCCGAGCGATCTGGACATCCAGATCGAGCAGCAGACGCCGTCCCTGTTTCCCATCCTCTCCTACAACGTCGAGGGTGGCGACGCGGCGGCGCTGTACGACCTCGCGCGCTACGACATCAAGCCGCTGATCTCGCGCGTACCGGGCGTCGGGCGTGTAGACGTTCAGGGCTCAGACGTCCGTGAAATCGAGGTAATTGCCGATCCGGCGCGACTCACGGCGCACGGGCTCTCCTATGGCGATCTGGCTGACGCGATCCGGCGCGCCATCACGGTCCAGGCCGTCGGGCGCGTGGCGCAAGACTACCGGCAGTACCTGATCGTCACGGACCAGGAAGCGCACGCGACCGCGGACATCGGTGACGTCGTGGTGCGTGGTGCGGTGCACGTGCGCGATCTCGCCGCCGTGCAGCTGGGCACCGAGGACCACGTGCGCATCATCGCGGGTGACGGCCGGCCCGCGGCCCTGATCAACGTCACGCGCCAGCTGGGCGGCAACACGGTGGCGATCGCCGACAGCATCGCGCGCATCATGGCGACGATCGCGCCCACGCTTCCCCCAGGTGTGCATCTCAAGCCGGTGTACGATCAGGCGGAGCTGGTGCGGGCAGCGGTCCACTCCGTGCGCGACGCGATGCTCATCGGGGCGACACTCGCCGTCTTGGTGCTGCTCCTCTTCCTGCGCCACGGCCGGATCACGGCGATCAGCGCGGCGTCCATTCCACTGACGCTGGCGATCACGGTGTTCGTCATGCGGCTGCTGGGCCAGACCTTCAACCTGATGACGCTCGGCGCCATGGCAATCGCGATCGGCCTCGTGATCGATGACGCGGTCGTGATCACCGAAAACATCGCGCGCCACCTGCGCTTGACCGAGGACCGCGGCCACGCCATCCGCAGTGCGGTCCAAGAGCTGATCTGGCCGGTCACGACGTCCACGCTCACGACGGTGGTCGTCTTCCTGCCGCTGGGCCTCTTGCAGGGGGTGGTCGGCCAGTTCTTCGCCGCGCTGGCCACGACGCTGACCGTCGCCGTCCTGGTCTCGTTACTGCTGGCCCTCACGATCATCCCGCTGCTCGCCGAGCAGTTCGTGACGGCGCATGAAGTGGAACCGACGCGCAGCGGACCGTTGGCGCGGGCCCAGGCGGCGCTGGACACGCTCGGCCATCGCTACGAGCGCGCGTTGAGTGCCGTATTGCGTCACACGCGGCGCGTCGTCACTGCGGCGCTGGCGCTCGTCGTCGTCGGGGTCGGACTCTGGCGCCTGATCGAGACCGGCTTCTTGCCCGAGATGGATGAGGGCGCGTTCGTGCTCGACTACTTCACGCCTGGTGGTACCGCGCTGACCGAGACCGATCGCGAAGTGGGGATCGCCGAGCGCATCCTCGCGCAGACACCCGAGATCGAGGGGACGTCACGCCGCACCGGCGCCGAGCTCGGACTGTTCGCCACGGCGCAGAATACCGGCGACATCGTGGCGCGCCTCAAGGCGCCGGGGCGGCGGTCGCGCGACATCTTCGCCGTCATCGACGATGTGCGGGACCGCATCACCGCCGCCGTGCCGCGCCTGCACATCGAGTTCGTGCAGATTCTGTCGGACGTCATCAACGATCTCGCGGGCGCCGCGAAGCCGGTTGAAATCAAGCTCTTCGGTGAGCGCCTGGATTCGCTCGAGGCGTATGCACGGCGCCTAGAACCGGCGCTCGATAGCGTCGGCGGACTCGAGGATCTGTACAACGGTGTGAGCGAGCCTTCGCCCGAACTGCTGATGCACGTGAACCAGGCGGAAGCGGGACGCGTCGGACTCACACCGCAGGATGTCGGCGACGTCGTGAGTGGCGCATTACTGGGAACGCACGCCGGAGAGATCCGCAGCGAAGACCGGCCGGTCGCCGTACGCGTGCGCGCGCCCGACTCGGTGCGGTTCGATCCGTCACGGCTCCGCGCGCTCCCGGTTACGGGCGGTACGCCCCTCGGCAGCCTCGCGACCTTCACGGCGGCCGAGTCGCGGATGAGTCTCGAGCGCGAAAACCAGCAGCAGATGATCGCCGTGACGGCCGACGTCAGCGGGCGGTCACTCGGCGGCGTGATGTCGGATGTCCGCCGTGTGCTCGCGGCTCAGCCGCCACCACCGGGAATCCGCCTCGCGCTCGGCGGACAGTATGCGAGTCAGCAGGAGGCGTTTCGCGCGCTGTTGCTGGTGCTGTTCCTCGCGGCCGTGAGTGTGTGCGCCGTGATGGTCATTCAATTCGAGTCCTTCGTTGAGCCGCTGGTTGTGCTGCTCGTGGCTCCGGTGTCGTTCGTCGGCGCGCTCGTGCTCCTGTTGATCACGGGCACGGCCCTGAACGTCGCCTCGTTCATGGGGCTGATCTTGCTCGTCGGTCTGATCGTGAAGAACGGCATCATCCTGCTCGACTTCACCCGGCTGCGGATGCGGGAGGAAGGCGTGCCGCTGGACGTGGCAATCCGGGAGGCCGCGCGCGTCCGTCTGCGGCCGATCCTCATGACGACGTTGTGCACGCTGTTTGGATTGCTGCCCCTGGCCCTCGGGATCGGGGCCGGCAGCGAGCTGCAGCGACCGCTGGCGCTGGCCGTGATCGGGGGGCTGATTCTCTCCACACCGATCACGCTATTTGCGGTTCCGACGCTGCTGGTCGCCATTCGGGGGGCGGGGTTCCGGCTGCGGTGACGGCTCGCGAAATGGGGTGGTCTCAACAAGCGACGACCATACCCTTTTTTCAGGAGCCTGTACTATGCGCCCACTTGCTTCATTGACCCTGGTAGCGGTCTTGTCGTTGGCCGCGGGTCGCCTCGCCGCTCAGGAACGGCACGTCCCCGACAGTCTTGCGGCAAAGGCAAAGATCACCGAAGACTCGGCGCGCGCCGTCGCGCTGAAGCGTGTACCCGGCGATGTAAAGGAGATTTCGCTCGCGAAGATGCGGAGGCGCCTCGTGTACACCTTCAAAGTGCAGCCCACCGGGCGGCAGGGGCTGACCGACGTTCAGGTCAACGCCGCGACCGGCCACGTCATCGCCGTGCGTCGCGAGACCACTAAAGCGCGCTCAACAACTCACCGTTCGTCTTAGCGCGTTTCATCTGCTGTAACAGATTCTGCATGGCTTGCTCCGGCGGGAGATCCACCAAGGCCCGCCGGAGTTTGTGTTTGGCCTCGAGCGTCTTGGCATCAGCGAGCAGCTCCTCGCGCCGTGTTCCGCTCGCCGCGATGTCCACCGCGGGATA
>Ga0070695_100000214_pt1 | contig 28146 bp, 20 predicted proteins | sample KBSK1252metaG_FD_65471 | JGI IMG/M metagenome (GOLD analysis project Ga0070695, IMG submission 65471) | Corn, switchgrass and miscanthus rhizosphere microbial communities from Kellogg Biological Station, Michigan, USA - KBS K1-25-2 metaG | ecosystem: Host-associated > Plants > Roots >...
GAGAAGGGCTGGCGCCGGTTGCGCACGACGGCGTGGACGACGCTGGGGGTGGTGGCCGGCCTGGTGATCAACCCCTTCTTCCCGAACAACCTGAAGTTCTGGGCCATCGCCAACTTCGGCGTGCTGGGGGCGGAGTGGTCGCACCTGGACGACGCGCTCTACGCGTCGGAGATGGCGCCCGTGCGCTCGGACCTCTTCTTCCACGCCAACCTGGGCGCCTTCGCGGCCACGGCGCTGGCGGCGCTCCTCCTCACCTGGGTGCGCCGGGCGTCGGATCAGGCGCGCACGCTGCTCGTCCTCACTTTCGGCTTCTTCGGCCTCTCCCTCCTGAGCCACCGCTTCGCGGAGCTGTGGGCTCCTTTCGCCGTGATGCTCCTGGCGGTGGTGGTGCGCGACGCCCTGGAGGAAGCCGAGCTGACGCCTCGCTGGCCGATGCTGGGAGCCGCTGCGGCCGTCGCCGTCGTCCTGCTCGTCTTCACCCTGCGCATCGATCGCGCCGCGGCGGCGGCGGAAGAGGTGGTGGACTACGCCGCCGCCTCGGACTGGATGGAGCGCCACGTCCCCCCCGGGGAGACGCTCTTCCATCCCGGATACGACGAGTTCGACGCCCTCTTCTTCCGCGATCCCCGCCGCCGCTTCCTCTTCGGCATCGACCCCGGCTTCTTCCTGGCCGCGAACCGGGAGCGGTACGCGCTGTGGTCGCGCCTCGTGCACGGAGAGGTCCCCGACGCCTGGGAGCCCATCCGCAGGACGTTTCGCTGCCGGTGGGTGTTCCTCCCCACCCGCTACGTGAGCCTGCGGCGCCTCATCGATCGGGATCCCCGCTTCGAGCAGCGCTACCGAGACCGGGACTGCGGCGTCTACGCCGTGCGCGACGATCCCGGCTTCCGGGGAGACTGGAAGGTCAGCGGCTGGTACCCGGATCCCGCGCGGACCTGGATGCAGTCCCCCCCACCGCCGGGAGCGAAGCGGATCGAGCTGCGCCATGCCTCCGGCTTCCTCGACCTCCGTCGCATCCTGGGCATCCCGCCCGGCGTGCGCGACGTGTGCGCGGTGGCGGAGACGCAGCTACCCTCCACTCCGGGAGCGCCGCTCACGATGGAGGTGGCCACCGACGACGTGGTGCGCGTGCAGTGGAGCGCGGGCGACATCGTGGAGCGCTCGCCCTTGCTCGACCCGCCCCTGGACGTCGGACATCTCCCCGGGGCCCCGGTGTCCGAGTCGGTGACGTTGCGAGGGATCGCGCAGGAGGCCGCCACACCTCTGCGCATCTCCACCTGCCAGATGGGCAGCGACTTCGGGTTCGTGCTGCTGCCGCGCCCGGGGTCAGGCTCGCCGTGAGCGAAGCCTGACCCCGGCATCTCTTCAGCGCAGGCGGCGATCGCCGAGCTTGTCCAGGTCGCCTCCGATCCGATCGAGGTGGACCGGATGGGAGTCGACGGTCTCCTCGGCCGTGACCGACTCCAGGGGAGCCGAGGAGGGCGCGAGCGGCGTTCCCGCCACGACGTAGGCCAGCCCAGCGCCGGTCAGCAGGTAGTCCGCGAGCCCGTCGCCCGTGACGTCTCCCAGAGGGACGGTGTCGAACCCGACCTGGGCTCCCGGGGTGGTGGCGGTGAAGGTGCGCAGCGTGCGCCCGTTCCTTCCCGACACCAGCAGACACTGCCCGGCCTGCGCGGCTGCCGTGGAGTTGAGCCAGGCTCCCAGGAGCAGGTCGTCGTGGCCGTCTCCGTCGACGTCCCCGGCCCCGCGACCGATCCCCAGGCCCTCGCCCGGGTCGTCGCCGTTGATCGTGCGCAGGCGCTCGCCCGTCGCGCCCGACCAGACGTAGGCACGGCCGGCCCCGGCTTGGCGGACGTCCCCCACATCTCCGGCGAACACGTCCCCCACCCCGTCGGCATTCACGTCCCCAGCGTCGTGGATGAAGAACGTGCCGAAGAACGACGCGGTCCCGGAGGGCTTGAGCTGGAACAGCACGGTTCCCGTCCTCCCGTCGAGCACGTACCCCGTGCCGCCGCGGATCTGCCCCCGCCCGATGACCCGCACCTCGTTCTGCGCCCCCACCGCCTGGTCGGGAACACCGTCGCCATTGACGTCGCGCAGCCCGGTCACCGCGGTGCCGAGGAGGCCGGTGTTTCGCTGGCCGTCGAAGGTCCAGAGGACGGACCCGTCTCTCCCCGAGAAGAGGTACACGCGGCCGGCCAGCGGCTGGGTGGTGTTCGTGGTCGGGGCCCCTGCAATCACGTCGTCGTACCCGTCCCCGTTCACGTCGCCGGCGACGTTGACGTCGAAGCCCAGGATGTCGCGCGGCTGGCCGACGATCTTCCGCAGGATCTGGTGCGTGGCCCCGGACACGAGCCAGACCTCCCCGGCGCGGCCGGTGAAGCGGAACGGGGGCATTCCGATCACGTAGTCGGGAGTGCCGTCGGCGTCGAAGTCGCCGCCCCCGGCGACCCCCTGCCCCAGTCGGCTGTTGGGGGCCGGTCCCGTGAACGTGGCGAGCACCGCGCCGGTGGCCCCGGAATGGACGTAGACCTTCCCGGCAAAACCTCCGAAGTTGGGCGCGCTCACCAGGAACTCGGCGGCGCCGTCGCCGTCGAGATCCCCGATGCGCTCCGCCGCCCAGCCGTAGTTGTCGCCCGGATTCTCGGCGTGGGTGGTGTAGAGGACCTGGACGTCGGGCTCGACGAAGGGGGCGGCGTCGCTGCGCGAGGGCACGAGGAACGCGGCGCCCGCCACCACGAAGGCAATCGATCTCGAGGAGAGCGGCTTCTGCATGGGGGACCTCCTGGCGCGACGGCCTGGGTCGCGCCGTGCCGGACCGTACGCGGCGTCGGCGAGGTCTCCCATGAAGCCGGGATGAAACGCAGATGCAGCGGCGCTGAAGTCCCAAGTCCCGCCCGCTCAGGGGCTTGCTGCGGCGGATGAACCGCGCGACGCGGCGAGCCGTCTTGCCGGTCTTCGCGGTGCGCCGTACGGTCCTGCCTACCATGGCGGGTTCACCCCCGAACCTCCTGCGCTTCGGCGTCTTCGAGCTCGACGTCGGCGCGGGGGAGCTGCGCAAGTCGGGCTCCCTGGTGCACCTCCAGGGGCAGCCGCTGGCGCTTCTCGCCCTGCTGGCCGGACGCGCCGGACAGGTGGTCTCGCGGGAGGAGATCCAGGCGGCCGTCTGGGGGCCCGACGTCCACGTGGACTTCGAGCAGGGGATCAACGCCTGCATCCGCCAGGTGCGCGCCGCGCTCGACGATCAGGCCGAATCGCCGCGATTCGTGCAGACCCTGCCGCGGCGCGGCTACCGCTTTGTCGCCCCTGTGGAGGCGCCCTCGATCGCCACCCGGCAGGAGCAAAGCCGCCTGATCTGGGCGCTGGGGCTGGGCGTCGCCGTCCTCGCCGTTCTGGCCGTGCTCGCCGCCGCGCGGCCCGGGCCCTCCCGCACGGGCACTCCGGCCCACCCACCTGTCCTCGTGGTCCTGCCCTTCGTGGACCTCACTCCCGACGGGTCTGGGGACCTTCTGGCCGACGGCATGACGGAAGAGCTGATCGCGCAGGTGGGCCGTCGATTCGGCCCCAGGCTGCCGGTGATCGCCCGCACCACGGCCATGACGTTCAAGGGGCGTCGCGTGGACGTGGCCGAGCTGGGCCGCACGCTGGACGCCGACGTGGCCCTGGAGGGGAGCGTGCGGCGCGACGGTGCGCGGGTGCGCGTCACCGCCCAGCTCGTCCGCACCGCGGACCGGGAGCATCTGTGGGCGGCCCACTACGATCGCTCCACCCCAGGGCTGATCGCGCTCCAGGCCGAGGTCGCCGACGGGATCGCACGGGCCCTGGGGCTGCGGCTTCTCCCCGGGCAAGAGCTCCCAGGGATGGCGGCCACCTCGGAGGAGGCGTACGGGGTCACCCTCGCCGCCCGGGCGGCGCTGACCGGCGATCCTCCCGATCCCGCGCGCGCCCGGGCCGGGTTCGAACGGGCGCTGGCCCTCGACCCCGCCTTCGCGCCCGCCTGGCTGGGGTACGGGCAGGCGTGCCTCGCCTCCGCACCGAACGGCGAAGGCGCCGGCCGCGCCCGGGAGGCTTTCCGGAAAGCCCTGGCGCTCGACGACGGTCTGGCTGCCGCGCACCTCGCCCTGGCCAACCTTCAGCTGTACGTGGACTGGGATCTCGAGGGCGCAGGGCGGGAGTTCCGGCGCGCGCTGGAGCTGGAGCCGGCCAGCGCCGAGGTCCATCACGACATGGCTGCCTGGTGGTCGGTCCAGGGCGAGCACGGGGAGGCGATCGCCTCGGTGCGCCGAGCGCTCCGGCTCGACCCGCTGTCCCCGGCGGTGCTCTCCGACGTGGGGTGGTACGCCTACTTCGCCCGCCGGTACGACGAGGCCGTGGAGGGATCGCGGCGGACGCTCGAGGTCGCACCCCGGGACTACTGGGCGCGCCGCTGTCTCCTGCTCGTCGCCTCCTTGCGCCACGACCCCGCGGGCGTGCGCGCGATGGCGCGGCAGATCGCAGTGGAGGCGAAAGAGGAGGGCGCCGCCCTGCTCCCGGAGCTCGGCCCCGACGCCGACGCGGCCGCGCGCGCCTTCTGGCGCTGGGACCTCGAGCGCAAGGAGCGGCGGGCAGCCCTCGGCCGGGTGCCCTTCACGGAGGTGGCTGCGAACTGGATGGTGCTCGGGGAACGGGACCGGGCCCTGAAGGCGCTGGAGACCGCGACCCGGCGTCGCACGGGCTGGAGCCTGGCGTTCCTTGGCGTGGATCCGCTCTACGACGGGCTGCGGAGCGACCCTCGGTTCCGCGAGCTCCTCGAGGGCATCGGCATGACTAGGGCACGAATCTCGGCAGGTGCTCCGCCCAGTAGTTCCAGTCGTGGCCGAAGACGCCGCCCCAGATCTCCTCGACGACGTTCAGGCCCTTCCCCCGGAGGACGCCCGCGAAGTGACGCGTGTCCTGCACGAGGTGGTCCTGTTCGCCGGTGGCGAGCACGAAGCCGATGTGCCGGGCGCGATCGACCTGCTCCTGCGGGTAGTTGGGGACGTACGCCGTCGGGCAGTTGAAGTAGCAGGTGTCGTCCCAGAAGCCGTCGAGCATGCGGTGCAGGTCGTACATCCCGGAGAAGCAGATCACCCGCGACGCCGCCGACGGGTTCCGGAGCGCGAAGTTCATGGCGTGGAAGGCACCCCAGGAGGCGCCGTAGAGGATGACGTCCTCGCGCTGCGCCCGGTGCTTGATGAGGGGGAGCACCTCCTCCAGCAGGTACCGCTCCCACTGCAGGTAGCGTTGCATCCGCCAGCCGGGGTGGGCGCCCCGGTTGTACCAGATCTCGCCGTCGATGGCGTCCACCGAACAGACCTGCACCTCGCCCCCGTCCACCTTCCCGGCCAGGCCCTGCCGGAAGAGGCCGCAGTCCTCGTTCTGGCTGCAGGTCCCCAGGGAGGTGGGGAAGATCAGCAGGGGGCGCCCCCAGTTCCCGTACCAGAGGAGTTCCATGGATCGCCCGGAAAGCGCGGGGCTGTCCCACCGATAGTGCTCGCGATGCAACGGGTTCCCCTCCCCGGAAAACGGCGCATTGTATAGTGTCGGGCGCTCACGATGGGAGGCTTCCTTGCCCCACAGAATCGGGATCCTCTACGGAATGGAACGGTCCTTCCCGCCCGCCCTGGCCGCCGAGATCGGCCGGCGCTCGGTAGGGTCGGTGACCGCGGAGCCGGTGCGCCTGGGCCCCCTGCGCCAGGACGCCCCCCCCCGCTACGACCTCATCCTCGACCGCATCAGCCACGAGGTGCCGTTCTACCGGACCTACCTGAAGACGGAGGCCGCCAAGGGGGTGCAGATCGTCAACAACCCCTTCTGGTGGTCCACCGACGACAAGTTCCTGGACAACGTCATCGCCGAGGCCGCCGGGGTGGCCGTCCCCCGCACCGTGCTCCTCCCCCACAAGAAGCATCCCCCCAACACCAGCAGCGAGACCTTCACCAACCTCGAGTACCCGCTGAACTGGGAGTCCGTCTTCGAGTACCTGGGCTTTCCCATCTTCATGAAGCCGGCGGACGGGGGCGGCTGGAAGGACGTCTACAAGGTCCACGACCCGGGCGAGTTCTTCGCCGCCTACGACCTCACCCACACGCTGTGCATGATGGCCCAGGAGGCCATCGAGTTCACCGAGTACTACCGCTGCTACTGCCTGGGCCGGGAGCGCGTGCGCATCATGCGCTACGACCCCAGGGCACCCTTCGAGCGCCGCTACGTGCGCGACGCCGGCCCCGGGGACCCGGAGCTCCTGAAGCGGATCCATCGGGACTGCCTGGCCCTGTGCGACGCCCTGGGGTACGACTTCGACACCCTGGAGTTCGCGGTGCGGGACGGTATTCCCATCGCCATCGACTTCATGAACCCCGCCCCCGACTGCGACCTCTTCTCGGTGGGTGAGGACAACTTCGCCTGGGTGCTGCAGAACGCCGCGGAGTTCCTCATCGAGCGCGTGCAGAACCCGCGGCCGTTCGAGCTGTCGGGGCGCTGGACGGACCGGCTGCGCCGGGCTCCCTCCACGCGGTAACCCCATGCCCATGACGGCGCCCTCGCTGAGCATCGGGATCGAGGAGGAGTTCCAGGTCATCGACCCGGTGACGCGGGAGCTGCGGTCGCACGTGGCGGAGATCTTCCGCTCGGCGGAGGGCGCCAAGCCCGAGCTGCACCAGCCCGTGGTCGAGCTGGGCACCGCCGTGTGCGCGAACATCGCGGAGGCGCGGCGCGAGGTGCGGGCCCTGCGCACCAACCTCGCCCTCCTGGCCCGGGAGAACGGGCTCAGGATCGCCGCCGCCGGCACCCACCCCTTCTCCCACTGGGCCGACGTGCCGATCAGCGAGGGGAATCCCCGCTACGAGCGCCTGATCCACGACCTGCAGATGGTGGCCCGCGCCAACCTGATCTTCGGCCTGCACGTGCACGTGGGGGTCGAGGACCGGGACATGCAGATCCAGATCATGAACCAGGCGCGCTACTTCCTCCCCCACATCCTGGCCCTCTCCGTGAACTCGCCGTTCTGGCTGGGCCGGGACACGGGGTGGATGTCGTACCGCTGCAAGGTCTTCGACAAGTTCCCCCGCACGAACATCCCGGACTTCTACAGCTCCTACGCGGAGTACCAGCAGTTCGTGAACCTGCTGGTCAAGACGCGCTGCATCCTGGACGGAGGGCAGATCTGGTGGGACGTGCGTCCGCACGCCCGCTATGCCACCCTCGAGTACAGGATCTGCGACATCCCCCTCCGCTACGAGGAGACGCTGACCATCGCCGCCCTCTTCCAGGCCATCACGGCCAAGCTCGCCCTGCTGCGCCTGCGCAACCTGAGCTTCCGGCCCTATCGCCGCGCTCTCATCATGGAGAACAAGTGGCGGGCGGCGCGCTGGGGGACGAAGGCCCTGCTCATCGACTTCGGCAAGGAGGAAGAGGTCCCCCACGCGAGCCTGCTCGACGAGCTGCTGGAGTTCGTGGACGAGGTGCTGGACCCCCTGGGCTCCCGCGCCCAGTGCGAGAAGGCGCGGGAGATCGTGGCCCAGGGGACGGGCGCCGCGCGCCAGCTGGAGGTCTACCGGAAGACGGGAGACCTCAAGTCGGTGATGGATTTCGTGGTGCAGGAGACCGAGGTCGGTCTGGACGTGCCCGCCGTGAGGACATGAAAGACTTGAACACACTCGCCTACGACCCCGAGTTCGAGCCCGGAGCCCGCAATGCGGTCTTCACCTGCCTGGCCGTGCGGCCGGGCGAGCGGGCGGTGCTGATCACCGACGACGCCTGCCTCCCCATCGGCGCCGCGCTCCTGCGCCAGCTCAAGGAGGCGCAGGCGGAGGTCTGCGCCTTCGTGCTGGAGGAGCACGTGCAGCGCCCCACCACCGTGCTGCCCCAGCCCATCGCCGAGGCCCTGGAGCAGGCGGACGTCTCCGTGTTCGCGGCGCGGGCGCAGCGGGGCGAGCTCCCCAGCCGGGTGGCCATGACCGCCATCGTGAACCGGCGCGGCATCCGCCACGGGCACATGGTGAACATCACGCCGGAGATCATGGTGGAGGGGATGCGGGCCGACTTCCGGCGCGTGGACGCGCTCTGCCGCTGGGTCCTGGCACGGGTGCGGCCCGCCCGCACCATGACGGCGACGACCCCGGCGGGGACGCGCCTCACCGCCACCTTCTCCCCGGAGATCCGCTGGATCCCCACCTCGGGGATCATCTCCCGCGAGAAGTGGGGGAACCTCCCCGGCGGCGAGGTCTTCACCTCCCCCTCCCGCGTGGACGGCGTCTTCGTGGTGGACGGGGTGCTGGGGGACTGGCTGGCCAACAAGTACGGGCGCATGACCGAGAACCCGCTGCGCATCGAGATCGAGAACTCGCGCATCGTGGGCCTGCACTGTTCCCTTCCGGAGATCGTGGAGGACTTCCGGGCCTACACCTCCTCCGATGCCAACAGCAACCGGGTGGGGGAGCTGGCGCTGGGGACGAATCTCGCGCTGCGGGACGTGATCGGACAGATCCTCCAGGACGAGAAGCTGCCCGGCCTGCACCTGGCCTTCGGGCACCCCTACGCGGAGCACACCGGCGCCACCTGGAGCTCCACCACCCACATCGACGTGGTGGGCCGCCACTTCGACATCGACTTCGATGGCGTGCCCATCATGCGCGACAGCCGGTTCCTGGTGGACGCGGACGTGCTCGTCCCCTAGGCTTTTGGCCCCTGGATGGATCCCAAACTCCGGCCGATCTTCAACCGGAACTACCGCCCCGAGCTGTACCGCCGGATGTGCGCGCTCATGGACGCGCGCCTGGCCACCCCCCGCTTCGAGTTCCGCCTGGCGGAGACCCCGCTCCTGCTTCCGGACGACCTCCGGGAGGCCTGCGCGCGGGTGGCGGGGGAGATCCAGGAGCAGCTCCGGCGCCCGGAGATCCTGGCCAAGGGCGAGGCCGCCGTCCCCGAGCGCTACCGCACGCCCCGGCGGGACGCCCTCCCCCACTTCAACTCCATCGACCTCGCCATCGCCTGGGACGCGCAAGGGCGCCTGGTCCCCCGTCTCATCGAGCTGCAGGGCTTCTCCTCCCTCTACGGCATGCAGCTCGTGCAGAGCGAGATCTGGGGAGAGGTGCTGGCGGGGATCCCGGAGATGCCCGAGCGCTGGACGGCGCTGTTCTCTGGGCTCACGCGGGAGGGGTATCTCGATCTCCTGCGCCGCACCGTGCTCGCCGACGCGCCACCCGAGGAGGTGGTGCTCCTGGACCTCGACCCCGCCTCCCAGAAGACCCGCCCCGACTTCCACGCCACCGCCCGCCTGCTGGGCGTGCGCGCGGTCTGCGCGACGGAGCTGAAGCGCGAAGGGCGGCGCCTGCTGGCTCCCCTGGAGCAGGAGGGGCGCCCCCCGCGCTACCTCCCCGTGCGGCGGATCCTGCACCGCATCGTGTTCGACGAGCTGGATCGCCGGCGCACGGTGCTCCCCTTCGACTACCGGGAGGACCTGGACGTGGTGTGGGCGGCCCATCCCACCTGGTACTGGCTCTGGTCCAAGGCCACCCTTCCCCACCTCGACCATCCGGCGGTGCCGCGCACCCGGATCCTCTCCGAGGTGGAGCAGCTCCCGGACGACCTCTCCGGCTACATCCTGAAGCCCCTGTTCTCCTTCGCCGGCCAGGGGGTGCGGGTGGACGTGGACCGCGCGTTCATCGAGAGCATCCCGGAAGCGGAGCGCGCGCACTGGCTCCTCCAGGAGAAGGTGACCTACGCGCCGGCGCTGATCGCTCCCGACGGATCGGGGGTGAAGGCCGAGATCCGTATGATGTTCCTGCGGCCGGACGGGGAGGACCGGATGACGCTCGCCATCAACCTCGTCCGCCTCTCCCGGGGGAAGATGCACGGGGTGGATCACAACAAGGGCCTGGACTGGGTCGGCTCCTCGGTGGCCGTGTGGCCGGCGGCATGAAGCGCTGGATCCGCGTCGTCCTCCTGGGGCTGCTCGTCCTGCTGGTGGGGATCCAGCTCGTCCCCGTGGACCGCAGCAACCCGCCGGAGCAGGGGGTGGTCCCGGCGCCCCAGCCGGTCCTCGCCGTGCTGCAGCGCTCCTGCTTCGACTGCCACTCGAACCACACCCGCTGGCCCTGGTACGCCTACGTGGCCCCGGTCTCCTGGCTGGTCGTCAACGACGTCCACGAGGGGCGCCACGAGATGAACTTCACCGAGTGGGACCGCGCCAGCGCCCGCAGGCGGGCACGGGTGGCGGCCAAGGTGTGGGACGAGGTGGAGGAGGGGAAGATGCCTCTCCCCAGCTACCTCCGCATGCACGCGGAGGCGAAGCTGAGCGAGGCGGACCGCGCCCTTCTTCGCGGCTGGGCCGAGGCCTCCGGCGCCGCGCCCGTCAAGGAGTGACGGGGAAGCGGATCGACTGGAGGATCGGCTCGGCGGCAGCCAACGCCTCATTCCACTTCCCCACCGAGCCGCCGACCATCACGGCGACGAGCCCCTGCGGGGTCGTGAAGCAGGCGATCCACAGCTTCCGGCCCGGATCGATCCCCAGCGTCCCGGGCCCCAGGGCCATCACGCCGACGTGTTGGCCCGACCCGTTTTCGACCACGCAGACCTGCCCATCGAGCCCGCCGAGCCGGGAGTGGCTCGACGCCCCCATCCTGAGACCCGGGTTCTCGGACAGCACCTCGCACGCCTCGTGCGGGGTGCCGACCGACTGGACGCCCGACCGGCCGACGATGCCGCGAGGTCGCGCGATCTGGACTGCGATTACGTCCGGGCTGCCGACGTCCTGCTCGACGTCGAAGAAATCGTCGAACCGGTTCACGGACGACCAGCCTTCGGGGATCTCGAGGGTGACCGCCGGTCGGAATGCGGTCCGGGTATACGTTCCTGGTGGGAGTGGAGCCGGGGAGGCGGTCAGCTCGCGCACGTCACCCACCGCGCTCGAAGGGCTCGGCGCAGTGGCCGGCGGTGCCGTCTTCGGCGCACAGGCGACCGCAAGCGCCACCAGCGTCAAGGTCAGGACCACCCGTCTGCCGCGCGTCATCCCTTCCATTATGTCCCGGGTGAAGAAGCTATCATCCGGGGATGCGCGACCTGCGGCTCGGACTCGGTTTCATCGCCTTCGCCACTTCACTCGCTCTGGCGGGGGACATCCCCGAGGACGTCAAGGCCAACATCCAGGCCCGGGTGTCGGGAGGCCTGTCCCCGGGGATCGTCGTCGGCTTCCTCGGAGCCGATGGCTCCGAGACGTATCACGCCACGGGCGTGATGGCGGTGGGGAAGCCTGAGCCCGTCACACGAAGACGTTCACGGGCACGCTGCTCGCCGAGATGGCTGCGCGCGGCGAGGTGAAGCTGAGCGACCCGGTGAGGAAGTACCTTCCCCAGGGCGTCACCCTGCCCAAGGACGGCGAGCGCGAGATCACGCTCGAGGACCTTGCCACGCAACGCTCCGGGCTCCCCCGCCTCCCCGACAACATGGAGCCGGCCGACCCGGCCGACCCGTACGCGGACTACACCGCCGAGCGCCTGTACGCGTTCCTCTCCCGCGCCAAGCTCGACCACCCCATCGGCGCGACCTACGCGTACTCCAACCTGGGCGTGGGCCTGCTCGGCCACGCGCTGACGCGGGCGGCGAAGCTCGACTACGACGCGCTCCGAGGAGGCGAAGCTGGCCCGCCTCGACGGGTACTACGATCTCGGCGGCCCCACCCTCCACGTGACCCACGAGGGCACCCAGGTCTACGCCCAGCTCTCGGGGCAGGATCGCTTCCCGGTCTTCCCGAAGTCCGACAAGGTCTTCTTCTACCGCGTCGTCCCCGCCGAGCTGGAGTTCGATCTCTCTACCGAGGGACCCGCCAGCCAGGTCACCCTGCACCAGGGCGGTCGCGACGTTGCCGGCAAGCGCGTGGCGGCGGGGATGGAGCCGAAGCCGCACAAGGAGGTGGCGGTCGACGCCAAGCTCCTGGCCGACTACGCCGGCAGCTACCAGCTCGGGCCCGGGATCGTGCTCACCGTGGCGGTCAAGGAATCTCGACTGAGCGTGCAGCTCACCGGGCAGCCGGCGTTCGACGCCTTCCCCGAATCCGACAAGGACTTCTTCCTCAAGGTGGTGGACGCGCAGCTCACGTTCACGCGGAACGCGGAGGGAAAGGTGGACGCGGTGGTCCTGCACCAGGGCGGCGCCGACCAGCGTGCCGCACGCGTGAACTAGAATGCGGCTGCGCGGGGAGCGGCAACGGGCGCGAATGAGGTGATCGCGGGGAGATGACGACGGGACGAACACTCCAACCCGAGGACCAGATCGCACATTACAGGATCGTCGCCCCCCTGGGGGCCGGCGGCATGGGTGAGGTCTACCTGGCTCAGGACAGCACGCTGGGAAGGCAGGTCGCCCTCAAGATCCTCCCTCCCGAGCTGGTGCGCAGCCAGGAGCGCGTCCGGCGCTTCGTCCAGGAGGCGAAGTCCGCTTCCTCCCTGAACCACCCGAACATCGTCACCATCTACGAGATCGGCGAGGACCAGGTCCGCTCGGCGTCGGGCGAGCTGGGGGGGACGTCGAGTCCGGTCCAGTACATCTCCATGGAGCTCGTCGCCGGCAAGACGCTGGGGGCGAAGATCTACGAGGAGCGGACCGACCTGCGCACGCTGCTCGGCCATCTCGCCCAGGCGGCGGAGGGGATCGCCAAGGCCCATGCGGCGGGGATCGTCCATCGCGACCTCAAGCCGGGGAACATCATGGTCTCCGACGACGGCTTCGCGAAGGTGCTCGACTTCGGCCTCGCCAAGCTGACGGAAAAGCAGGGCCCGGGCGTCGAGATGTCCAACACGCCGACGGAGGCGGTGGATCGCACGCTGGGGGGGGTGGTGCTGGGAACGGTTGGATACATGTCTCCGGAGCAGGCGCTCGGCAAGACCGTGGACCAGCGGTCGGACATCTTCTCCTTCGGCTGCATCCTCTACGAGGCCGCGACGCGCGGCCGGCCGTTCGTCGCCGACTCCGCGGTCGAGACGATGCACAAGATCCTGCACGACAAGCCGCGGCCGGTGGAAGAGCTCAACCCGCAAGCGCCGGCAGAGCTGCGGCGCTTGATCCGCAAGTGCCTGGCCAAGAACCCCGACCAGCGCATGCAGTCCATGAAGGATCTCGCCCTCGACCTGCGCGAGATCGTCGACGAGTTCGAGACCCTCTCCGCCTCCGCCAGCTCCGGCTCCTCGGCGGGGAGCGGATCCGCGGTCGCGCTGCAACCGGTGCCGCGCCGGAGCTCGCGCGCGTGGATCGCGGCCGTGGCCGCGGTGGGCGTCATCGGCATCGTGGGGATCGCCTTCGGCATCTATGGGATGCGTTCCGGGCGCGAAGCGGGGCAAGGCGGCGAGGCGACCGGTCCTGCCCTGGGCACGGCGGCCATCACCAGCCGAGGCGACATCTCCAGTGTCGCCCTCGCCCCCGACGGCCGCTACATGGCCTACGTGAGCGACGCGGGGGGGCAGTCGACGCTCCTCGTCCGCCAGATCTCGACCGGCAGCGAGGTCAAGATCCTGTCCAGGCAGCAGGGGCTCGGGGTCATGACCTACTCGCCGAGCGGGGAGCACCTCTTCTTCTGGGAGTTCGATCCGAAGGTCAACGTGGTCTCGCTCTATCAAGTGCCCGCGCTCGGCGGCACCCCCCGGAAGGTCGTGGCCGTCCTCCACTCCTTGATCGGCTTCTCTCCCGACGGCAAGCGGATCTGCTTCATCAGGCAGAGCGAATCGACGGGGGAGGCCGCGATCGTGATCCACGATCAGGAGAGCGGCGAGGAAAAGACGCTCCTCACCGTCAAGCTGCCCCTCAGCTTCGAGGGGAATCCCGCCTGGTCCCCGGACGGCAAGACGATCGCCGCGGCGGTGCACACGGCCGAGAGCGGGGTGCACGCCAAGTTCGTCGCCATCGGAGTCGAGGACGGCAAGCAGGCGCCCTTCGGAGCCACCGGCTGGGAGGTCCGCTCCATGCAGTGGCTTCCCGACGGGCGCAGCCTGCTCGTCTCGGCCTACAAGTACGGCGCGTCCGTTTCTGATCAGATCTGGTCCGTGGCCTACCCGGGAGGAGAGAGCCGGCGGGTGACGACCGACACCAACGACTACGACTTCGTGAGCCTCTCCCGGGACGCCTCGCTCCTGGCGGCGACCAGGCACAGCAGGGTCGCCAATCTCTGGACGGTGCCGCTGGCGGCCAAAGGCCGCCCCCGCCAGCTGACGTTCAACACCAGCAGCGAGAGCTCGGTCGGTGGGTTCGATTTGGCGGAAAACGCATCGATCATGTTCTCGCAGGCCGTCGAGAACCACACACACGTCTTCGCCGTGGGAGCCGATGGCGAAGGGCTGCGGCAGCTGACGTCGGGCGACTCGGACGACAACGTGTTCCGAGCCTTACCCGGCGGTGGCTTCGTGGGGTCCACCTTCGCAGCGGATCGGGTGGCTCACATTTTTCGGGCAGACGGTGACGGCGGGAACGTGCGCCGTGTGACCTCGCTGACCGGAGAGTGGCTCCAGAATCTGTCCGCGGATGGGAAGACGGTGCTGTTCGTCCGTGCGGACTCGCAGCGCGACCTGTGGTCGGTCGCGCTCGAGGGGGGCGAGCCCCGCAAGCTCGCGACCAACGCGTACGACATCGTCGGTTTCTCGCCCGACGGCACGAAGATCGCGTTCGCGACGCCGCCCGAGATCGAGGGACGCTCGGCCCGCACCGTGCTCGTCATTCCCTCCGGGGGGGGCGAGCCCGTGGCGCGCCTGACCCTCCCCGCCGATTCCAACCACTACAAGTGGATGCCCGACGGGAGCGCCCTCGCGTACTTCGCCGGAGGCAGCGTGTCGAATCTCTTCCAGCAGCCGCTGGGCGGGGGAGCCGCACAGCCGATCACGCGCTTCGCCGAAGGTCAGCTGTGGGCCCAGGAGTGGGCGCCCGACGGCAAGACGGTCCTGCTGAACCGGCGGCTCGGCGACGTGTCCAACATCTGGGCCGTCGCGGCCGATGGACGCGACCCCGTCGCGCTCACCGACTTCGTGACGGGCTCCATCTTCGATGTCCGCCCCGCGTCGGATGGCAAGACGGTGGTGTTCACCTACGGCAGCGAGCCCCGGGACGCGGTGCTCGTGAAAAACTTCCGGTAGAGGGCTCACGGGCAGGAAGCGCTGATGCGCTCGCCCCCCGAAGTGTCCTCTCCCCAGCTTCCAAGACCGCAACCGTTCCGAGCACGAACGAGCAACCACGATCCCTGGCCCGGCGCGGGGACGTCGGCATCGTTCGCGGTGGTGCCGGCCACCTGTGCGACGCACGTCTCCGTCCCAGGGGACGAACCCACGGGAAGACCGGCGATCAACCCGCGAAGCACGTCGTAGGCGGCCGCTTCGGGGACCGCAGCCCAAGTCAGCACCATCGTCGCGCCGGCCTTCGACGCGCTCAACGCGCCCACCGCTCCCGGCGAGGCACACGGGCGCGCACAATACACACCGCCGCTCGCGCTCACGAGCTCGGTGTCTCCGCCCCAGACGATCATCTGTTCGCCGGTCCAGACTCCGGAGTGCGCATAGCGGCCGCCCACGGGCAGGGCCGTCGGCGTGGACATCGCCTGCCAGGCGTCGTGCGCGGCGTCGTAGCGCGCGCCCGAGTCGAAGATGGTGTTCGGGAACGGGCGGTGGTGGCCGCCCCACACGATCATCGCCGTGCCGGTCCACACGGCGATGTGATCGTGGCGTGCCTCGGGCGCGCCGGCTCCGGCCGAGACCGCCGTCCACGTGTCGTGCGCCGGATCGTAGCGTGCGCCCGTCGGAAACGAGGTACTGCCAGCCGTCGTGGCATCTCGACCACCCCAGACGATCATCTCGGTGCCGGTCCACACGGCGGTATGCGCGGCGCGCGCGGTGGGGACGCCGGTGATCGACGTCGCCGTCCACGTGTTCGAGGACGGTTCGTACCGGCCGCCTGTCTGGAGGACGTACGAATCGAAGTCGTCGTCGTACTCGCCGCCCCACACGATCATCTGCGTTCCCGTCCAAACCGCGGTGTGATGGACGCGACCGCTCGGGACTCCCGTCAGGGTCGTGGGGGCCCAGCTATCCGTCGAAGGATCGTAGCTTCCGCCCGTGGGGAGGAAGGTCGGGACGAAGTTGATGTCCCCCCTTCCGCCCCATACGATCATCCGCGTCCCCGTCCAGACCGCGGAGTGGGCCATGCGAGCTCCGGGGACGTTCGCTCCCATGGACGTGGGGGTCCAGGTATCGCTCGCGGGGTTGTAGCGGCCGCCGCTGTTCACCCAGGGTCCGGCTTGGCTCCCTCCCCAGACGATCATCTCGGTCCCCGTCCACACGGCGCTGTTCGCTGAGCGAGCGCTGGGGACGGTCGCCCCCATCGACGTCGGTGTCCAGGTATCGGTCGCGGGATCGTAGCGGCCGCCGGTGTTGAATCCGCCTCCCCACACGATCATCTCGGCGCCCGTCCAGACGACCGACTGTCCCTCTCGCGCGGCGGGGACGTAGGCACCCGTCGTCGTGGGTGTCCATGTATCCGTCGAAGGATCGTAACGGCCGCCGGTCTTCAGTCCGTCGCCGCCCCAGACGATCATCTCGGTTCCGGTCCACACCGCCCTGTGATCTTTGCGAGCCGAGGGGACGGAAGCGGCGAGGGAGGTGGGAAGCCACGTGTTGGTGATCGGGTTGTATCGTCCACCGGTTTTGAGCGACGTGGAGCCGTTGGTGCCGCCCCAGACGATCATCTCGGTTCCGGTCCACACCGCCGTGTGCCAGCTGCGCGCGCTCGGGGCCGCGGCGGTCGCCGTGGCCGTCCAGCTGTCGGACGAGGGGTCGTACCGGCCGCCGGTCTGGTCGTAGCTTGCGGCGAGCCCGCCCCAAACGATCATCACGTTTCCGGTCCACACCGCCGAATGGAAAAAGCGCCCGGCTGGGGCGTTCACCGTCGAGGTCGCCGTCCAGGAGTCGCTCGACGGGTCGTAACGCCCGCCGGTGTTCCAGCGATGGACGCCGTCGTACCCGCCCCACACGATCATCACGGCCCCCGTCCAAACGGCTGTGGGCCGGAGGCCTCCGCTGGGGGCGTTCGTCGTCGATGTGGCGGTCCATGTGTCCGTCAAGGGGTTGTACCGGCCGCCGGCGACGGGAAACGAGCTGCTGAACCCTTCGCCTCCCCACACGATCATCTCGGTTCCGGTCCACACGGCGGTGTGGCCGAAGCGTCCAGCGGGAGCGTTCGTCAGCGAGGTCGGTGTCCAGGTGTCGGTCGTGGGATCGTAGCGACCGCCGGAGTTGAGGGTGTCCCCACCCCACACGATCATCTCGGTGCCGGTCCATACCGCGGAGTGGTGCCCGCGGGCGGAAGGAGCCTGGACACGCGACGCGTGCGTCCACGAATCGGTCGCGGGATCGTAGCGTCCTCCGGAGTCGGTGCGGCCGCCCCACACGATCATCTCCGAGCCCGTCCACACGGCGGTGTGGTCGTCGCGTCCGTCGGGGGCCTCGAAGCGCGTCGGCTCCCAGGTGTCGTCCACGCAGCCGACCGCCGCGATCGCCGGTAGCGCGTACGGACCGGCTGCGGGAGCAGCATCGACCCCGACGGTGCCACGCTTGCCGGCCCACCAATCTTCGAACGGGATCCCGGCCGGCTCGTTCGCATACCGCTCGCGGATCAGCCGATCGGCGAGCGTCTGACGGGCCAAGGTCTCCGCGATGATGGCGGGGTCGTTTCCCAGCGCCGCGAACAGATCGCGGAGCGTTTCCGGGCTGCGCGTCTGGCGCGCCATCCGGTTCAGCTCGGCTTGGAGCTGCCGGGTCGTGATCGGCTGTCCCCACAGCGTCGCCAGCGCGTCCGACTTCTGAAGGGAGTCTTCGACTTTGCTCTGAAGCGCCGCGTCCGAAAGCAGCGAGGAAGCCGGCTTGGGCGCCGGGTTTTCGCCCGGCCACGTGCGATGGCGCCAGTACACGTCCTCGATGCGGCGCTGAAATTCCACGCGCTGCTCGAACGTGATTCCTGAGGTGTCGGACGCGGCGGCGGAGTCGAGAGTTCCCAGCAACAGGATCCCGAGCCCGCAGACCAGGCTGTGCGTGCGCATGGCCCCCCCCGCACCGGTGCCTGTCCCCACCTTATACGCCGAATCGCCCTCGTGGGGGCCCACCTTCACGGGCGGAAGTGGACCCCAGCGACGATCTCGATCACGATGATGGCGGCCACGACCCAGTCGACGGCGGCACAGAAGGGCGGCCACCACCGGGTGCCGGAGACGAAGCTACTGCGGTGCTGCCACGCGTCCTTGACCCCGTGCGCCGCGAGCCCGAACGCGAGCAGCCAGGCCGGCCCGGTGATGCCCGCCGCGGCGACCACGACGAACGCCATCGCAACCACGGACTCCACGACGATGATCCGCACCCGTCCGTCGGCGACCGCGAAACCGATGTAGACCGGCGCGATCACGGCGAGGCCGATGGCATAGACGGTCGCCGGATCGAGCCACCAGAACGCGAGCGGCGACGCCGCCTGGAGGACGCCGACCACGACTCCCCACGCGATGGCCACGCGCATCGACGGCTTGTCGCTCACGGGAAGGGGCGATCCGGCTTATGGCTCGTCACGGATATACCTCGCGTAGACGAAGTAGGTGGTCGGGCGCGAGGTTCCGATAACCTCTGTTTCATGTCAACTCTGGCGGAGAGACGGACCTGCGTGGCGGGGGAGCTCGGCGGCAACCGTTAGAAGTCCAAGCGCGGGTCGGCGGAGACGTCCGGATCCGGCTCGACGGAAGGGCGCCTCCCTCGGTGGGGAGACGCCCTTCCTTCCCGCTTTAGAAGCCGACCGTCGTCACCTCCGAGCCGCACGCCGTGGCGAACGACGCGTTGAAGGTGTCGCCGCTGTAGAACGCGCGCCAGTAGTACGTGCCTGGAGCGGTGACGAGCACGCCGTTCACCGTGGTGGCCTGCCCACCCCCGGAGATTCCCACGGTCTCGTCGCTCCCCACTTGGTTCGCGCAAGCCGCGTCGGAGAAGAGACGGAACGTCACCGTGGCCGCCGGCCCGGGCGCACCGGTCCGGATGCCGCTCACCGTCGCGGCATCGTGCAGCACCGCGCGCTCGACCGTGGCCACCCCGGGGGTCGCCTTGCGGTCGTCGTTGGTGACCGTGCAGGTGACCTGCTGGTCCAGACCGAGCGTGACCTTGTTGGGGGCCACGAACGTCCCGCCGTCGCAGGACCAGCTCACGAAGTCATAGCCGCTCACCGACGACTCGGAGAGGGCGTATTGCACGCCGGCCATCACGGTGTGGAAGGTCACGGAGTTGCCGGCATCGGTGAACCCGGCGGTGCCCGTCGCCGTGAGCTGCCACGCGGAGGACGTCGCCGTGCCTCCATTGTTGTTGGTGACGGACTTCACCAAACGCAGCGAGGGGGGACGGTCGTCGTTGGTGACGGTGCAGGTGACCTGCTGGCTGAGGCCGAGCGTGACCTTGTTGGGGGCCACGAAGGTCCCGCCGTCGCACGACCAGCTCACGAAGTCGTAGCCGCTCACCGACGACTCGGACAAGGTGTACTGCACGCCCGCCGCCACCGCGTGGAAGGTCGTGGAATTGCCGGCATCGGTGAACCCGGAGGCGCCCGTTGCCGTGAGCTGCCACTGGCTTGGCGTGGCCGTGCCGCCGCTGTTGTTGGTGACGGACTTCACCAGGCGGAGCGAGGGCGGAAGATCGTCGTTGGTGATCGTGCAGGTGGCGGAGCCGCCCGGCGGAACCTGGACGGACGTGCAGTTGGAGTAGCTCGCCGCGTAGCCCGCCACCGCAGGCTCCGTGACCGTGTAGGAGACGGTGGTATCGACGGAGATCTCGTTCTGGCAGTCCGCCTCGAACGGAGTCGCCGTGCTCCCGTTCACCTGGAACCCGAAGTTTCCGCAGGTGGCGGTACCGCCATCGTTGTTCGTCACCACCTTCTTGACGATGAGGGTGCCGTTCTGGAGCTTGTTCGTGATCGTGCATTCGGTGAGGACGCTGGGGAGCACAGCGAACGTGCCGCCCGACGTGAGATCGGTGTTGCCACACATGATCCCGATGTTGGCCCAGGCGGGACCGACGGCGCCTTCACCCAGCGTGTAGTTGTTCCCACCGATCAGCTTGAGGTAGACGTCGGAATCCTGATCGGCCACCAGGGTGGCGCCCAGCGACGTCTCACCGCCGTCGCCGGGGAAGCGCACCGGCTGGCCGCCCTGGCGCGCGAGCGTGTAGGGGAAGCTCCCCGTGCCGCCGGCCGGCTGCGTGACCTTGGTCACCTTCACCTGACCGCAGTTGGAGACGGCGATGCGCGACGCGAAGTCCGCGAGCAGGGTGTCCTTGTAGTCGGCCGAGTCGGAGTTGCCGGTCACCGTGCCCGGGATGATGTTGGCGATGCTGAAGCAGGAGGTGGGGTTCTGGGGGAACACGGTGTGGCTGAGGTTGATCGCGGCCTCGCCGCGGTACTTGTCGGCGCTGACCGCCGCCGCCGAGTCGGCAGCGCTCAGGATCACGCCCGCGTCCAGGGCGACCTTCCCAGCGCCGTCGAGGTAGAACGTGCGCTTGATGATGTTGATCTTGCCCCCGCTCGCGTCCCACACGATCAGGAAGTCGCCGGGCTGGCGGTTCGCCCAGGGGTTGCAGGAGGCGATGAGCGACGCCTCGCCGGCCGGGGAGTTCGCCGGGCTGTCCACCTGGTCGGTCTTGGTGTAGTCGCAGGCGGCGGGACGCGCCGCCTGCTGGAACTCGAAGGCGATGACGCCGCTGCCGCTGTTGGAGTCGCGCTCCCACGCGAAGTAGAGCCAAGCCTCACTGTTCACCACGTTGGTGGCCATCCAGATGGTCCGAAGATCCACCTGGGCGTTGGGGTTCGTGAACGAGAGCATGGGCGGGGCGGCGCCGTTGATGGCGAGGAGCTTGGTGCTCGTGGAGTTGACCGGGCCGAGCTCCGAGGCCGACCCGAAGGGATCGCCGAACCCGATGGCCGCGCCGTCCGGCACGCTGCCGTCGATGCTGAACCCGCCGGCGACCAGCAGCGTACGGGCGCTCAGGCCCGACAGATCGCCGGAGGCGTCGAGGGTTGTGGCGCCGGGGGAGCCGTCGCCCTGCACCGGGAAGGGGGAGGTGAACCCGCCTTTGTCGTCGGTGGTCACGAACCAGGGCTCTCCGTCCGGCCCGAGCCGGAGGGTGACGTTTTCGCGAGGCTCGAAGTCCGATCCCGTGACCTCCGCGTCCCTGGCGGCCAGCGTCGCCGTGCGGCGGAAGAGGGTACGGACCTGCGCCTTCGACGAGCCGCCGGAGGCGGTCAGGAGGAGGTCGGCACCGGCGTGGACGTCGGCATCGAGCGCCCAGTCCGACTCGATGCGGCCTTCACCGTCGGCGGTCACGCTCCAGGGAGGGGCGATCTTCCCGCCGCTCCCGTCGATCTGGAGCGTGACCTGCTCGAAGGGGAGAAAACCGTAACCAGAGACGAGGACGCGCTCCCCGCCCACGAAAGTGGCCTTGTTGGTGAGGACGCGCGGACCGTTCTCTCGGCTTACGACGCCGAGGTTGGCCAAGGCGACGGTGAGCGCCAGCGCGCCTACCATCGCAAGGACCAGCATGGTTCGAACAAACGTGCTCGTTTTCAGGCTCATGCCCACTCCCACATATGCGGCATGAAGCTGTACAGAGCGCGCTACTGGAAAGCTGTAGTCATTTTTGTGGCCGGTGGGACGGCGCAGCGCCCCGGCACCGACAGTGACGACGGCGCACACGTCCTCTGCCGGACAGGCGGTGTGGGTTCAGGCGCGCTTGGGAGGCAGAAGGCCACGCCCCGTGACGGAATCGAGCCATTGCAGTACCAGCGGTCCGGCGACGCCGTACAGCTCGAGGTACTGACGTCGCTCCTCGATCCAGCCTTTGAAGAAGGCCGGGACGACGAGGATGGGGAGGAGCCACATGAGTCGCCGCAAGTCACGTGGCCATCGCGCGCGCATCGCGCCGATCTGGGCCACGGCCGCCACCACGAACACCCAGGTCCAGGAACCGAACGCGAGATACCTCGCGAGATAGTCCGCGTTCCGTCCGGGATACCAGAACTCTTGAGTGATGGCCTCCGGAAAGCGCCGGCGGGCAAGGACCTGCAGGCCGACGTACGCGGCGCCCAGCAGGGCCGCAAGCATCAGCTTCCGGGAAAGCGGCGCTCGGCTCTCGAGGAGGAGGTATCCGAGCAGCAGGACGACAGCGGTTTCCTTGGCATAGGCTGCCAATAGAAACACGGGCACGAACCAAACGCTCCTCGAGATGAGCGCGAGCACTCCGGCCGAAAAAACGAACAATGTGACGAAGTCGTACGGGTACCACTGGTACCGGCCGCCATACGCGCCGAGGAACAAGAAGCCCAAGATCACGCTGAGCCAGACGCCGACCCGAGAGCTCACGTCGTACTGATGCAGGAGAATGCGGCGCACAACGACCATGAATCCGGTCATCGAGAACCACATGATGAGGGTCCCAGAGATCAGAATCGGATAGTCGCGGATGTCGCGCCACAGGAAGTGATCGACGGTGAGTCGCCGCATCCAAGGCGAACCCACGATGATCCTCGAAACCCGATCCCAGAAGGCGGTCGGCAGTGCGGCGGCCAGCAGGTTGGTCATGTCAGGAAAGAGGCGCCGATACACGAACGGGGCGCAGGTCTCGCCTTTCACCAGCCCGACGATGCTGCTGTAGGCATAGGAATCTCCGCGGTTGCGGAACATCTCGGTCCGCGCCGATTCGGTCCAGATCAACGTGATGAGGAGTCCGGCGATCCCGAAAAGCGCAGCGCCCCACAGGGGTAACGAAGCCTTCTCGTCTGCCATCTAGCGGCGAGTCTACATCAGCCGTCCTCGGTCCGATCGCGCCGCGAATGCGCCCGCGGTGGCCTTCACGCAGGCGACAGCCGCATGGGCCACGCCACTGGCGGCAACCCGCGAACTTGCCACCACCGACTTCGTATGGAACCCTTCCGCGCCCTTCGGAGGAAGATCCATGGACCTGCGCTCCCTCGTGCTCGCCCTCGGCGGTCTCTCCCTGGCCCTGGCCCATCCCCCCGAGCCGCCCCCGCCCACGCCCGCGGCGGACAAGGACAAGGCGGAGCCCAAGTCCGAGGCCAAGGACGAGAAGGCCGACGGCAAGGACTGGAAGGTGGACGCCCCTCACGGCCCCTACGACACCGTGGCCTTCACGACCGACGAGGCGACGTGGCTGGCCCTGGACGTCCACCCCGACGGGAAGCGCCTCGTCTTCTCGATCCTGGGGGACCTCTACACGCTGCCCATCGTGGGCGGCGAGGCGACGCGGATCACGTCCGGGCCGGGGTACGACGCCCAGCCCCGCTTCTCCCCCGACGGGAAGCTGATCGCCTTTTCCTCCGACCGCGGCGGGACCGAGAACCTCTGGGTCTGCGACCTGGACGGGAAGAACGCGCGCCAGATCAGCTCCGAGAAGGCGGGGACGATCGACTCCCCCGCCTGGGCGCCGGACGGGCAGTGGCTGGTGGGCAGGAAGCGGCTCACGGACACCTCGTCGCTGGGCACGGTCGAGCTGTGGATGTGGCACGTCCGCGGCGGCCAGGGCGTCCAGGTCACGAAGAAGGACGCGCAGCCCGACGCCGCCGATCCCGCCTTCGAGCGCGAGGGGCGCTTCCTGTTCTTCTCCGGCCGCGGCGCGCGCTACCAGTACAACAAGGACCCCTACGAGGGGATCTGGCAGATCAAGCGCCTGGACCGGAAGACGGGGCAGCTCCAGCCCCTGACCGGCGAGGTGGGGGGGGCGGCCGCGCCCCTCCCCTCCCCGGATGGCAAGCAGCTCGCCTTCGTGCGCCGCGTGGAGGCGAGGACCGCGCTGGAAGTGATGGAGCTGGGGACGGGGGCCACACGCCTGTTGGCCAGCGGGCTCGAGCGGGACAACCAGGAAGGATTCGCGACCCACGGCGTCTTCCCCGGCTACGCCTGGATGCCCGACGGGAAGGCGCTCGTGGCCGAGGCCGATGGCAAGATCGTCCGCTTCGACGCGGCGACCGGCGCCCGCACCCCCATCCCCTTCACGGCCAAGGTGGAGCAGCGCGTCACGCGCGCCCTTCGCTTCCCCCAGAAGCTGGGCTCCGAGACGCTTCGTGCCCGCATCCTGCGCTGGCCGGTGGAGTCGCCGGACGGCAAGCACCTGGTCTTCTCGGCGGTCGGGCACCTCTACGTCATGGACCTGCCGGGCGGGAAGCCGGAGCGGCTCACCGAAGGAGAGGCGCTGGAGTACGCGCCCTCGTTCTCCGCCGACGGCACCCAGCTCACCTTCGTCACCTGGAGCGACCGGGACGGCGGCCACGTCTGGACCGTGAACCTGGGCCGGGACGGGCGCACGGAGGGAGCGCCCCGCCGCCTCACCCAGGTCCCCGGGCAGTACGCCAACCCCGCCTTCTCCCCCGATGGCTCGCGTGTCGTCTACGTGCGCGGCAGCGGCGCCAGCTTCCGTGACGACGACCTCTCGGACGAGCTGTGGGAGGAGATCCACTGGGTATCCTCCTTCGGCGGCCCCAGCCACTTCGTGATCGGGATCGCGAACCGCGGGGCCAACCGTCGCATGGCGCGGCCCACGTGGTCCGCGGACGGGCAGCGCGTCTGGTACCTGGACGACGACCCCGACGCCAAGCCCTACAGCGTGCCCAAGGCGCTGCTCACCTCCGTGCGCCTGGACGGCGTGGACAAGAAGGTGCACCTGCGCTTCGACCGCGCCGAGGAGGCTGTGGTCTCGCCCGACGAGCGCTGGGTGGCCACCAGCGAGCTGCACAACGCCTGGGTGACCGCCCTTCCCCTGGTGGGCGCAGACCCCATCGACGTCTCGCTGGAGGGCGCGGCGCTTCCCCTGACGAAGCTGACCGACGAGGGAGGCTCCTGGGTGAACTGGGCGGACGGAGGGAAGACGATCACCTGGATCCACGGCCCCGTCTTCCGCCGCCTGTCCCTGGAGAAGGCCTTCCCGCCTCCCAAGACGGAGGAGGAGAAGGCGAAGGAAGAGGCCCAGGCCAAGCAGGCCAAGAGCGCCAAGAAGGGGAAGAAGGACGAGGAGAAGAAGGACGAGGAGACGAAGCTTCCCGCATCGCAGGCCATCGAGATCGTGCTCACGCTCCCCCGAGACAGGCCCCACGGCACCACCGCCTACACGGGGGCGCGCCTGATCACGATGAAGGGGGACGAGGTGATCGCGCAGGGGACGATCGTGGTCAAGGACGACCGCATCGTGGCGGTCGGCCCCACGGCGTCCATGACCCTGCCCGCCGACGCCAAGCACGTGGACCTGTCGGGGAAGACGATCATCCCCGGCCTCTTCGACGAGCACGCCCACCTGCACTACTCGACGCTCGACATCCTGCCCCAGCGCCCCTGGAAGTACCTGGCCAACCTGGCCTACGGGGTCACCACCACCCACGACCCCTCGGCCAGCACGCTCGAGGTCTTCGGCCAGAGCGAGATGGTGGAGGCCGGCGTCACCCCGGGCCCGCGCATCTTCTCCACCGGCTACATCCTCTACGGCGCCGAGGACCCGAACCGCGCCAAGGTGGAGAGCCTGGACGACGCCCGCAAGCACCTGCGGCGCATGAAGGCGCTGGGTGCCTTCACCGTGAAGTCCTACATGCAGCCCCGGCGCGAGCAGCGCCAGTGGATCCTCCAGGCCGCGCGCGAGGAGAAGATGATGGTGGTCCCCGAGGGGGGCGGGGACTACGAGTCCAACATGGGGATGATCCTGGACGGGCACACCACGATCGAGCACGCCCTCCCCTTCGCCCCCCTGCGCAAGGACGCGGTGACGCTGTTCGCCAAGAGTCAGACCTCCTACACGCCCACCTTGCTGGTGGCCTACGGCGGCATCGCCGGCGACCAGTGGTTCCTGCAGCACAACGACATCTTCAAGGACACGCGCCTGAAGCGGTTCGTGCCCCCGCAGGTCACGGAGACCAACCGGATCCGCAGCGTCATGGCCGACGACGACGACTGGCACCACATCGACGTGGCCCGCTCGGCCAAGGACGTCATGCTCGCCGGCGGTCGCGTCTGTCTGGGCGGCCACGGGCAGATGCAGGGGCTGGGACCGCACTGGGAGCTGCAGGCCTTCGTGCAGGGCGGCATGACGCCGCTGCAGGCGCTGCGGGTGGGGACGCTCTATCCCGCGCAGACCCTCGGCCTGGACGGCGACCTGGGCTCGATCGAGCCGGGGAAGCTCGCCGACTTCGTGGTCCTGGACAAGAACCCGCTCGACGACATCACGAACAGCACCAGCGTGGGCCTGGTGGTGAAGAACGGGCGCGCCTACACCCAGGACGAGCTGGCCCGGCAGTCGGCCATGGCGCCGGGAACGGAGTAGCTAGACCTCGAGCCAGCCCTTGCGGCGGCCGTCGTCGAGCAGGCGTCGGGCGTACTCCTCCGCGTCCACGCCGTGGACGTTGCGCTCGCGGAAGACCTCGCCCCGGCGCTCGGAGGCGGCGTACTCGTGGATGGTGCGCAGCTCGTCCGGGCGGTTCCGGCGCCAGACCTCCTGCATCATCGTGCGCTGGGCGATGGGCACGAAGGGGAGGTCGTGCTCGGGGGGCACTCCGTTCCAGATGAGGACGTCGGGGCAGAGATCCGCGCCGTTGGCCCAGACCACGGCACCGTCCCGGACGGAGAAGTCCGCGAAGGCCGCGGCATTGCGCTGCAGCGGCTCCAGGAGCTCCCCCCGGAGGAGGTCGCGCACGTCCCGCTCCAGCGTGCGGCCGTCGGTGAGCACCAGGCGCAGCCGGTGCCCGGGCAGCGCGCTCGCCTCCTGGATGCGTGTCATCGCCATCGGTCCCTCAGTCCAGCGGGGGCACGGGGAGCAGCGGCTTCCCCGCCCGCGCCAGCGTCCAGCCCGCCCGCAGGTCGTCCCGGTGCGCGTTCGCCCACTCCAGCACCATGGGCACCGCGCGCCGCGGCAGCTCGCCCCGTAGCATCTCCAGGCTGTCGATGGCGAAGAGAGCCTCGTGATCGTCGTAGAGCACGTGGAAGTGCGCCGGCTCGTGATCGGCGAGGTACATCTTGATCGTGAGGCCGTAGAAGCGGCTGATGTCGGGCAACGTCCCCTCCGGCCGGGCATTCTAGACTACCGGGGAAGGAGATCGCCGTGGAGCTCACCCTGTACATCGGGAACAAGAACTACTCGTCCTGGTCCTTCCGGGGCTGGCTCGCCATGCGGATGAGCGGCGCCCCCTTCCGCGAGGTGCTGTTCCACCTGGGGGATCCGGCAAGCCGCGAGAAGATCCGGGCCGTCTCGCCGGGGGGGCGGGTGCCCGCGCTGCACCACGGCGCGCTCGGCGTCTGGGATTCTCTCGCCATCGCGGAGTACCTGGCCGAGACCTTCCCCGAGCGGAACCTCTGGCCGAAGGACCGCGAGGCGCGCGCCACCGCCCGCGCTCTGGCCGCGGAAATGCACTCCGGCTTCCAGAACCTGCGCAAGAACATGCCCATGAACCTCCGCCGCTCCTCGCCGGGGGTCGGCCACCTTCCCGAGGTGATGGAGGAGATCGCCCACATCGCCGGCGCCTGGAAGCGGGCGCGGGCCCGCTTCGGCAGCGAGGGTCCCTTCCTCTTCGGGGCCTGGAGCCTGGCCGACTGCTTCTACGCTCCCGTGATCGGCCGCCTGCGCACGTACGCCGTGCCGCTCGACTCCGAGACCCAGGCCTACGCCGACGCGGTCTGGGCCCAGCCCGACGTGCGCGCGTGGGTGGAGGCGGCGAAGGCGGAGCCGATGAAGGAGCCGGAGTACGACGTGTGAGACAGCGTCACGGACCGGGCTTTGCCGGCTCGGGCGGCGCCTGCGGGAGAAGACCCACGCGCACGATGGTGCCCCCCACCTCGCCCACGGGGTAGAACCAGTAGCCTCCCCCGCTGCCGTCGTCCATGTAAAAGATGAAGACCTCGCGCACCGTGTCCACCGCTTTCCCGGGCCACCGCAACGGCGTCCACGCCAGCCGCCGCACGTCCTTCTCCGCTGCCGCGCGGAATGGCTCCTCTCCTTGGAGCACGCGCACCGCCGTCACCTTGCCAGAAGCGTCCACCAGCGCGCGCAGCCGGACGGCGGACGAAACGCCGGGCTTCGCCGAGGGCCCGTGCAGCAC
>Ga0070695_100000217_pt1 | contig 28008 bp, 24 predicted proteins | sample KBSK1252metaG_FD_65471 | JGI IMG/M metagenome (GOLD analysis project Ga0070695, IMG submission 65471) | Corn, switchgrass and miscanthus rhizosphere microbial communities from Kellogg Biological Station, Michigan, USA - KBS K1-25-2 metaG | ecosystem: Host-associated > Plants > Roots >...
AGGTGCAGTAGGCGATGAGCGCCAGGGTGGCGATCCCCATGTAGATCGCGATCACCGACGCGGGGATGGGGGTGGCGAACCCGAAGCGGAACGTGATCAGCAGCCCCACCCACCAGGCCAGCGCCCACATCAGGAGGTTCGGCCGCAGGAACCGCAGGCCGATCATCCCCAGGAGGACCGGGATCACGACGAGGAGGTTCACGATCCGCTCTTGCCGGCGGCCAGCCCCGCGGCCAGCGCCTTGATCTGTCCCAGGGTGAGGTTCTGGTTGGTGTCCCCGTGGGCCTTCACGAGCGCGCTCGACAGCGCGGCCGGGTCGATCTTCTTCCCCACCAGGCTCGGCCCCTTCTTGCCGCCCGCGGGGCTCCCGTCCAGGCCGTGGCAGCCGGCGCAGCCGAAGTCACGCAGAGGGTCGGCGGAGCTGGTCACCACCGCAGGGGTGGCGGTGGCCGAGGTGCTGGTGGCCACCGCCGCCGTGGGCGCGGGCGTCGTCCCCGAGGGGGGACCGCCGGCGGGCGTGCCCCCGGCCGTGGTCGTCCCCGAGGCGGGGCCGCCCCCGCCCGCTGCGTGGGCGAGCTTGGTGTCCATCGTCACGTTCGGTGTCCCGCCCATGCTCTGCAGGGTGGCGATCACGGTCAGGATCTCCTGATCCGTGAGCCCGATGGGCGGCTTGTTGATCACGGGCATGCCGGGGTTGAACCCGGGAACGATGAAGGCGTTCGGCTCGTAGAGGGTCTGCTCGAAGTACTGCACGTCGTTCATGCCCGGCTCGCGCGACTTGGCGCGATCCCCCACGCCCTGGAGGTCGGGAAAGCGCAGGGGGCCTTGCTTCCCCACCGTGTGGCAGGTGAAGCACATCCCCTTCCCTTCCATGATCTGGCGCCCCACCTTGACCATCTCGTCGGTGGACATGTTGGCCTTCATCTCCACCTCGGCCGGCGGGTAGACCTCCTTCTGGGGGACGAGCCGGCCCACGTAGGTGTAGAAGGCGGTGGCCGCCACCACCAGGGCGGCGATGCGCAGGATGAGAGGGATCCTCATGGCGCCGCCGGATCGGAGCCCAGCTCCGAGCGCGCCAGGGCGGGCGCGGGCGCGGCCCCCGGCTCCGGGGCGGTCCCCTTCTCCGCCGCCACCTGCTCCACCCAGTCGGGCTTGCCGGTGAGGCTGGCCAGCCAGAAGACGAAGCCGATGAGGACGAAGAAGATGAGCACGGTGACCGACACCACCGTGGTGGCGTAGCCCAGGGTGGGCGTGTAGGCGTCCGGCGAGGTGTCGCGGATCACGCCGTACACGTGCCAGTGCTGGCGCAGGCCCGAGCGCACGTAGCCCATCAGGCCCATGAGCCAGGTGAAGGTGAGGGCGATGAAGATGAGGACGTACTGGGAGATGGCGGGGACGCGGCCCCAGTGGACCTCTCCCGTCTTCTGCGCGTTCTTGTAGAGGAAGACGTCGATCACGGTGATGGAGACCATGGCCGTGAGGACGGACAGCACCTGGGGCACGGAAAGGCCGATGCGCACCGCCGCTTCCACGAAGTACCCGTAGATGCCCAGCGAGATCACGATCAACGCCGCGCCGGTGAAGATCGCGAGCTGGATGGTGTTCCCCACCTTGGCCCAGGGGACCGAGGGGCGCTTCCCCGTCCTCCGGTAGAGGAGGAAGCTCATGAAGGTGGTGAGGATGAGGATGTTCACGGCCGTGTTCTTGGCCGACATCACCCCCAGGAAGCCGAGCACGGGGTGGGTGGAGCCGCCCATGGCCCGCACCTCGGAGACGGTGGCGATGATGGAGCGCGGCGTGGCCCAGACGGCGAAGCAGCAGGCGATCCCCAGCAGCAGGTACTTGATGTACTTCTGGAACTCCTGCGCCCCCTCGATGCGTCCCATGCCCAGCCACAGGTAGTAGTTGGCGGCCAGGAAGAGGTTCCCGATGAGCACGGCCTGGATGATGAAGAGCCAGGAGAAGGCGCCGCCCATCATGGTGAGGCCCAGGGTCTGGGAGAACCCGTAGATCTCCTTGGCCAGCCAGTACCCGGCGAAGGGCAGGGGCAGGAAGGCGGAGATGGCCACGAAGTTGCCGATGTAGCCCATCCAGTCGTAGTGGGCCCGCTCCTCGTCGGTCTTGGCCTGCAGGAACTTGAAGGCGGCGTAGGCGCCGGCCACCGAGCCGCCGAAGGCCACGTTGGCGATGATGCGGTGGATGTTGATGGGCATCCAGGTCAGGTTGGTCATGGCGTCCCAGGTGGACAGGACCGCCCCCGACTCGGACACGCCGCGCGGCGAGGTCATGAAGGTGAGCCAGCCGTTGGCGATCAGCATGATCGCCGTCCCCACGATGTTGAGCATCACCCCCAGGAAGAGGTGCACGCGGGGGGAGAACTTGCCCCAGCCGTAGTAATAGGAATAGAGGAAGGCCGCCTCGAAGAAGAACAGCAGCACGTAGGGGAGGAAGGTGGGCGAGAACACCGACATCAGGTAGTTCGTGAACTTCGGGTAGAGCGCGATGAGCATGAAGGTGAGGAAGGCCCCGAAGGTCGCGGTCAGGGAGAAGGACACCGACAGCAGCTTCGTGAACTCGTGGGCCAGGTGATCGTAGCGGGGGTCCTTCGTTCGATATCCGATGAACTCGATGATCACCGCGAACAGCGGCACCGCCAGCACGAAGGCCGCGAAGAGCAGGTGGAGCTGGGCCACCACCCAGATGGCGGTGCGGCTCCCCACCCCGGGGAAGCGGCGGTAGGCCACCTCTTCGTAGGGCTTGGCCTTGGCCTTGTCCTCGGCCGCCTTCTCGGCATCCACCGCCCCCTGCTCGCGCGGGGTGTGGTCCTCTCCCGTCACCTTGGGACGGTAGGCGTCCTTGTACTCGTGGGAGGTGAGGAAGCGGGCGAGCCCGATCACGGCCAGGAGCGACAGCACGCCGCCCAGGACCGCCCCCGCCACCAGCTTGCGGTTCACTGGGCCGCTCCCGCCGGAGGCGTGGCCGCCGTTGCCGCCGCAGCTGCCGCAGGCTCGACCGGACGCTTGGCCTGCAACTCCCGCACGTGGGCGACGATGGCCCAGCGGTCGTGGGCGCCCACCGGCCAGCGATACCCCGGCATGAGCCCGGAGCCGTTCGTAATCACGTCGAAGATCTGTCCGTCGGGCATGGTGCGCACCTTGTCGGAGGCGAGGTCCGCGGTGGGGACCTTGCCGCGCTGGTAGAGGATGCCCTGCCCGTTGCCGCTGGCGGTGTGGCAGGGGGCGCAGTAGATCGTGTAGCGCTCGTTCCCCCGCGCCAGGAGCGCGTCGTCCACCGGGACCGGAGAGGACGCGACGAAGGCGCCCGCGGCATCCTTCCCGGTGTCAGCCGGCGTCTCCTCGATGATGTCGTCCAGGGCCACGGTGCCGGGGATGGGCTGCCGCATCCCCGAGCCGTCGTAGAAGAAGTCGCTGGCCTCCTGGGCCTGCACCTTGGGCTGCCAGTCCATGTTGGGGTTCAAGTGGACGGGCGGCTTGCTGGACGTGCAGCCGCGCATCACGCAGCCGGTGAGGCTGAGGAGGAGCAGCATCGGCAACGCCGTCCGCCTCACGCAAGCTCCGGGTTGGGATTGCGGATCCCCGCCAGATACGTGGTGCGCGCCCGCGTGTTGAGGTCGGCGAGCAGGGAGTAGTTGCGGTCGCTCCTCTTGGCCGCCACCACCCGGCTCCCCTCGTCCCGCAGGTCGCCGAAGGAGATGGCCTGGGCGGGACAGGCCTGCTGGCAGGCCGTCTCCACGTCGCCGTCCTGCAGATCGCGCCCCGCGAACTTGGCGTCGATCTTGGCCCGGTTCAGGCGCTGCACGCAGTAGGTGCACTTCTCCATCACGCCGCGCGAACGCACCGTGACGTCCGGGTTGTTCGCCATCTTCAGGATCTCGGGCGTGTCCTTGGTGAAGTTGAAGTAGTTGAAGCGCCGCACCTTGTAGGGGCAGTTGTTGGAGCAGTACCGGGTGCCGATGCAGCGGTTGTAGACCATGGCGTTCAGCCCTTCATGGTCGTGCACGGTGGCCGCCACCGGGCAGACGCTCTCGCAGGGCGCGTTCTCGCATTGCATGCAGGGCACGGGCTGGAACATCACGCGCGGCTGCGGATCGGCCTGGTGCACACCCGAGAAGTACCGGTCCACCCGGATCCAGTGCATCTCCCGGCCCTTGAGCACCTGGGCCTTCCCCACCACCGGGATGTTGTTCTCGCTCTGGCAGGCGATGGTGCAGGCGTTGCAGCCCACGCAGGCGGTGAGGTCGATGGCCATCCCCCACTGGTGCCCGATGTCGTACTTGTTGGGGCTCGTGTAGAGCGGCGTGACTTCGGGCACCTCCACCATCTCGGTCGCGAAGTGCGGCTCCTTGCGGTACTCCTCGAGCGTGGCCTCGCGGATGAGGGGGCGCCCCTCCATCGTGCCGTGGTCCTGGGTGGAGGCCAGCGTGTAGGTGTCCCCGGTCTTCGTGACCTTGACGCCCGGGATCCACCAGGGGCTTTGCGAGGTGCGCAGCGCGTAGGCGTTGACGCCCACGCCGTTGCCGACGCGACCGGCGGCCGTGCGCCCGTAGCCGAGCGTCGCCACCAGCGTGCCGTCGGCGGTGCCGGGCACGATCCACACCGGGAACCGCTGCTTCTTGCCGTTCGCCTCGACCTCGACGACGTCCTCGTTCTCGACGCCGAGGTCCTGCGCCGTCTTCGGGGACAGGAGAAGCGGGTTGTCCCAAGTGATCTTGCTAATCGAGTCCGGCAGCTCCTGGAGCCAGGAGAGATTCGCGAAGCGGCCGTCGTGCACGGCGGGCGAGAGGCGGAAGAGCAGCGCGAGCCCCTCAGGCAGTGCCTGGATGGAAAGGGACATCGGAAGTCCCTGCCGCATCATGGCGTCCGCCCAGAGCGGCGTGCTTGCCGGCGCTGCGCTTCCTTCGAGCCGGCCGTCGTGCAGCACGGTTCGCCAGGCCTTCTCGAACCCGTCAGTCGGCAGGACGGTCGCCCAGGTCTCCCGGACGACGTCGTAGCCGGGTCGGTCCTCGCCCGTGGCGAGAAGATTCAGAACTTCGACGGTGGTCTTCCCGCCGAAGAGCGGGAGGATCAACGGTTGCATGACCGAAAGCGTGCCGTCGGCCGCGCGACAATCGCCCCAGGATTCGAGCGCGTGCGCCTGTGGGACGTGCCAACCGGCGAGGAGAGCCGTCTCGTCTACGTGCATGCCGACGTGAAGGACCTGAGGAACCTTCTTCAGATTCTCAATGAAGGCGAGATCGACGGAGGCCGTATATCCGGGATTCGCGCCCACGACGATCAACGTCTTGACGCTACCGGACTTCATCGCAGCCACGAGACCCTGGAAGGCCTGGTCCGAGGACGGCGCGGCGTCTTTCGCCTCGTGATAAGTGACGGTGGTTCCGATGTTCCCGAGCGCCGCGTTGATGGTGGCCTCGATGGACCCTAGTCCGGCCCCGACCACGAGGCTCGAGCCTCGGTGCGCGGCAAGGTCGCGGGCCACGGCGGCGACCCAATGCAACTCTTCTCCACCTTCCGGACCGTCAACCCTGGCAACGGAGACGCCCAACCTTCCAAGCTCGTTCACGAGCCTCGCGATCACCATCGGCAGATGCGTGCCGGGAACGGCGAATCGGTGGTCGGCCTTCGCCCCGGTGATCGAGTAGCTGCTCTCAACCACGTACAGGCGATTCATCTCACCGGCTGGCGTGCCCATACGGCGGCCGTCCGCGAACGCTCGTGCTTGCACGACCGGATTGCCATGGGAGTAGAACAGGTCGGCACCCAGCGAAAGAACGACCTGAGCCTTCTCCAGGTGATACGCGGGACGAGACCACACGCCCACCGCCGTGGTCGACTGGAGTGGATCCCCCTCCCCCGCCGGCTCCCACACCACCACCTTGGCCTGGGGGTAGGCCGTCTGGAACTGCGCGAGCAGCCGGGCGAGCGTCGGCGAGGCGAAGGGCTCGATCAACAAGGCGAGATCGGCGCCGCCGTTGGCGGAGGCGGCCTTGGCGATCTCTCCCCAGGCCGCGACGAAGTCCGCCCAGGTCTTTTGGGCCTGGCCCTCCTTCCCCTTCTGCAGCACGGACTGAGACCGGTCGGGGTCGTAGAGGTCGAGGATCTGCGCCTGCAGCCAGACGCTGGAGGCGCCGAGCGTGCCGGGGTGCTTGGGGTTCCCCTCGATCTTCGTGGGCCGCCCCTCGTGGCTCTCCACGATCACGCCGTAGGCCTGGCCCCCCATGGGGATCGTGGTCGCGTAGCGACGGGCGATCCCGGGGATGACGTGCTCGGGTGGATCCACGTAGGGGACGATCGCCTCCACCGGCTTCCGGCAGCCGGCGAGGCCCGCCAGCGAGACCGAGGCCCCCAGGAGCTGGAGCATCGTCCGCCGCGAGATCCCCTCGGGAGCCTCCGAGGCCCCTTCCAGGAACTCCCGGTCCGTGAACTCCGGATCGGGGTTGGTACTCCGCCAGTAAACCCGCTCGCTCATCGGTGACACCCCGAGCAGTCGGTGGGCGGGGCGAGGCGGCGCTCGGCGATCGTCTGCGCCGCCCACTGCGCCTGGTTCTTGGGCGGGGTCCACTGCATGTTCGTGACCTCAGCCGGGGGGCGCAGGTTGGGCGCCGGGTTCCGGTGGCAATCCAGGCACCAGCTCATGCTGAGCGGCTGCGAGAGCGTCACCACCTCCATCTGGTCGATCCGGCCGTGGCAGGTGACGCAGGCCACCCCGGCCCGGATATGGGAGCGGTGCTCGAAGTAGGCGTAGTCCGGGAGCTGGTGCACCCGGACCCAGTGCATCGGCCGCCCGGAGGTGGCGCTATCCCGGATCGGCTCCAGGAGGGCGCTGTCCCGCTTCACCGTGGCGTGGCAGTTCATGCAGGCCTTGGTGGGGGGAACGTTCGCGACCGGGGACACCTCGACCGAGGCGTGGCAGTACCGGCAGTCGAGGCCCAGCTCCCCCACGTGGAGCTTGTGGCTGTAGGGGACCGGCTGCCTGGGGCGGTACCCGACGTCCGTGTACTTGGGGGAGCCGTAGTACCAGATCCCGCCGGTGGCGAGGACAGGCACCAGGATCCCTCCCAGCGCCAGGAAGATCGGGAGCCGATTCGCGCTCTTTGGGAAGATCTGGGCCAAGCCGAGCCAAACCTCAGGGGCAACCTTGCCGACCGCGCAGGGTCGGCGAGTCTACCCAGGGGGTCCGGGGGGGTCAATACAAAACCAAATGGGTCTATCATCGGGTGGCGATAGGAGAAACCCGATGCCTCGCCCCCTTTTGCTCGTGGCCGCCCTCGCCCTGATCGTCCTCCCCGGATGCGGAGGAGGCGGAGGAAAGTCCGAGAGCACCGAGGCCACGCCACCTCCCGCGGCCCCCAGCGAGGCGCCGGCCGCACCCGCGGCCCCCGCCGGCGGCGGCGGCCCGACGGGGACCGCCGCGATCGCGGGGACCGTCAAGTACGAGGGCGAGGTCCCCACCCTCAAGCCGCTCTCCATGGACGCCGACCCCAACTGCGCCAAAAAGCATTCCGGCCCGGTCCCCTCGGAGGTGCTGGTCCTGGGGGACGGGCAGACGCTGGGGAACGTCTACGTCCGGGTGAAGAGCGGGCTTCCCGCCGGGGCCACCTACGCGGCGCCGGCGGAGCCGGCCACCCTCGACCAGCGGGGCTGCCACTACGTCCCGCACGTGCTGGGGGTGATGGCCGGCCAGCAGATCAAGGTCTTGAACTCCGACGGCCTCCTGCACAACATCCACGCCCTCCCCAAGACCAACGCCCCCTTCAACATGGCCATGCCGGCCAACCGCACCGAGGCCGAGCAGACCTTCTCCAAGGAAGAGGTCATGATCCCGGTCAAGTGCGACGTGCACCCGTGGATGCAGGGGTACATCGCGGTCTCCGCGCACCCGTTCTTCGCCGTGACGGCCAAGGAGGGGACGTACGAGATCAAGGGCCTGCCGGCCGGGACCTACGAGCTGGAGTTCTGGCACGAGCGGCTGGGCACGAAGACCGCCACGGTGACGGTGGGGGATGGCGCGCGCGCCACGAGCGATGTCACTTTCACCCGGTCCTAGGAGGCGGGATGCCACGCTTCAGCCGGGAGCGCCTCAAGACCTGGATCGCGGAGAACCGGGACGTCTTCATCGATCTCATCCGCATCTACCTGGGGATCGGCCTGGCCGTGAAGGGCATCCAGTTCACCTGGGACGACGGCTACATCTCGAACCTGCTCCTCCAGGCGGGGCGGCTGCAGGTCCTGTCCACGGCCATCGCCCACTACATCCCCATCGCCCACATCGGCGGCGGCCTCCTGCTGGCCATGGGGTTCATGACCCGGACGGCCGTGCTCTTCCAGCTTCCCATCCTGGCCGGGGCCGTGTTCCTCATCCACCTGCAGGAGGGGCTGTTCACGCGGGGGCAGAACCTGGAGTTCACCGCCCTGGTGCTGTTCCTCCTCCTCCTGATCCTGGTGCACGGGCCGGGGCGCCTGTCGGTGGACCACTACCTGGTGGCCGGCCGCACGCCCGAGGAGGAGCTGGACGACGAGGGGGAAGAGGAGACGACGTACGCGGATGACCGAACCCGACAGCCGATTCGCTGACCGCGCCATCCGCCGACGGCCGCTCTTCCTGGCTCTCTCCCGGATCGGGATCGCCGTCGCCCTCCTCCTGGCGGCGTACTACGCCTACCGCAGGTACGCGGACCCCACCTTCCCCATCGGCGTGCGCGTGGCCCTGGTCACCCTCATCCTCCTGAACGCGCGCCAGAACCTGCGCCAGTACAAGTTCGCGACGCTGCTCATGGGGACAGGCACCAATAAGCTCGAGAAGCCTGACGGGTCTGTCGGCGTTGTGTCTTCACGACCGGAATAGTTCTCGGACTTATTGGTGCCTGTCCCCATGAAACCCTGGTACAAGAGCCCCTACCTCTGGTTCTTCATCATCGGGTGCGTGACGATCACGGCGCTGCGGCCGTTCCTGCGCCACGTGCCCGAGCCGCCGCCCGTGCTCGGCCCCGCCCCCGCCTTCCACATGGTGGACCAGGCGGGGCGCGCCTTCGGCAGCGACGACCTCAAGGGACAGGTCTACGTGGCGAGCTTCTTCTTCACCCGGTGCACCAGCATCTGCCCCAAGCTGATGTACCAGGTGCGCACCCTGCAAGACCGCTTCAAGAACGAGCACCAGGAGGGGATCCACCTGATAAGCATCAGCGTGGACCCCGAGAACGACACGGCGGAGAACCTGGCGAGCTACGCGGCCAACATCGGCGCGGACCCGAAGCGCTGGACGCTGCTGTCCGGAGAGAAGGAGCACCTCACCGACATCCTGGAGAAAGGGTTCAAGGTGCCGCTGGGGGAGAAGATGACCTCCCCCACCGCCATCGACATCGCCCACACCGGGAAGCTCGTGCTGGTGGACAAGCAGGGCCGGATCCGCGGCTACTACGACAGCGACCCCATGGGCCTGGACGAGGTCTTCTTCCGGGCCCAGCACGTGCGGGACCGGGGATGAGGACGGGACTCCTGCTCGTGAACCTGGGCACGCCGGACAGCCCGGAGCCGGCCGACGTGCGCCGCTACCTGGACGAGTTCCTCTCCGATGCGCGCGTCCTGGACATCCCCGCCTGGCGGCGGCGGCTGATCCTGGACCTGCTGATCCTGCCCCGGCGGCCCAAGGCCTCGGGCGAGGCCTACGCGAAGATCTGGACGGAGCGCGGCTCGCCGCTCCTGTTCCACAGCCGCGACCTCACCGCGCGCGTGCAGGAGAGCCTCGGGCCGGAGGTGCTGGTGGACCTCGCCATGCGCTACGGGAGCCCCTCCATCCCGGCGGCGCTCGATCGCTTCCGGGCGGCGGCCGTGGACCGCATCGTCGTCTTCCCGCTCTACCCCCAGTACGCGTCGGCCTCCACCGGCTCCACGGTGGAGCGCGTCTTTGCGGAGGCCGGGCGGCGGTGGAACACGCCGTTCCTCCAGGTGGTGCCGCCCTTCTACGAGCACCCGGCGTATATTGGCGCGTTCGCGGCGGTGGCCGAGCCGGTGCTCCGGGAGGTTCGCCCCGAGCGGGTGCTGTTCAGCTTCCACGGGCTCCCCGAGCGTCAGGTGCAAAAGAGCGACGAGGCGGGCGACCACTGCCTGAGGCGGGACGGGTGCTGCGAGACGATCGGAAGCGCCAACCGGAACTGCTACCGCGCGCAGTGCACGCGGACGGCGCGCCTGCTGGCCGAGCGCCTGGGCGTGCCGGAGCCGGCGCGCGTGCTGTGCTTCCAGTCGCGCCTGGGACGCACCCCCTGGATCCGGCCCTTCACGGACGAGATGGTGCGGGGGCTGGCGAACGACGGGGTGCGCAGGGCGGTGATCCTGAGCCCGGGCTTCGTGGCGGACTGTCTGGAGACCTTGGAAGAGCTGGGGATCCGCGCCGCGGACGACTTCCGCGCGCACGGCGGCGAGCGGCTGCAGCTCGTCCCCTCGCTGAACGCGACGCCGGCGTGGGTGGAGGGCGTGGTCGCGATGGTGCGCGAGAGTTCCGTCCCGGCATGAGGGGCGGCCGGCCGTGAGGGTCGCGGTCGTGGGGGGCGGGGTGGCCGGGCTGACCGCGGCCTGGCACCTCCACGAGGCCGGATACTCCCCCACCGTGCTGGAGGCCGGGGATGCGGTGGGCGGGCTCGTGCAGACGATCGAGCTCGCGGGGCGGCACCTGGAGCTGGGGGCGGACACGCTGGTCACCCAGAAGCCTGCGGCGGTGCACCTGTGCCGCCGGATCGGCCTGGGCGGGGACCTCGTCTTCCACGATGCGGGGGCCAGCGCCACGCGCATCGTGCTCGGGGGGCGGCTCGTGCCCATGCCGGCCGGGACCAACCTGCTGGCACCCACGCGATGGCGGCCGCTCCTCCAGTCTCGGGTCCTCTCCTGGCGCGGGCTGCTCCGTCTCGCCCTCGAGCCGCGCATCCCCGCGGTCCGGGATGCGGCCCACGATGAGAGCCTCGCCTCCTTCGTGCGCCGCCGCTTCGGGCGGGAGCTGCTGGACACCTTCGCCGAGCCGGTGCTGGCGAGCCTGTTCCTGGCGGACGCCGAGCGCCTCTCCATGCGCCTGGCCCTCCCCCGTCTGCTCGAGGCCGAGCGCGTGCACGGCAGCGTGCGCCGCGCGCTGACGCGGGGCACGGGGCGCCCCCATGCGGGAACGGGGGGATTCGCGTCTTTGCGCGGAGGGCTTGGCCGGCTCCCCCAGCGTCTGGCCGCGGCGCTGCCTCGGGGCACCGTGCGGCTGAACGCGCCGGTGGAGCGCGTGCGCCGCGAGGGCGGCGGCTTTGCCGTCGAGCTCGGCTCCGGCGAGCGACTGGAGGCCGAGGGCCTGGTGCTCGCGTGTCCCTTCCACCGGGCGGCAGCCGTGGTGTCCGCTCTCGACGCCGCCCTGGCCGCGGAGCTGCGCGCGCTCGAGGCCTCTTCCTGCGCCACCGTCCACCTGGTCTTCCGGCGCCAGGACGTGGCCGGCCCCATCGAGGGGCACGGCTTCTTCGTTCCAAGGACGGCCGGCCTCCCCCTCCTCGCCTGCTCCTACGTGAGCGAGAAGTACGCCGAGCGCGCCCGCCCCGGCGATCTCGTGGTCCGGGCCTTCGTGGGCGGCGCCCGCGATCCCGGCGCGCTGGAGCGCCAGGACAAGGACCTCGTGGCGCAGACCCAGTCCGCCCTGGCGCCCCTTCTCAAGGTGCGCGCGCTCCCGCTCCTCGCCCACGTGCAGCGGCACGACCGCGCCATGCCCCACTTCCAGGTGGGGGACGCCGCGCGTCTCCACCGGATCGCCGCGCGCGCGCGGGAGCTGGGGCCGGTGGCGCTGGCGGGCGGCCTGCGGGGTGCTGTGGGCGTCCCCGACGTCGTGGCCTCGGCGGCGGCGGCGGCAGAGGAGATCGTGACCTCGCTCGGCCAGCGGCGCCAGGCCTCGCTTCCCCAGGCGGCGGCGGAATGACGGACACGCCGCTGGACACGACCCCGGGACGGCGCTTGAACCCCGTCTTCCCGGCGGTGATCGCGCTGTCGGCGGTGGCGGTGGCGGCGCTCGTGCTCGCCGTCCTCCAGCTCGGCGGTGGCGCGGGGGGCGCCCTGACGCCGGCGCTGCGGCGTCTCCCTCTCCTGCACGCCTGTCTGAACGGGACGAGCGGCCTTTTCCTGATCGGCGGCTGGCTGTGCATCCGCCGGCGATGGATCGTCGCCCACGTGGCCTGCGTGGGCACCGCCGCCCTGGCCACGGCGGCGTTCCTCGTCTCCTACCTCTACTACCACGCGCAGGTGGGCTCGATCCCGTTCCAGGGGACCGGCTGGATGCGGCCGCTCTACTTCGGCCTCCTCATCTCGCACGCCGCGCTGGCGGCGGTGGTGGTGCCCCTGGTGATCGCGGTCATCGTCTTCACCGCGCGCCGGCGCTTCGCCCAGCACCGGCGCCTGGCCCGCTGGACCCTGCCCCTGTGGCTGTGGGTCTCGGTGAGCGGCGTCGCCATCTACCTGATGCTGTACTGACGACGCCATGCGCGTCGTCGACCTCCACTGCGACACCCTCCTCGAGCTGCAGGGGGGCGCCTCCCTCGAGGAGAACAAGGAAGGGCACGTGGACCTGCCCCGCCTGGCCCAGGGCGAGGTGGGCCTGCAGGTCTTCGTGGCGTTCGTGTCCACGAACTTCCCGGTGGGGCGCGCCTTCCGGGAGGCGATGGCGCTCCTCGATCTCCTCGACGACGCCTGCGGGCGCTTCCCCCAGCACCTGCGGAAGTGCACGAAGGCGGAGGAGATCGAGCGCGCGGCGGCCGAGGGGCGGGTCGCCGCCGTGCCCGCCGTCGAGAACGGGCACGCCATCGAGTCCGACCTGAGGAAGCTGGAGACGCTGGCCGGCCGCGGCATCCGCTACATGACCCTCACCCACAGCGTCCACCTCCCCTGGGCCGCCTCCTCCGGCGACGTGGGAGATGGGCCCGGCGGGCTCACCGGCTTCGGCCGGGAGGTGGTGGCGGCGATGCGCGCGCTGGGCGTGATGGTGGACGTCTCGCACGTGCACGAGAAGACGTTCTGGGACGTGGTGCGCAAGGCGCGCAAGCCCGTGATCGCCTCCCATTCCTGCGCGGCGAAGCTGTGCCCCTCCAGCCGCAACCTCACGGACGACCAGATGAAGGCCATCGCCGACACCGGCGGCCTCATCGGGATCAACTTCTACCCGGGGTTCCTCGACCGGCGCTACTTCGCGCGCCTGGGCGGCAGCATCGAGACCCTCTTCCGCTACTACGACGAGGCCGAGCGCGCCCACCTCGACGATCCCATCCGCAGGATGAAGGCCACGCGGGAGCTGGCCCGCAAGTGGCGGAAGGAAGTGGGGAGGATCGACGCCGACCTGGACACCGTCTGCGACCACGTCGAGCACGTGCGCGCCGTGGCGGGCGAGGACTGCGTCGCCTTCGGCTCCGACTTCGACGGCGTCCCCGACCTCCCCCGCGACGTGCCCGATTGCTCGGTCTTCCCTGCCCTGCTGGAGCGCCTGCGCGACCGCGGCACGACGGAGCCGCAGCTAAAGAAGCTCGCCTGGGACAACGTGCTGCGGGTGCTGCGGGAGACGGAGTAGATCCGCAGGCGTCCCTCACCTCGGGGGGCGCGTGTCGTAGATCCACATCTCGCCGGCGCGGGCGACGGGCTGGAAGGCGCGCAGCCAGTCCAGGTGCCCGTCCCGCACCCAGACGATCTTGCCGCCGGGCTTGGGCGAGAGGTACTGCTGCCCCATCACGAAGCTGGCGCTCACCGCCAGCACGCCCTGCACGGGACGGGACGGGATCGGGTAGTAGTTGAGGCCGTACAACTCCGGGTCCACGTGCCCGAAGTAGAGGAGGCCGATGGGCCCCTCGGGCTGGAGGCGCTGCACCTCCTTGGGCACCAGGTAGAGGTCCTGGCCCCAGTCCAGGTTCGAGTCCACCAGCCACTCGTGGCCGTGCTTCGTGCCGCCGGCGAACAGGTTGAAGTAATCGAGAAAACTCGGGTAGGCGCAGAGCGCGATCCCCAGCCCGAGGAGGAGCGGGACCGCGCTCACCGCCTCCCGCCAGCGCAGCAGGGCCTTCGCGCGCGCGGGCTCCCAGGCCAGCGTCGCCGCCACCGACAGGTGGAGGAAGGGATAGAGCGGCAGCACGTAGCGCACGCCCGTGTCCACCTTGTTCAGCAGCGACAGGAACACGAACAGCAGCGATGCGGGGAGGACGACGAGCCAGGTCTCGCGCGCTGCACGCACCGTGCGCCGCCAGAGGAAGAGACCGGCGAGAGAGAGCGCCAGGATGGGAATCGGCGTCTTCACGCCCAGCGCGATCAGGTTGTAGTACCACCATCCCTGGCGCGACCACTCCCCGCGCAGGTAGGTGTCGAACTCTCCTTGCTCGGTGTCGAGCTTCACGGCATCGAAGCCCTGCACGTACGAGCGCGGGAGGGGCACCGGCAGAGCGCCGGGCAGCATCCGCTGCAGCCCCTTGCAGAACGTGGAGTGGAACCTGAAGCCGCCCAGGGAGGAGAACGAGCCCTGGAAGCCGTAGGCCGCGTGCACGACCAGCAGGCTGGTCAGGGCCAGCACGCCCACCTGCTGCGCGTAGCGGCCGAAGCCGGGCCGCTTCGTCGCCAGCAGGACGAGGAAGGCGGGCACCACCAGCAACGCCGTGAACTTCACGGCCAGGGCGATGCCCACCACCGCTCCCACGAGGGCGATCGGGCGCAGCCCCTTCCGGTCGAGCGCCCAGCGCAGGGCCGCGCAGGCGAGGAAGATGGTGAGCATGCAGGCGACGTCCACGGTGGCCAGGTGCCCGTGGGCGAGGATCGGTGGGGAGAGGAAGAAGAGCGCCGTCGTCACCGCCGCCGCACGCTCCCCGAAGAGGCCGCGCGCCCAGGCGTAGAGCACGGCGCCGCACGCGAGCGCCAGCGCCACGATCATCAGGCGCGCGCGGAAGAAGAGGGTGAAGAAGCGTGGTCGGTTCGCGTCCATGAAGCGCTGGCCGTAGCGCCAGGGTGCCCAGCCCACGGTGGCCCCCGAGAACTCGGGGATCTTCGCCTGGGGGTCGAGCACCACGGGGAGCGCCATCCACAGGCGCGCCAGGGGCGGGTTCTTGTCGTACAGCTCGAACGCGCCCTGCTTCCAGTAGACGCAGCCGGCGGGGAGGTGGGCGAACTCGTCGATGGTGGGCGTCTCGCGGCGCGCGGCGGCGCCGGCGAGCAGGGTGAACAGCACGCCCGCACACAGCGCCACGCTGCGCCAGACCCAGGCCCCCATCCGAGTCCCCCCCGAGACCCGCCCCGATCGTGCCACAGCGGCCCATGCGCCCGATAGGCGGAATAGGCCATTCCTTCCGGATTTCCCGTTCCGCATTTAGGATGTCGCGCGCGGAACCGGGACCTCCCTCGTCCCCGGGCACCGCTGGGGGAATTCCATGTCCAAGCGCGCCGCCCGCCTGTTCGCCGCCTGTGCCGTTCTCGCCGCCATCGCCTGCACCCCGAAGCCGGCCCCGCCCGACGCGGCCGCGGAGGAGGAGAAGCTCCGCTCGGACGCGATGGTCTGGTTCGATCACTTCGCGAAGGCCGACGGCCCCGCCATGGGGAACCTCTACGCGGAGGACGCGCTGCTGATGCCTCCGGGACACGCCCCCGTGCAAGGGCGCGCCGCCATCTCGGAGTTCCTCGGAAACGAGGCTGCGGGGACCAAGTCGGCCGGCCTCTCCCTCAAGAACAAGGACGTGACCGGCTCCGGTGTTTCCGGCGAGACCGGCTGGATCAGCGGGACCTACGAGGTGGTGGACACCTCGGGCACGGTGGTGGACAGCGGGAGCTATCTCTCCGTGCACCACAAGGTCAACGGCCAGTGGCTGTACATCCGCGACACCTGGAACTCGGACAAGCCACCGGCGGCCGCGGCGCCGCCGGCGACGAAGTAACGCCACAGCGCCATGCACACCACGGACCTGCTCGCCGCTTGGTACCTCTTCTTGTTCCTGGGGTTCGTCCCCTACGCGGCCATCAAGTCGGCGCGCGCGGTTCGTGCGGGGGCCGCGGTCCCGCCGCGGTCCACGACCTACCGGCGAACATTGATCACAGAGCTGATCTTCCTCGCCGTCTCGCTGTTCGCGGGCCACGCCGCGGAGATCGACCTGTGGGGGGGTGACGAGGTCGGCCTCGGCGTCGCGGCGGCCGTGCCGATCCTGCTCGTGCTCGCCCTGGTCGCGCTCCACGGCATCTGGAACATCACGCCCGAAGACAGGAAGCGGCGCCTGCTGCTCACCCGCCCCCAGGAGACCGGCGAGCTGGGCTGGTGGTTCCTGGTGAGCTTGGCCGCGGGCGTCGTGGAGGAGGTCGTCTATCGAGGCGTGATGGCGGCCCTCGTCCTCACGGCGCTCACCGGCAGGATGGGAGGTGCGCCGCCCCCGTGGCCTCCCACTCTCGGCGGCGACTTCTCCCTCGCCTGGTGGGCGACGGTCGCGGTCTGCGTCACCGCCTTCGTGCTCGGACACGCCGGCCAGGGACTGCCCAGAGCCGTGTTCCTCTCGGTGTTCGCCATCGCCTGCCACGTGCTGGTGCGTGCCACGGGCTCGCTCTATCCCGCGATCGCGTTCCACTTCCTCTACGACTTCTGCGGGGGCATCGCCTACATCCGTTTCGCTCGCAAGGCGACGCCCGAGACGGCCTAGTAGAATCTCGCCCCTCATGAGCTTGCTGGCCGGCGCCCGTCAGATCGAGCCCGAGCGCGCGCTCGACCGCATCGACGTCGTGCTCGGCTGGGGGAAGGCGCTGGAGGGGCGCGCCGGGACACCGTGATGCCGCGGCGCACCCACGGGAGGGCCCCCGCCCTGCTGTTCGGCGTGGCGCTGGCGCTGCGTCTCGCGCATTTGGTGACCGTCCGCCACTCCCCCTTCTTCACGCGCCTCTGGCTCGACCTGGCCTTCTTCGACGACTGGGCGCAGCAGATCGCGGCCGGGCACTGGCTGGGCTCCGGCCTCTTCTACCAGGACCCGCTCTACCCCTACTTCCTGGGCACGCTGTACGCGATCTTCGGCCACAAGCCCGCGCTGGCCGTGACCGTGCAGCTCGTGCTGGGCGCCCTGGTTCCCGTGCTGATCTTCGACGCCGTGCGCCGCAGCATCGGCAGGGCCGAGGCCTGGGTGGCCGGCCTCCTGGCGGCGCTCTACGTGCCGTCCATTTTCTACGAAGGGCTGGTCCTCAAGTCCTGGATGGACACCCTCCTCGCCGCCGCGGCCCTGGCCTGCCTGGCCTTCGCCATCGAGCGGAGGTCGCGCGCCCCCTGGGCGATCACGGGACTGGTCTTCGGCATCGCCTGCCTGTGCCGAGGGAACCTGATCCTCGTCCTCCCTGCGCTGGCGGCATGGATCGCGCTCGATCCCTCCGCGCTCCCGGCACGGAGGAGGCAGGATCGGTGGAAAGCGGCCGCCGTCTTCGTCGCCGGTGCGGCGCTCGTGCTGGGCGTCACTGCGGTGCGCAACCGCGCCGTGAGCGGCGAGTGGGTGCTCACCACCGCGCAGGCGGGTCAGAACTTCTACCTGGGAAACCATCCCTGGAACCTGCGCGGCGAGTGCGATCCCCCACCCTTCCTGCGCACCAACCCCAAGTACGAGGAGGCCGACTTCACGGCGGAGGCCAGGCGCCGCAGCGGCCGGGAGATGACGGCCCGGGAGCGCTCCCGCTTCTGGTTCCACGAGGGTTTGAGCTGGATCCGCCAAAACCCGGACCGGTGGCTGCACCTGACCTGGCTCAAGTTCCGGAACTTCTGGGGCGCCTACGAGATCCCGGACAACATCGACCTCTACGTCTACCGGGAGTGGGCGCCGGTGCTGCGCGTCCCCCTCGCGGACTACGGCATGGTGGCGCCGCTGGCGCTGCTGGGAGCCGCGTTCGCGTGGAGGCGGCCGGGCTGGGTGCGGGCGCTGCTCGTGTTCCTCGGCGTCTACATGACGGCGGTGGTCGCGTTCTTCGTGCTCTCCCGCTACCGGCTGACTGCGCTGCCCGCCATGTTCGCGCTGGCCGGCATCGGTGCCGTCGAGTGCTGGAGGCGCTACAGGCTTGGCTTCCTCGGCCCCAGGAGCCAGCGGCGGCGCAAGCCGTTCGTGGTGGCCACCCTGCTCTGGCTCGCCTTCGCCTGCTTCGTGAGCCTCCCCGTGCGCCTCCCTCCCGACGACCCGGCGTTCAAGCTGGCCAAGACCTTCCACCTGCCCACCCGGGAGGAGAAGGGCACCATGGAGCACTTCAACCTGGGCGTGATCTACGCGAAGGAGGGGAACCTGCCGGCCGCCGAGGAGCAGCTCCGGCGTGCCGCCGAGGTGGCGCCGGAGGAGCCCAGGGTCCGCCTGGAGCTCGGCAAGGTGCTGGCCCGCGGCGGGAAGACCGCGGAGGCGATCGCCTCCTACCGGCGCGCGGCCGAGCTCGAGCCGGGGAACGCCACGACCTTCCACGTGCTGGGGATCCTGTACAAGAGGATGGGCGAGCCTGGAGAGGCGCGGCGCGCGTTCGAGCAGGCGCTGGCGCTCGATCCACGGCGGGCGGACAGCCGGCGGGAGCTGGACGCGATGGGGACGAGCGCGCCATGAGCCCGCCCTTCCGCATCGCCGACGGTCTCTATTACGTGGGCGGCAGAGAGATCGCCAGCTACCTGATCGAGACGACCGACGGGAGCATCCTCATCAACAGCGGATTGCGCTTGAGCGTCCGGCTGATCGAGGCCAACCTCCGAGAACTCCAGCTTCGGTTCAAGGAGATCAAGGTCCTGCTCATCAGCCATGCCCACGTCGACCACTGCGCCGGCAGCGCCAAAGTCAAGGAGCTGTTCCGCGACGTCCAGTACAAGGTCATGAAGGGAGACGTGGACGTGGTCGAGTCCGGCGGAAGAACGGACTTCGCGTTCGGCTCTTGCCCGCCATTCCACTTCCCACCCGTGCGCGTGGACGAGGTCCTGGAGGACGGCTCGGAGGTGACGCTCGGAGGCGTGGTCCTCACCGCGCACCGGACGCCGGGACACACTCGAGGCTGCACCACCTGGACGATGCGCGTGCAAGACGGCAACGCGAGCTACGACACCGTGATCGTGGGCAGCGCAAGCGTCATCCCCGGGTACCGGCTGGTCGGCAATGAAGCCTACCCGGAGATCGCCGACGACTACGCGCGCACCTTCCAGGTGCTGCGCTCCCTCCCTTGCGAGATCTTCCTGAGCGCGCACGGGAGATCCTTCGACCTATGGAAGAAGTACCACCGCATGATGGGGAACGAACCCGCCCCCTTCGTCGACCCGGAGGGCTACCGGGCCCACGTCGACAGGATGGAGGCGGCGTTCCGCCGGAAGCTCGAGAGGCAGCAGCGGGGTCTCGTCCCCCCCACCTGTCGCTGGTTGCGGCCAAATTCTTGACGAAACTTTTCCCCCCGAACGACACCATTCCACTGGGGGGGCTCTCGCATGGACGATCCCGAGCCGATCTGAGCGAGTTCTGCCAGAATCTCGGCCCGTGCTGAATCCGGGCCAGAAGCTGGGGACCTACGAGATCGTCGGCGCGCTCGGCGAGGGCGGCATGGGCGCCGTGTATCGCGCCACCGACGTGCGGCTCAAGCGCGACGTCGCGATCAAGATTCTCCCGGAGGCCTTCACCCAGGACGCGGAGCGCCTCGCACGGTTCGAGCGCGAGGCGGTGACGCTGGCCCAGCTCCACCACCCGCACATCGCCTCCATCTTCGGCCTGGAGGAGTCGGGCGGCCTGCGCGCGCTCGTCATGGAGCTGGTCCCCGGACCCACGCTCGCCGACCGGCTCCGCAGCGGCCCCCTCCCGGTCGAAGAGGCGGTCGCCATCGCCCGCCAGATCGCGGAGGCTCTGGAGGAGGCGCACGAGAAGGGGATCGTCCACCGCGACCTCAAGCCGGACAACGTCAAGGCTCCGGTGGACGGCCCGGTCAAGGTGCTCGATTTCGGTCTGGCCAAGGTGCTGGACCGCGCCCCCTCGGACGCCTCCGGCTCCGATCCCTCGCGCTCCCCCACCCTCCTCCACTCCCCCACCGTGACCTCGGTGCAGGGGACGCAGCTCGGCATGATCCTGGGCACGGCCGCCTACATGGCTCCCGAGCAGGCGCGCGGCGGCGTCATCGACCGGCGTGCGGACATCTGGGCCTTCGGCGTCGTGCTCTACGAGATGCTCACGGGAAAGTCGCTGTTCCTCTCCGACACCGTGAGCGACACCCTGGCCGGCGTGCTGAAGACGGAGATCGACTTCGCCGGTCTCCCCGCCGAGACGCCGGCCGCCGTGCGCCACCTGCTGCGCCGCTGCCTGGAGCGGAATCCCAAGAACCGCCTGCGCGACATCGGCGACGCCCGCATCATCCTGGAAGAGGCAGCGCACGCCCCGGAGACGGTTCCCGCGCAGACGTCCGGGTCCTCCGGGCCCACCTGGACCCGTCTGCTCCCCTGGGCGGTGGCCCTCGTGGCCGTGGCCGTGGCCGTGGGGCTCGGCCTCACCCGGCGCGCGCTGCCGCCGCCCGCCTCGCGCGCCCTCTCCACCTTCGGCATCCTCGTCCCCCAGGACACCTTTCTCCCCCGGACCGATCGCCCGCTCCTCGATCTCTCCCCCGACGGGCGCACCGTCCTCTTCCTGGCCGAGGGGAAGGCGCGCATGGCGGTGTTCCGGCGCACGCTCGACCATCTGGAGGCGACGAGCGTGCCCGGAACGGAGGGAGCGGAGGAGCCGCGGCTGTCCCCCGACGGTCGCTGGATCGCCTTCTTCGCCGACGGATCGCTGCGGAAGGTGCCCGTGGAGGGAGGAACCCCCGTGGTGCTGGCCGAGGCCCGCGCGCCGCGCGGCCTCTCCTGGGCGCCGGATGGCTCCCTCGTCTACTCGCCCCTGTACAACGGCGGGTTGATGCGCATCCCCGCCACGGGAGGAGCGCCTGTTGTGATCACCACGCTGGAGGCCGACCGTCACGAGCGCAGCCACCGCTGGCCGCAGGTGCTCCCCGACGGCAAGACCGTGCTGTTCACGGTGGGCGATCTCTCCAGCCCCGGCGACTACGACGGCGCCAAGATCGATGCCGTGAACCTGGAGACGGGAAAGCGCACCACCGTCCTTCAGGGGGCGCGCACCGCGCGGTACACGCCGGCCGGCTACCTCCTCTACCAGCATCAGGAAAGACTCCTGGCGGTCCCCTTCGATCCCGTGGCCCTGAAGACCACCGGGGCGCCCTTCACCGTCCACGAGCGGGTGGGCGGGGACAGCAGCAGCGGCGCCGCCTTCTTCGACGTGAGCGACGCCGGCTTGCTCCTCCTCGCCCCGCGCGACGCCATCCCCAGCGAGCGGGTGCTGGTTCTGGTGGACCGGCAGGGAAAGGAGACGGAGCTGGCCGTCACCCCCGCCGCCTTCAACTTTCCCCGCGTCTCCCCCGACGGCAGGACCCTGGCGGTCTGCATCGGGACCGGGGCCTCCGCGGACGACGACATCTACCTGATCGACCTCGCCTCGGCCCACATGCAGCGCCTCACCTTCAACCAGGGTCACGGCCACCCTCTGTGGACCCCGGACGGGAAGTGGATCGTGTACACGAAGGGACGCAGCGGCGACGTGGGCTATGCCAAGAAGGCGGCGGACGGCAGCGGGGGGGAGATCCTGATCAAGGCCCAGGACTCCCTGGGCTTCGCCGATGCCTGGCTTCCCGGTGGCACCCGCATGCTCACCACGGACGCGTCCCAGAGCATCGACATCAAGGTGGTGGAGGCCGACCACACCACGATCACGCCGCTCTTCGCCTCGGGCACGGCCTCCGAGTATGCGCCCTCCATCTCTCCCGACGGTCGCTACGTGGCCTACACCTCCACCGAGAGCGGAACCGACGAGGTCTACGTGGAGACGCTTCCCCCCGGGGGTGGGCGCTGGCAGATCTCGAGCGGCGGCGGGTCGGACCCCGTCTGGTCGCGCGACGGCCGCGAGATGTACTTCGTCTCCGGAGACAGCATGATGGCGGTGGACGTGGAGGCGGCGGCGGTCTTCCGCTCCGGCGCCCCTCGCGTCCTCTTCGCCGGTCCCTACGACGTGCGCACCCCTCCCTCGCGGAACTTCGACGTGGCGGGGGACGGTCGCTTCGTCATGGTGAAGCGGAAGTTCCTGCAAGGCTCGCCGCGCCAGCTCGTCCTTCTGGACGGCTGGAGCAGCCAGGATCGATGATCCAGGCGCTGGCCGGCATCCTGGGGCTGCTCGCGCTGGCCTGGCTTCTCTCGGAGCGGCGGTGGGCCGTCCCCTGGCGGGCGGTGCTCTCCGGCCTCGGCCTGCAGGTGGTCCTGGCGCTGCTGCTGGTGAAGCTCCCCTTTGCCAAGAGCGCATTCCTGGCCCTGAACGGTGTCCTCGCCGGCCTGGAGCGGGCCACCGAGGCCGGGACCTCGCTGGTCTTCGGCTTCCTCGGGGGCGGACCCGCGCCCTACGCCGTGACCAACGGCGCCGCCACCTTCGTGCTCGCCTTCCGCGCGCTCCCCATCGTGCTCGTGGTGAGCGCGCTCTCGGCGCTGCTGTTCCACTGGCGCGTCCTGCAGTGGGTGGTGCGCGGCGTGTCCTTCGTGCTCGAGCGGGTGATGGGGATCGGCGGCGTGGTCGGCCTCTCCACCGCCGCCAACGTGTTCGTGGGGATGGTGGAGGCCCCCCTGGTGGTCCGGCCCTGGCTTTCCAAGGTCTCCCGCGGGGAGCTGTTCGCGATCATGGTCTGCGGCATGGCCTCCATCGCCGGCACCGTGCTGTTCCTCTACGCCAGCATCCTGGGAAAGGTGATCCCGGACGCCGTGGCGCACCTGCTCATCGCCTCCATCGTCTCCGCCCCCGCCGCTCTGGTGGTGTCCTTCCTCATGGTGCCCCCCCAGGGGGAGGCCACCGGCGGCCGCGTGGCCCTGACCTCGGAGGCCACGAGCAGCATGGACGCCCTCACCCGCGGCACCCTGGACGGCGCGCAGCTCCTGATCAACATCGTGGCCATGCTCATCGTGTTCGTGGCCCTGGTGACGCTGGTCAACCTGGCGCTCGCCCCCTACTCGCTGCAGCGGGGGCTGGGGTTCGTGCTGGCGCCCCTGGCCTGGCTGGCCGGCGTGCCCTGGTCGGAGGCCCACCTGGGCGGGCAGCTCCTGGCCACGAAGACGGTCCTCAACGAGCTCGTGGCCTATCTCGACCTCGCCGCCCTGCAGGGCCTGTCCGAGCGGAGTCGCGTGCTGCTCACCTACGCGCTGTGCGGCTTCGCCAACTTCGGCAGCCTGGGAATCATGATCGGCGGCATGTCCACGATGTGCCCGGAGCGACGGGGAGACATCGTCTCCCTGGGGATGAAGTCCATCGTGGCCGGCACCCTCGCCACCTGCCTGACCTCGGCCACCGTGGGCCTGGTGCTCTAGCCCAGGAGAGCGTGGAACATGGCATCCATCTCCTCCGGCGTGTAGCGCGCGTCCGTTTCCAGCCACCACCGCAGCAGGGCGAAGAGCGCCCCCGCCAGGGCGGGCGCGGCGACCGCGGCCGGCACCTTGCCGGGCCGCGCCTGAAGCCTCCTCTCGATCGTGCGCGCCAGGAGGTCCGCCCCTGCCTGGTAGACCCGATCGATCATGCGCGCGCGGACCATCGCCTGGTGGAAGGCCCGGAAGCTCCCGATGTGCGCGAACAGCTCGCGCACGGGCGCCACCCGGCCCGAGGATCCCTCCTCCGCGTCCAGGGCGTGATCGAACTGGCCGAGCATCCCCTGGAAGCTGCGGAGGAGCAGGTCGTCCTTGCTCCGGAAGTGCGTGTAGAAGGTGGACCGTCCCACGTCGGCGCGGTCCAGGATCTGCTGGATGGTGATGCGCTCGTAGCGGCGCTTCAGGGCCAGGTCCACCAGCGCCTGGATCAGCGCCCGCTGGGTACGCGCGACCCGCCGGTCGGTCTCGCGATCCCGGACAAGGACGGCTCTCTTGTTCACTTCCGCACTTTACGCCGGAAGGGATCGTTGACCCGGGCTCCCCGCATCCGGATGCTGCGCGCCATGACACGCGATCTTCCCAGCGGCCTGCTCCTCTTGGCCTGCGCCCTCGCCATGACCTCCGTCATGCTCCTCCACCCCACCGGGCACGCCCTCCTGGCGCCCGGTGCCCCCGCCCACCTGGGCATGCTCAACCGGGCCGTGCACGGCCTCGCACTGCTCGCCACGCCGGCGCTGTTCCTCGGGCTCCTCGGCCTGCACCGGCGCCTGGCTCCGTCGAACCTGTCCACCGCGGCCCTGGTGGCCTGGGGCTTCGGGTCCATGGCCGTCGCCTCCGCCGCCGTGGCCAGCGGGTTCGTGGCCCCGGAGGTGATCGAGCACATCAAGGCGGCCGAGGGCTCGCGCGTCCCCGAGGCGTTCCTCCTCTATACGGGGCTGTGGAACCAGGGATTCGCCGCCGTCAACGTGGTGGCCTGGGCCGTCGCCCTCCTCCTCTGGGGGACGGCGATCCTGCGCACGGGGCGCCTCCCCGCCGCCCTGGGCGCGGCCGGCGGCGTGGTGGGCGGGCTGGTGCTGCTCGGCTTCGGCTCGGGGCACGTGGGCACCGACGTGCACGGCTTCGGGATGATCACCTTCCTGGAATCCGCGTGGCTGCTCTGGCTGGGCGTCGTGCTCTGTGCGCCCGAGCGGAGGCTCGCATGAGATCGGCCATCCTGGGAGGCGTTGCCGCCCTTGCCTTCGCCGGCGCCCTCCTCGGCCTGCACGTCTGGAGCGCCCACGGCGTGCAGGACATCGCCGCACCCGCCCACCTCGACGTCCCCGCGGCGGGGGTGACCCTGCCCATGCAGAGCCTGGGGGGGCGCCCGGTGGTGGAGGTGACGATCGAGGGGAAGGGCCCCTATCGCTTCATCCTCGACACCGCCGCCAGCAGCAACGTGATCGACACCGCGCTGCAGGAGGAGCTCGGGCTCCCCTCGGTGCTCGCGGATGCGGTCACGCCGACGGGAGCGGCGGTGACGCTGGTGAAGGTGAGCACGCTGCGCGTGGGGGGAGCCACCCTGTCGGGACTGACCGCCGCCGCGCTCCCGGTGGCCAGGTTGTTCCCGGCCCAGCCGCGCCCGCGCGGCGTCCTCAGCGCCCTGGCGTTCCCGGGGCACCTGGTCACCTTCGACTATCCGGCCGCCAGGATCTCGATCGTCCGGGGCGAGCTGGCGGCCGAGGACGGAGCGCGCACCTTCTCCTACGCCGGCGATCCCCTTCCCGCCCTTCCCCTCCGCGTGGCGGGGCACGACGTTCGCGTGCACCTCGACACGGGCGCCGAGACGGGGCTGACGCTGCCCCGCCGCTACCTGGAGGAGCTGCCCCTGGCCTCGAAGCCGGTGGCCAGCGGGAAGACGCGGACGCCCACGGGGGAGACCACCATCCTGGCGGCGAAGGTCGCCGGCCCCATCACGCTGGGAGCGCACGCTCTGGACCTCGGCGACGTGCGCTTCGGCGACGTGAGCCCGGGCACGCTCGGCTACGCGGGGTTGCGGACCTTCGTGGTCACCCTGGACTCCCGCCGACACCGCGTCCGGCTGGAGCGCTGAGTCATCGCGTATCCCCCAGCCTGTGCAGTGCCGCAAAGGGCTCCTCCGCCCTCTGGAACATGAGCCGGCGCAGGGGATCCGCGGCGTTCTCCCGCGCGAACGCCGCCTTCTTGTCCCGGCGGTTCGTGCTCCCGAATCTCTTGAAGATGCGGTACTTGACCTGCGACGTGGACAGGTCGACCACCAGCGTGGAACCGCCTCGGAACAGGTGCGCTGGCGTCCCGGTCGCGGCGTCCGCCGGGACCTGCTCCTCCTGGGTCACCTCCACCACGACTTGAGGAACCTGCCGGCCATCCTGCGTCATGCGCATGGCCGCGTGGAGGGCGTGCACCTCGAAGGGCCTCTTGGGAGCGAGCCCGAGGTCCTCCGCGAGCTTGGGCGTCTTCTTGAACAGGGCCTCGAGCTGGATGTGCAACCGTATCCGATGGTTGCGTGTCTGCTTGAACAGCTTCGTACGATCCCTCAGGTACAAGCAGCTCTCGGCATAGCTCCTCAGCTGCTTGATGATCTCGTTGTAGGCCGGGGTCACGAATCTCCAGTCTTCCTTCTTCAACGTGGAGTAGTCGAGCCCCTGCCAGCGGAGGGTGTCCACGGACAGGGTCTGGATGGCCTGGTCCTCCAGGGAGCTCATTCCCAGCGGATAGATGCCCCGCCGCCGGAAGGCCTCGACGAAGGCCACGCGATAGTCGTAGCGGTCCTCTCCCACGAAGTCGAGATCCGCCGTGATCAGGGCACGCAGGTACTCGAAGAACGTGATGTCCACCGGAGGCAAATAATCCAGAGCCCGGATGCACATGTTGAGGACGTGACCGGCGGACTTCCCTGCTTCCTCGCTCAGCCGGTGCACCAGATCCGGGTGCAGATCGCCCGAGGGTAGCTGCCCCGTCCCCCCCGTGGCGATACGGAGCAGGTCTCGCGTGCGCGACTTGTAGATGGCGATGAAGGCATCGAACACCGCAGCCACCAGGATGGCTCCCCGGGCGTGCGGTGCCACCCTCCGCTGCAGCTCTTGCGGGTCGGGTCGGAACCGTACCCAGGCCCCATCCTCCATGTGTCCGATGGCTTCCCGGAGGGCGCCCCGGCCGCCCATGGCCCAGCCGAACTGGACGGCCAGGCTCCCCAGCAGGGATTCGGCCTCGAGATCCCCGCGCGTGCGGCCGATCTGCAGCTCCAGCACCTGCGGGATGGTGAAGTGCTGCATCAGGGCCACGATGTCCGCGAAGGCCTCGTGAAAGGCCAGAACGTCCACGTTGCTCGGCTCGCTGAACCGGCGATGCAAGCCGTCCAGGATCGCGTGCGTCGTCTCGTGGGCGATGATGTCGTGGGAAAGGCACGCGTAGACGCGGCTCCCCGGCATCTGTTCGGTGGAGAGATCGTCGGGCGTCTCGAAATACCCGAAGCGCAGCGCGATGTCCTTGGGGCTATAGAACGCGTTTCCCTGGCGAAGGGCATGGGGGAACACGGTCAGCTGCTGGGTGGGCTTGCTGTCGTCCGCTGGATCGGCGGCGTTCGCCGTGTGGCGCCAGAGCACGAAGCGCCCCAGGGCACGCTCGAAGTTCTCGATGGTCTTCATGGCCACGGCGTAGACCATCTGCTGGTGGAACTGCGCGTTTCCCTCCGAAGGCCCCCACCCGTCCTGGGCAAGGAGTGCCGGCTCGTCGAGGTCCACGGGCGCGTAGGTCACATCCGCAGGGTCCACGTCTTCGACCTTCAGGTACTCCCCGGATGGCCCCGGCTTCAGGCTCTCCCAGCGGACGGGAATGATCACCTCGTTCACGCCCGAGGTCTCCAGGCGCGTGGAGAAGCTGGGATCGAGGGCATAGACCCGCAGACGCCTGGAAGCGGGGGGCCGCGCCGGCCGCGGCGGATCGCAGGCCCTCTGCACCGGGGACACGACCTCGGCCGGCGCTTTCGGCGGCGTCTTCCCCAGCACGGCACCGTACCGCGCCGCCACGTGCCGGCGCAGCGTGATCGATGCCCTTGGCTCGTCGATGACCTGCTCCATCACCCTGGCCAGCGTGCGGTCGTCCAGCTCGGTCGTCTCTTCCGGATCGGGGACCAGCTCTTGGAGCTCGCGACTGCGGACCCACAGCTGGACCAGCTCGAGGTTGAACATCCGCTCCCGGGCGGGGAGCTCGGTGATCCCCAGTCCGGTGATGACGCGCAGGAAGGCGAAGGAGTCGCCGTCCGACTTGGTCTGCGGCCGCGTCAGATCGGGGGCGACTTGCAGGGCCGCCAGCGCCTGCACGATCCCGTTCCCGAAGTGCTCCGCGTCGCCTTTCTTCGCGGTCTGGAACAGGGCATGGCGCACCGCCTCCACCCGCCTCCAGTCCCGGGGAAGCACGGCTTTGTTCTTCTCCAGCCAGAGCGCCGCGGCCGCGGCCACCTGAGGCGTCGCCGAGGAGGTCCCCTGCCCGTTGCGACGCACCACGTTCGGGCAGCCGAACACGGCCCAGGGAATGTTCGGGGTGAAG
>Ga0070695_100000218_pt1 | contig 27966 bp, 29 predicted proteins | sample KBSK1252metaG_FD_65471 | JGI IMG/M metagenome (GOLD analysis project Ga0070695, IMG submission 65471) | Corn, switchgrass and miscanthus rhizosphere microbial communities from Kellogg Biological Station, Michigan, USA - KBS K1-25-2 metaG | ecosystem: Host-associated > Plants > Roots >...
GCGGGGCGCCCGCGCTCCACCTCGCTGCTGCCCGACGTCCACGTGGCGGTCTTCGGGCGCGACCGGCTGCTCGAGAGCCTCGAGCAGGTGGGGGTGATGCTGGAGGCGCTCCACGTCGATCCCGACCGGGCGATGTCGGGGGCGATGATCAACTTCATCACCGGGCCCTCGCGGACCGCCGACATCGAGCTGACCCTCACCCGCGGCGTGCACGGCCCCAAGGAAGTGCACGCGATCTTCGTGGAGGCCCGGTGAGCGAGCGCCGGTTCACGCCCGAGGAGGTCAACCGCCTGATCCCGCGGCTCACCGAGCTGCTCGACACCGGGATGGAGCGGTACCGCCAGGCGGTGGCGCTGCAGGAGCGCCTGCGCGAGGACCGCGCCCGGGTGGCCGCGGCGGGCGGCGAGCGCATCGACAACCACGAGTGGAAGGCGCGCGCCGAGCGCCTGGACGGTCTCGGCATCGAGGTGCGCCAGGTCCTGCAGGAGATCCAGGCCCTGGGCGGAGTGGTCAAGGACCTCGAGACGGGCCTGGTCGACTTCCCGGGCCATGGACCCGGCGAGCATCGCGACCGCATCGTCAACCTCTGCTGGCGGTACGGCGAGGAGGCCGTCCTGTTCTGGCACGGGATGGACGAGGGCTTCGCCCAGCGGAAGCCGCTCGCGTGACCTACCGCGCCGTCCTCTTCGACCTCTTCGACACCCTCGTGCTCTTCCATCGGGAGCGGCTGCCCGAGCTCGAGGTCAACGGCAAGACGATCCGCACCACCGCCGGGCATCTCCACACGGAGCTCCGGCGGTTCGCCCCCGACGTGGAGCTCTCCGCGTTCGTGGCCGCCCTCTTCTGGAGCTGGCAGGAGGCCGAGCGCATCCGCGCCGAGGACCACCGCGAGGTCGGGGCCCCGGAGCGGTTCGGCATGCTCTTCGGCCGGCTCGGGCTCGACGCGGGCCGGATGGCCGACGAGGCGCGCGACGTCCTGCTCGCCACCCACATGCGGGAGCTGTCCAAGGTCGTGGAGTGCCCGCCGCATCACGTCGCGCTGCTGGGCGATCTGCGGCGGCACTATCGCCTCGCGGTGGTCTCGAACTTCGACTACTCGCCGACCTGTCTCACCATCCTCGAGCGCGCGGGCATCGCGCCGCTCTTCGAGACCATCGTGATCTCCGACGAGGTCGGATGGCGCAAGCCCAAGCCGGTCATCTTCGAGACCGCGCTCGACCGGATGGGCGGCCTCCGACCGGCCGAGGCCCTGTTCGTGGGGGACCGGGCCGACATCGACGTGCTGGGGGCCCGGGCGGTCGGCATGACCGCCGCTTGGATCAACCGCGACGCGGCGGAGCTGCCCAAGGACATCCAGGCGCCCGACTTCGAGATCCGCGATCTCGCGGAGCTCCGGGCCATTCTCCGCATCCCGTAGCCCTCCCGCCGCATCCAAAAGGGGCGCGAGGAGAAAGGCAACCAGGAGGACAACGTGGCCACGACACGCAAGGTCGTCATCATCGGATCGGGACCATCCGGCTACACCGCGGCCATCTACGCCGCGCGCGCCAACCTGTCCCCGGTCATGTTCACCGGCATCCAGCCCGGCGGCCAGCTCATGCTGACCACCCTGGTCGAGAACTACCCGGGCTTCGTCGAGGGCATCGACGGGCCCCCGCTGATGGAGACCTTCCAGAAGCAGGCCGAGCGCTTCGGCACCGAGATGATCGCCGACGACGTGACCGAGGTCGACTTCCGCCAGCGGCCGTTCAAGGTCACGGGGGGCGACGTCACGATCGAGGCGCACACCGTCATCATCGCGACCGGCGCGTCGGCCAAGCTGCTGGGGCTGCCGAACGAGTCCAAGCTCATGGGCCGCGGGGTCTCGACCTGCGCCACCTGCGACGGGTTCTTCTTCAAGGACCAGAACATCATGGTGGTCGGGGGCGGGGACTCCGCGCTCGAGGAGGCGCTCTATCTCTCGCGGCTCGGCCGCAAGGTCGACCTCGTGCACCGTCGCGAGGCGCTGCGCGGGTCCAAGATCATGCAGGAGCGGGCGTTCAAGAACCCCAAGATCACGTTCGTGTGGAACACGGTGGTGGAGGACGTGCTGGATCCGGCTGCGGGCAAGGTGACCACCGTGAAGCTCCGGAACATCAAGACCGGCGCCGCCTCCGAGACCCCGGTGGACGGGCTCTTCGTGGCCATCGGGCACCAGCCCAACACCGCGCTCTTCAAGGGGCAGATCGACCTGCACCCCAACGAGTACATCAAGGTCGTGGCGGGGACCACCCAGACCTCGGTGCCGGGGGTGTTCGCGGCCGGCGACGTCCAGGACTTCACCTACCGCCAGGCGGTCACCGCGGCGGGCACCGGCTGCATGGCGGCGCTCGAGGCCGAGCGGTACCTGGAGGCGCAGGGGGTGGGGGACTAGGGGTCACTCACATTCCGCGACACCTCCCGGAACCGGCCTGCACCCGGGAAGGAAGTCAGGGGCCGTGCAGGTTTTTCGCGGCCCCTCTGGGGCTTCGTGCCTACGCCGCTGAAAGCAGCACGTTCACTCGCCAGTGTGTTGCGCTCGATGTCACTAACGCTGGCGGATCGATCGCACTTCCTGCCATAATCCGGCCACAAGATTGCGAGCGCATTCCGGGGCGGCCGACGGCCATTATGCGATGGATTGAGCGACTCTGGCGCGACGATCAGCGCGTCAAGGCGACACCGAGCCGGGTCGCCGCGTCTCTCGCCGAAGGAGTCATTCGGAGTACGAACCTTCTCAGGATCAGGTTTCAAGAAGAAGGGCTCGCCCACGCCAGCCAGAAGCGCTTCGAGAGCGAAGCGTGCATCCTCGAATGCCTGCTGTTCGAGTGGTTCCTTCGGGATGTCGTCGTGGCCGTCGAGTTCGGCCGTCACACGGAGACAGTCCGGCAATCCTTGGCCAAGCGTCTGGCAAATGACCTGGACCGGACCGGTCTCTCTCCTGCGGTTCTGCTGGATTTCGCGCGCCTGCGTCGCGAGCGATTCGCCGAGTATCGCGCCGCCACCGGGGTCAGCATCTCGCTGCAGACCCTAGGAGCGCTCGCCTGGCGCCGCATCGCAGATACGGCCGGGCCGAGCGACCGCATGACGATGTTCCTGGCGATGCGCGCGACCGCGGAGCTGCAGGCGCTCCGGGGCCTCGGCAAGAGATACATCCTCATGACGCCGCCGCGTTCGTTCTTCTCCGCTTCCAGCGATGGATAGGGCTTCGGACACAGCGGTGTAGCCGCGCCGCGTATCCTTCGGAGGCGCCGTGGGCTGGTCCGATCTCATTTGGCGGCGGGATCCTCGCGTGAAGACGACCGCCGTGGGAGTGGCCGCGGCCCTCGCCGAGGCGATCGTCGAGAGCACGAACCTCCTCCAGGTCAGGCTCGGTGCCGAGGGCTTCGCGTGGACGGATTCGGCCCGGGCCAACACGGATGAGTGCCTGCTGGAGTGCACGATCTTCGAGTGGTTCCTCCGGGACATCGCGATGTCGTACGGATTTGGGAGGCACGCCGAGGCGATCCGGCGCGCGCTGGCCGGGCGAGTGTTGATCGACCTGCAGCGGAGCGGGATTTCGGCCGCGTGCTTCGAAGGCTTCGATCGACGCTGTCGCGAGCGCTTCGCGGAGTACGCGGAAGCCGTGGATGCCAGCTCGTCGCTGCAGCCTCTGGGCGCCCGGGCCTGGCGGTGGATCTCTGGACGGGAGGAGCCGAGCGAGCGGATGACGATGCTGCTCGCGATGAGGGCATCGGGAGAGCTCGTAGCCCTCCGTGGACTGGCGAGGAATTACCGGCTCGTCGAGCTTCAGACCTCACCACCTCGCGTGGCCAGCCAGGAGTAGCGGGCCCGTTGCGGATGAAGCCGTGGCAGGCTGCCGTCACCACGGTGGCGATCGGTGTCCTCTGTGTGCTCGCTCAGAGCCAGGTGGCCGCGCTGCGCTCAGGGAAGCCTCTGCAGCGGGAATTCATGGCATTCTACACCGTCGGGTACGTTCTGAACCGGTCGCCGGAGGTACTGTACGACCCCGACGCCTTCAACCGAACATATCATGCGCTGTTCCCGGGTGTGTCGGCGGGCGTCACGCAGCTGTACGGACACGCTCCTTTCGAGGCCGTCGTCTTTCGACCTTTCGCAATGCTCCCGTTCGAGCGCGCGCTCGTGGCGTGGCAGATGCTCTCGCTGGTCCTGATCGGTGCCGGATTCACTCTGGTGTGGCGATCGGGCGAGTCCCTGCCGTGGCGGCAGCTTCCGCTGCCGTTGCTCCTGGCGCTGTCGTTTCAGCCGGTGGCGGTGGCCTGTATAGCGCGGGGCCAGGTGTCGGCGCTGACGTTCTTCTGGATCGCGCTGTCGATCTGGTGCCAGCATCGAGGCCGGGAGTACTGGTCCGGAGCCGCATTGGCGCTGTGCCTGGCCAAGCCCACCCTGCTCGTGCTCCTGCTCCCGATGCTTATCGTGGGATGGCGGCGGCGAGCGCTCATCGGATTCGCCACTGGCGCAGGGATACTGGTGGTCGTGTCTCTGGCGGTTGTCGGTTGGCGTGGATGCGTCGAGTACACGGCGGTGATCCTGCGCTTCGGAGGTCTGGCGACGACTGCTGGAAACTCGTTCTTGTTGACGGAGTATGTGGACATCAACTCGTTCCTCCGGATGGCGACCGGCGGGTCGGGCCGGCTGGCGCTCGGCGGGTTGGCGCTGGTGGGGGCGGGAATCGTGCCCTGGTTGGCGAAGATATGGCGGGACGCTCGGGAGGGTGACCCGGCCACCCTCGGTCTGGCGTGGGCCAGCACGCTGACGTGGACGACGGTGCTGAACCTGTACGTGCCTGCGTACGATACACCGATCATCCTGTCGGGCATCGTGCTCATGGTGCAGTGGCTCTACCGGGTGAATCGGGAAACGGTCCCGATGGCGCTGCGGATCCTCCTGGTGTTGTTGTATGTAGCGCCGTGGGTTCCGCTCTTGCCGATCGGGTACGGAACCACGAGCTGGCAGCCATACACGCTGGTGCTGGTCGCGCTGGGCTCGTACCAGCTGTGGCTGACGCGGTGCCGGCGCGTGTCCGCGACCTGCGCTCGGTGAGCGTGAGGTACGTGACCGCTGGGGGAGGGGAGGTCGGGAAGGAGAGGAGGAATGCGGGCGGTCGGCTCACTCGACTGCGGACGGATGAGGCCCGCTTGCCAGGACGCGGCGAACGTACATGAGCGTGATGGAGCATACCGTGACCCAGCAGATCAACCCGAGGGCGAGCACGGTGGCATTCCATGGAGGATGCGCCAGGGTGTTGGCCACGTACCCGGGAAAGGGGCCCGTAACCGCGCTGCCATAGTAGGCGAGGACGAAGGCGGTGCCGGTGACGTAAAGAAGGGCCGTCGGTCGAGGGCCTAGCTCCACGACCCACGGGATAAGCCAGGCGAGATACTGCACGCCGAATCCAGGAGTCGACGACACGAAGAGGAACATGAGGAGCCCGGCGTGGAGGAACAAGGCGCTTCCGCGAGAGCGCGAACGGAGCCACAGAGAGGCGGCGAGCAGCAGGCAGAGAGAGAAGATCTTGCCGTATCGGGCTTGCATGTCGGAGGCCCAAGAAAGCCCGGCGCCCTCGCTGATGGCCAACGCGAGGAGCGAAAGGCCCCAGGACCCGGGCTGGCTGCCGTAGCCCAGGATGCTCGTGAGCACCGGGACGGGGGCCACTGCGAGCAACGGGAGCGAGCCCGCCAGAAAGGTGCACGTGGCGCCGATGCAGAACTGGAGCCGGCGGCGCGTTCCGACCAGCGAGAGGAGAGCAACGGGAACGAGCAGGACAGGAAGAAGCTTGAAGTTCGCTGCCATTCCAAGGGCGGCCCCGGCGAGCCAGGGTGGGCGCTGGGTGTCGACCAGGTAGATTGATAGCAGCAGGAAGAAGACCAGGATCGGGTCGGTGTTGCCGTGAAAGCCCGAAACCAGGATGGCAATGGGCGAGGCGGCGAACAACATGAGAGCCGGGATGGCCTGCGGATCGCCTTGCCGCCGGATCAGCAGGCGGGCGAGGAGCACGAGAGTGCCACAGTCTGCGAGCGCGCACGTGAAGCGGAGCCAGAACCGGAATGGCAGTCCGGAGGACCGAGACAGGAGTGCCCACCCTTGCAGCGCATAGACCATGAAAGGGGGGTGGATGAAGGGAGGGCAGGGCCGGAGCGGCTCCCCGCACCATGGAGTGCGGATGCCATCACGGTATAAGGCGACGCTGCCATCCTGACGAATCTTGGCCAGGTCCGCTTCGAAGATGAGGACGTCCGTCGATCCGAGGGTTAAGAGGGCGAGGAAGGTCTTCAGAAGGAGCGCGACCAATCCCACGAGCACGAGGCGCCGGGCCACGTGGCGTGGATTGGCCGGGGCAGCGGCTTGCACGTTGGAGGAAAGCTCCGGGAGGCTCGCGCGCGGTCAGGGCGTGACGGATTCGGCGGTCACCGGTTCGCCTGCAGGGTGCCGAAGTAGTACGTCCAGGCGCGTTCGAGAAGTTCCTTGGTCAGGGTGAATGGACGGTTCTCGTAACGACAGATATCTCGGCAACGGTCGACTAGGTCGCGGGGCTGACAGGCTCTCATGTCTCGGGCCTCACGCTTGTAGCGTTCCAGGAGCCCGTCCAGGAGTCGGGGATCGCATCGCAGGTGACAGGCCTCCACGTACTTGCGGAATATGCGGCCATACGTCTCGGATGTGGGCGAGTCGGTGGCGAGACGGTAGCCAAGCCTCCGGAGGAAGGCTTCCTCCGCGAGGTCGGCGGAATCGAGATTACTGGCGAAGATCAGCAGCTGCTCGAAGGGAACCTGGATCTTCTTGCCGGTATGCAGAGTGAGGTAGTCGACCCGGTTCTCTAGCGGAATGATCCAGCGATTGAAGAGATCGCGAGGCTGCACCCGCTGGCGGCCAAAATCGTCGATCAGCAGTGTGCCGCCATTGGACTTGACCTGGAACGGCGCCTCGTAGAACTTGACGGTCTGGTCGTAGGTCAGGTCCATGCTCTCGATGGTCAGCTCGCCGCCCACGACTACGAGAGGTCGCCGGATCTTGATCCATCGCTGGTCGTAGGGTACGGCCGGCTGCGGGTCGGCCGGCACGTGGTTGTGCGAATCGAAGACGTTGATGATGTGGCCGTCCACCTCGATGGCCCGCGGGATCCAGATGTCGCCCTCGAGGGCAGAGTGGAGAGCCTTGGCGATCGAGGTTTTCCCGTTGCCCGGCGCGCCGGTGATGAACAGGCTCCGGCGGGAATTGGCCACCACGCCCAGCAAGTTGACGGTGCTGTCGGGCAAGACGAGACCGGCAAGGGCGGTCCGGATCGCGTCGTGGCTGACGGGCGGTCGTTCCTCCTCTTGGTTCTTGACCATGGCCGTGTAGGCAGCGAGGGAAACGGGGGCCTCCCCGATGTATGCGTTCAGGTCCAGGAGGCGACGCACCCTCTCCCAGCCCCGATCGAGCATCGCGTAGCGTCGGTTCTGGGGAGCGATCGTTTCCCGGATCTCGATGAAGTGCTCGCGATAGAGGTGCTGGAGCAGGGTATCCACGACGCCGAGCGGAAGGGCAAGCCGCTGGGCCGCCCGGTGGGTAGTGCAGCTCGTGTCGGCGTAGACGGCCTTGAGAGCGAGATCGGAGAGGAAGCCGAAATCGAGGCCGGAGTCGTCCGCGGTCGTCGGCGGGGGCGGTAGGAAGCGATCAGCTGGCCGCGACTCCTCCGGGGGATGAGAGGTGGAGGCGGTCGTTGGCACAACGTTCTCCAGGAGTCTTCTCCGGCTCGGCCAGTTGGGGTCGTCCTGCCTGGGCGGCATCTTGTCCCTCGGGTTGAGCGTAGTGGCTTAAATATTAGCGTGAAGCCAATTTATCCGGGGAGGCGAATCGTGGGCTACGCTTGTCATCCATAGGCAAGCGGTCACTGGGCGGAGCAGTATAGGGCTTGAGCTCGACCGCCGGCAGGTCCGGTTCGAGAAGCCAAACCCGCCGATCGCGATAGTACTCGAGGAGGGAAGCGTTCTCCGCGCCTCCCATCTCCCTTACCCAGATCACCTTCGCCCGATCGATGTCCGCCCGGTTGTACACCCACTCCAGCTGACGGCCCGGGTCGTGTGCCGGACCATAGCGAACGATGACGAGATGTTGGCCGGACATACGTTCGATGCGAGCGAGGAGGTGCGCGCGCTCGAGGCCTCGCTCGCTCGGGGTCAGGCGCGCCCACCACAAAGTTGTCTCGGCGAGAGGCAGGCCGAGCGCAGGGGCGGCGAGTCGTATCGCGAGCGCGGCCGCCGCGATCACTGGCACCATGCGTACGAGAAACACTCCGGCCGGCCGACCGTTCGGCCGCCACACGCGGAGGTGCCGGAGAGCCTGGAGTACCATCGCGAGCGTGAGGGCGGTCAAGGGGGCAGCATAGTGAGGAATGAAGAAGACCTCTACCGCAAGACCGAGGGTCGCGATCACCCCGATCGAGACCAGGAGACGGGTCTTCCGATCTGTGAGGATCTGCGGGAACATCAACAACGGTAACAGGAGCACGGGGCCGAAGTAGAAGGCCAAGAACGCAGTCGCGAAAGCCAGTTTGGTGATGATGAACCCCCAGGCGCTCCGGACCTCTTCGTCGCGAAAGTGCTGTTCGTAGCGCTTGTAGAACTCGCGCATGACTGGATGGTGATAGGTGGGCTCGGCGCGCGCGGACTGCCAGAGGAAAATCGGGGTCGTGGCGTAGGTCTCGCGCCCCACCTCGTAAGGCATGCGGAAGGGGTTACCGGTCACGCGCCAGAAGTAGTACCCCATGGCGGCCCCCGCAAGGGCGAGCACGACGACAAGGGGGAGGGCCACGCGGAAGATTCGATGCCGGCCTCCGGGGTGACGGGCCAGGAGCAGCCACGCGGTGAGCGCTGCCGCTACCGGAAGGCTGAGCACGAGGCCCTCGTAGGGCCGGCTGTTGGCGAGGGCGACCAGGCCTAGTCCCATGAGGATCGCATCCCAGGAGCGCGCTTTCCTCCTGAGCCGGGGCAAGGCGCCCAGAATCAACGCCCCGCCGATGCCTGCGACGGCCCCACCCATGTAGCTGTTCACCCAGTACCCCGATATACCGAAGCGCAGGATAGCGAGCACGCCCCCAAGAAGCGCCCAGCCGGGAGAGAACCAGCCCTGCAGCATCCAGCAGACAGCCCCGGACAACGTGGCAGTCGAGAGCCACACGCCGATCCAGGGATGTCCCAGCCGGGTGCCGATTGCAAGCACGACAGCCTGGGCAGGTGGGTAGACAGACATGTATGTCGGCCGGAGGATGATGTGGAAACTCTCGAAATGCACCCACATCGACGGCGTGGGATTCGTGAGACGACCGCTCGCGAAGGTGTCCGCGGCGAGCAGATGGCTGAACTCGTCGTGAATGTCGGGTTCCGGCACCGGCATGAGCGGGAGGAGGGCAAGCCGCGCGGCCAGAGCCGTCGCGATGACGGTCAGCACTGCCAGCGCGGGCCGCCGCGCCAGGCGGCCGAGCAAGTGCTCCACGCTCTCGAGCCACGGCGAGCCGAGTCCGGGCCGTACGAGCGCGACGAGGACCGCGAGTGCGACCAGAACGACTTCGAGCACCCAGGCTGGCAGGAGTCCTCCGACTGGCAGCGGGCTAGCCTAACTTTCGAGGCACCAGCCCACTGTGCCCGACCTTCGCAAGGTGGTCTTCCGAGGCGGTCCTTGCGCGGTGTCGCCTGTGCTCCGGCCCCCCAGGGAGGCTATTGGGGGGGCTCCTTCTCCGTATCCGCGACCGCGGCTCGCATGAGCGAGGTCAGAACCCGCAGCTCCTGAAGCACCAGGCGCATCCGCTCGCAGACGACCACCAAAAGGAAACCAATGCCCACCAGCATTGCCAGGGCGAGGGGGTCGAACGAGGGCCAGTGCCGGGCGAGCGAGTAGACGAAGCCCACCGCGATCAGAATCGTTCCGAGCGCGAAGAATACCTCGACGACCGGCGAGTCCGCGAGACGTGTCCTGGGGGTCGATCTCGTCGTGGCCGTGCGCCTCGGGCGAGGGCCCACCGGCTCGCTGCCTGGCATGAACTCTACGCGGGAGGGCGCTGTCCGCGCTTGTAAAGAAAGTAGCCGACGACCAGAAGGATCACGGCCGCCACCATGACTGCTCGCCCTGCGCCTTGCCCGACCACCCCGGCAAGCGCTAGGACGATGACCAGGATACCGGCGAAAATCGCGACGATCCCCAGGTTCCTCATCTGCGACCTCCCCATTGGCGCGGCCGCCCAATGAAACTTCGTACGTTGCTACCCGGGCACTCTTCTACCACAAGCGCGCACATTCGCCCCCCGTTTTTCGCGGAGCGGCCCCTGTGCCAAAGTATTGTGGGTGAAGAGACGGGATATGAGAGCATGTTGCTCATGGCGGGCCGTGTCCTATCGGCGCCCGGCGGTGGTCTTATAGCATGGCTCGCCGTGGTCGGGATATGCGTGAGCAGCTGCGCTACCGCCACCACGCCGGCCGCTTCCCCACCGCCCGCGCCCGTGGCCGCCGTCGTCGCCGCTGGTTCTGCCCCGGAGTGGCGGCCCGGGGACCGGTGGGTGTACGGGTGGACGAGCGGTTCGGACACTGGCACCAAGACGGTGGAAGTGCTCGAGATCCGCGAGATCAGCAATGTCTCCTACTATCTGGTGCGGGTGGGCGATCTGGTTCACTTCTACACGCGCGAGCTGCAGTGGGCGGGCACCATGCGGGAGCAAAAGGTGGAGTCGCGCATGAGTCCGCCGCAGCCCTGGTTCGTGTGGCCGCTTGAAGCGGGGCGGCGGTGGACCCACCGAGCGACCTATGAAGACGCCAACGGGAAGACCGAAGTCGCCGATCGGTTCTCGGTGGTCGCCACCGAGACGGTGGAAGTTCCCGCGGGTCGCTTCAGTGCCGTGAAGGTCGTCCGCGAGACGGATCGGCGGGACATCGACGAGTACTGGTACGTTCCCGAGGTTCGTTTCTACGTCAAATGGGTCGGCCGGCGTGGCGATACTCAGTTCGAGGAACAGCTCCGCGAGTATCGTCAGGCACCTCGGCTGGTTCCCGGGCCCCCTTCGTCGGTACCGCCATCCCCGACCAAGTAGAGAGTCCGCTGGCGCGGCTCGCCCGCCCCGGGCCGCTGGCAGCGGTCGTGGTCCTCGGCCTCGCGTTCGCCGGCCTGACATTTCAGCGGCACGGGTTCACGGCGCGATGGTGGGCGCTCCTGCCACTGCTTGGCGTGCTGGCCACGCTTGCCGTCGTCGACTTCACGACCAAGATGATTCCGGACGTGCTCACGTTGCCCGGTATCGCCTATGCGCTGACGCTGGCTGCGATCGGGAAGGGTGGGCCGTCGGTGATACAGGCGGGACTTGGCGTCGTCGTGGGCGGCGGGTTCCTGCTCCTGCTCGCGGTGGTGACCCGGGGAGGTATCGGCGGAGGAGATATCAAGCTGGTGGCGTTGCTGGGGAGCGCACTCGGCTGGAAGGCAGCGCTACTCGCCTTCGCGCTCTCGCAGTTCGGAGGCGGGGTCGTGGTCCTCTATCTCTTGCTCACCGGGCGAGCGGAACGGCGTAAGACCCTGCCCATCGGGACGCTGATCGCGCTCATCGGCGCCGGCATGCTGGCGGGGGGCGCCTGAATTCGGCCAGTCAGGGAAAACACAGGCCGGCGCCGTCGGGCGGGAGCGGGGGCGGGACTGTCCGCCGAAGGATCTCCACGATCGGTAGGCCCTCGCGGCCGAAGATGGAAGCGAGGGGGTCCTCGTAGATCAAGCGCCAGTCAGGCTTGAGCTTCATCAGGTTGAAGGTCGGGAAGCCCGTCTTCACGAGCGCCAAGTGTGTCTCGGGTCTCTGAAGGAGAGCGTCCCAGTTCCGTTGGCCGAACATGAACGTCAGGTTTTCAATGTAGATTGCCGGACTGTAAATGGTCTCGCGCCGACCGTCCACGGACACCTTCACCGCCGGGCTGAGGTGGTACAGGGCATACTCGCCCCAGTCGAAGTCGATCGCCATGTTACCGACGACTCCACTCTGCTTGATGAGTCCCACGGCTCGCGCCGGGTAGCTGCCGCCAACCTTCGGCGTGATCCGAATGCAAGAAAAGCGGGGCAGGGAGGAGGCGCCGAGAATGAGAGCCGCGGCGAGTGCCGCGGCCGCGAACCAGGCTGGCGAGAGGTGACGCAGAGGCCCAGGGGCGTGACGAGCCGAGGACCAGCGGTCCCACGCGTCGGCAATGTGCTCGCCGGCGAGGGTCGTGACGCCGAGAGCGGCGAGCGGAGTGTGACGGATCGCCATGAGCGGAAGGAGAGCCGTCACGGTGAGGACGGCCATCAGAGAGGCCCGGCGTGGTCGTCGGCTATAGATGATGCCCCACAGAGCCACGCCCACGAAGGCTGCATACGAGAGGCCGTAGCTCGTCATCAGCACCAGAGGCTGCCACTCGCTGATGTCAGGCCGGGCTCCGAACGCGGTCTCACGAAGAAATGCCCACAGCGTCAGACCGTACGGATTCAGGAGCGTGGCCAGGCCGCCCGTGATCATGAGGAGCACGATTTCACGTGTCGCCGGTCGCGCCGCGACAGAGCGAACGTCAGTGAGGTGCCGGGCCAAGATCTCGACGCTGGCCCATATTCCCAGGATCCCGAGACCGGCAATGAACCCCGGATGCAGGTTGGCCCAGAGGACGAAGAGCGGGGGGACGATCCACCGCCATCGTGGTAATGACGTGGACATCCGGTGAATCAGCACGAGCGTGATGAGGAACAGCGGGTAGGTGAAGATCAGCGTTCGAACGGTCACCAGGGATATGAGGAAGAAGAAGAGGACGACGACGACAAGGAAGGCGGCTCGAAGAGCGTTGACGCCCTGGAGGCAGAGGTGGCGGTAGAGGATGCCCGTCACGACCAGGCCGAGCACTACCTTCATCGCGATCAGGCCTGCCGGTCCGATCGCCCGGAAGACGAGGTAGAAGACGACCTCCGAGAGCCACTCATGGTTCAACCACAGTCGGCCCGATGTGAGATACGAGAAGGGATCCGGCACTGCGACCGTGCCTGCCTTCCAGGCGGTCTCGCCGAACTTGATGTGACCCCAAAGATCCGGATCAGCGACCGTTCGGGCAAACAGATAGACCGTGAGGCTCATCACGACCGAGATGACCGCGAGCTCTTGCCACCTCGAATCGCCGGCGTGCGCGGTGTCGTTTGCCCGAGAAGCGATCTCGACACGGGTGGACGAGCGCTGGGCCCGGAGGAAGGCTGAGGAGTCGCCGCCTGGCTGCCTCATCGGGAGTTCAACCGCAAGAGGCCCCGCTCGGAATCGAGCGTCATCGTGAAGCGCGAGAGGAACGTATTGCCGAGAATGCCATCCATGGATGGCCCCAATGGATGCACGACGGCGATCACGTCCTGGGCCTCCACGTCGCCGACTCGCAGGGACGGGATCGTGACCACGAGGCCGCGTGTGAGTCCGGAAATGGTCTGAAGCGGGACCGGCTGGGCCTGGCGGTCCGGGTGTATGTCGAGGGCGGTCGCGAGTGCAGGCGAGATCACACAGGCGCTGGCGCCGGTATCGACGAGGAAGCGAGCGGTCCGGGAGTCGTTGAGGCGGACTTGGGCGAACCAGTTCCCTTCGATCCGCTGGAGCGTGACGGCAGTCTCATCCGGGGCAGGGCCGCGCGCCATCGGCTGACGGAGAAGGGGGCCCAGAGATCGGATGCCCTCGCGAGCCGCCGCTGCGACCTCTCGAGGGGGGTTCAGGCGCAACGCCGCCTCGAAGGCGGCGGAGGCTTCCTGCCAGCGAGACAGGCGCATCAAGGTGATGCCCTGGTGATAGTGGAGTAACGGCTCGTCGGGGGCCCTGACCAGCGCCTGACGGAACAGACGCTCGGCCGTGGCGAAGTCGCCCTTCGTGTATGCCGCCTTGCCCGCCTCGTTGAGATCCGAAACCGTAGCGGCGACGGTGCTCATCAGGATCAGCGCGAGCAGGGCGAGGAGCAGCGTCGGCCGGGTCCTCACGGTAGGTCTGCCTTCCGCTCGACCCAGCTGATGCCCTCCGGGACGCGAAACTTCGTGACCGTGTCCACGCTCTCGCTCACGCCGCTGAACCAGTTGTCTTGACTCCACAGGACTCCGTAAGGCAGCAGAACCTTGGCCAGCACGGTTCGTCCCCCGTTCAGACGGGTCGGAGGCAGGGGACGCACGGTGAACCCGGTTTGGTCGGGCAGGTAGAACGTCGAAAGCACGTCGCCTGGCGGGACCGCGCCGCGAAAGCGCACGGCCAGGGTGTAGACGCCGGGCTTCAGGCCTTTCAGATAGAAGACGTCCGTGGGTGTGCCATCGGAGGGCTTCGCGAGTGCGGGCAGCGTGACCGTCTGCGCCACCGCATCGATGCGATCGGCCTGTGCCCGCCAGGTCGCGCTGACCTCCACATCGGAGGCCTGCATGCCACGCGGCCACTGCACGACGAGGATGCCGGTTGGCACAGCGGTTCCAACGCGGTGAACCGTCACCGCCTGACTCCGCCGGGGCGCGCTACCGTTCGCGGGGGTCTCGACCCACAAGCGCAGCTCCGGCTCGGAGAGCACCAGGATGTGCCGGAACCGCCCGTCCCGGATGCTCACCGGGACGCGTCGATCGTTGGCCACGATCCATCCCGTTCCGATGGACGGGTCGTCCACCTGGCCCTCGACGACAACGACCGGGGGATCCTCCGCGCCAAGCGTGAGCCCGTCGGATGGGGTCACGAGGACGATGCCATTCGAGGTCGCGGGTGTCACGTACTCTACCGTGATGCGGTCCTCGGTTTCGGGCCCGCTGGGGCCGGAGGCTATCACGCGAAGGTTGTTGGACCCGGGCTTGAGCGGAACCGAGACCTCGAAAGCACGCTTTTGGGGGCTCACCGTGATTGGGATCCCGTTAACGAAGAGCATCACCTGATCGGCTGGCCCGCCGCTGAGCTTCCCGGAGATGGTCTCCGTTGGCCAATTCGTCACCCGCTCCTTCGGTCCATCGAGTGTCACGCGGACCGATCCGAGCCCCAGACCCAGGGGTGACGCGGGCCTGGCCTTCTCGGCTGCTTCGTTAGCGGGAGTGCGGGAGGCGGCCGCTGGGACCGGTTCCACCGGGCGGGTGTCCGGCACCGGCGACGCGGAAGGCGCGGGCCGTCGGATGGGCTCCACCTGCTGGGCGGGCTCGACCTGCGCGGATGCGGGTTTCCGGAAGGGCTCGACCTGCGCGGGCAAGATCTGTGGCTCGGCCACAGGACTCGGCAGGGCTTGAGCGACTACCGAACCATCACGAAGCAGCGGAACCGGAGTCAGCATTTGCGCGGGAGCAGTAGGCTGTGGTGCAACAGGAGCCGGCCGCAGCGGCGAAGGCGGGCCGGGATCCAGCGGGTTGTCGATCTCGGCAGCGGGAAGCAGCGCGACGGGCCCGGCCTGAGCTGGCCTCGTCGGCTCCGGTGAGGCGGCCGAAGCCTCCACGCTCTGGGATGGCGCCCGTGGGCTTGCCGCGGGTGCGGCGGATGGGGGGGTGCTCCGAGCGCTCTCGGCGGTCGTCACCGGAAGTGCCGGCACCGAGGCACGGGAGGTCGACGCACTGGGACCCGGTGTCGGAGCCGGTGGAAGCGACGGCCTCGAACGGCCCCTTCGAACGAGGCGATGCTGATCGGCTGCGGGGACTTGCGGACCGGCCGGCACCGATGGAACGAGGTCGCCAACGCTGACCAGCGACATGTCGGCACCGACAGACCAGGTCGGCGCGTCAGTGACCCGCACGACGCAGACGATGAGGGCGGCGTGTAGGAGCATCGAGAAAATGAAGGCAAATGCGATCGCATCATCCGGCAGGCGTCTGAGCCCAGGACTCCTGTCGAAAGGCGAATACCGCCGGGATCGGCGCAGCCATCCTCCGCGCAGTTCCGCCGACAGCTCCGGCCCGCTCATGTCGACATGCGGAGGTTCGAGGTACCCGCTACCGGCCGACTGGCCGGGTCGTCAGGCTCTCCACAGGGCTCAGGACTTCCACGGAGGTGAGCGGTCTCGCCATGATCTCGTCTGGCCAATGCTTTTGCCGCTCCAGGGCGCTGCCCGGAGGCACGCCCTCGTGCTCCTCCCTTCGGAGGACCGGCACGGGGCGCGGCCCCGCGAGGACGGGCATCGGGCCGGGGACGGTTGCGACCGCCGCAGAGGTAGGCACCGTGATGATCGGGCTCGCGGTGACCGTCGGTGAAGAGCTTGAGGCTTCGGGGTTGCTTGACGGGCGGCGCCCGTCCCGTCCGTCCCGCACTTCCTCGACCCTCGTCCCGAGGCGGTCGACTGCGCGCTGCAGCCGCGCCATCGACTCCTCGGAGGCCCCGACGTCACGCGGGCCGGTACCAGTCAGGCTGGCCAGCGAGGCGCCGACCTGGTTCAAGAGCTCCTCGCCCGTGCGCTTGTCCGCGTAGAGGCTGCCGGCCTCGACCCGAATCGAAACCTTGGTCATGCTGGCGGTCACCCGCTCGAGCGTCCCGTACACGGTCACGCCATCCTCGATTCCGGTGAGCTGCCAGCGGGTGCCCGACTTCTCTGTTTCCTCGACACGCACGGCCATCCGGGCCAGCGCGTCCACCGTGGCGCCCCAAGTCGTGGAAAGGTCCGCCGGGATGGTGCGTTCTACGGTCCGGTCGCCGATCGCCGTGATCGAGCCCAGGATGGGCCCCACCGCGGCCAGTCCTGCGGTGACACAGCCGCCGCTCCCGAGCCCGGCCCACGCGAGCAGGAGCAAGAGCAGTGCGGGATGGCCTGGCCATTTCAAGGCAGAGCGCATGGTGCCGTCTACTTCACTAGCTTAAGTTTGGCCGTGGCCGAGATGGGCCCCGGATTCGGCGCAGGCGGCGACGGGCTGTACTTGCAGTCATAGTACCCAAAGATGCCGGTTTGACCCGCCCAGCCGGACGGAAGGTTGGAGGGACCCCCAGGCACCGTCCCGTTCTTGCTGACCAGACAATGCTCATCCCAGGGATTACCCGACCAGTGATTCGCCACGGCGCACGTTCCGTTCTTGGCCAGCACCTGCGTGATTACCAACCGCGTCCAGCCCGTAATAGTCGGGGTTCCGGTAATGTTTCCCGGAGGTGGACAGGTCGAACCGGTGTCTATGATCGGGACAAAGACTTCCCAGCCCTGTCCCTGATAGGCGGGTGTTCCATCCTGCTTGAGAACTTCGAGCATAGGGGAACTGGCATACCTTGCTGGGAACGCAGTCGGGTCCGGCCCGCTCAGCCAGTTGATGACGTCGTTCAGCTGACCTCCGTTCACTGGGATCGTGTTATTCGTGTTCAATGTGGTGCCTGAGCAGTTGCCGCCCGCAGCGGCCTTGACCTGCGCCAGGATGTTGCTGTTGTTCGCGTCTTGACCCGGTACGACGCTAGCCCACGCCCCGCTGTTTCCCCCCACCGCCGACCCGGTGCTGCTGCTGATCATCGTGATGGTGGCGCCACAGCCCCCGGACGTGGCGCCCTGGAAGAAGCACGAGCTCAGCGAGACGGGAAATACACAGGCCGTGGGAGGGGGCGTGACCGGCTGAGCGGCCCAGCCAATGGCACCTGCCGCGGTCGGCAGGAGGTTCATCCCGAGCATTCTGAGGAAGAACGTTTGCACCGTGCTATTGAACTGGCACTTGACCGCATTCACCCTGGTGCCGTCGAGGGAGGGCGTGAAGGTCGAACCGTCCCAGATACCAAGGACGATGTTGCCATTGGGATTGTTGGCTGTATTCAGGGTGAAGTTGCTCGTGTTGATCTGCTTACTCGCAGTGTCAGCCCGGTATGAATTGGCGATCGCGTACTGCTGCGCGTACTGGCGTGCGGTCGGGAAGAAGGTGTCGTTGAAGCCGAGCTTTCCCGCTCCGGCGAGAGCGGCGGCGTCCATGGAGCGCTGCAGTTCGTCGTCCACGGTGCCGTAGTAGGCCAGGTCAAGCGCCAGGCCACCGATGATGATCATGAGCGGCACCACGAGGACCGTGGTGAACAGGAGGATGCTGCCTCGCTGGTCGCGGAGCCAACCGAGTATCATCGTGTGCCTCCCGTCCGCATCGTCACCGGCGGAATTCGATGGACTGGATGTCCTGCCAGGGTATGTCGACCCGGCCGCCGGGGATCGTGCCGCGTAGGAGCATCCCCCCGAGATTCACGTAGTCGGCCTCCACGCGGGTTCCATCGGTCAGAAGGACGGTGGCGGTGGAGCGGACGTGGGTGTCGGCGACGTACGGAGGCAGCGAGCTGTCCTTGACAGGCTGTCTCGCGAACGCCAGTGTCGCGATGCTGGCCACGGCGATCTGGGTGGCAGCGCCGCTCCGATAGAGGGTGATCTCCTGGGCCTGCCGGTGGCCCTGGATGGTGTCAGGCGCCTGGCTGCCGAAGAGGCGGTTGAGGGTGAAGAGAGACGGGTCCACCGCCTGTCGCCCGAGCACCCCGAGTCCGAGAGTGCTCATACCGCCGAGCTGACCCACTCCAGTACCGCCGCCCGAGTCCTGAGTCTGGGTCCTCGCCACGATGGTGTAGAACACCTCGAGCGAAGGTTGGGCGACCTGCCACGACTGGCCGTCCCAGGTGCGCACCGTGGCCGTGACGTCCTGCGCCGCGGCGGGGCCCGCCGCGGCGGCAAGGATCGCCGCCAGGAGCAACGAAAGGGTCGTCTTGAGGGTCATCGGTCTGCCTCCATGTTCAATGGCTGAGGGCCTTGAGGAGCTTGAGCAGGCCCAGCAGCGAAGGGGCCAGGGTCACGAGAAAGAACGCGGGCATCAGGAAGAAGACCGTCGGGAACAGCATCTTGAGCGGCGCCATGTGGGCCTGCTCTTCGGCCCGATGCCGGCGCTGCACGCGGGCAGCGTCGGCATGCACCCGTAGGGTCTTCCCGAGCGGTGTGCCGAGCTTCTCGGTCTGGATGAACGCGCCCACGATCGATCGGAGCTCCTCAACCCCCGTGCGCCCGGCCAGGGCCCGCAGCGCTTCCTGACGGGGGCGGCCGGCGCGCACCTCGAGGTGCATGCGCAGGAGCTCCTTGTGGAGTGGGCTCTGCTGCTTCGCGGGCTGCTCGGCGACCCGGGCCACCGCGGCATCGAAACCCAGGCCCGCCTCTACGCACACCATGAGTAGGTCGAGTACATCAGGGAGCGCATGGACGATCTCGCGCCGTCGCACCTTGATTCGGTTGTGGAGCCAGAAATCCGGTAGGAAGAAGCCGATCACGCCCAGGATCAAGGAGACGGCTACCAGTCGGGGGAAGGGGACCGCCTTGAGGGCCACGAGGCTGTAGAAGAAATAGAACGAGCCCAGTCCGCCTCCGAGAGCGACCTTGGCTCCGATGAACAGGAGGACCGCCCGGGGCTCGTAAAAGCCCGCCCAGATGAGTTTTTGACGATACTTGGTCGGGGCGCCATCCTCTGACCCGCCGACCGCGCGGCCGATCTTCTCGATGGTGCGCTCCCACCCGGCCCTGGGCTCCTCGCTCCAGCGGAGGATGGACGTGGGGCCGGTTGGTGCCGGTCCCGCTCCGCCAAAACGCTCGCGCTGGAGGACGGGCCAGAAGCGCAGCAGGGTGATGCCGGCGAGCAAGGTCACGCCGGCGACGAGGACGAAGGAGAGAAGGGCGACGGTGACGGTGCTCATGGCTGCCTCACACCTTGATCTGAGCGATGCGCCAGATCACGAAGAAGCCAACCGCCTCCAGCACAAGGCCGGCGGCGATCATGAAGGGGCCGATGGGATCCTTGAGCATGGCGTCGAAGTACCCGGGGTGCAGGAGCTGGAACATCATGCCGAAGATGACGGGGCTCAACCCCACGCAAATGGCCGACCACTTGTGCTGCGATGAGAGGACCCGAGCGTAGCTCAGGATCTTGAACCGCTCCCGGATGACCTCGGCCAGACGCTCGAGGATCTCCGCCAGGTTTCCGCCCGCGCTCCGCTGGATCCGGATGGCGGTGCAGAAGAAGCGCACGTCCTCGGTGGACATCCGGGTCTCGAGACCGAAGAGCGCCTCTCCCGGCTCGGTCCCGAGCCGAATCTCGTCGTCCACCTGCCTGAATTCCGCGCCGGTGGGATCGGGCATCTCCTGGCCGACCAGATTGATCGCGCCACTCAGAGCGTTCCCGGCCCGGATGGCGCGGGTGACCATGTCGAGGGCGTCCGGAAACTGAGTCTGGAAGCGTGTAATGCGCTGCGAGCGCTTGTAGAGCAGGTAGACCGTGGGGAGAGAGCCGGTCGCGATTGCGGTGAGGACGCCCCAGAAGAGACCGCCCGTCCGGAGCCAGGCGGCGGCTCCACCGACCCCGGCACAGGCGACAGTCAGCAGCGTCAGATCGCCGGCGGTGGTCTTGTAGCCGGCCTCGATGGCAAGCCGCGCGAGGCGCTGGGGCAGGCCGGTATCGCGGAACGCTGTCGCCAGCCCGGACGTGGCGCCTTGGTCGGGGCGAAGGATGTCCGGTCCCGCGGTCAGCGGGCCGGATTGCTTGAGGCGCTCGCGGACCGTCCGATCGGCCTGGGAGATCCACCACACTCCGGCGACCGAGACCAGAATGAAGGCGAAGACGAGAAGGGCGATGGCGAGAATCATTTTTTCACCGCCTGGCGCTTCGAAGGGTCGAAGACCTCAGGGTCGAGCTGGATGCCAGCACGCAGAAGGCGATCCGTGAAATGAGGACGTACCCCGGTCGCGCGGTGGAAGCCGAGCACTCGGCCGTTCGGGTCGATCCCCTGCTGGTCGAAGAGGAAGATGTCCTGCGTTGTCACGACGTCCTCTTCCATTCCGACGACCTCGGTCACCCGGACGACCCGGCGCGTGCCGTCGGAGAGGCGCGAGAGGTGCACGATGAGGTCGAGCGCCCCGGCGATGTAGTCCCGCAAGGCCCGTACGGGCAGGGCGATGCCCGACATGAGCACCATGGTCTCGAGCCGCGAGAGCGCGTCGCGCGAGGAGTTGGCGTGAACGGTCGAGAGTGATCCGTCGTGGCCGGTGTTCATGGCCTGGAGCATGTCCAGCACCTCGGCGCCGCGGACCTCGCCGACCACGATGCGATCCGGCCTCATGCGGAGGGCGTTGCGCACGAGGTCCCGCTGGGCGACCGCCCCCTGGCCCTCGATGTTGGGTGGCCGAGTCTCGAGTCTCACCACGTGATCCTGCTGGAGCTGCAGCTCGGCCGAGTCCTCGATCGTGACGATCCGCTCGGTATTCGGGATGGCGTTGGAGAGGACGTTCAAGAGCGTGGTCTTGCCGGCCCCGGTGCCGCCGGAGACGAGGATGTTCAGCCGTGCCTGCACCGCCGCGCGCAGGATCTCGGCCAGGGCCGGCGTGACCGTGCCGAACTCGACGAGGTCGTTCATCCGATAGGGGTCCGCCGCGAAGCGCCGGATCGAGAGCACCGGCCCGTCCAGGGCAAGGGGTGGGATGATGGCGTTGACGCGGGAGCCGTCGGCGAGCCGGGCGTCCACCATCGGAGACGATTCGTCGATCCGGCGGCCGATGCCCGAGACGATCCGCTCGATCACGTGAAGGAGATGGGTGTCGTCGCGGAAGATCACGTGCGTGCGCTCGAGCCGGCCGCGGCGTTCCACGTAGACGGTCTTGGGCCCGTTCACGAGGATGTCGGAGACCGTCGGGTCCTGCATGAGAGGCTCGAGGGGTCCGAGGCCGAAGGTCTCGTGCTCTACCTCGACGACGATCTGCTCGCGTTCCTGGCGGCTGAGTGGTGTCTCGTCGGCGACGAGCATGTCCTCGACGATTCGCCGGATCTGCTGCTGGACCGAGTCGAGCGGGAGCAGATCGAGCTTGGCGAGATCGACCCGCTCGATGAGCTGGCGGTGAATCCGGGTCTTCAGTTCGTAGTAAGCCTCCCGACCCCGCGGCTGCGGATCGTGACCGTTCGCGGTCGGCGGAAGATCACGAACCGCGAGGGGTTCGCGGACAGGGGCACGTTTCTGAAAGAGTGGCATCTATCCTTCTCCTGGAATGCCCTTGGTAGTCCAGATCAGGCGCGCCAGCGGCGCCGTGCGCCCGGCGGCTGGCCGTGTTGCCGCGCCGGGCCTGGGAAAAAGACTGGTGGCGAGCTCCCGCAGGTTGCGAGCGATTTTCGAGCGGGGCGCTGCGTTGACGACCGGCTCGCCGCTGTTGATGGCGGAGACCACCGTGGGGTAGTCGCTCGGTGTGCGCCAATGGATGGGCAGGCCGAGCGTGTCGTTGGCGTGCTTGAGGGTGACGTCTTCACCGGTTCCCTCGCGCATGATCACCAGCTTCACGCGATGAGGGGGCACGCCGAGATGGCGGAACGCGGCGAGCCCGGCCGCGGTGGAGCGCAGCGCGGAGACGGTGAGGCTGGTAAGGAAGAGGATCGAGTCCGAAGCTTCGAGAGCCGCGATGGTGCCCGGGTCCAGGTCGTGCCGGAGGTCCAGGACGACATGATCGAACTGGCTGCGGATGACCTCGATCATGGTCTGCACCTGCTCCGCGGAGAACTGGCCGCGCTCGATGCGGGTCGGACCCGGAAGGACTACGAGGCCGCTGCTGTGACGGATGACGAGGCCCTGGAGGAAGGATGCGTCCAGGCGGTCAGGGTTCTCGAGAGCGTCCACGACGGAGTAGGTGGGCCGGAGGTTCAGGAAAGTGGCGACGTCGGACTGCCGTGTGTCGAGGTCGATGAGAATGGTTCGGCCGGGTGCGCGCTCGGCCAGGCAGACCGCGAGATTAGTGGCGACAGTGGTGACACCCAAGCCGCCTTTGGTCGAGAAGACGGATGTGATCCGACCGGGTCGCCCGACGGGCTGGGCGGGCCGCCGGAGCCGGAGGAGCTTGTCGAGGGCGGCAGCGAGATCTTGCGCCTCGACTGGCCGGCGGAGGAACTCGACCGCACCGGCGCGGATGACCTCGATGACGAAGTCCGCGGACACGCTCGGTCCAGTGGCGAAGACCGCCGCCTCCGGGAAGGTGCGCGCGAGGGCTTCGACTATCCTGGCGGGAGAGCCGTCTGGCCCGCCCGCTCGATCCTCTGGGAGGTCGGCGATGATGAGATCGGGACGCCGCGACGGCCCCTCGTGGATCGCCTGCGAGAGTCGCTTGAACTCGCCCACGAGGACCGCGGCCGAGCTGCCGGCGAGCAGACCTTTCAGAGCCGAGCTCGACTCGGCGAGGATGATTGTCCGAAGTGTGGGAGTCATGCGGCGCCGTCGCTCACTTGGCCGGCATGTTGCTCTGGCCGAAGGGCTGCGTCACGATCTCGCCGACGCCCGGGATGCCCGGTACCAACGTGAAGTCCTTCTTCTCGTCGGGTCTCAGGTCCATCAGACGGCGCGGATCGGGTCCGGAGCCGGGGGCGTTGGGACTGACCAGCTTGACGGTCACGAGGAAGAGGAGCTCGGTCTCGTTGTTCTGGAACCGGGTGCTGCGGAAGAGGGCGCCCAGGATCGGGATGTCACCGAGCACCGGGATCTTCGCCACCGCCTGGCGGACCTCGTTGTTGATGAGGCCGGCGATGGCGAATGACTCCCCATCCTTCACGTTGACGGTGGTCGCGGCTTCGTTTTTCCTGATCACGGGAATGTTGAAGCCGCCGGACTGCAGGCCCTGGCTGAAGTCGAGACTCGACACCTCGGGTCTCACCCGGAGGTTGATCGTCTCGCCGTCGACGACGACGGGCAGGAAGACGAGCCCGACCCCGAACTCCTTGAACTCGATGCTGATCGTGTTGTTCGACTGGGCGACCGGGAAGGGGAACTCCCCTCCGGAGAGGAACTTCGCCTCCTTGCCGCTCTGGGTCACCAGGTTGGGCTTGGCGAGGGTGCGCAGCACGTTGCGGTCGGCCATCGCTCTGACAACACCGGCGTAGTCCCGTCGGCCCGAAGAGAGGAAAAAGCTGCTGCCAGAGAACTGAAAGTCCGGGGAGGCCTGGCCGAAGAGACCGTTGGCGGCCACCGGCCCGAGCGTGCCGATCGGTATGGAGAAGGGATTGCCCGGGTAGGCGGCGCCCTGGAACGCCTGGCCGAGCGCGCGGGCGCTGAATCCCAACTCCTTGAGTGCCGCGCGCGCGACCTCGGCGACGTGAACCTGGAGCAGTACCTGCTGGGGCTTGACGTCGGTCAGGCTGAGCAGGCTGATCACCTTGCCCTTGGGAGCAAAGACGCCGGCGACCTCGACCGCGCCGGCAGTGGTCCGCTCGCTCGAGACGCTGCCCTCGAGGATGATCGCGTCCTGGGCCGCGTGGACCTGGATCTCATCGCGAGGAGCGACCTGCTTGAGCCGCTCCCGCAGGAGCGCCAGGTCGGTCTGGACGAGCACGTCGAAGAAGATGGTCTTGCTCGGATAGAAGACCACAAGCGAGGTGGTGCCGACCGCCTTGCCATTGATGAGGATCTGATTCGGTGTCACCACGAACACGTCGGCGATGGCCGGATTGGTGACCGACACCCGGGAGAACGGCTCCTGGAGGTTGAGCACCTGCGACTTCCCGATGGTCACCTCGAGGCGGAGGAGGGCCGGCTCCGCCGCGAGGGCCACGCTGTGGCTCAGACCCAGGAGGGCCAGCCCGAGCGCCACGAGGAGATAGGACGGCACCATCCAGCGGTATCGTCGACGCATCGCAGTGGGCCTCACTTTTTGGCGTCCGTCTCTGGCTTGACCTGTCCGAGCTCGAGCCAGCGCTGATCCGGGCCGCGCGTGAACAGATGCTCGGCCATCTTGTCGCCCCTCTGGACGAGTACGGCGTGCGGGGGCGGGAGGGTGGAGCTGCTGCTCGCCGCCGCGATGGAGGACGGATGGACGATCAGGTTATAAGACTGGAGGGTCTTGCCGGTGAAGATCATCAGGGAGGTTACCCCCGATGATTTTCCGACGATCAGCATCTGCGCCGGGCTGATCACCTGGACGTCGGCGATGGCGGGGTTCGCCACCGCAACCTTCCGGGCGGGCTCGGTCAGGGTGAGGAGCAACGAGCCGTCCACCGCGACGTAGACGGGTGCCGGAGCCTGTGCGTTCGCCGGCCCCGACAGTAGGGCGGAGACCGCACCGGCCACGGTCAGAATCGCGACAACAATCCCACTGGGCACGTGACGGAAGCGAAGGCGCATTGACTGATCTCCTGTAATGTTCATTGCTTCAGGCCCGGCTGCTCGGCCCAGGAATTCGCCCGATCGCGGATGAAGGTCTGCTCGCTCACCTTTGTTCCGCGGATCACCGCCACCGGGTACTTCTCCACCTGCGGCAGTGGGAGAGGCGCGCTGCGGGCGAGAACGGTCGGCTTTGCCTCGGGCTTGGGCGTGGTGGGGGCGATGTCGCTGAGCAGCGAGGAAGGTGTCGCACCCGGCGTGCGGACGAACTGGGTGTCGCGCAGGTTGCGCTGGACCAGCATCAGACGGCCGTCCGACTGCGCCACCGCCAGCCGCTCCACCTGCTGCGGCGTGAGCGAGAGGGTGACCGTGGTGTTCGTGACCGGCTTGTTGTCCTTCATCTCCACGGTCTGGCCCGCGGCCAGCACGGTGACGTCCTGGAGGATGACCTTGGCGATCTTCTCGTTGGATCCGGGGGCCTTGGGCATGCTCACCAGGACGTCCACCCGGCTGTTTGGCATCACGAAACCACTCTCGCGCGTGGCTTCATCGAGCCGGATGGTGACGCCGCGCTGCCCCTCGGGGATGAGCATCGGCATGATGCCGCCCTTCCCGGTGAGCTGCGGCGCGAGCTTCGCCTCGATGAGGGGTTCACCGGCCACGACAGAGCTTCGAACGACGCGGCCTTCAGCCTCGGCGGCGGTACGGAGAGCGCCGGACGGGACCGAAGCCTTCGGCCAGTTGACCAGCCGGATGTGCTGGCTCGTGACCATTTCTGCCATGCCCAGGTCCGCCGCCGCCACCACGATCTGTTCCGACTGATCGCTGCGCGCGCGCGCTACCTGGCTGACGACCCGGTACACGAGGACACTGGCCAGGAGGCCGATGACCGAAGCACAGATGAGAATCAGGAAGAATCGCCGACGCATGGTTTGGTCCCTACCTTCCTATTCGCGCCTCATGATGGTGGTTTCGGTCAGGACCAGGGGGGCGCCCGGAGTGCCCAGCACTGGAAGGAACAGCGGCGCGACGGTGACGAAGTTTATTGTGACGGAGGCCGTGACCTGCGAGTCGGGAATGCACCCGCTCATTCCTGCCGGTGGCGACGCCGGCGGGGTGCAAGTGACAGTGATGCCCCCCGGGGCAGCGGTCAAGTTCGCAGCGGTCAAGACATCGGTGATTCTCGCGACTGCGGCGGTGTCGTCGAAGACGGGTGCGTTGGGGTCGGTGCCGAGGGCCGGAGTGACGACGCCGACCCGAGCTCCCTCCCGCGCCGCATTCGTGGCGATGTTGGCGGAGAGCCACGCTCGGCTCAGCTCCAGGCCACCGAGGAAGATGATGAGGAGCGTAGGGAGGACCACGACAAACTCCAGGGTCGACGTACCCCGCTGATTTCCCAATCGCCACGCGCGCATGGTTCTTTGGTTTTCTCCGTGCGGCCCCGGAGGCTGAGAAATCAGCCCCCGGAGCTCGCGAGGTGAGATGGGCCTAGGTGATGATGGTCGTGAGCTTGTCCGTGATCGCCTGCACCACGGTCTGAAGCCCGCCCTGCAACGTGCCGGGATAGACCACCAGCGCAACGGCCACGATCAGCGCACCGACCGCGATCCACTCCAGCGTCTCGATGCCCTGCTCGTCCTTCAGGTGTCCGAGGATCTTGTTCATTACCGCTCCTGTCTGCCTCACCGCACTTGGTCCGGTGAGGCGTTTGATTGGACTACCCTCCACTTCGCATGTGAGCCGATCAGCTTTTCTTTAACGTAGAATCGTCTGGCCGTCCGCTCCCCCCTTTCATCCGGATATTCCGCGCCCCGCCTGCACCTCGTACGCCCTCACGTCTCCGAACCCGTTGCACTCGAGCGCCAGCACCACCGCCGCCATGCGATCCCTCGGGACCCGGAACCCCACGGCTCCCGGCTCGGCCATCTCGAGCTCGTTCTCGGACACTTCGCCCAGCAGGCCTGCCTGCTCGAGCACCTCGAAAACCAGCGGAGCCTGCCCACCGTTGTGGTCGAGCCTCACGACCACGAGCGACTCCGTGTTGCTCACTCCGATCCTTTCGAACCTCCAGAGTTGCCGGAGGTCGTCTCGTCGAGCTGACCGTGTGTTGCTGTTTCCTGGTTTCCGCTCCCGCTTCCGCGGCTGCTAAGTGCAGGCGATATGCCAAGCACCGACACGCACAGCGATGGGAGCGCGCGAGCCCATGAATATCAAATAGTTGAGAGACGATCGGTGGCGTGATGAGGCCAAGCGGGCGGAAGTACGTGCATGCGCTATTGCATGAGGCGAAGTTCGAAGGAGTAAGGACACGGGGCGGCCGATTGAATTTCGTAAGTCTGACGGCGCCCTTAGCTCAAGGCGTCGTCTCTCATTCAGAGCCGCATATCGCTATCGGGCGAGCGGCGAACGGGACCCCAGCACTACTTCTTGCGCGGGAGGAACAGGCGTTTAACACGGTCGTCTATTATCCAGATTGGGATAATTCTTTACCTTCGCCGCGATCAGGTGTTCTGCCGGGCGTCCCTCCCCCCCAGTCAAATAGCCGTCACGATTGATGCCGACGCACGTGGACCGGGCCTGGCATCGGTCGTGCTTCCTATGCGCCGCTGCTTGGCGACCCGATGCGGGAATCGGAGGAACGCGTGTCGATCGACTTGAGGGCGGAGAGCGGTACGTCAGCGTCTGGCCTGCCCGGCATCCCGACCTCGACGGGGTCTCGACTCGAGATCCTGGAGGCCATGGTCGACGGAGCTCGTGAGGGACTCTGTGTCCTCGGTCCCACCTCGATCCTGCTCCATAGCAACCAGGTGGCCGGCGAGCTCCTGGGCTTCGATCCCAGAAAGGCGGCAGGGCTTCCGGTCCACGAGCTGGGGGTGGACCGGGACTTCGACTGGTCCATC
>Ga0070695_100000222_pt1 | contig 27861 bp, 24 predicted proteins | sample KBSK1252metaG_FD_65471 | JGI IMG/M metagenome (GOLD analysis project Ga0070695, IMG submission 65471) | Corn, switchgrass and miscanthus rhizosphere microbial communities from Kellogg Biological Station, Michigan, USA - KBS K1-25-2 metaG | ecosystem: Host-associated > Plants > Roots >...
TATATCCCTGTTCGATCATGGCGGACCGCTACCTGAACGCCTGCTATCAGATGCAAACGTCGGTGATGCTGAGCCTGAACCACGGCAACATGGGCGACGCGGCGAAATCGTGCGAGCGCGCGCCGACGAGCGTGCGTCCCATCTGTTTCCAAAGCCTCGGCCGCGACATCACCTCCTATACGGCCCGCGACCCGCAGAAGACGGCCGACCTCTGTCACAAGGCCGCGGAGCCGCATCGTCCTTCTTGCTACTTCGGCGCCGTGAAGGCGCTGATCGACTGGACCGCGACGACGGGAGCGGCGTTCGCGTTTTGTAAGATCGTCGCGAGCGAGGCCGGCGGGCCGACCTGCTATCACGCGCTTGGCGAGGAAGTCGCCACGCTGCTCGCGAGCCTGCCCGAGCGCGAGCAGCAGTGCCAGCGTGCGGAGGAGCCGAAGGCAATCGATTCATGCCGCCAGGGCGCGGGGGTTCCCGTCGCGCGTTGACTTTTCCAGCAGCGATCCGCATTCTCCCGCCATCATGAAGGCTCTTTCGGAACGGCTGCGCGCTGCGGCCGTGCGTCCGGTCGTTCAGCTCGATCGCAATCCCGGCATGCCGCTCGACCTCGACGTCATCCGCGGCCTGCGGGTGAATCGCAGCGCCGTGGAGCGCCGCGCCGCCACCATCCCCACGCGCCGGACAGTAAAGAAGGAATGGCAGGCCGCCTGGCTGCTGCGGGCGATCACCTGCATGGATCTGACCACCCTCCAGGGTGACGACACCCCCGGCAACGTGTTGCGGCTGTGCGCCAAGGGGCGACGCCCGTTGCGTCCCGATCTCACCGACGCACTCGGCGTCGGGCACCTGGATATCAAAGTCGGCGCGGTCTGCGTGTACCATGCGCTCGTGCCGACCGCCGTTGCCGCGCTCGAAGGCTCGGGGATCCCGGTCGCCGCCGTTTCAACCGGCTTTCCGGCCGGGCTCAGTCCGTTCGCGCAGCGGCTCGAAGAGGTGCAGGCCTCCGTTGCCGCCGGCGCGCAGGAGATCGACATCGTCATCACCCGCGGCCATGTGCTCACGGGCGACTGGCCGGCGCTGTACGCCGAGGTCCGCGCGTTCCGAGATGCGTGCGGACGCGCGCACATGAAAGCGATCCTCGGCACTGGTGACCTGGCGACGTTGACCAACGTGGCCCGCGCCAGCATGGTCGCGATGATGGCGGGCGCGGACTTCATCAAGACCTCGACCGGCAAGGAGTCCGTCAACGCGGTCCTGCCGGTCGGCGTGGTGATGGCGCGGATGATTCGCGAGTACGAGATGCGGACCGGCGCCGCGATCGGCTTCAAGCCGGCGGGTGGCATTCGCGTCGCCAAGCAGGCGCTCGACTGGCTGATCCTTATGAAGGAAGAGCTGGGCGACCGGTGGCTCCGGCCGGCGCTGTTTCGCCTGGGCGCCAGCTCGCTCCTGACGGACATCGAGCGCCAGCTCGAGCACTTCGTCACGGGGCGTTACGCCGCAGCTCACCGCCACCCGATGGTGTGATGGCGACCGTCGCCAAGCTGTTCGAGACGATGGAGTATGGACCGGCGCCTGAGAGCGACGCGCCGGCCCTGGAGTGGATCCAGCAGCACGACAACGGCCGCTTCGGCCACTTCATCAACGGCCGCTGGGTCCAGCCTTCCGAAGGCCAGTTCTTCGAGACGATCAATCCCGCGACCAAAGCGGTGCTGGCGCGCGTTGCGCAGGGGAGCAAGGCGGATGTCGATGCCGCCGTCGCCGCCGCGAACGCGGCTGCGCCGGGGTGGGCAGCGTTGCCGGCGCATGCCCGCGCGCGCTACCTGTATGCGCTCGCGCGTGAGGTGCAGCGGCACTCGCGCCTGCTGGCCGTGCTGGAGAGCCTCGACAACGGCAAGCCGATTCGCGAGACCCGCGACCTCGACATCCCGCTCGTCGCCCGCCACTTCTATTATCACGCCGGCTGGGCGCAGCTGCGCGACAGCGAATTCCCGGGCTACGCGCCCGTCGGCGTCGTCGGGCAAATCATTCCCTGGAACTTCCCGCTGCTCATGGTCTCGTGGAAAGTCGCGCCCGCGCTCGCGGCGGGGAACACCGGGATCCTGAAGCCCGCGGAGTTCACGCCGCTCACGGCGCTCTGCTTTGCGGAGATCGCGCAGGCGGCCGGTTTGCCGCCGGGCGTGTTCAACGTCGTCACGGGAGACGGGGCCACCGGGAAATTCCTGGTCGAGCATCCCGACGTCCAGAAGATCGCCTTCACCGGCTCCACCGAAGTCGGACGCATCATTCGCAAGGCCACCGCCGGCAGCGGCAAAAAGCTCACGCTCGAGCTCGGCGGCAAAAGCCCGTTCATCGTGTTCGAAGACGCGGATCTCGACAGCGTGGTCGAAGGGGTCGTCGACGCGATCTGGTTCAATCAGGGCCAGGTCTGCTGTGCGGGCTCGCGGCTGCTGGTGCAGGAAGGCGTCGCGGACCGGCTCACACAGAAGCTGCGCGCGCGCATGGAGAAGCTGCGCGTCGGCTCGCCCCTCGATAAGGCGGTGGACATGGGCGCGATCGTCGCGCCGGTCCAGCTCGAGCGCATTCGCGGCCTGGTGGAGAAGGGCGTCGAAGAAGGCGCCAAGATGTGGCAGCCGTCCTGGGCCTGCCCGACGGAAGGCTACTTCTATCCGCCCACGCTGTTCACCGACGTCTCGCCCGCCGCGACGATCGCGCAGGTCGAAATCTTCGGGCCGGTGCTCGTGAGCATGACGTTCCGCACACCCAAGGAAGCAGTCGAGCTCGCGAACAACACACCGTACGGCCTCGCCGCAAGCGTGTGGTCGGAGAACATCAACCTCGCGCTCGACGTCGCGCCGAAGCTGAAGGCTGGGGTTGTCTGGATAAACTCGACCAACCTCTTCGATGCGGCGTCCGGATTCGGTGGCTATCGCGAGTCTGGCTTCGGCAGAGAAGGCGGAAGGGAAGGGATGTATGAGTACTTGAAGATCGGGGAAGGGGGAAGCGGGAAGGGGGAAGGGTACATCCTTCCCGCTTCCCCCGTCCCCCTTTCCGGTCTTCCCCCGATTGATCGGACATACAAGCTGTTCATCGGCGGCAAGCAGGCGCGTCCCGACCAGGGTTACAGTCGCAAGATCGTTGGACCAGACGGCCGCGTGCTCGGCGAAGTCGCCGAGGGTAACCGCAAGGATGTGCGCAACGCCGTCGAGGCGGCCCATGCGGCGGAAAGCTGGGGCAAGGGCAGCGGACACCTGCGCGCTCAAATCCTCTATTTCATTGCCGAAAACCTGGCGACCCGGGCCGAGGAATTCGCGACGCGCGTCGGGCGCGCGGAAGTCGATGCCAGTATCTCCCGGCTCTTCACGTATGCGGCCTGGGCTGACAAGTGGGACGGCGCGGTCCACCACACACCCATCCGCGGCGTCACGCTCGCGATGAACGAGCCGGTCGGCGTGATGGGCATCGCCGCTCCAGACGACTCCCCGCTCCTCGGGTTCGTCTCGCTGGTCGCGCCCGCGATCGCCGTCGGCAATACCGCGATCGTGATTCCGTCCGAGCCCAATCCGCTCGCCGCGACGGAGTTCTACACGGTGCTCGAGACGTCGGACGTCCCGGACGGCGTCATCAACGTCATCACGGGTGCGAAGGACGCGCTGGCGAAAGTGCTGGCCGAGCACGACGACGTCGACGGGATCTGGTATTTCGGTTCAGCGGCCGGCGTGAAAGCCGTCGAGCTGGCTTCGGCATCGAATATGAAGCGGACCTGGGCGTCAGCTCGCAGCCGCGACTGGCTCGATTCCAAGCAGGGTGAGGGACGCGAGTTCCTCCGCCGCGCGACGGAAGTAAAGAACATCTGGATTCCTTACGGCGAGTAGCCTCCCCGTAATCAACGCGGTTCTGCACCGCGTCAATTATTCCGAAACCGATCAGATGGGGTTCGTCTACCATGCGAACTATCTGATCTGGATGGACATGGCGCGGACCGAGCACCTCCGGGAGCGCGGCATGTCCTACCGCGACATGGAGCAGCAGGGCACCTTCCTCACGGTCACGAACGTTCAGGTGCGCTATCGCCAGCCCGCGCGCTATGATGATATGGTTCGCATTCGCTGCTGGGTGCGGGACCTGGCCTCGCGGCGGGTGATTTTTGGTTATGCGATCGAGCGAGCGGAAACGAACGAGCTGCTCGCCACGGGCGAAACGTCCCTGATCGCCCTGAACCCACAACAGACCCTTTCGCGCATCCCGGAGCACGTGTGTGAGCTGCTCGAGCCCACGGCCGACCCGGTTCGTCTCTAGCGTCGTCTTTCTCGCCCTGGTCGCGGCGCGGCCCGCGGCTGCGCAACAGCCCGATGAGCGGACGGTGGGGATCCTCGCCGCCGTGCTGGCCGCGGCCGATGCGCGGCGGTTCGATCCCGCGCCGCTCGGCGACGCGCTCCATCACCCCAATCCCGCCGTCCGGCGCCAGGGCGCGCTCGCCGCGGGCCGCATCGGCGACAGCGCCGCGGTCGATCTGCTGGTGCCGGTGTTGAATGACTCCGCTCCAACCGTCCAGGCGGCAGCCGCATTCGCGCTCGGATTGCTCAAGGACGCGCGCGCCATCCCGCCGCTGGTGCGAATGATTCGCGCGGCGGGATCGAGTGACCAGGGCACACCGCAGCTCGAGGCGGTGACCGCCATCGCGAAGATCGGCGGGGAGGACGGCGCGCGTGCGTTCACCGATATCCTCGCCGCAAGCTCGCCCGGCTCCGCTTCGCTGGTCGTCAATGCCGCACTGCTGGAATCCTGGCGTCTCGGCACCCGCGCGCCGATCTCGCAGCTGGTGCGCTTCACCGATGCCGGCGATGGGGATACCCGCTGGCGGGCGCTCTATGCGCTCGGCCGCTTGCGCGCGAAAGAAGGTGCGGCCCCGCTGGTCCGCGGGCTCAGTGATCCCGATCAGCAGACCCGCACGATCGCCGCGCGCGGCCTCAGCAAGGCGCTGCTCGACAGCGCCCGGCTCGAGCCGCGTGCCGCGATCGCGGCGTTGCGCCGCCTGCTCGACGACCGCGATGCGCACGTCCGCATCAACGCCCTCCGCGCGCTCGCGTCGTTTCGGGATTCCAGTGTAACCCGCGCGGTCGTCCCGCTCGCCGGCGATCGCGACATCGGGGTCGCGGTGCAGGCGGAGACGACGTTGGGCGCGCTGCGGGGGAGCGCCGCGATCGCCGCGCTGCGGCCCCGCCTGACCAGCAGCGTCTTTACGCTCAAACGCCAGGCGATCATCGCGCTGGCGCAAGCGGACAGCGCCGCGGGTATCGCCGCCGCCACCGCGGTCAGCGGCGACGCCGACTGGCGCTGGCGCAGCGTCGCCGCCGAGGCGTTCGGCGCCACGCGCGCGCGCGATCGTCTCGAGGCACTCCTCTCCGATCCCGACGGGCGAGTCATCGCGCAGACGCTGCAAGCGCTGCAGCGCGTCGTGCCGGCATCGGATTCGATGCTGGATGCGCGCGCCCGTGCGCTCGTGACGCACGCCGATCCCGCCGTGCGCAGTGTCGCCGCCGATTTGCTTGCGCGCCATCCCCATCTCGAAGACGTCGAGCTCCTCGTCACCGCCTACCGCCGCGCCGAGAGCGATCCGTTCAACGATGCCCGGCTGTCGGCCGTCTCGGCGCTCGGCGCGATCGCCGCTTCCTCGTCTGCCGGCCGCCTGCGCGTAGTGGCGCTGTTCGTCTCGGCGACGCCGCGGCCGGCGGATTACCTCGTGCGCCGGCTCGCCGCGGACACGTTGCCCGACACGCGGGACGCATGGGGCCCGGTGCTCCCCGTCGAAACGGGCCGAACGATCGCCGACTATCGCGAGATCGCGCGCCGCTGGCTCGCACCGGCGCTCGCCGGCGTCAACCCGCACGTGACCCTGGAAACGGATCGCGGGCGGCTCGACATCGAGCTCCTCCCCGCCGAGGCGCCGCTCACGGTCGCCGCATTTCTTGGTCTCGTCGACCGGCGCTTCTTCGATGGCACGCGCTGGCATCGCGTCGTCCCGAATTTCGTGGTTCAGGATGGCGACCCGCGCGGGGACGGCTGGGGCGGTCCCGGGCCGGGATTCGTGCTCCGCGACGAGGTCAATCCCGTGCGCTACGACATCGGCACGGTCGGGATGGCGCTGTCGGGGCCCAACACGGGCGGGAGCCAATACTTCATCACGCATTCCGCCCAGCCGCACCTGGACGGCATCTACACGATTTTTGGACGAGTCGTGGGTGGCGCTGACGTGCTGAATGCGATCGGGATGGGGGATCGCATCCGGAGTATTCATAGATGAAGGCTGTCGTTTTTGCCATCATGTCCGCGCTCGTATTCATTGCGCCGCTGCCCGCCCAATTCGGTTCCTTCGGCCAGAACAAGATTCAGTATCGCCGCTTCGATTGGCGCGTGTTGCGCGGCGAGCACGTCGATCTCTACTACTATCCTGAAGAAGAAGAGCTCGGCCGCGTCGCGCTGGCGTACGCCGAAGCGAGCTACGACACGCTCGAGCGCCGCTTCAACCACGCCGTCACGCGGCGCATTCCGATGATTGTGTACGCGTCGCACTCGGACTTCGAGCAGACCAACATTCTGCCGTTCATCCCGCCCGAGGGCCTGCTGGGCGCCACGGAGTTTCTGAAGCGTCGCGTCACCTTGCCGTTCCGCGGCAGCTACGCCGAGTTCCGCCACACGATCCGGCACGAGCTGGTCCACGTCTTCCAGCTCAGCCTGCAGGCGCAGACCTTCGGGCGCTACCCGCGCTTTCGACAGGCGGGAATGCCGCTGTGGTGGACCGAGGGACTCGCCGAGTTCTTCTCGGCCGGCGAGGACTCCCGCGACGAGATGGTGCTGCGCGACATGACGATCGATGGCCATCTGCCGACGCTCGAGGATCTGGCCTATGCGTACGGCGGCCTCGTGTATCCCGTGGGTGGGAGCATTCACCATTTCCTCGCCGAGCGCTACGGCGAATGGCGCATCGTCGAGCTGTACAGCGACATCTGGAAGTACAGCGGCTTTGACGCGGCGCTGCTTGGCGTTTATGGCCGGAGCATCGAGCAGCTGTCGGAGGAGTGGCAATACTGGATGCGACAGCACTATTACCCCGCGGTCGCGAGCCAGCCGCCGCTCGCGATTACGGCGCGCAAACTCACCGATCTCGCGATCAAACCGACGGCGTACCAGCTGCCTGGGGATTCGACGCCGTCGTTCCTGTCCTTTTCGCCCCGCAGCGGCTACACGACGATTTACGCCCAGAACCTGTCGAGCCGTGGCCGGCGGCCGGTGGTGCAGGGGGAGCGCAGCGAGCAATTCGAATCGTTTCACTTTTTCGAATCGCGGATCGATGTCAGCCCGAACGGCATCGCGGCGTTCAGCAGCAAGTACGCCGAGCGCGATGCGTTGTTTTTCTGGGATCTGCGGAAGTCGCAGGTCGTGGGGCGCTACCAGTTTCCGGAGCTGATTTCCATCCTTTCACCCGCGTGGGCACCAGACGGGAAGAGCGTCGTGTTCAGCGGTCTCTCGATATCCGGATACTCCGACCTCTATCGCCTCTGGATCGCCGATCCGGGCGATTCGCTTGGCGCCGGGCGCCTCGAGCGGCTGACGTCGGATCGCTACGAAGATCTCGATCCCACCTTCAGCCCCGATGGGCAAACGGTGGTGTTCTCGTCCGACCGGACGCCGTTCGGACCGGACGGCGCGCACAACCTGTTCGCCCTCGATCTCGCGAGCGGCGCGATTCGCTATCTCACCTATGGCGATTGGCGCGACGAAGCCCCGCGCTGGGGCGAGGGGCGCGTCTACTTCGCATCCGATCGCGACGGCACGTTTCAGGTGTACTCGATCGACTCGAGCGGCACGGGCCGCCGCGAGACGCGGACGCTGAACGGCGCATTCGATCCGCAATGGGTTTCCGGCCCGCACGGCGGTCTCCTGTTCGGCGGCTTTGCGGATTTGTCGTTCAACATTTACGTCGCTCCACCACTCAAAGAAGCGCAGACGGCGTTCACGCTCGCGGCGGCGGACAGTCTTCCCGCGCCGTCGTGGACGTGGGGCGAGCTCTCGCATCCGCAGTACGCGCGCGCGGACGGCTCTCCCTACGAACGGAAGTTCAGTCTCGACTTCGCGGCCGGTGATGCGGCCATCGCGCCCGGACTCGGCTCGGCGCAGGGCGGGGTGTTCGTGTTCAGCGATTTATTGTCCGACCATCTGCTCTTGCTCTCGCTGTCATCGTTCCAGAGCGCCGGGTTCGGCACCCTGCTCGACAACGTCAGCGGAACTGCCTTCTATCTGAATCAGTCCCGCCGGATCAACTGGGGCGTCGGCGCGTTTCGGCAACGCGGGCTGTTCTACGAGGGCGATTTCAACACGCTGTTCGAGGAGCGGTCCTACGGCGCATTCGCGCAGGTGCGCTACCCGATCAACCGCTTCCGCCGCATCGTCGGGGAGTACCGGCTCGAACGCTCGGACCGGCTCGATCTCACCACCGACGACGTCAGCGAGCCGCATCGCGTCGGCATCCTCGCCTCGAACTACCTGACGTACGTCAAGGACAACACACTGTGGCTCGCGACCGGTCCGATCGATGGTGAGCGCTACAATCTCACCGGAGGGCTCGTCAACGATTTGAGCCACGGCCGGTTCGATTCGTGGTTGGTGTCGGCTGATGTCCGCAAATACATCCGCACCTCGATGCGTAGCGCGCTCGCGCTGCGGGTGCAGGGCTACACGTCCGGCGGCGAGCGGCCGCGCCGCATCAGCATCGGCGGCTCGTGGGGACTGCGCGGCTACCCGCAGTACGGCTACGTCGCCGGCACACGCGCGTGGCTCGTCAACGCGGAGTACCGGTTTCCGATTCTCGACTTTCTCACGATCGGTTTTCCGTTCGGCGCCGCCCGCTTTCCCGGCGTCCAGGGCGCGCTGTTCGTGGACTACGGTCGCGCGTGGTCGAAGACGACGACGGACCGCGGCGTGCTCGGCGCGAGCGGTCTCGGGCTGCGCATGCCGATTGGCCCGCCGCTCGTGTTGCGTCTCGATTTGGGCTACCGGTTAGGAACGAGAGCGGTCGATCGCTACGGCCTGTCGCCCAGTACGCGCAATCGCCGCTTCGTCGACTTCTTTTTCGGGTTTAACTATTGACCCGGAAACGGACTCTTTCCTACATTGGCGCCTGTACGCTGCTTGCGGCCTGTCCGGGGCGCCGGGCCGGACCGCTCGTGCCGCTCACGCTGCCGCTGGCGCCGGCGAGTCGCGACAGCGCGGTCGCGTGGACCCGTTCGACGCTAGCGCGCGCGCCGCTGCTCATGCGATTTCGGTGGCGCTACGAAGACGAGCGGGTGAAGTACGCGGGACGGGGCTCGACGCGTGTCGCGCCGCCGGATTCGCTGCGATTCGATTTCGCGGGACCGTTCAACCTGGGCAATGGCGCGGCGGTCGTCATCGGCGACTCCGTCGCGTGGGCGGATCCGGAAAAGAACTTCCGCTCCCTGGTTCCCGCGATCCCGATGTTATGGGCGGCGTTCGCCATGGTGCGGCCGCCCGCCGAAAGTGCCGCAGTGCTGCGCGGCGTGATCGTGGACTCGTTGGCACACAAGCGCCGGGTCATCTGGCGCTTCGCGCAAGTCGAGGATACGCTCGACTATGTCGTGACGGACAGCGCCGGCCACGTATCCGTGTTGGAGGCGGAGTGGCGGCGGGGTGGTGCAGTCGTGGCGCGGAGCCGTTCCCAACTCGACGCTATGCAGCGCCCCGCGCGCGCGCGCGTCGACTTTCCTGAGGCCCCGGCCAGATTTGAGCTCACGGTTGGCGTGGTCGACACTGCGGCGGTCATTCCGCCGAACGTTTGGCGCAGTCGCCGTTAGCGCGTCGTGCGTCGTCTACGCCGCCTGTCCCTACGGCTTTGCCGGCGGCACGCTCCCCAACGTCAAGACGGTCGCGATCCTTCCCTTCGACAACGACACGCCCGAGCCGGCGTTGACGCAGGAGGTCAGCGAAGCAGTCCGCCAGGCGCTGGAAGGCCGGCTCGGCTTGCGCGTCGCGACCGAAGCAACCGCCGACGCGATCGTCCGCGGCCGCGTCGTGCGTTACGATCCCGATATCCCGATTTCGCTCCAGGCCGGAACGGGTCAAGTCACGGTAACGAAGCGCAAGGTGCAGATTATCGTCGACGTGGAGATCCTGAACCAGCGAGAGAACACGACGGTGTGGAAGCGCCAGGGGCTGATGGTCGACGGCGACTATAACCCGCCCGCGGAAAAGGACGGGCGCAAGCTGGCGTGGGACAAACTGGTGCAGCAAATCGTCGACGGGGCGCAGTCGCAGTGGTGAGCCGCTCGCGTCGCGGCGCCAGCTCGAGCGGGTGTCTGTTGTCGCTGCTGATTTTTGTCGCGGCGCTCTACTATGCGGTCAACATCGGCGAAGTGTATTTCCGCTACTACCGGCTGCTGGACGAAATGCAGACCGAGGCGCACCTCGCCGCCGGGCTCGACGACGGCACGATTCGCCGCCGCATTCAAGCCGCGATCGAGGAGATCGGTCTGCCGGATTCGGCCGGCGGGCGCCAGCTCCAGGTGTACCGCACGACGGCGCCGCGCGAAATGGTGATCGAGACGCGCTACAGCGAACGGGTGTCGCTGCCGTTCTTCAATCACTCATTTTCTTTCCATCCCAGGACCACGCAGCCGCTCTGAACACCGCCACGAAGCTTCGGACGGTCGAGGCGGCCGCCACCTGGCGGGCCGCGCACCAGCGTGTCGTCTTCACGAACGGCGTCTTCGACCTGCTCCACACGGGACACGTCGCGCTGCTCGAGGCGGCGCGCGACGCAGGCGACGTCCTGATCGTCGGCATCAACAGCGATGCGTCCGCTCGACGCCTGGGGAAGGGGGCGAACCGGCCCGTCGTCCCCGAGGGTGAGCGCGCCCGGCTGGTGGCGGCGCTCGCGGCCGTCGACTGCGTCGTGCTGTTCGATGCGGACACACCACTGGCGTTGATTCGGACGCTCAAGCCCGATGTGCTGGTCAAAGGCGCCGACTACGCGCCGGACGCGATCGTCGGCGCGAAAGAGGTGGAAGGGTGGGGTGGGCGCGTCGTACGCGTGCCGATCGTCCAGGGCAAATCCACGACGCAGTTGCTTGCGCGCCTGCGCGAGGGCTCGTGAAGCTGCTCGTCGGCACCCGCAGCGCCGGCAAAACGCGGGAGATCCGCGAGCTGTTCGCCGGCCTGCCGTTCGACGTGTCATTCCCCGCCGACCGTTTGCTGCAGCATCTCCCCGAGGAAGCCGATCTCGAGCGGAGCAACAGCTACGTCGAGAACGCCGTCGCCAAGGCGCGGTACTTCGCGACGCGCGGCGGCATTCCCACGGTCGCGGACGATTCCGGAATCGAGGTCGCGGCGCTCGGCGGCGCCCCGGGTCCGCGCTCGGCGCGCTGGGCCGGCGTCGCGACGGACGTGGACGCGGCTAACAACAAGCTGTTGCTCGAGCAGCTTGCCGGAGTGCCCGAGGACCGTCGCGGCGCCCGCTATCGGTGCGTCGTCGCATTCTTGGCCACGCCGAGCAGCGTACCCGAGATCGTGGAAGCGACCTGCGAGGGGTTTATTCTGACGGAGCCGCGGGGCACGGGCGGCTTCGGCTACGATCCGCTGTTCTACTCGCCGGAATTGCATCTGTCGTTTGGGGAGGCGCCCCCTTCGGCCAAGCACCGCGTCTCACATCGGGGGAGGGCATTTCGCGCCTTGGTCGAGGTTTTGCTCAGGCGCTCGACATAGCTAGCTTAATCCTCAGCGGCTGAGCGCCTCGGCGGCTCGGCGTCTCGGGGTGTGGCGCAGTCCGGTAGCGCGCCTGGTTTGGGAGCCCGAGGGACTGGCCATCGTTTTCGCTAAGTCAGCGTAGATCAGCAGCACTAGTCATCAGAGGGGCGAAGGCTTTTCGGAGCTTTCGCCCCTTTTCCGTACCCGACCGTGCACAGGTTCGTGCACACTCTCTCGGCGCGCACTTCCTGCCGAGGGTATCTTTGAGGTGCGAAGGAGGTTCCTATGTCGATGGGTTGGGAGCAGGCGAAGAAATCCCACCACGAACTCGCGACCGTGCTCGCGTGGCTGGCTCGCACCCCCGAGGCTGAGTGGCCGCCTGATGTCTCCGAGACCTTCAAACACGCCGCCCGCGATCTCCGGGACGGGAAACCTAGTGAGCAGGTGCTGCACGGCCCGTTGGAGCCGGGTGGTCCCGGACCCGGCTAAAAGCGCGACGGCCCCACACGGCGGCTATTCCTCGTCACGTGTCTGATAGTGCTCGTCAAAGTTTCGTACATACGGTCGCCAATTAGAGACCGCTTCGTCGAGAAGATGCTTGTACGGACTCGCCTTGATGATCTTCTGATCCACCTGATTCAGTATGCCCGCCATATACTGAAAGTCCTGCGCACTCATATCCACCCAGCGCTGTAGTCCTACATGAACCTCATTTTGAGGATCGAACTCGGCCTTATCTGGAAGCAGCCCCTGCCCGAGCACGTTCGAAGCGCAAACGTAGTAGTAAATGACGATGTAGGTGCTCACCAGTTCGCCCGTGAGAGCCCGAACATCGCTACCCTGCCCGGTCTGCCCCTGGAACTGTGAAAGCAAGCTTGTGGGCAGTTGTGCGAGCGTCGTAACGAGCAAGGTAAGACTCTCGTCGACGGGGCGGGGACCGGTCACGGCTCGCGTCAATCGATCCATCCACCGCGCTGTTAGCCGCTCCAGCGTGCCAGTCTGTGCTTTGATTGCAGCTAATGCCTTCGCGGTCTCTGTTTCCGCATCCTTCGCCTTGTGATAAAACGCCAGTGAGAGCCAGATAGAGAGCGGTCCTAGCACGATGCCCGTAGCAGCAGCGATCAGATTGAGAATATTTAGAGCCTGCGGGTCCACGATTCGGATTCTCCCTTTTTCGGGGTGCGCGGCAGATGGCTAAGGTAACTCGACTATGAGGTTGGGCCAAAATCGCCGGTGCCGCATTTCCGTCCCCCGCTGCCGCAAAAACGCCCTAGCCACTCTGCTGATCGATAGGGCATTCTAGACCACCATGACCAACAAGCCACCAGCGATCACTACGCCATCATCCCCAAACTACGACGATTGGTGTCGAACAATCTTCGATGCCGCCCACCATGACATCTGGTGGGTGAAAAAGCAACAAATGAACGCGGGCAACTGGACACTGCTCTTGCTGGGTGCGCTTGTTGGTGTCGGTCAGCTTATCAGCAGCCCCGGGAACACTCTCTCCGGCAAGCAGCCATATCTCCTCGGTCTCGCTGCATTGCTCGTTGTCGGCCTTGGCAGCTATTACGCTTGGGACCTTCATCTGACGCTGGTGCGCTCGCGGCGACGGGCTAAACAAATTGTCGAGCTAGTGGACGACCCTAGCGGCATCTTTAAGGAATCGAAACGCGACCCGAAACGGCACGTGGGATTTCCTATCGTAATTACCAGCGTTTTCGGTGTCGCGTGGGCGATCACACTTTGGCTGTTCTCTTTTCGGGACTCGTCTGTGTGGCTGCCACCAGTCGCAGGATGGATCATGGTGAACGTTTGGGGATGGTGGCGTCGATCACGACTCTTGGCGGAAAAGACGAGCTCAAAGTAACTGTTCACAGCGAGGCGCGACGCAATGGGTGCCTGCCAGTATTGCGGCAAGTCAGCCGGATGGTTTCGAGATAAGCACAAAGACTGCGACACGAAGTACAAGAATGCGTGTGGGCAGATTGTCACGCTCGCCCAAGAGACGTTCGGGAGTAACGGCGATCTTGATGCGCTGCGATCGAAGGCGCGAGCACTAGCTGCCGAATCCTTTGTGCCCGAAAGCAACCTGCGCGATCTCTTTATTTCGGGATTTGAAGGGGCTGTTCAGCGCGTGCTCGAAGATAACCTTCTAACAGTTGACGAGGAAAAAGCGCTGGATCGTGTGAAAGACTACTTCGGTTGGTCCCAGGATGACTTGGACCGAAACGGCGCTTATACGAATGTCGCGAAGGGTGCTGTGCTTCGCGAAGTGCTGCAAGGGAAGCTGCCGACGAATTTCAAGACCGATGGTCCGTTGCCGCTAAACTTCCAGAAGGACGAGCAACTCGTGTGGGGCTTCGGCCCGGTCAAATATTTTGAAGTTCGGACGCGGCGTTCATATGCCGGTGGCTATCAGGGCATGAGCATTCGCGTAGCGCGTGGTGTCTACTACCGCATGGGGGCATTTCGCGGGCATCCCGTCGACACAACAGAGATGGTGCAGGTAGACACGGGCATTCTCGTTTTGACCCAGAAGCACCTGTACTTCACGGGACCGCTCAAGAGTTTTCGTATTCGATACGACAAGATTGTGTCGTTTTCCCCTTACTCGGACGGTGTCGGAGTCCAAAAAGACGCAGCGACTGCGAAACCGCAGGCGTTCCTAACTGGTGACGGCTGGTTCACCTACAATCTTGTAACCAATCTCGCCCACCTTCAGGCGGGACGTGGCCCTTCGAGCGAGCAAGGCGACGATAACGTAGAGACCGAAGCGCTGGACGACTCGTTTGTTCTACCGGCGGTAGGGGAATCGAATTATCAGGAAGCCCTCCGGTCAATCTGCGGAGAACCCAGCGAGAATGGTGAGGATCGGATCGTTGACGCCGTCTTGATTCTGGAGGACTCCAATCCTTACGACCCCCAAGCAGTGCGAGTAGACATTCAGGGAAAGACCGTAGGGTATCTCAGCCGTGCCAATGCGCGGCGATTCCGAAAGAGTCACGCCGAAGCATCAACGACGTGCAAGGCCCGGATTCGAGGCGGGTGGGATCGTGGAGGGGGGGATACGGGGAGCTACGGTGTCTCGCTTGATGTCGGCCTCCAAGACTAAGAAGAAAGGCCCTTGTCTTAGCCGCTTCGTCTACCCATCGTCATGATGCCCGCAAGGGCTTGTGCCTACGACTCGCCTCGCGCCACCTGAAGCACAACAGCGCGGGGCGGTCGTGCATTCAGGCCCGGGTGCTGTGCGACATTACTCAGAACGGCATGAGGAGGCCCGATGGAGCGAGTAATTCAATTCACGATGCACGAGCGGGAGATTAAGGCCCTCCTCGCCGTGCTTGCCATCTGGAACGGGATGTCAGCGGTGCTTACTAGTCAGGCTGTTCTCGACAGGTACCTGCAGGAGGCTGGTACGGCGCAAGGTTGGCCGTCAGAACAGATCACGAAGGCCAAGCAAGGGATACGGGATGCAATGAAGTTCCTCATGAGTGGTGGATCATTTGAGATCAGTCCATTGGCTTGGATCGAACGAGTACACGTCGAACTTGCGACCAAATTGAACGAGGCGTGAGTCACGGGCACACAGCGGCCACTCCCCTGCCATGTAGTAAGGGGCTGTAGCTCTTAGCCTGTGAGCCTAGGTGTGGAGTCTTGAGCAACCTGGTCGCAGCAGGCCCAACATCAAAAACGACCGCGATTAACTCGCGGCATGGCGTTGGGGCGCGGGCTCCGCTAGTTCCCGCCTCTGGGGTCTTGGGTCGGGTGCCCTGGTGGCAGTGGCTCCCCCTGCGGTGAGCCAACCCGTGGACCTGTGCCTTCCCGTTGGATTCGCGCCGTCCACCTGAACAGCACAGGGCATACGGTGTCAGAAAGCCCTTCACTGAGTGTCGCTGCACCCACCCGCTGAAATCAAGTCACCCGCCAGCTCGCGCACTCAACTTTTGTCAACCGGATACCGTCGCCCTACGTCAACCGCTAACTTTTGTAAACACACAAACGTGCGCCGCCCCGTCGTGACGACCAACAGGTACGAGAAGGTGCGCACAGTGTCCGATCAGGTGATGATGGAAGTACGGCGCGGGGGAAAACGACTAAAGGCCCGCAGCTACCTCTCCGAACTGGTCGATCTGGCGTGGCACACTGGACGTCGTGTTCAGGCGATCTTGAAACTCCGCTACCAAGACCTCCGGCTCGGCAAGACTAAGACTGCGCCTTTCGGTGCAGTGGAATGGCCGGGCGAGACTGATAAGGAAGGGCGGGCTTGGTACGCGCCGCTGCACGGAGACGCACGGAGGGCCATCGACCGTGTGCTTGCGGAGCGGCCCGGCATCGGTGGAGCGTTTCTGTTCCCGAGGCCGAACGATACGAGCCGCCCCATTCGGTACGAACTCGCTTCCGATTGGCTGATGGAAGCCGAGCGACGCGCGAGTGTGCCGAAGCATGACGGCAGTCTGTGGCACGCATATCGGCGGGGCTGGGTCACATCGCGGAAGCGCTGGCCGTTGAAGGACCGGGCGCGCGCTGGCGGGTGGGCATCCACCGAGACATTGGCCCGCTGCTACGAGCAGGACGACGACGAGACCACACTTCGCGTGGTGTCGGAGCCTGCCGAACTGCGCGAGATCGAGGCGTGACCGTGCACACCGACCGTGCACAGCATGGTTTTCAGAGACTCACGAATCGCGCGGAAGTCATTATGTTGCTGTCACAACGGGGTGTGGCGCAGTCCGGTAGCGCGCCTGGTTTGGGACCAGGAGGTCGCGGGTTCAAATCCCGCCGCCCCGATTTCCCAGAGGCTTGACACCAGCAGTCCGCCGTGGCATTTCCCTCCAAAACCGTTTACGGAATCCCGCATCGTTCCTGCAATCACGAGGAGCCCGTCATGATGCGTGTCAACTCCTTCCGGATCGCGGTCGCAGCCGTGCTCTGCCTGCCGGCCGCCACCCACCTTACCGCCCAAAGCGGCACCATCGAAGGCAAGGTTACCTCCGTCGCCACGGGGGAGCCGATCGTCGGGGCCGAGGTCTCGCTCGTCGGGATCAACATCGGCACGCGCACCGGTGCGGGCGGCGTGTTCAGCTTGCTCAACGTGCCGGTCGGGCCCCGCGAGATCCGCGTGCTTGCGATCGGCTACAAGGTGGCGACGGCGCAACTGGTCGTGCTTCCGGATCAAAGCGTGCCCGTCGAGCTGAAGCTCGCACTCAGTGTCCTGCAACTCGACGCGATCATTGTGACCGGCACTCCGGGGCAGGCCCGGGTCCGAGAGGTTGGAAACTCGATCGCGCAGCTGAACGCCGCGCAAGTGAAGGATCCTCCGGCGAATCTCGACCAGATGCTCCAGGCGCGGGCGCCGGGTCTCAGTGTCATGCAGACGAGCGCGATGAGCGGTGAGGGGGCGCAGATCCGCTTGCGCGGCGCGGTCAGCGTGAGCCAGAGCAATCAGCCGATCGTCTATATCGACGGCGTGCGGGTTCGGAGTGAAGGCTACCGGCGCAATCGCCCGCCGTTCGGCGACGCCAACGGATTCCGGGGCGGGAATTATCAGGCGAGCCCGCTCAATGACATCAACCCCGCCGACATCGATCGCATCGAGATCCTGAAGGGATCGGCGGCGAGCACGCTGTTTGGGACCGAAGCGGCCGCCGGCGTCATTCAGATTTTCACCAAGCACGGCAGCAACAGCACGACGCCGCGCTGGACCTTTGAGACCTACCAGGGGTTTGCGCGGGTGCGGCCGTTCGGGACCGACTCCGTCCCGTATCTCAATCTGCGGCCGGCAGGCAGCAGCAACGGCCAATGTCACCAGAATCCCATCGCGGGCTGTTCCTGGATTCGCAACGGCTACCGCCAGCGCTATTTCGGCTCCGTCGGGGGCGGCACCGGCGCGTTTCAATATTTCGTGTCCGGGGCCTGGGACGACAACGACGGGGTGTTGCCGCTCGACAACGAGAGAAAACTCTCGACCCGCGGCAACTTCACCATCGCGCTGCGCGACAATCTGCGCTTCGAGTGGAATACGGCGTACAGCGGCACCAACCTGACGAACACGCCCGCCGGCAACAACGCGCAGGGCCTCGTCCTCAATGTCTATCGCGCCGAGCGCAACTATCGCTCGTCGAACGATCCCAAGGTGATCGACTCGCTGCTCAATCAGTCCTTGAACACCGATATCAAGCGCTTGATCTCAGGCGGGACCATCTACTTCAACCCCGTGCCGTGGCTCTCGAACCGCTTCACGATCGGCTACGATCTCGCGCAGCAGGAGAATCGCAATCTGCGGCCTTTCGGGTTCGTGAGCGCGCCGCAAGGGATTCTCAACGCCGAGCAGATTCGCTACTCGATTCTGACGGCGGACTACGTGGGCAACATGAACTTCCAGCTCACGCACGACCTCGGCTCGACGTTCTCGTTCGGCGGCCAGAGTATCACGTCGGAAGAGATTCGCACGACGGCGTACGGAGAAGGATTTGCCGGGCCGGGCCCGCCGGTCGTGAGCAACGCGGCGACGTATGTCGCGAGTGAATCCCGGCTGCGCGTGGTCAACGCCGGATTCTTCGTGCAAAACGTGTTCAAACTGCGGGACCGCTACTTCCTAACCGGCGGCGTGCGCTTTGACGGCAACAGCGCGTTCGGCAAGTCGCTCGGGCTGCAGGCGTATCCGAAGGTCAGCGGCACCTACGTGATCTCCGACGAGCCGTTCTGGCCGGCGGATTTCGGCGAGCTCAAGCTGCGCGGCGCCCTGGGCTGGTCGGGCCGCGCCCCGGGAGCGTTCGACGCCATTCGCAGCTGGACGCCGTGCACGTCAGGTGGAGCGTCGTGCCTGCTCCCCGGCAACGTCGGCAATCCCGACATCGGGCCCGAACGGACCCGCGAGGCGGAGCTCGGCTTCGATGCGGCGCTGCTCAAGAATCACGCGACGATCGACTTTACCTGGTATCATCGGCTGACGACTGACGCCCTGTTCTCCGTGCGCCAGGTCCCCTCGGACGGGTTTTCCGCCAACCAGCGGGCGAACGTCGGCAGCCTGTCGAATACCGGCATCGAGCTCGCGGTCACAGGCATCCTGCTCAACAAAGAGAACTGGGGCGTCGACGTCGGTGGGAGCATCTACACCAACCACGGACTGGTGCGGGACCTCGGCGGGGCCGTGCCGTTCGCGGCCGGCGGCGGCTGGGTGGAAGCGGGATTTCCGCCGATGGTCGCGATCGGGACGTTCATTCGCAATCCCAACGCGGTCGCGGCACCCGATACGTCGATTTGCCGGAACGTGTCCTTGCCCAATTCGCATTGCACGTCGACGGGCTTTTATGTGTTCGGGCCACAGCAGCCGACCCGGATCCTCGGCGTCAGTGCCACCGTGCGTTTTCCCAAGGGCGTGACGTTATCGGCGCGCGGCGAATACCAGGGGGGGGCGTGGATCAACGACAACGCCTCGACGCAAGCGCTCATTCGCTCGGTGCGTTGGCCGACCTGCGCCAACGCCTACCCGTTCCTGGCGGTGGCGGACACGAACAGCCTCACGGCACGCGAGCGGCTGGAATGCATCCCCACGAACTTCTCGCGCGCCGGCGATGCCAACATCATGTGGTTCCGGCAGGACTTCTTTAAGCTGCGCGACCTGACGCTGACGGTGCCGGTGGGATGGCTGATGCGCCGCGCAAGCTCCGCGACGCTGAGCGTCACACTGCAGAATTATGTCCGCTGGATCAACAAGGACTTGCGACTGTTCGACCCGGAAATGGTGGGCCGCGACGCGCTCGACTCCCAAAACCGGGACATTGCCGAGCACGTCCCACCACCCGCAGTGGTCACCGTTGCGCTCCGCGCAACCTTCTAGGGAGGAGCCAATCATGTCTCATCGCCACGGTTCATTGCGCTGCCTCCCGACTCTTCTGGTACTGGCAGCGATGGTGGGCGCCTGCGAGACGTCCGTCACCAATCCCGGCCTCATTCCCGATGACGCGCTCAACAAGCCGGAGGCGTGGCCCGCGATTGCGCTCGGCGCGCGGCGCGCCCTCGGGGATGCGCTCGGCAGCAGCTCCGTCACCGGCGGGCAGCTCCTGTATTGGGGAGCGGCCGTGAGTTTCGAAATCAACCCCGCCGGCTCCACCGGCAGCTTCGGGATTCCGCCTGATGTGCAGGGCGGTCTGCTGACCGAAGGCACCACCAGCGCGGACTGGACGTCGAGCAACCAGGCACGCTACGTGGCGGAAGCGGCCGTCAAGCGGTTCCGGCGCGTCATGCCCGATACGCTGTTCCCCAAATCCCCGCTCGTCGCGCAGGCGTATCTGTACGCCGGCTACGCGAACCGCCTGCTGGGCGAGAACTATTGTCAGTCGGTCATTCCGGTCGAGGCGCCCGACGGATCGCTGCAACCCGGGTTTCTCGGCTCCCACGTGCTCTATTTTCAGCGGGCCGACACGGCCTTCACGAATGCACTACAGGTGGCCACGGCCGCCGGCCAGACGAGTCTCGTGCGCGCGGCGCTCATGGGGCGCGCGTCCGTGCGCGCCGACCTGGCGACCAACGGAGCGGGGAATTGGGCCGATGCCGTCGCGGACGCCGCGCTCGTGCCCGATACCGCGACGTTCTCCGTGCCGTATTTCTCACAAACGACGGACCAATACAACTACCTCTATTGGGCTCGCGCCGGCACACCGTATCGCGCCCACACCGAGTGGGGGACGTTCTTCGAGGCCTACTATCGCACGACGCGAGACCCACGCGTGAAGTGGGATACGACCGCGCTCAACGGCGACGCCGCGGTTGCGAAGTTCGGCGGGGTGGTCCCGTTCTGGCCGGAGGCGAAGTACTCGGCCACCACCGCCGGCGTGCGACTCTCCAGCGGCTGGGAAATGCGGCTGCTCGAGGCTGAAGCGGCGCTCGTCGCCGGCGACACCGCCACGGCTCGCGCAAAGATGAATCTCCATCGCGCGGCGCTGACGCCCGCGCAACCGCCCGTGAGCTTTACGACGCTGGACGAGGCATGGACCGCGGTGAAGACGGAACGCGCCATCGAGCTCTGGCTGGAAGCGCGGCGTCTGGGGGATCTGCGCCGCTGGATCGAGCATAACGTGCCCGGGCAATACGTGGACGGCACATATCGGGCCAATCGCACGGATGTGCTTCACCCGACGCCGGTCGAAACGATGACCGCGCCGTCGCCACGCTCGCTGTGTTTTGCCGTAGGGCGAAACGAGCGCGAGACGAATCCCAACGTTCCGTGAGGGATAGGTCGTCGCGCCGCGCCGTCCTCGCGCTGAGCGGCGCGGTCGTGTTGGTCGGCTGCTACCAGTATGTGCCGAGGTCGCTGGACGCCATGCCGATCGGCGCGCGCGTCCGGGCGCAGCTCTCCAGTGAGGCCGAGCTCGCCTTCCGCGACAGCCTCGGGATCGATGCGCGAGTAGTGAAGGGAACGCTCGTCGATCGCAACCCGCAGCGGGTGCTGCTGGAGGTTCGAACGGCCTCCAGCGCGCCCGCTTTTGGCGAGCGCTCACTGTATCAGCGCGTCGCCGTTACGCCGCAGGACGTGCTCCGCGTGGAATTCAGGGAGCTGAATCGCGGAAAGACGAGTGCGCTCGCGGTCGCCATGGCCGGTGTGGCAGCGTTCGTGATCGTGGAGCTGGTTGGGCGCAACCGGCCTGGCGCACCGGATCCGGCCGGCGGCCCACCGCCGGAGCGGCGGGTGCGCTGGTAGCTCAGGGGTTGGGGTTCTAAGTCTCCTCAACCTGTGGTTTGAGATACTTCTCGTAGCAATCCTCGCAGACGCCGTGACTGAAGCGCGCCGCGGAGCGCGCCTCGACGTAGCGCTCCAGCGGCGTCCACGCGCCATCGGTTTCGCGAATGCGCTTGCAGTAGCTGCACATCGCGAGCAGCCCTTCCAGGGTCATCAGCTCTTCACGCAGGCCCAGAATCCGCTCCGCGACCTTGAGCCGGGCGACCAGCTCCTCCGGAATGACGGGCTTGGTGATGAAATCGTCCACGCCTGCCTGCATCGCCTGTAGGAAATTGCTGAGCCCCGTCCGAATCGTCTGCATCATGAAGTAGGTGTAGGGACCGGGTGGCTGTGACCGGATCTTGCGGCAGAGCTCGATCCCGTCCATCGCGGGCATCAACCAGTCTGAGACGACCACGCGGTGGCGGTCGGCCTTCCACAACGCCCAGGCGTCGACACCGTTCTCGACCGCCGTGACCTCGTGGCCCTGCGCGGTGAGGATCGCCGTGAGTGTACGGCCCGCGACGGCGTCGTCTTCGGCGAGCAGAATCTGCATCATTCCTCCGGCAGCAAGGCGCGTTGCTGGCGCAGATAGTCCGTCACATTGTGTGCGATGGGGCTGACGCTCTCGAACGTTTCCTTCGCCTTCTCGATGTCTCCGGCCCGCGCGCTGGTTTCGACCCGCTCGAGCAGCTCCGCGAGCTCACGGGCACCGATGGTTGCGGCAGCCCCGCGGTAGACATGCGCGGCCCTGGAGATCTCGTCACCGGTTCCGCTCGCGACCGCGGTCGCCAGCGCCGCCAGGCGGTCGGGCCCCTGCCGCACAAACGTGTCTATAATGGAATAGAGGGCGCTCTCCGCGCCCGCCTCGCGCAGCGTCATACGGAACCCCTCCAGATCCACCGGTGGCTCGACGGTCGCCGGCGCCTCGGCAGCCGGCGCCTTGGGCGTCGACGTCCCTTCCACCAGCGCGAACAGCTCGTGCGCCTTGAACGGCTTCGCCAGGTAGTCCGACATGCCGTGCGAGAGGCAGCGCTCGCGTTCTCCCGAGAGCGCGTGCGCGGTCAGGCCGATAATGGGCAGGTCTTTTCCTTTGGGGAGCGCCCGGATCGCGGCCGTGGCTTCGAAGCCGTCCATCTCGGGCATCTGGATGTCCATCAAGACGACGTCGTAGTCGCGCGCGCGCACCGCCTCGAGGGCTTCGCGGCCGTTGCCGGAGACGTGCACTTCGTGTCCCCGCTTGACCAGCATGGCGACGGCGACCTGTTGGTTCACCGGGTTGTCCTCGGCGAGCAGTACGCGCAGCGTCGCGCGGGATTCGGCGATCGTGTGACGCGTCACCACGTCGGCCGAGGCCGCGTCTTCGGGTGAGCCGAGCACCGTCCCCAGCGCTTCGAGCAGGTCGGCGCGCGAGATCGGCTTCGTGAGATAGCCGCGGATCCCGAGCTCGCGACAGCGCTCGCCGTCGCCGCGCTGGCCGGCCGAGGTCAACATCAGGAGTTTCGTCCGGGCGAGCTTCTTGTCGGCGCGGACCTGGGACACCAGTTGGAACCCGTCCATGTCGGGCATCTGGACGTCGAGGATCGCGAGGTCGTAGCGGGTGCGTCGCAGCGCGACCAGTCCGTCCGCGGCCGTCGATGCTTCGTCGACCTTGATGCCCTCGGCCGCCAACATTTCGCGCAGGATCCGCCGGTTCGTCGGATTGTCGTCCACCACGAGCATGCGGCGGCCGCCCAGCGCCGCGAGTCCCATGCTCTGCGTCGGCGGCGCGGCTTCGACCGGAAGCGAAAGCGTAAAGGCGAACTCGCTCCCTTTGCCGGGCTCACTCGTCACCCGGATCTCGCCGCCCATGAGCTTGACCAGGCGCTGCGAGATCGCCAGGCCGAGTCCGGTGCCGCCGTAGCGCCGCGTCATGGTGGAGTCCGCTTGCGTGAACTCCCGGAAGACGGAGCCGAGGTTTTCGGCCGCGATGCCGATGCCCGTGTCGCGGACGGTGAATCGCAGCGTGGCGCTGCCGTCGTTCGCCGCCGCGGTCACCGAGATGACGACTTCACCTTGCTCGGTGAACTTGATGGCGTTGCCGATCAGGTTCATCAAGACCTGGCGCAGCCGGGTCGGATCGCCGCGCATGACCCGCGGCACCTCCGGGGCGACCTCGGCGAGCAGCTCGAGATGTTTTTCGCGCGCGCGCACGGCGAGCAGGCTGGCGGTCGCGTGCACGACCTTCGAAACATCGAATGGAATGGATTCCAGCTCGAGATGCTCTGCCTCGATCTTCGAATAGTCGAGGATGTCGTTCAGGATCATCAGCAGGGCTTCGGACGACGAGCGCACGAGCTCCAGTGCGCGGCGCTGCTCCGTCGTGAGCTCGGTGTCGAGAATCAGCTCGACGAACCCCAGCACCGCGTTCATCGGGGTGCGGATTTCATGGCTCATGTTGGCAAGGAATGCCGAGCGGGCCCGGGCGAGGCGCTCGGCAAGGTCGCGGGCCTCGCGCATCACCGATTCAGCCCGCTTCGCGGCTTCTTCGCTCACGGCGAGCTGCGCGGTGACGCGCAAATGCTCCACCAGGGTGATGTGCGCGCGCCGCGCCACGATCGCCATCCCCAGCGTGAAGACGGCCACGACGATGGCGGCGGCGAGATGATGGCTTTGGTCACTCGTCGCGAGCGCAACAAAGACGGGGAGCGCGATGCCCGCGAGGAAACCGCGGACGCTCAACGGATCCGCCGCGAGCGTCGTCAGCGCGCTGGCGATGAGGCCGGCCAGGATGACGAGGAGCAGCGCGGTGGTCTCGAACGGCACGATCGGGAGCACCAGGGCGCCGCCCACGCCCCAGGTGATGGCCAGCAGGGTCACGGTGACGCGCACGCCGGTGCGCACGGCGCGCACGGTCAGTCCGCGGCGCGATGAGACATACAGCCACACACCGCGCACCAGCGCGGTGAGCACCACGGTGGCGCCCCAGCCGATGAGCAGCTCGTGGGGCGCGTCGGGCCAGGCGAGTGCCACGACGACCGAGATGAGGATGGGATGCACCCAGACGCCGAGCATGCTCTCGCGCACGAGACGCTGCTGTAGCAGGCGGGCGAGATCAGACCGGATGCGCTCGTCCGTCGCGACGGCGTCTTCCGGGCGTGCTTCGTTCACGAGGGCGGTCGCCATGTGTGCTACATGCTACGATATGACCGAAAAACGGGGTAGGGCGTTCTTGCGGCATTGGCGGGCGTCGGCGCGGCGTTAATTTGTTGGCTACGCGTCTCGCGCCCGTAGCTCAGGTGGATAGAGCAGCAGCCTTCTAAGCTGTTGGTCGGAGGTTCGAATCCTCCCGGGCGCACTCCATGAACCTGCTTCTTGCCGAGGACGATGCCGTCGCGCGGCTGACGCTGAGCGCCCTGCTCAAAGGCATGGGCTACGACGTCACCGCGGCCGAGCACGGCGGCGAAGCGTGGGCCAACCTGCAGCTCAGCCATTTCCCGATCGTCGTTTCGGATTGGTCGATGCCGGAGATCGATGGGCCGGAGCTGTGCCGGCGGATGCGTGCACGCGCGACCGATCGCTACAGCTACTTCCTGTTGGTCACCGCAACGGGCGGCAAGAAGCGGTTTCTCGAAGGGATGGAAGCCGGCGCCGACGACTTCATCACGAAGCCGGTCGACACCGATGAGCTGCGCGCCCGATTGAAAGCGGCGGAGCGCATTCTCGGCCTGCGCCAGCACGTCCAGCAGCTCGAGGGATTGCTCCCCATTTGCGCCTACTGCAAACGGATTCGGGATGGGTCGGAGAACTGGGAGTCGATCGAGCGTTATGTCGAAGCGCGGTCCGACGCGCACTTCAGTCACGGTTACTGTCCCGACTGCTACGAGAAGTACGTCCGTCCGCAGATCGAGAAACCCTCGTAATCATCGTTTTCAGGCAGCCCCGATCCCCGGACCCGTGACGCACCCACGCACTGGGAGTCTAATGGACAGTGGGCGCGCGGATCCGGGAGGAGGGGACATTGGTGGAGGGCGCCACGATCGCCCGCACCCTGCTCGTCATTGAAGACGACATACAGATCCGGCGCGCGGTCAGGAACGCCCTCTCGGGCTCCGCCGATCGGATCGTGGAGGCGGCCAGCGGCCGTGAAGGGCTCGCCCTGGCGGCGTCCTGGCGACCGGATCTAGTCGTCCTCGATCTTGGCCTCCCCGACATGCCCGGCATCACCGTGTGCCGGGAGATCCGCACCTGGGGAAAAATGCCCCTCGTCGTGCTGACCGCCCGGCATGCGGAGGACGAAAAAGTCGCATTGCTCGACGCGGGCGCTGACGACTACGTGACCAAGCCGTTCAGCACCAGAGAATTCGGGGCCCGCGTACGCGCGCAACTCCGGCGCGCGCTGTCCTCGCCCATCCCGGCCGATGCCGTTGTCAGCATCGGCGATCTCACAATCGACCTGGCCTCCCGCCGGGTGGAGCGCGCCGGCGAGTCCCTCCATCTGACGCCGATCGAGTTCGAGATCCTGCGGGTGCTCGCTTCCCAGGCAGGACGAACGCTCACGCATCGTCAAATCTTCGACGCGATTTGGGGGAACACCGCGGGGAACGCGCACCAATACCTGCGTGTCCACATCACGAACCTGCGCCGCAAGATCGAGCTCGACCCGGCGACGCCGCGGTTTATCGTGACCGAGCCCGGTGTGGGGTATCGGTTTGATCGGTGAGGATCGGCATCCGCGGCACCATGGCCTGGCCGTTCTGGCTGGCGGCGCTGATCATCCTGACCGTCGTCATGCACGGCGTGCGCGGGGAAATCGAGGAGGCGCACGTGGTCATCCCCTACCTCCTCGTGGTTTTGGGCGGCAGCTCGACCGGCGGTCGCACGCTCGGCTATACACTTGCGCTCCTCAGCTTCTTGTTGCTCGACTACTACTTCCAGGTCCCGTTTGACACGTTTTCCGTCGCCAAGCCGCTCGATTGGGTCATCCTGGTCGCGTTTCTTGCGACCGCGACCGTCGCGACGCAGCTGCTGACGCGTGCCCAGGATGAAGCGCGGGAAGCCGAGCGCCGCGCTGGGGAAGTCGCGGAGCTGTCGAGAGTCGCCGAGCATGCCGAGGCCCTGCGCGAAGCCAACCACCTGAAGGACATGCTGCTCGCTTCCGTCTCCCACGACCTGCGGACACCGCTGACCACGATCAAGGCCCTCGCACAGGACGTCGCCGCCGGGGGAGACGCGCGCGCGCGCATCATCGAGGAACAAGCGGATCGGCTGAGTAACATGGTCGCCAATCTTCTCGACCTGTCGCGCATCCGGGCGGGCGCCTTTCCGCTGCAGATGGAGATCAACACGGCGGAGGATCTCCTTGGCGCCGTGAGCCGGCAGTTCGCCGCCGTGTCAGGAGGGCAGCTCAAGACCGTCGTGCACCTCGATCAGCCCGCGCTCGTCGGCGTGTTCGACTTCGTCCAATCGCTGCGCGTCCTCAATAACCTGGTGGAAAACGCGCTGCGGGTCTCGCCACCCGGCTTGCAGGTGGAACTGGAGGCCCAACGGGAGGGGCCGGCGCTCCTCTTCACGGTGTGCGATCGCGGCACCGGCGTACCCGACGCCGAGGCGGACCGCATTTTCGAGCCGTTCTACCGGCCCGAGGGATCACCGCCCGACGCCGGTCGAGCCGGTCTTGGCTTGGCCATCTCACGCAACCTCGCGGAGCTACAAGGCGGCACGTTGACGTACGCGCCGAACCCTGGCGGGGGCAGCGTCTTCGCGCTGCGACTCGCGTTGGCGGAGGTGGAGCTGCCGATATTTCACGAAAAACCCGAGGGGGGGAGCGGGGGCGTATCTTCAAGTAATTGACCCCCTTGACTCACCTCTGACGTGCGGCTAGAATCCGCGTCTCTCCGCGGACTTTTTTGCGCGGACGCTCTTTGAGAATTGATGATCGAGTGTGTGGAGTGCGGACCCATTTGAGCGGACGCGCAGTCAGATGCGCGCCGCGAGGGTTTCAACTCTGACTTTGATTCGGACGACAAAGTTTTCCAGTCGTTCGGAAAGAGCTGTTCGAATTCTTCAATCATTGGAGAGTTTGATCCTGGCTCAGGACGAACGCTGGCGGCGTGCCTAACACATGTAAGTCGAACGGGACTGGGGGCAACTCCAGTTCAGTGGCAGACGGGTGCGTAACACGTGAGAAACTTGTCCATCGGTGGGGGATAGCCGGCCCAACGGCCGGTTAATACCGCGTACGATCGTTTAGGGGCATCCCTGAATGATGAAAGCCTTCGGGCGCCGGCGGAGAGTCTCGCGGCCTATCAGCTAGTTGGCGGGGTAATGGCCCACCAAGGCGACGACGGGTAGCTGGTCTGAGAGGATGGCCAGCCACATTGGGACTGAGACACGGCCCAGACTCCTAC
>Ga0070695_100000224_pt1 | contig 27792 bp, 24 predicted proteins | sample KBSK1252metaG_FD_65471 | JGI IMG/M metagenome (GOLD analysis project Ga0070695, IMG submission 65471) | Corn, switchgrass and miscanthus rhizosphere microbial communities from Kellogg Biological Station, Michigan, USA - KBS K1-25-2 metaG | ecosystem: Host-associated > Plants > Roots >...
GGCGCGTTCAGCGACCGCATCGAGTTCAGCGGCGAGTTCACGAACGACCGCGACGACCTCATCTCCGCGCTCCGCGACCTGCAGTACGGCAACCCGACACGCCTGTGGGACGCCGTCGACCAGAGCATCGACATGCTGAAGCCGGTCGAGGGGCGCAAGGTCGTGCTCGTCTTCACCGACGGCGACGACACCTACAGCAAGATCGGTTTCGGCAGCGTCCTCGACCACGCGAAGCAGAACGAGGTGATGGTCTACGCCATCGGCCTGCAGTCGCAGTACTTCAACGGCCAGCGGATGGTCCGATCGCAGCCCGATCGGTCGCTGAAGAAGATTGCCGAGGAGACCGGCGGCGGCTATTTCGAGCTGAAGAAGACCGACGAGCTCGCGCCCACCTTCACGCGCGTGGCGCAGGAGCTGCACAGCCTCTACACGATCGGCTTTTCGCCGGCCGCGCTCGACGGCAAGGAGCACAAGCTCGAAGTGCGGATGAAGCAGGCCGGCCAGGTCGCGCGCGCGCGCCGGACGTACATCGCGTCGGCCAATCGCCTCTCCACGACGAATTGAGCCATGCGCAAGATCCAAGATCCAAGATCCAAGATCCAAGATCAAAAACCCAAGGGTTGGAATTTGGAGCTCGGGACTTGGAGCTTGGAGCTTCCGTGAGCGGAACGCTCACGGAGCAGGACTTCCGCCTGCAGGCGGACCACGCGCTGGAGCACGCGCAGCGGTCGCTGCTCCCCCTCGCCGACCAGGACGGCTTCGAGGTCGAACTGCAGAACGGCGTGCTGCAGGTAGTCTTCGAGGACCCGTCGCCCGCGAAGTTCGTGGTGAGCCCGAACGCCCCGGTGCGGCAGGTCTGGCTCTCCGCGATGTCACGCAGCTACAAGCTCGCCTGGTCGCCCGTCTCGTCGCAGTTCGAGCTCGACGGCGAGACGCTCGACGCGCTGCTGGCGCGCCTCGTCCACCAGTTCCTCGAACACACCTAAGCCGCACCCCCGGAAGCGCGATATTCTGGGAGCGCACGTTCTTCAGGGTGTCCGCATGGGTCACCAGACTCGGCTCGCGATTCTCGTCGCCGGCGGGCCGGCGCCAGGCATCAACAGCGTCATCTCCGCGGCCACGATTCGAGGCCGGCTCGAGGGCGTCGAAGTGCTCGGCATCCGCGACGGCTTCGAGTGGATCATGCACGGCGACGTCGATCACACGACGCCGCTGACGATCGACTCGGTCAGCCGCATCCACTTCCGCGGCGGGTCGCACATCGGCATCTCTCGCGCGAACCCGACGACCAACCCGGAGCACCTCGAGCAGGTCGTCGTGTCGCTGCTGCGAATGAATGTCGACATGCTGATCACGATCGGTGGTGACGACACCGCGTTCTCGGCGATGAAGGTCGAGGAGCACGGCCGCGGGCGCATCCGCGTCGTCCACGTCCCGAAGACGATCGACAACGACCTGGACCTGCCCGCCAACGTCGACACCTTCGGCTTTCAGACGGCGCGCCACCACGGTGTCGAGATCGTGCAGAACCTGATGGTCGACGCCAAGACGACGTCGCGCTGGTACTTCGTCATCGCGATGGGCCGCAAGGCCGGCCACCTCGCGCTCGGCATCGGCAAGGCGGCGGGCGCGACGCTGACGCTCATCCCCGAGGAGTTCCCGCTGCACCGCATCCCGCTGAAGGCGGTCGTCGACACGCTGGTCGGCGCCGTCATCAAGCGGCTCAGTTACGGCCGGCGCGACGGCGTGGCCGTGATTGCCGAGGGGCTCGTCCTCGGCATCGATCCCGCCGACCTCGAGCGGCTGGAGGACGTCGAGCGCGATTCGCACGGCCACCTGCGCATCGCGGAGGTCAACATCGGCGAAATCCTGAAGGCCGAGGTCCAGAAGCGGCTCGCCTCCTTCGGCATCCGGACGACGATTGCCGCCAAGAACATCGGCTACGAGCTGCGCTGCGCCGACCCGATTCCCGCCGACATGGAATACACCCGCGACCTCGGGTACTGCGCGGCGAAATACCTGCTGTCGGGCGGCAGCGCGGTGATGGTGTCGATGCAGGGCGGCAACTTCGTGCCGATCCCGTTCGCCGAGGTCATCGATCCCGGCAGCGGGCGTACGCGGGTGCGGATGGTGGACATCCATTCGACGCGCTACGGCATCGCACGGCGCTACATGATCCGGCTGCGCCGCGACGATTTCGAGGATCCGCACGAGCTCGCCAAGTTCGCGGCAACGGCCGGCGTCTCGCTGCAGCAGTTCCGCGGCGAGTTCGAATACCTGATTGCCGCCGAGCCGCCGCACCTCGTCATCGATCCGGGCACGCACACGCTCATCGAAGCGCCGCGGTGACCCCGGCGCGAGCCGTGCGTCGCGCGTGACGTGGCGGCGGCGTTGCATCCAATGAGACCGATGACATCCCCCGCAACGCCTCAGGTCGTGATGATTACGGGCGCCTCGGCCGGTGTGGGCCGAGCGACCGCGTGTGCCTTCGCGCGTCGTGGCGCCGCCATCGGCCTGCTTGCGCGCGGCCGGGCGGGCCTCGTCGGCGCCGCCCGCGACGTCGAGGCCGCTGGCGGCCGCGCGGTCATCCTGCCGGCCGACGTCGCCGATGCCGACCGCGTCGAGGCGGCCGCCGCCATCCTCGAGGACACGTACGGGCCGATCGACGTCTGGATCAACAACGCGATGGCGAGCGTGTTCTCCCCCATTCGCGACATGGACCCGACCGAGTTCAGGCGCGTGACGGAGGTGACGTACCTGGGCGTCGTGCACGGCACGCTCGCGGCACTACGCCGGATGTCGCCGCGCGGCCGCGGCGTCATCGTCCAGGTCGGATCGGCGCTGGCCTACCGCGGCATCCCGCTCCAGTCCGCCTACTGCGCCGCCAAGCACGCGGTCGAAGGGTTCTGCGATTCGTTGCGATCGGAACTGCTGCACGACCGCAGCGGGGTGAAGGTGACGATGGTGCAGCTGCCCGCGCTGAACACGCCGCAGTTCGACTGGGTGAAGAGCCGTCTTCCGAACCGCGCGCAGCCGGTCCCCCCGATCTTCCAGCCCGAAGTCGCGGCCGACGCGATCGTGTGGGCCGCCGACCATCCGCGGCGCGAGTACTTCGTCGGCTTTCCAACGGTGGAAGCCATCGTCGGCGATCGCGTGGCCGCGGGGCTGGCCGACCGCTATCTCGCGCATGCGGGATACGAGTCGCAGCAGACATCCGAGCCCGAGGACCGGCAGCGGCCGGACAACCTGTGGGCGCCGGTGGACGAGGAACGCGACTTCGGCGCGCATGGCCGATTCGATCAACGCGCGCGATCGTCAAGTTGGGAGCTGGCGTTCTCGAAACACCGCCGCGCGTTCGCGACCGCGGCCGCGGTCGCCATCGCCGCCGGGCTGTTCCTTCGACGGTAACGGCAGGGATCAGGGATTAGGGATCAGGGATCAAAAGCATTTCGGCTGTCGTTCCTCCCGACCGATTATTCGAACGACCGGCTGCCACTGTGGCGGATGGGAGCGGCCGTGGCCGCCGGCTCGGCGGCAGCCATCACCATGCTTCGGCGAACAGCGCGCAGCGCACGCTAGCGGCGCTTCTCAAACGCTCGAGCGCGGATTTCGCCGGGCGAGCCTTGTCAGGCTCGAAGTGAAATCCGCGCTATGCCGGAAGCTCGGCGGTTGTCTCCTTGCGGCCGCGAAAGACGGCGATCGCCGCGGGAATCGTCGTCGCTGCTCCGATCGACACGAGCGTCAGGCCGAGGACGCGGCGGCGCGACGCCGAAATCTTGTTCGCGACGAGGAGTCCGACGCCGGCGGCAAGCGCCGCGCGCGTCGCGACAACGAAGCCGAACATTGGCATACCAAGTACAACAGTTTTCATGGCGCGGAATCGGAAGCAAACGATGCGCCGACGAGCGCACGTCTGTCTTTCTGCGAGCGACTTACGTGTCGAAGCCGTCGACAACGCGGGCGCCGGCCCGTGACAGCTCGTCGATCGCGCGCTCGACGTCGCCGGGATGGAGGTCGATGCCGGCGATGGCGTCGCGGAGAATGCGGACGTCGAAGCCCGCGCGGACACCGTCGAGCGCGGTTGCTCTGACGCAGTAGTCGGTGGCAACGCCCGTGACGTACAGGCGCGTGACGTGGCGCTGCTGCAGGTCGGCAAGGAGCGTCGCGCCGTCGGCCGTGTGTCCCTCGAACGCGGAATAACCCGGCGCCGACGGGTCGTCACCTTTGGCAATGACGATCGCATCCGCGGGTAGATGCAGGCCCGCGTGAAACTGCGCGCCCTCTGCCCCCTGCACGCAGTGCGGCGGCCATTCGCCGCCGAATTCCTTGAAATGGGTCGTCACCGCCGGATGCCAGTCGCGCGAGGCATACACGGGCATGCCGCGCCTGCGCGCCTCGGCGAGATATCCATTCAATGCGGGGACGATGCGATCCCCGTCGGGAACGGGAAGCGCCCCGCCGGGACAGAAGTCCTTCTGCATGTCGACAACGAGCAGCGCAGCGGCCTGATCCTTCACACGATTCCAGCGTACACGGGAGGGGACGCATTACACCACAAAGCCTTCTCTCAGCGGATCGTCCTCGTTGACGAAGAACGTGTGCTCACCGGTGATCCACGCCGTGCCCTCGATCTCGGTGACGATCGCCGGGTAGTCGCCCACCTGCGTCCGCCGCACGACGCGGCCGCGATGCAACGTCCCGATGACGCTCTCGTGCACGAACGCCTGGTCACCGGTGCCGCCGACGCCGTGCGCAGCCTGGTCCTGCAGCAGGCCCATCGCCTCGAGCACCGCCATGACCGCGGAGGTGCCCGTCGCACACGGCGACCGATCGACAGCGCCGTCGGCGAAGACGGTGACGTTGCGCAGGTGCGCTTCGGGATCCTGTGGCGGCCCCGTGAAGATCACGCCGGCGACGCCGGACAGGTGAGGATCGACCGGATGCGAGACGTCCGTCGCCGCGTTGATGGACGCGCGAATCTCCACCCCGAGGCGCCGGAGGTCGGGGAGCCGCGCGATCGTCAGCGGAATGCCGATCGCTTCGGTGTCGGCAATCGCGTAGAACATGCCGCCGAAGGCGACGTCCACGCGCAGCTCGCGCGCACCGAGGCGAACCGAGTGGCCGCCGGTGAGGACGAATGACGGGACGTTGGTCAATATCACTGAGTCGACGGACTGACTGTCGCCGCGCGCCTGCAGGCGTGCGCGCGTGTGGACGGCGCCCGCAGGCGTATCGAAGACGAGGCGCCTCTCGGCAGCGTCGGGCGGTCGGCCGACGACCATCAGGCCCGATTCAATCGCGATCGTCGCCACCGCGATGATGCCGTGCCCCGAGAGGCTTGGATACCCGTCGTTCTGCAGGAAGATCACGCCGGCGTCCGACCCGGGCGCGACGGGCTCGGTAAGCATCGCGGCGCACATGTCGCGGTGACCGCGCGGCTCGATCACGACCGCACGGCGCAGCTGGTCCGCGTGGCGCTTCATCCAGTCGCGCTTCTGTGCCATCGTCTTACCGATGGGCCGCGGCGCCCCCTCGACGATGAGGCGCAGCGGCTCGCCGGCAACGTGTGCATCGATGGTTTTCAGGACCTGGCGCATGCCTCTCCTTCCCGTCCAGCGGGCCGTGGTCGTGACGATGGCGGTGCTCGCCGCGTGGCCCTGCCCGGCGGCGGCGAACCCCGAATCGACGCGCCTCCGGGCGCGCGCCTACGAGCTCGCGCTGAACCTCGATTATGACGAGGCGACGCGCGAGATGGAGGCCGCGGCGAAGGCCGACCCGAACGACCCGGCGGTGGAGCGCGGGCTGGCGACGATTCCGTGGCTGCTGATCTCGTTTCGCCGCGGCGCGGCCACCGTCGACGAATATCTCGGCGGCGTCACGCGGCAGAACGTGGCGCTGCGGGAGCCGCCGGCGGACCTGGCGTCGCGGTTCAACACGCACATGCAGCGCGCGACGCTGCTGTCGGAGGCGCTGCTGCGCGCGAAGCCGCGCGACGCCGACGCGCACTACCAGGTCGCGGCGACCGTCGGCCTGCAGGCGTCCTACATCGCGACCGTCGAAGGGCGTATCGTCGGCGCGTTCCGCGCCGCGCGGCGCGCGTACGACGAAGGGGAGACCGTTCTCGAGCTCGACGCGTCGCGCAAGGACGCGGGACTCATCGTCGGCACCTACCGCTACGTGGTGAGCCTGATGTCGCTGCCGCTGCGGATGATGGCGTACGTCGCGGGATTCGGCGGCGGCAAGGAGCGCGGGCTGCAGATGGTCGAGGAGGCGGCCGGCTTCGCGTCGGAGGCGCAGGCCGATGCGCGCTTCGCGCTCGTGCTGCTCTACAACCGCGAGGGGCGCTACGGCGATGCGCTCGGTCAGATCGCGGAGCTGCAGCGCCGGTATCCGCGTAACCGGCTGCTCTGGCTCGAGGCGGGCGCGACCGCGCTGCGCGGCGGGCGCGCGGCGGACGCCGAGTCGCAGCTCAATACCGGCTTGCGAATGCTCGGCGCCGACAAGCGGCCGCGGATGTTCGGCGAAGAAGCGCTGTGGTACGCGAAACGCGGCACCGCGCGCGTCGCGCTGCGGCGGCTCGACGAGGCCGACCCCGACTTGCGTCGCGCGGTGATGCTGGAAGCGCGCGGCTGGGTGAAGGGGCGTGCCTATTCGGAGCTCGGCAAAATCGCGGATTTGCGCCGCGACCGTGCCGGCGCGCGCGCGAACTTCGCCAGGGCCGTGATGCTCTGCGAGGAGGACAACGATCCGGTGGGGGCGGACAGCGCCCGCCGCTGGCTCGACGAGCCTTACCGGTAGATCCGCCAGATCCGCGCGTGGGCCGTGGCTCGCCGTTTGCAGCTGAGGTAAGAGCCTGCTGATCCCGCCGGGGTCAACACAATGGTCCGGGTCATCACGTCATTTTTCGTCGCGTTGGCGCTTGCGGCGAGCACGCTTCCGGCTGACGCGCAGGGACGCGGGCGCGCGGGCGGCCGACTGGGCTCCGCGCCGCCCGGTCTCACGCGCGGTTACCAGGACCCCGCGTACGCGCGCGGGTATGCCGACGGTTTCCGGAACGCCCAGGACGACCGCAACGATCGCCGGAGCTACGATCCCGTGGGCCATCGCGAGTATCGCGAGGCCGACCAGGGGTTCAATCGGTCGTACGGTTCGCGCGACGCCTACAGGGACAACTATCGCGCCGGCTTCCGCGCCGGCTACGACGCCGGCTATCGCGACGGTACCGGGCGTCGGCGGTAGCGGCGCACACAGGGTCCATAGCAGACTCCGACTCGCATACGGCCTGCCTCCGACTCTGACCCGCTGGCGTGACGTCAGGGTGGCGTCATGAGACCACTGAGTCGCTTCGTGTCATATCGATTTCTGATTCCTGCATATATCAACTCGAAGCTCTGCCATCCCTCTTAATGGTGGAGGTCGTCGTGTCGCTTATTCCCCTGAGGGCCGTTTCACATTTGCCGGCAGCGCCCGCGCCGCGCGCCAGCCTGGGATCGATCCTCATCGTCACGTCGAGCCGCGCGACACGAACGATGTATGCCGAGTACCTCGTGTGGCGAGGGGTGGCAGTACTCGAAGTCAAGAACGCGACGGCCGCGCTCGCGCACCTCTCCATGTTCACGCCCGACGTCGTCCTCATCGAGGACAAGCTCGAGGACGGACGCGGAGTCGACCTCGTGCTGACGCTGCGGCGCTCGCGGCAGACGTCCAACATTCCCATCGCGCTGCTTTCCGGCGACGTCTTCGGCATGACGCCGGTGCGCGCGCACCGCTTCGGCTGCGACCTGCTGATTCCAATCCCGTGCCTGCCCGACGCGCTCTTCGACTCGCTGGTGCAGCTCGCCGGTGACGGCGTCGCGCATCGTGAATCAGGCGAGCTCGATTCGTGGCTCTTCGTGCGCAACGACGAATCGGTGCGGATCGTGCGCCGTGGCGATTTCGAGCTCATCGTGTCGGGACCGAAATGGAAGCGGGCCGTCTACCAGTTCCGCTCCGAGCTGGAGCTCTCCACCTTCCAGGCCGGCTACGAGCAGCGGCTCGTGAACGAAGGCTTCACCTTCGAGGCATTCCGCGCCGACCGGCGGCGTGTGCACCCGCCTCGCGTTCAGTCGTCCGCGGCGCATGCAGGCGCGCGCGGCGAGGGGCGCCGGCATTCGACCCTCGCGCCCGTCTCCACGCGCGTCAACTGCCGCAACTAGCCGATCGCCAGCCTACGGCTCGCCCGGAAGCGGCCGGAAGGCCGGTGGCGGCACACGGCGCTTCGAGGCCGACTGGTACGCCGTCGCGGCTTTCAGCGCCAGCGGCTCCCTCCCCGGCTCCACCAGAAAATTGATCGAAAACGGGATGCCTGGCGCCGGCGCCTCGGTCGGCGTCGTTCCCGTGCGGCTGCGGTAGAACTTCCGGCCGTTGGCATCGGTCGCAAGCTCGAACACCGGGTCGTAGGCGACCCTCACGTAGCCGGCGGGGATCAGGATTTCGGTGATGCCCGCGTTCGGGCCCAACGGGTACGAGATCGCGCGATTGTTCACGTTGGGCTCCGGCGCCAGCCCGATCTTGCCCGGTGGCAGCGCCGTGTGCAGCTGGATGACCAGATCGAGCTTGTTGTCCTGAATGACCTTCATCAGCACGCGTTGCAGGAACTCGCGCCGCTGCATGTTGTCGGCAATCCCCTTCGGCGGCTCGTAGAGGTTGTCGATCTCTTCCCAGTTCTTGAACGCCGCCCGCTGGTCGTCGCCCCAGAACTTCGATCGGGCATTGAGCGACGGCCAGTCGACGAGCGTTTCCGTGTATCCCCGCTCGGCCCAGTCCTTCGCCCGGCGGCTCAGGTACTGCGGGATGTGGAAGCGGAACGTGCGCGACTGCGCCTCGCCGCCAGCGAGCACGCTGCGCAGCGTCAGGTTGCGCGGCGACGGCTCGAGCCCTTCCGCCCAGCGCACCATCCAGTCGGCCGCCGCCATCGTTCCCGTCCCCTTGCGCACCCCGGGAGCGAACTCGGTCGGCTTGATCTTCGCCGCGAAGTCCGGGTAGAAGGGCTCGTTGGCCGCGGTCAATCGCAGCAGCAGGTCCGGATAGAGGACCGGCGCCAGCTGCGCGATCGCGCGATCGATCGTGGTCGACATGTTCTCGACGTCGGGGTCGTCCACCCAGCCCGGCGTCACCGACTCCACGAGCGTCGCCCCCAGGTAACCGCCGAGCATCGTCTTCATTTCCGCGGCGGCCGCGTCGACGATCGGCTCGTCGACCTTGGCGTGCTTCACCATGAACTCACGGATGATGCCGATCCGCATCCCCCTGAGCGCGCCCGGTCTTCCCTCTGTCACCGCGTTCGCGTACGGCTCGGACGGCAGGCTCGCCCGCGGCACGGTGGTGAAGATGTCGCGCGGGTCGTAGTACCCGCGATCGGCGTTCTTCAGCGCGTCGAGCACCTTCACGGCGTCGCCGACGGAGCGGCAGTGAATGCCGGCGCGGTCGTTGTAGATCTCCGCGCCGATGGCGCCGCCCAGAAACGACAGGTGCGCCTTGTGCGGCAGGATGAGCGCCACCGAGTTGTGATTGGCCGGCCCGCGGCACGACTGCCCCGTCTCCTCGCAAATGCTGCACATCACGAGGTTCGTGCTGACCGAGACGCCCGAGCCCGAGCTCGACCCGATCGACGCGGCGCGCGTCTGGTCGTACGAGTTGCACGGGTTGCCGGCCCACGTGCTGCGCTGATAGCCCAGCGTCGACGGCAGCACTTTCGTCGGCTCGTTCCGGCCTCCCGGATCGCCCGGGCCGCGGCCGTTGTACTCGGTGGTGTTGGCTTTCGCGTAGATGATCGCGCCCTTCTGCCGCAGCTCGGCGACGAGCGTGTGATCGCGCGCGGGGAAGTCGATGTCGTAGCGCGCGTCGGCGCCGCCCGTCGACCGCAGGTCCTTGACGTCGTACGAGTCCTTGAACGAGAACGGAATGCAGTACATCGGCAGGTTCTGCAGGTCCGGGTTGCGGCCGTACTGCGCGTCGAGCTCCGTCGCGCGCTCCAGCGCGTCCGGCTGGCGGCGGAACTCCTCGCACACCTTCGGCGCCCCGGGCGGCAACGGACCGGCCGAGGGATGCCGATCGAAATCCCCCTTGCAGGTGACGGACCGCTGGCCGCGGATGTTGACCATTCCGAGCGCCCGGACCTGCCCCGCGTTCGGGATGCCGACCGTCATGCCGTACTGCTGCTGCACGGCGGGGTCCGATGAGGTCGGCTCCATCCGCCCGAACTCGATCGGCGGCGTCTTCCGCGGGTCGTCCACCGGCAGGCTCGCCGTCGCCGCGACCGCCGCGGCGTATTCACGGTAGCCGGGCAGGTACGTCGGCGCCATCGGCTCGGTGACGAGCTGATTGCAGGTCCCGTTGTACGCCCTGGCCCTGTTGATGTACGCCTGCACCAGGGCCCGGCAACTCACCTGGCCGAGCTGAATGCCGCGGTGCACGTCGGCAATCGTCGCTTCGAGGAGATGAAACTGGAACGGCGGCGGCTGCTGTGTGTGGACGCGGTCGCCGCTGAGCGCGGCAAGACTGAGCACAAGGACAGACCGGATGATTCTGGCGACAGACATGGGCCTCTCCAGCCGTTCGGATACTGGGGAATTCAAACGGCGCCGGATTGTATCAACTCGACGGCGCGCAGTCTCGCGGAGAAGTTGGGAGTATCATCGGCGCGGTTGATCGACAGCCAGCGAGGGCGTCCGATGCGAAATGGGCTCCTGGTCGTAGCCGCCGTCGTCGTTGTAGCCGGAATCGCGGTGGCTCGCCTCGGCGTGACACCGGCTGCAGGGCGGGCTGAAGCCTACACGGCTCCACGTACTGCCGACGGCAAGCCGGATCTGAACGGCGTCTGGCAGGCGTTCAGTACCGCGAATTACGACCTGCAGGCACATCCTGCGAGAGCGGCGATGGCGCTGCGGCCGGCCCCCACACGAACGGAGCCTGGCGGTCTCGGCCGCGCCACGCCCGCCGATCTTCCCGCGGCGCCGGTGCGCGCACTGGGCGCGGTCGGAGGCGTTCCGGCGGGCCCAGGCGTCGTCGAGGGAAACGAGATTCCGTATCAGTCGTGGGCGGCGGCCAGGAAGAAGGAGAACTTCGACGACTGGTTGACGCGCGACCCGGAAATCAAGTGCTACCTGCCCGGGGTCCCGCGCGCGACCTACATGCCCTATCCGTTTCAGATCCTTGAGAGCACGAACACGATCCTCATCGCCTACGAATTCGCCGGCGCAACGCGCACGATCCACATGGAGGACGCTGGCTCGAGCCCCAGCGACACGTGGATGGGATGGTCGCGCGGACACTGGGAAGGCGACACGCTCGTCGTCGACGTGACCAGCTTCAACGACCAGACCTGGTTCGACCGGGCGGGCAACTTCCACAGCGACGCGCTGCACGTCGTCGAGCGGTACACGCCGGTGAGCCCGTACCACCTGATGTACGAGGCGACCATCGAGGATCCGAAGGTGTTCACGCGGCCCTGGAAGATCAGCCTGCCGCTGTATCGCCGCTACGAAAAGGACGCCGCGATCCTGGAATACAAGTGCGTCGAATTCGTGGAGGAGTTGTTGTACGGACAGGTCGGGATCCGCGATCCCGGAGCGGAGCAAACGCACAAGTGACTGCGAGGATGGCCATGAAGCGCGTGTCTGTGCTGTGTCTCGGCGCACTCGCACCTGCGATGCTGCTCGTGTGGTTGTTACCGGCGTCACCGGCGGCGCAGGACCCCGCCACGGCGAAGGCGGAGACCGCCAACGCGTGGACGCCGTCCCGCACGCCCTGGGGCGACCCCGACCTGCAGGGAGTCTGGAGGTACGAAGCGACGATGCCGCTGGAGCGGCCGAAGAACCTGGCGGGCAAGACGTTGCTGACAGACGAAGAGGTGGCGCAGAGAGACGCGGTCGAACGGGAGCAGGAAGCGAAGCGGCTCGCCGGCGAGGAAGGAACCGCGGTGGGACGCCAGTCGGTGGCCGACTCGCCGATCCGCGGCAACGAGTACAACAGTTTCTGGCAGGATCACGGAAGGCCGAGGAAGGTCTACAACCGCACGTCGCTGATCGTCGAACCGCCGGACGGACGGCTGCCCTTCACGCCCGACGCGCAGAAAGCGGAGGCACGCAGTGCCGCGCGGTATGGCGTCGGTCCCTACGAGTCGTATCTCGATCCCGACACCGGCGAGCGGTGCCTCACCGACGGCGTGACGGCGCTGATGTGGCAGGGTCCCAACGGTGGACACAACCGCATCGTGCAGAGCCCCGGCTACGTGACGATTCTCCACGAGGAGTACCGGGACCGGCGCATCATCCCCGTGGACGGACGGCCGCACGGGTCCATCCGTCAGTGGTTCGGCGACGCGGTCGCGCGATGGGACCGCAACACGCTCGTCGTCGACACCATCAACTTCGCCGACAAGACCAATTACGAGTGGGCCAACGTCTGGACGCGTCCCTCGGAAACCCTGCACCTGGTCGAGCGGTTCACGCGCAGCGACGCCGAGACCATCGACTACGAGATCACCGTCGAGGACCCGACGACCTTTACGAAACCGTGGAAGGCCGTGATTCCCATCACGCGGCTGCCGGACAAGACAGAGATCTACGAGTACGCGTGTCACGAGGGGAATTACGCGATGGCGAATCTCCTCAGCGGCGCACGCGCCGAACGGGGAGGGCGGTGACGAGATGAAGACGACTCCCATGCGCACGCTCGCGGGGGTGCTGGCCGGCGCGGGGCTGTTGTGCGTGGCGGCTTCGGCCGCGGCGCATCATGCCTTCGCCGCGGAATTCGACGCGAAGAAGCCGCTCAAGCTGCGCGGCACCGTCGCGCGGATGGAGTGGATCAATCCACACACGTGGATTCATCTCGACGTGAAGACGGCCGGCGGCAAGGTGGAGCGCTGGATGATCGAGGGTGGTCCACCCAACGCGCTCTACCGGCGCGGCTTCACCAAGGACTCGCTGCCGGTCGGCGCGGAAATCGTCGTCGAGGGATTCCGGTCAAAAGACGGATCGCTGCGCGGAAACGGCCGCGACATCACCTTCGCCGACGGCCGCAAGCTGTTTCTCGGTTCGTCGGGCACCGGCGCGCCAGGCGAAAAGCCAGGCGCACCGGCACGGTGATCAGAAATCGATCTGCACGCCGACGCGCGCGATGCGCGCCGGGAGGATCGACGCGGGCTGGCGGAACACCCCGAAGCTGGGATTTTCGGTCAGCACCGGACCCGCATTGAACACGTTGTTGATGTCGAGATTCACTTTCGTCCGCGTACGCCCGAAGCGCAGGGCTTTCCCCACCCGCAAATCGAACTGATTCCGGCGATCGCCGTACAGGGCGCCCGGCTCGACGACGTTGATCGTTGCGTTGGCCGCGCCGCCCGCGAGCGGCCGCCCGAGCGACTGCTGGACGAGGGCGTTGGACGCGACGAAGTCGCCGATCACCTGCGGTCCCGGCACGCTCTGCAGCGCGCCGCTGATGAGGACGTCGACCTTCGGGATCTCGTACGACCCGAGGAACTTCACCTGCGTCAGGAACGGCGACTCCTGGTGGCAGTACTGCGCGGGAAACTGCGCGCTGGTGTTGGGATCGTTCAGGACGGGAAATCCGGTGAGGATTTCGGGCAGCCGTGCGGCCACCTGGCAGTTGTCGATCGTCGTGCGTCCGCTGCTCAACCCGCCCTGCAGGCTGACGCCTCCCTGCGGGCGCATGCCGAGAATCAGGTCGAAGCCGTCCCAGTGCTCGATCTGCTTCCCGTAGTTGCTCGCAAACGTGATGTAGTTGTCGGCCGGCGTGCTGAACATCGCCGGCTTGATGTTGTACAACCCGCCAACGGTGTAGCCGCCGTCGCCGGGCAGCCGCTGGTCGCGGGGCGCCGTGATGCTGAACACGTCGAAGTCGCTCGCGGCCCGCGCGCGATCGTCGACGACGTTGAAGTTGCCGAAGACGCGGCGGAAGTAGCTGAGCTCGACGGACATGCGATCCATGAGCTGCTGCTGCACGCTGCCGGAGAACTGCCAGCTGTACATCCGCTTGCCCCAGCCGCGCAGGATCGCGGGATCGTAGGTGCTGCCGGGGCGCAGGGTGCCGAAATCGGTGTTGCTCAGCGCTCCGCACTCGCCGTTGGCGGCGAAATTCAGCAGGCTGCAATCGGGCCGGAAGTTGCCGTTGGCGTCGTTCCACGATCGCGTGGCGTTGGTGACGACGCGCTGCGCCGGGTTGAGCCCGTCGCCGAAGATCACGTTCGCGTCGCTGCCGCGAAGCGCCTGCCCCTCGACGTACTTGCCGAACGACCCTTTGAGCGCGGTCTTCCCGTTCCCGAACAGGTCGTAGGCGACGCCGGCGCGCGGCGAGATGTCGTGCCACGAAATGCCGTCGGTCGGCGGCAGCGTGAAATTGCGATTGGGCACGAGCGGCGCCGGCCCGATCCGCTGCTCCGGGAACGAGCTGGCGAAGTGGTCGTAGCGCAGCCCGTAGGAAACCGTGGCGCGCCTGATGGTCCACCGGTCCTGTGCGTAGACGCCGAGGTCGGCGTCGAGGTTCGCGAGCTGCTGGAACGGTGTGGCGTTCATCGTGATCTGGTTCGGCACGCCGTTGTTGAAACGGTACGAGTACGGCGCGTCGAAGTTCATCACCAGGTTCTGCTTGCCGCCGATGTTGTCGGAGACGCCGAGCTTGTAGCTGTGCGCGCCGGTGATGTAGGAGAGCGCCACGCGGAACGGCGTATCGTGGCTCTTGTTCCGCATGTTCGACACCGTCGTCGCATGGTGCGTGATCCCGAGCGCCTGATCCTGCACGCCGACCAGGTTCTTCGCGATCGCGTCGACGTTGTAGGCGAATACATCCTCGATGCTGTCGCCGACGTCGGGCAGCCCGAACGGATGCGTCCGGCGGCTGTTGATGAAGCGATGATAGACCACGGCTTCGACCAGCAGGCGCGACGTCAGCGGCGCCGTCCACTCGGCATTCCAGCCGCCGTTGGGCCAATAGCGCTGCGGCAACCCCGATTCCGCCGAGACGATGGCGGTCGTGGCGGTCGAACACTGACACGTGTAGGTGTTCTCGTAGGCGAAGGCCACCTTGTGAGTGGAATTGACCTGCCAGGTCACACGCCCGGCGCCGTTCCGCGTCAGCACGTCGCTGAATGCCGGCTGGTCCGGGTCGGGATCGTAGGCGAATGACGTCGGACTGAAGGCGTTCCGGTTCACGAACATGCCGGCCACCCAGTTCTGCGTCCGGTTGTAGAGCACGGTGCCGAAGAACCAGACCCGGTCGCGGAGAATCGGGCCACCGTAGGCGGCGTTCAGCTCGCCGCTGCTCTTCAGGTTGTTCGGCGTCTTCAGGCCGCGATCGCGCAGCGCCTGCGTGAAATTGCTGCCCGCCATCCCTTCGTTGGCAAACGAGCTGATGATCAGGCCGTTGAACGTATTGCCGCCCTCGCGCGGAATGAAGTTCAGACGCACGCCGGACCCGCGCTCTTCGGTCGACACCGTGGCCGTCTCGACCGCCATCTCGGAGAACACCGCCATGTTCGGCACGCCCTGCGTGTTCGAACCCGTTTCGACCGTGGAGATCGATACGCCGTTGCGCAGCATCTCCAGGTCGGTCGCGCGGCTGCCGTGCACGGTCAGCGCGCCGCCGCCGGTGGTCGGGCTGCCGCTGTTGCCGCCGACGTCCACGGTGCTGTTGTTGACGCCGGGGATCATCGCCGCCATGAACGACGGATAGCGGTTCACCGGCGCGTTGTTGATGACTTCCGCGGTGAGGACGCGCTCGCGGTTGGAGCTCTGCACGTCGACGACGGGTGAGGTGCCGCTGACGGTGACGGTTTCCTCGACCGCACCGACGCGCAGCTCGGCGTTGACGGTGGCGACGAATGTGCCACTCAGCTCGATCGCCTCGCGCTTGACCGTACTGAAGCCGGAGAGCGTGAACGTCACGGTGTAGACGCCCGGCCTGAGATTCTCGATGCGGTACTGGCCCGCTTCGTTCGTGGTGACCGACCGGCCTTTCTCGATCAGCGCCGGACTGGACGCCTCGACGCTGACACCCGGGAGCACCGCTCCGGACGTGTCGCGCGCGACGCCGGTGATCGACGCCTGCGCGTACAGCAGCGAGGGGATGAGAAGGAGTCCAAGGGAGGCGCACGCGGTCGTCGCTCGTGGCATAGGACCTCCTGACGTGGCTCGGATCTATCGGGCGGGCGCATCATAGCGCGTGCGCGCCGCATTCAGGCAACCTTCCTTCAGGGCGAGGCCGTCCACGCCGAGCGCGAAGGCGATCTGGACGCGCGATATGCTAGCGCGAGCGAGCCCCCGGTTTTCCGGGTTCGGAAGCACATCTTCCCTATGCGCCGCATCCAGCCGTCGCCGCCGAACGCGCTCACCCTCGAGCTTCTCAACTGGGTCGCCGAGCGCCCGCGCACGTACCCCGAGACCATGGCCGCCTGGCAGACCTCCTGTCCGCGCATGCCGATCTGGGAGGACGCGAGCGGCGCTGGCCTCGTGACACTGCTCGCCGGCGGCGGCGAGTCGGACACGGCGCAGGTCTGCCTGACGCCGCTCGGCCGCGCCGCGCGCAATCGCCGGCCGGTCACGGTAGCGATCCTGGATGACTACTTCGACACCCTGCACACGCTGCCGTGCTTCGCCCGGCTGGCGCCTTTCGACGTCACGATCTGGAACGATCACGTCGAGGACGTGGACGTGCTCGCCGAGCGACTCGCAGACACCGAAGTGCTGGTGCTGATCCGCGAGCGGACGAAGATCCAGGCGCCGCTGCTCGCACGGCTCCCCAGGCTTCGCATCATCAGCCAGCGCAGCGTCTATCCCCACATCGATGTCGACGCCTGCACGCAACGGGGCGTGATCGTCTCCTCGAACCAGCACGCGGACACGCCGTCCTATGCGGCCGCCGAGTTGACCTGGGCGCTGGTGCTCGCGGCGATGCGGCAGATTCCAGAACAGGTCGCGGCGCTCCGGCAGGGGAAATGGCAAATCGGCGTGGGCGCGACCTTGCGCGGGAAGACACTCGGCATCTACGGGTACGGGCGGATCGGCAAGGTCGTGGCCGGGTACGGCAAGGCGTTCGGCATGCACGTGTGCGTGTGGGGACGCGAGGCGGCGCGCGCGCAGGCGCGCGAGGATGGCTATGGCGTCGCGCGCAGCAAAGAGGCGTTCTTCGAGGAGTGCGACGTCATCTCGTTGCACATGCGACTGGTGGATGCGACGCGTGGGCTCGTAACGTCGGCGGATCTCGGACGCATGAAGCCCACCGCGCTGCTGGTCAACACGAGCCGCGCCGGGCTCATCGCGCCGGGCGCGCTGGTGGAGGCGCTGCGAAGGGGCCGGCCGGGAATGGCGGCCGTGGATGTCTATGAAAAGGAGCCGCTGACCGATCCGAGCCACCCGCTGCTCGGCATGCCCAACGTCGTCTGCACGCCGCATATCGGATATGTGACGAGCGACGAATACGACCTGCAATTCTCGGACATCTTCGATCAGGTTCTTGCCTATGCCGCAGGCACCCCGATCCACGTGGTCAATCCCGCAGCCCTCGCCCTCGCGAGGAGCGCCTGACACTACCTGGGCACGGTGACCCTGGTCGATTCCATCCTGCTGGATCTCACGGAGTGGCTGTGCCGCCGGCTCCAGGTGCTCACCGGCCGGACCAACGTGTGGCTGGCCTTCCAACTGACCAACTTCAGCATCGTCGTGTTCTTTGTCTGGGCCGGGATGCATTTCCGGATTGGCGCCCGGCCATTCCGGATTGCGCTGGCGGCGTTCTGCGGCGGCCTGCTCTACCTGCTCACGCAGACACTCTTCAAGGTGCCGGTGGAGACGTACGAAAACAACGAATATCGCCGCGTCTCGCGTGGACTCCGGAATCCCAGGCGCATGCGGGACGCGCCGCTGCGCATCGCCTTCCTCACGTTCTCGCTGCTGCTGTTCTTCCCGGTCCTGTTCGTCGTTCGATATCCGCAGGTGCTCGCCACGCTCAACCTGGGAGTGAGCAGCTTCATCGTTGCGCACGGACTCACGCTGCTGACGACCGTGATGCTGTATCTGCTGGCGTGCGATCCACTGCCGCCGTGTCATGGGAAGGTGCGCGAGTGGTGGCGCTCACTCGTTCCCGCGCGACGTGTGCCGGCCGCCGTGGCGGAAGACTAGCGCCTGCTTCGCCCGGATGTCAGACCGCGTGTTTGTGCAGGTCTAGTGACCGACCAATTCCTCCTCGGTCCTGCCCTGCACCATCTCGATGCGGACCCCTCCCGGTGCAGAGACGAACCCGACGCGGAGATTTCGAACGGCGCGCGGCGCTTCCGTCTTCAGTCCCGTCGCCGCCAGCTCGCTGACCTTCGCGTCGACGTTCGTCACCGCCCAGCCGAGGTGATCGATCGCGTGGCCCTGGCTCGGCGCGGCATCGTCGCTCTTGTCCGCGAGCAGCAACACCGTCGGATTCGTGTATCTCACGGCGTCGACGCGTCCTTTCCACTTGATGCGCTCACCGCCGTAGGTATCGAGCAGCCATTTCAATTCGGCGTCGGGATCCGGCACGCGGAGGTGGACATGATGGAACCCCAGGCTCTGCGGATCCTGTAGCAGTTCGATCGTGATGCCGAATGGATCCTGGACGAACCCGGCTTTCGGCAGACCGGCCATCGTGCGTGCGGGCATGGTCACCTTCGCGCCTGCCGCCTCGAGCTCCTTCATCTTGGCGTCGACGTTCGGCACCGAGATGCCGATGTGATCGATCGCGCTTCCAGCGCTCGGCAGCGGGTTGTCGACCTTGGCAAACGCAAAGATCGTCCGGCCGATCACGACGCGGTCCGGCGTGGCGCCGAGCTTCGCCGGAAGGTACTTCGCGTACCAGGCGACGGCTGCCGCCGGATCGGTCGCGTCGAAGTGCATGTGATCGTAGGGGAAGGTCTCCGCGCGCAGCGCGATTGCCGCGGCGAATGCGACGAGCAGCAACGTGGAAGCGAACACGTGTTGGTGCATACGGTCCTCTCTCTGGCGGCTCATTGTCACACAGCCTTGCCCGTTGCCACTGTACTTCCGCGCCTCGCCTTCCGTCCGCCGTCCGACTCCGTAGACGGATTGGTTGTACGATGCTCGCATGCGGCGGACGCGGGCATCGGCTCGATGGATGCGGTTCGCACTGGCCGTGGCGCTGGCGCTGGGACTGGCCGTCGCGAGCGGCGCGGCACAACGGTCGACCATCATGACCAACGGCCGAAACCTGCAGACACCCATCAACCACGGACTCCCCGACAAGCCGCTCGGTTTCACGTTCTGCCGCCTGCGGTACCAGAACATCCGCAGGGCGAGAAAGTCCGGCTGGGGCGACGACTATCCGCAAGCGGACTACAACTTCATGGTGCGTTTCTCCGAGCTGACCAAGACGAGGATCAGCCGGTGGAACAACGGCGATCCCGGCTTTGCGAACGTCACCGTCATGGATCCCGATCTCTTCCAGTGTCCGTACCTGCGCATGCAGAATGCGGCGAACTACGACTTCACACCGGACGAGACCGCGCGCATGCACGAGTACCTGCTGAAGGGCGGCTTTCTCTGGATCGACGACAACTGGGATCCAGACTTCGGCTACATCCGCCCGAATGTCCTGCGAATCCTCCCCGGCGCGACGATCGTCGACCTGACGGTCGAGCACCCGATGTTCTCGGTTTTCTTCCGCGTCGACCCGCTCCCGCAGATCCCCGCGCTCGGCTCGTGGCTGGGGACGCGTCAGGATTCCGAGATCGGGCCTTCAACCGTCCACTACTACGGTGTGTTCGACGATCACGGCCGGCTGATGGTGCTCGTCAGCATGAACTCGGACGTTTCAGACAGCTGGGAGCGGGAAGGCGACAACCTGGACTACTTCCACACCTACGGTGCAAAAGGCTATGCGCTGGGTGTGAACGTGGCCGTCTGGGTCATGACCCACTAGGTCGTCCAGCTGGGCGCGTGCCTCCCGGCGCGTCACACCAGACCGCGAGACAGCGCCGCGGCGGCATTCCGCATTGTCAACGCGACGTTACCCGATCGATGAAATCCAGGATCTCGCGCGAGACGCTGGTGTCCACCGTGCCGACCGACAGCAGCTGCGACACATGATTGTGCCCGAGGCTTTGCCTGAAACGTGGACGGACGCCGTGCTTCCCCACGAGCTCGGAGAAGAGCGCGGCATGGGCCCTCAGGTATCGAGGGTCGTCGTACTCCGCGGTCGTGAACAGCACCGGGATGTCGGTGCGGGTGACATTGCCCGGCACGACCATCTGCGGCCAGCGCGACTTGTCCTCGCCGAAATAGGCGAGCTCGCCGTCGTTCGGCGCGGAGAAGTCGAACGTGTACGGTCCGGAGAGCAGGATGGCACCGGCCGCGCGCGCGGTCCCGGGCGGCATCAGCTCCGGCCTGAACACATACGTCGCGGCATGCAGTGAACCGCTGGAGATCCCGGTAACGAAGATCCGTTCGGGATCGCCGCCGTACTCGCGCGCGTGATCGCGCAGCCAGGTCACTACGGCGCCCACGTCACGGCCCCCCTCGGGCCACTTGAACTCCGGCGCCAGCCGGTAACCGGCGGCCACGCCGACGAACCCGATGCTCGCGAAGTAGTCGGCGAACGTCGACGTGTTCTCGCGCATGCCGCCGACCAGTCCCCCGCCGTGGAACACGGCGATGATCGGCACGGGACGTTCGGAGCGGCGCATCGTCGCCGTATGGATGTCGAGCCGCTGCCGCTCGTGCGCGCCGTAGGGGACGGCCTTCGTCACCTTGATCTCGCTCGGCTCGTGCACGCGCGGCTGCGACGCATAGAGCTTGTACGTTTGCGGGATGTTGCCCTCGGAGAAGCCGAGTGCCGCGACCTGTTTCGCGAGGTCGGCCGGCATCCCGTTGCGTGCGACCTCCGCGGTGCTGAGCCCGCGCTCGTCCGGCCGCGACCATCGAAACGACTGACTCGCCTCGCGCGTATCGGCGCAGCGCTCCAGCACGACGTCGCGGTGGCGATAGACCGGAGAGATCAGGATCGGCGTTCCGGCGGGTTCGCCCTTCTCGCCCGCAACGGCGATGCACAAATCCGGCCTGGATACAGGACTGAGGCGTCCCCACGCCATCGACCAGCGCTGCGCGGGCGTTGCCGTGCAGGCACGCAGCAGCAGGCGGGCGCCCGGCTCGAGCGCGGCCGCCGCGAGGCAGCGGTTGTACATCGCAGCGCGGACGGCGCCGTCCGCGGCCCGCTCGAACCGCTGATCGTCGAGCGGCGCCCCGTATTTGCAGGTATGCGCCTGCAGCGGCTCGTCGAGCCGCAGATTCTCGGGCGGGCCCGCCACGTCCAGGCAGTAGCCGCGCGGCTCGTCCAGCGCGTGAATCGTGCGGAGGAGTCCGGCATCGGCGTAGCTCGCAACCGGCCTGATGACGACGAACACGAGCACGGCAAGAGCGGAAGTCCACCGAGCTGACATCGTTAACCTCCAGTCCGGTCTGTCGCGGCGTACTCTACTACGCCGAGCTGGGCTGGGGAGGCCTGCGCGCGCCGGGTCTCGATGCGCCCTAAGTGCCTGAGGTAGACGCATGTCTTGGCACTCCTCGTGAATCGCTGACAGCGCCCGCGTCCGCGCCTCGCGTCCCCGTTGTGCTGGCTCATGCCGACTAACTGATGGCGTTTACGACTGGCACTCGCATCGGGCCATACAAAGTCGCCGCGCTGATTGGCAAAGGTGGCATGGGCGAGGTCTACCGCGCCACCGACACGAACCTCGGACGAGACGTCGCGGTCAAAATCCTCCCCGACGCGGTCGCCGATGATCCTGATCGCCTCATGCGTTTCGAGCGGGAAGCCAGGACGCTGGCATCGCTCAACGACCCGCACATTGCGCACATTTACGGTTTCGAGAAAGCTGGGCGGACCCATGCGCTCGTCATGGAGCTGGTTGATGGTCCGACCCTCGCGGACCGCATCGCGCAAGGCCCCCTTCCGGTGGACGAGGCGCTTGGCATTGCGCGCCAGATAGCCGAAGCGCTCGAAGCTGCGCACGAGCAGGGGATCGTCCATCGGGATCTCAAGCCGGCGAATGTGAAGGTGAGACCCGACGGTGCGGTAAAGGTGCTCGATTTCGGGCTCGCGAAGGTACTCGAACCGTCATCGTCAACCGCCACGGACGCAACAGCGTCTCCGACCATCACGTCACCAGCAACGATGCCCGGTGTTGGACTGCTGGGTACGGCAGCCTACATGAGCCCCGAGCAGGCGCGAGGTCGACCTGTAGACAAGCGCAGCGATATCTGGGCGTTCGGCTGTGTGCTCTATGAAATGCTCACGGGCCGCCGTGCGTTCGGCGGAGATACGACGACCGAGGTTATTGCGCGAATCTTGGAGCGCGATCCCGATCTCACTGGCTTACCGCCCACCACACCGGCTCCCGTGGTCCGCTTGCTACGCCGCTGCCTGGAAAAGGATGCGCGTCGTCGACTCCGCGACATCGGTGAAGCCCGCTTCGAGCTGGAAGAGTCCAAAGCAGGCTCTAACGCCGCAATCGCGTCACATCCGGCTTCCTCACCAGCCAGCGTTGCTGCGCGCCCGCGACGACGGCTGATCGTGGCCCTCTGCACATTGGTGTTGGGCGCAGCGGTCGGGACGGCGGCGATGTGGCTGTCGCGGAGGGCACCATCTTCTGATCAGCGGCCCACCTCGACGTTCGCGATCACGTTGCCCCAGGATCAGAAATTCACGTTGCCGACGCGGCAGATGATTGCGTTGTCGCCGCGAGGGACTCATCTCGCGTACGTCGCGAACAGCCGGCTGTACCTTCGTGCGCTGGATCAGCTCAGCGCCACTCCGATCCAGGGAACGGAAGGGACTACGGACGTAGGCGCTCTCTTCTTTTCGCCAGACGGCCAGTGGATCGGGTTCTGGCAGGGTGGCGAACTCAAGAAAATCTCGCTCGCAGGCGGAGCGCCGATAAAAATCTGTGACTCACCGCTCTATGCGGGCGCCAGCTGGGGTGCGGACGACACGATTGTGTTTGGGCGTGGGGGTGCTGGAATCTGGCGCGTATCCGGCCAGGGAGGCACGCCTGAGCGAATCATCGCGGTGGATGAAGAAAAAGGATACATCGCCCACGGCCCACAAATGCTTCCCGGAGGGCGACGCGTCTTGTTCACGTTGAGGCGCGTGACACCCGACAACATCGGTGGCTGGAACGACGCGCAGATTGTCGTGCAGTCACTGGACACGAACGAGCGCAACGTGATCGTGGACGGAGGCCGCGACGGCCGCTATGTGTCGACAGGACATATCGTCTATGCGCGCAGCGGCGTCCTCTTCGCTATTCCCTTCGATGTCGCGACGCTCGAGAAAAAGGGAGGGCCAGTGCCTGTTCTTGAAGGCGTTCGGGACGCGGGATTAGTAGGCGACATGACTGGGGCGACACATTTCGCCGTGTCCGGCGATGGAACTCTCGTCTATGTGCCGCGAGACATCCAGCAGGACGCGAACCGAGTGCTGGTGTGGGTGAGCCGTGCCGGGGTCGAGCAACCTCTCGGCGCGCCTGCGCGAGCCTATGACTATCCGCAGCTCTCGCCTGACGGGCAACGCGTCGCCGTCGAAATCGGTCCGCAGATATGGCTATTCGATCTCAAGCGCGACACGATGACCCGATTCACGTTCGAAGGAGTCACAAACGAAACCCCCGTCTGGACCCCGGACGGAAAGCGGATCGTGTTCACGTCGACGAAGGACGGACCGCGCAACTTGTACTGGCAGCTTGCGGACGGTAGTGGCGGGTTGGAGCGCCTGACCAGCAGCCCTCAGCTGCATATCCCGAGATCGTGGACACCGGACGGACAGGTGCTGATCTTCCACGAAAGCACTCCAGGGAGTCAGAGGGACATCTCGTTGTTGCGACTGCGCGACCGCAAGACGGAGCCATTCCTTGCAACGCCGTTCAACGAAGGAGGTGCCAGGCTCTCGCCGGACGGCCGGTGGCTGGCGTACATCTCAGATGAGACGGGGCGCCCGGAGATCTTCGTGCAGCCGTATCCCCGTTCTGGCGCGAAGTGGCAGGTCTCGACGGAAGGCGGGACCGAACCGATGTGGAATCCGAGGGGACGCGAGTTGTTCTACCGCAACGGGAACCAGGTGATGTCTTCCGAGACGACGACGGGAGCGAGCTTCGCAGCCGGGAAACCGCGCGTGCTGTTCCGCGGAGAATATCGCGCGACCGAATACCCGCAACTCGGGACCGACTACGACGTGTCGGCGGACGGCCAGCGGTTTCTGATGATCAAAGAAGCCACGGGAACTTCATCCACCGAGCAAGTCAATGTTGTCTTGAACTGGCTCGACGAACTGAAGCGCCGCGTGCCCGTGCACTGATCCCACTTTCTCCTTTCCATTTTTGATTCTTTGGGCGATACCGGTTCGCCGGCAGGCGTGAGTTTGTGACCGCCGGGATGAAGCATACAATCCGGGCCAGCAGATTGACCGTTGCACGTAATGGATTTTTACACTCCCAATGAAGAGGGGCACATGACGCGAACGTTTTGGTTTCTTGCGGTTCTTTTCGTGGGCCTCGTCACGCTGGGAGCCAGAACGGCATCCGCTCAGGCGGTGGACGCGCGTAAAGCGATTGAAGCGGCCGCCAAGGCCATGGGCACCATGAACGTGAAATCCATTCAATTCGTGGGCGACGGATATGTCGCCAACGTGGGTGAGCAGTACAACCTCACCGATGGATGGCCGCAGGTACCGGTGACGGACTACACGCGCACGATCGATTACGACGGCAGGTATATGCGCGTGGACTATGACGAAACGCAGGGAGGCAACCACGTCGTCAATGTGGTGAACGGCAATTTCGCATGGGACATGAAGGGCGATACGCCCGTGCCTCTCACGCGCCTGTATCTCGATGGCATTCCCTACGTCGATCTGCGGCAACTCGAGATCGTGCTCAGCCCGCACGGATTCATCAAGGCGGCGTTGGCCGCCACCGACCTGAAGGCCATCCGGCAGCCGATCGTCGGTCCTTCGGACTTCGGGCTCTCGGCATTTGGCCAGTGGGTGACGATCGTCTCCTTCAGCTACGGAAAGTCCCGGGTCAACGGCACGATCAACGATCAGAATCTGATCGAACTGACCGGCTCGTGGATTGCCAACCCCGTCTACGGCGACATGACCTATGAAATGCGCTACACGCAATACAAGGATTACAACGGCGTGATGTTCCCCGGGTTGATCCACGTCCATCAGGGCGATCCGAGGATCAACCCCGGAGAAAATTATTTCCAGGTCTACACAAAGGACGTGAAGCCCAATCTGGTCGTGAACAAGCTTGCAGTTCCCGACGCGGTGCGGACGGCAACACTCGATGCGGTGAAGGTGGAAACACGGAGGCTTGCGGACCACGTCTGGCTGCTGGGCGGCGGGCCGATGAACAGCGTGCTGGTCGAGTTCAAGGACTTCGTTGCCGTCGTCGAGGCGCCGCAGAACGAAGCGCGGTCGCTGGCGGTCATCGACGAAGTACACAAGCTCGTTCCGGGCAAGATGATTCGCTACGTGGTCAATACGAATCACCACATGACGTTTGCTGGTGGTCTCCGCACCTATTTCTCGCAGGGCACCACGGTCGTCACCCACGAGTTGAACAGAGACTATTACGTCGACATCCTGTTCAGCCCGTTTCCGAGAACGCTGGACCCCGATCGGATGACGATTTTCAACCCGATGTACATGATCAGCCGCCGGCCTCCGCCGATTCAGACGGTGGGCGGCACGACGATGATGGGGGGGACCGTCGTCAGCGATGACGAGCGCCAGATGCAGATCTGGCATGTGCAGGACATGGCCTACGAACTGGGAGAGACATACCTCAAGATCCCCGGTCCATCGGTGGCCAGAGGCAATCACTCCGCCGACATGTTGATGGTCTATCTCCCGAAAGAGAAGATCCTGATCAACGCGGATCTCTATGTGCCGCCGGAACCGGGTGCGAAACCCTCTGCGCCAACTGCCGGCATGCGAACGTTGAATCTCAATATGAAGAAGCTGAAGCTCGACGTTGCGCAGCACGTCTCCATCGTGGGGCCGCGGGTCGGGTCAAACGACGAGTTCGTCAAGATCGTCGGTAACGCTCAATAGCGGGATTCACGCACGCGACTCGCAAACGGCCGGACTCTTGTGCGCGACGAAGATGGTGTGGCGCGGGCCGCCCCTGTGCAGGCGGGCGCGCACCCTCGCGACCTCCACGAGAAAGCCGTGGAAGCGGAGACGCTGTTCGAACTTCCGGTCGTCCCACACAGACCAGACGGCCAGCGTTCCGCTCGGGCGCAGAGCGGCAAAGGCAGCGGCAACGCCGGGATTGTCGTAGAGTCGTGCGTTGGCGGCGGCCGTGAACGCCGCCGGCCCGTTGTCCGTGTCCAGGAGCACGACGTCAAAGCGCCCGGGGTTGGCCCGCAGCGTGAAACCCACATCCGTCACCTGGATCCGGACGCGCGGATCCCGTAACGGGTGCCCGGCAAGCGCAGCGAGGGAGGCCCGATTCCACTCGATGACCGCCGGGACGAGCTCCGCGACGGTCACGACGGCGTTGAGTGGGAGCACATCGAGGACTGCCCTCAATGTGAATCCCATGCCGAGCCCGCCCACGAGCACTCGAGGCTGCTCCAGCGCTCGCGCACGGCTGCACCCCAACCTGGCCAGGGCTTCCTCCGAGCCATGGAGGCGGCTCGACATCAATGGCTTTCCGTTCGCCAGAATCAGGTATTCGTCGTCGCGGCGCCTCAACTGAATATCGGTCCCATCAGGCGCCGATGACTCGCCGAGCAACTCCCAGACTTTCATCGTCCCGTCCTGATCAACGCGGTGCCGTGACTGCGGCGTCTCCTACGGCGCTCGGCTCTCACGGGATCGTCGCCGAACGTGATTATGTGGACGTGCGCCGGACGTTCTCAGCTCGCGGCCCCTTGGGGCCTTCGCCGATGTCGAACTCGACACTGTCGCCCTCGCGCAGATTGTCAAGTCCCTCACCGTAGACGGCACTCTGATGGAAGAAGTACTCCTTCCCGGTATCGTCCTTGATGAACCCGAACCCTTTGTCAACTCGCAGCGTGCGAATTTTGCCTGTCACCGTTGGCCTCCTGATCTCGTCGTCGCGACGGACGGTCTTCCTGGCCGTACGCCAAGGGGCGGCTGTCGCGTCCCCGCCTCGTGCCACCATCATCCTTCATATGGGGCACGCTCGGCCTCAAACCGCGTTTTTGTCGCCGGTCATCCCGAATCTCGGGCAATTCCTCGACGACTGCTGCGGCGAATTCCTGTGTTGTCGCCATGTACCGGCCATGCGAGGCTGACTTACGCGCAGGGTTTGGCACCAAGCCTGCGACTCGTGTCCGTTGACGCTCTCGCCGATGCCTCTGAGCGAACGGCCGGCGAGCGTCACCTGCGTCGCGCCACCCAGGTCATCATCGACCGGGTGTTCTGGACCACACTCGTTTTGAGGGGATCGACGAGTGTCGCGCCGTGGCGGGTCGTGGCGGCCATCACATAGGCCTCGTCAACGAGGAATCGCTCGTCGCCGTCGGGCATGATGTACCGCCGGCCGCCGAGCGGCTTCACCCGCGTCTCGTGCCCGATGTCGGTCGCCAGGCGCGCGAAGAAGAGCCCACGAGGCTTGAGCACGCGAAACATCTCCCGCACCATCGCTTCCCACTGCGCTTCGTCGGCGGCAAAGTGCAACACCGCGCTGCTGATGACCACGTCGAACGAAGCATCGGCGAACGACATCTT
>Ga0070695_100000229_pt1 | contig 27689 bp, 24 predicted proteins | sample KBSK1252metaG_FD_65471 | JGI IMG/M metagenome (GOLD analysis project Ga0070695, IMG submission 65471) | Corn, switchgrass and miscanthus rhizosphere microbial communities from Kellogg Biological Station, Michigan, USA - KBS K1-25-2 metaG | ecosystem: Host-associated > Plants > Roots >...
GTCGGCGCCCTCGACCTGCTCCTTGCCGACGAGCTCGGCCTTGTTGCCCTTCTCCTTGTAGTCGACCAGGGGCCCGTCGAACTCGGCCTGCTCGTCCATCATCTTCGACTCTTCGGCGCCCATCGCCGTGGGATCCTTCGTTCCCATCATGGGCATGACCATCCAGGCGTTCTTGCCGTCAAACGCCTGCATCCCCGTCATGCCCTGCATGCTGAACTCCATGCGGAAGGACTTGGGACGCTTCTGGAGCAGCGTGACGGGCAGCTCCATGCCCTGGGGCAGCACCATCCGGCCGCTCGTCTTGATGCTCTGGATGGCCTTGAGCTTGGTCAGCCCGCCCATGGCGTCGAAGTGCTTCGCCAGCACCTCGTCCACCGTCTGCGCCGATGCGACCGGCGCCAGCAGGGCGAGCATGGAGATACCCATCAGGATCTTGCGCAGCATGTCTGGACTCCTTCGTGGAAACGGTCGCGGTGTGGGAGGCACCGGCGTGCCGGTGACGTGGATGCGTCGTGCTCCGCACCCTTAGGGGGGAACTCGACACCTCGCAGTACGGGAGGTCGGCGTAGGCAGTTGCGCATGCTACCGCCCCCACGGACCGAAGCGCCCGGCCGCCGACCGGCGCGGCATTTCACGGCACCAGCGGGCGTCGGCGCGGTGGCCCGGCGCGAACGGGGACTTGTAGTAGATTCCCGCGGCCATGTCCATCGACGACGCGCCGCGGCTTCGCATGCCCGACCTGCGATTCGTGCCGGTGGAATCGCTCATTCCCCACGAGCAGCACGACGAGAGCCGCTCGGGCCCGCTGGTGCAGCGCATGCGCGAGCAGGGCGTGCTGCGCAACCCGCCGATCGTGGCGGAACTCTCGCCCGGCGAGGCGCGGTACGTGATCCTCGATGGCGCCAACCGCGCCACCGCGGCGCGCGCCGCCGGGCTGCCGCACCTGCTGGTGCAGGTCGTCCGCTACGAGGACACCGGCGTGCGCCTGACGACGTGGCACCACGGACTGGTCGGCCTCCCGGTCGCCGAGATCGAGGCGATGCTGCGCTCGATCGCCGGGCTCGAGACCTGCGTCTGCGACATGCGCCACGCGCACGCGGTGCTGGCGCGGCGCGAGGCGATCGCATTCATCGCGACCGACCCCGACCGCGCGATCACGCTCCACGGCGGCGGCGACCTCGCGCACCGCAACGCGGTGCTCAACGCCGTGGTGGACGGCTACCGCTCGCGCATCCGCTTCTACCGCGTGACCAGCGAGGTGATCCAAGAGGCGCGCACCGAGCACCCCGAGATCACGGCGCTGGTCGTGTTCCCGCACTTCGAGCCCGCCGAGGTCCTGGAGCTGGCCACGAGCGGGGCGCGGCTCCCGGCCGGCATCACCCGGCACGTCGTGTCGTGGCGGGCGCTGCGGATCAACGTGCCGCTCGACCTGCTCTCCGACACGCGGCGCAGCCTCGAGGAGAAGAACCGCTGGCTCGACGAGTGGGTGCGCGAGAAGACGCTGCAGCGCCAGGTGCGCTTCTACCAGGAGCCCACCGTGCTGTTCGACGAGTGAGGGGTACCACGATGAAGGCGGTGGTGTTCGAGCGCTTCGGCGGACCCGAGGTGCTCGAGCTGCGCGACGTGGCGGATCCCAGGCCCGGGCCCACCCAGGTGCTGGTCGAGGTGAAGGCGTGCGGGATCAACCACCTCGACCTGTGGGTGCGCGCGGGGCTGCGCGGCCTCGAGATCGAGATGCCGCACATCCTGGGCAACGACATCGTGGGCGTGGCGCTCGAGGTGGGTGCGGCGGTGCGGCACGTGAAGCCGGGTGATCGCGTGCTCGTGTGCCCGACGCTCTCGTGCGGCACCTGCCCGGCCTGTCATGCCGGCGACGACAACCTGTGCCGCGAATACGACGTGCTGGGGCGCCGGCGCAACGGCGGCTACGCCGAGCGCGCGAGTGTCCCGGGCGTCAACTGCCTGCCCTATCCCGGCGATCTCACGTGGAGCGACGCGGCGGCGGTGCCGCTCGTGTTCCTCACCGCCTGGCACATGCTGGTCGGGCGCGTGGCACTGCGCCTGGGCGAGGACTGCCTGGTGATCGGCGGCGGCAGCGGGGTCGGCAGCGCGGCGGTCCAGATCGCGCGCATGATCGGGGCGCGCGTGATCGCGAGCGCCGGTTCGGCCGCCAAGCTCGAGCGCCTGCGGGCGCTGGGGGCGCACGAGGTGGTGAACCACGCCAGCGAGGACATCGGCGCGCGGGTGCGGGAGCTCACGGGCGGCAAGGGCGTCGAGGTGGTGTTCGAGCACGTGGGCGGCGCGGTGTTCGAGCGCGCCGTCTCGGCACTCGCGCGCAATGGCCGGCTGGTGACGTGCGGCGCAACCGCCGGCGGCAAGGCGACGCTCGACCTCAACCTGCTCTTCGGCCGCCATCTTGCGCTCTTCGGCTCCTGGATGGGGCGGCGCGCCGAGCTGGTCGAGGTGCTGAAGTTCGTTGGCAGCGGGCGGCTCGTGCCGGTGGTGGATTCGGTCCTGCCGCTGGCCGAGGCACGCCGGGCGCACGAGCGCATCGAAGCGCGCGAGCATTTCGGAAAGGTGGTGCTGGTCCCATGAAATACGAAGGCCGTCACCAGCCGCTCGCCCCCATCCCGGTGTTCCTCGGCCGCATGGCGCGCAGCACTGTCATCGCCGGCGTGCTCATCGGCGGCTCGCTCGGGATCGGCATCCTCGGCTACCACTACCTGGGCGGGCTCGGCTGGCTGGACGCGCTGGTCAACGCCTCGATGATCCTGGGCGGGATGGGCCCGGTGGATCCGATCACGCGTGCCGGGGGTAAGTGGTTCGAGTCCGGCTACGCGCTCTACAGCGGGATCGCGCTGCTCACCAGCGTCGGTCTGTTCTTCGCGCCCGCCGTGCACCGGTTCCTGCACCGGTTCCACGTCGACGAAGGCGACGCCGAGCCGCGGCGCAAGAGCTGAGCGCGCGTCTCAGGCCGCCCGCTCGAGCCAGAGCCGGCTGTTGGGATAGTCGATCGTGACGCGGAAACCGCGCAGGAAGTTGTAGCCCACGACCCCGTCGACCTGGGCGCCCAGCGCCTGTCCGATCGTGCCCAGGAAGTCCGAGACCACCACGGCCAGGTCCTCAAGCTTGGCGGTCCCGACCACGAGCGAGCCGATGCGGCTCGTGGTCGTCTGCAGCGTCCCTCCCGCCCCGGTCAGCGGCGAGCGGTCCGTGCGCTCGATCCCGAGCGCGTCGGCCAGCTCGGGCGAGAGCACGGTGGCCGAGGCGCCCGTGTCGACCACGAACGCGTAGGGCCCACGCCTGTTGACGAACGTGGTCACCATCACGAGCGGCTTGTTGGGGTTCGCGAGCCGGAACGGGATCTCGGAGCGCGCGGGGCCGCCCGTCACGTCGTACGCGCCCTGCGCCAGGCGGATCGTGCGCTTGCGGTAGTCGATGGTGGCGCGGAAGTCCTTGAGGAAGTCGTAGCCGACGTCGCCATCGATGCGGGCGCCGACGGCGGCGCCGATCCGGTCCACCTCGCCGGTGATCGCGACCGGCATCGGCGCACGCCGGGCGCCGCCGATCGCGATCGAGGACACGGTGCCGAGCGACACCGTCACCTTGCCGCCGGCCCCCGTGCCTTCGCGCGATCCGCCCGTCGCCACGCCCAGCTCGTCGGCGAGCCGCGGCGACAACAGCGAGGTGCCGGCGCCGGTGTCGAGGATGAACGGGTAGGGCCCGCGGTCGTTCACCATCGTGGGCACCAGGATCAGCGGGTTCTCGCCGCCGGCCAGCCGGAACTCGACTTCCGCGAACATGGGGGCCTCCATTCCATCCGTCGCGCTGCCGTCCGCGCCCGAGCTTCGATGCGCAGGGTGGCGGCCCGGGTGCCTGCGGGGAATGCGAGACGCACGAGCGGGCGCCTTCGCGTGACCAGCGGGCGACCTGCCCGCACGAGCGCGTCCGACGGCAGCGCGGGGGTCGCTCGACGCGGTCGCGAGCGGGCGCGCCGCGCGTCCGCGGCGGGACGAGTGCCAGACGCCGGCGATGCTATGCTGCGGCGCGTGAGCTCCGAGTCCGCATCCGCTCCTGCATCCGGCCGAGCCTCTGGGGCCTCCTGGTTCGACGCGGAGGGCGCTCCCAGCCGCCGCGACCTCAACACCTGCATCCACTGCGGGCTGTGCCTCACCGCCTGTCCCACCTACCGTGTGCTCAAGATCGAGCCGGATTCTCCGCGCGGCCGCATCTACTTCATGCGCGGGCTGAGCGAAGGCCGCATCGCGCCCAGCGAGGCGATGATCGAGCATCTCGACAACTGCCTCGGCTGCCGGGCGTGCGAAACCGTGTGCCCCGCGGGCGTGCCCTACGGCCGCATCCTCGAAGAGACGCGCGCCCAGCTCGCGCGCCGCGCGGGGGCACCGCGCGGCTTCGGGCAGCGGCTGGGCGAGTGGGCCCTGCGCTCGCTGGTGCCGCATCGCGACCGGATGGCGGCGGCGGCGGACCTGCTGCGCCTCGGGCAGAGCGGGCCGATCGCCGCGTTCATGCGCGGTGGCGCCGCGCGCCGGCTGCTGCCCGGCTTCGCGCGCCAGGGCTACGCGATGACGCCGGCGATCGCGCCGCGCCACGAGCGCGCGCTCGAGGCGGTGGCGGCGCGGCTGCCCGAGCGCGCGCGCATGGAGGTGCGCCCGGACGCGCTGGTCTTCCACCCAGCGGGGCCGGCCAAGGCGGGCGTCGGTTTCTTCACGTCGTGCGTCATGGAGGTGATGTTCCCGCGCGTCAACCAGGAGGTCGTGCGGCTGCTGGTGCTGGCCGGCTGCCGCGTGGAGGTGCCGCGCGCCCAGGGCTGCTGCGGCGCGCTCCACGCGCATGCGGGACTCCGGCGCGAGGCGCGCGACCTGGCGCGGCGCAATGCCTCGGCGTTCGCCGCGGGCATGCTCGACTACGTGGTCACCGACTCGGCCGGCTGCGGCGCCACGCTGCGCGACACCGGGCACCTGCTGCACGACGACGCCGCGCGCGAGCAGGCCGCCTCGCTGGCTTCTCGCACGCGCGACGTGTCGCAGGTGCTGGCCACGGTGGGCCTGCCGGAGCCGACGGCGCGCCTGCACGCGGGCGACGATCCCTCCCGCCCGTTGCGGATCGCCTACCACGACCCGTGTCACCTGGCCCACGGCCAGGGCGTGCGCAACGAGCCGCGCGCCCTGCTGCGCAGCCTGCCCGGGGCCGAGATCGTCGATCTGCCCGAGTCCGACTGGTGCTGCGGCAGTGCCGGCGTCTACAACCTCACCCACCCCGCGATGGCGCAGACGCAGCTCGATCGCAAGCTCGACACGATCACGAGCGTCGATCCCGAGCTGGTGGTGGCCTCGAACCCGGGGTGCACGCTCCACATGGCGCGCGGGGCGCGCGAGCGCGGCATGCGCGCGCGGATCGTGCACCTCGTGGAAGCCCTCGCGCTCGCGTGGCCCGCCCCCGCGCGATGAGCCCGCCGACCGTTTCGCGGCGCGCGGTGGCGGCGCTCTTCATCGAGCGCCAGCATCTCGACCGCCCGCGCGGGCGCCGCCTCACCGCCGCCAACCTCGTGCGCTTCGCCGAGGACGCGGGCGGCATCCAGCTCGATTCGATCAACGTGGTCGAGCGCGCGCACCACCTCACGCTCTGGAGCCGGTTCGGCCCGTACGACAAGCGCGCGCTCGAGCGGCTGCTCTATCGGCGCCGCGTGCTGTTCGAGTACTGGGCCCACGCCGCATGCCTGGTCTCGACGGGGCACCTTGCGCCCTGGCGGCGCGCGATGGTCGACTACACGCGGCGCCATCGCAGCTGGGGCGCATGGCTCAAGAAGAACCGCCGCACGCTGAACGAAGTCGAGCAGGCGATCCGCGATCGCGGGCCGCTCGGCAACGCCGACTTCGAGCGCCCCGGCAAGCGCGCCGCGGCCGGGTGGTGGAACTGGAAGCCCGCCGCCCACGCGCTCGACTACCTGTGGATGACCGGGCGCACGATGGTCGAGTCGCGCGTTCACTTCCAGAAGCGCTTCGACATGGCCGAGCGCGTACTGCCACAGCTCACGGGCGTCGAGCCGTTGAGCCTGGAAGAGTTCCGGCGCTGGCATCTGCGTCGCGGGCTGCACGCGATGGGTGCTGCGACCGAGACCGACCTGCGCATGTACCTCACGTTCCCGCGCATCGAGATGCCGGAGCGCAAGCGCCTGCTGCGCGCGATGCTCGAATCGGGCGAGGTGATCGAGCTGGCGGTGACAGGTGATCGCGGCCGGTGGCTGGCGCTCGCCGAAGACCTGCCGGCGCTCGCCCGCGCCGGACGCCGGCGCGCCGCGGCGCGGGGCACCACGCTGCTCGCGCCGTTCGACTCGTTCCTGTGGCACCGCGAGCGCACGAGCCGGTTGTTCGGCTTCGACTACCGCATCGAGGTCTACACGCCGGGGCACAAGCGCGTGCACGGCTACTACTCGCTGCCGCTCTACCACGACGGGTCGCTCATCGGCCGCTTCGATCTCAAGACCCACCGCGCCGAGCGGCGGCTGGAGCTCAAGAGCGCTCACTTCGAGCGCTGGTTCGCGCGCGGCGACGCTGCGCCCGGCGCGGCATGGGGCCGCGTGGATCGCGATGCGGCGCTCGCCGGGACGGCCGAGGCCGTGCGCTCGCTGGCCACGTTCGTCGGCGCCGATGACGTGAGCGTGGGCCGCGTGGCGCCGGGATCGCTCGCCACGCCGCTGCGCCGCGCGCTGGCCGCCCGGCGCGGCAGTGCGCGTGCGCACGAGGCGACCGGTGCAGCCGCCGTCGCCGATGCCGCCGCTCCCGAGCTCGCCGACGCGGAGAGCCGGTCGTGACGCCTGCGCCGCAGGTCGGCTACTCGAAGCGCAGCCGGCTCGACAAGCTCGGCATCAAGCCCGGCGCACGCGTGGCGCTGGTCGGGCTCGACGACGCCGCGATCAGACGCGAGCTGCGCACGCGCACGACCGACGTCGCCGAGGGCCGGCCGCGCAAGGACACCGACATGATCCTGTTCGCGGTGGACGGGCTCAAGCCGCTCGCGCGCTTGAAGACCCTGCAGGGCTCCATCAAGCGGAACGGCGCGATCTGGGTCGTGTGGCCCAAGGGCCAGGCCCATATCAAGGAGGACATGATCCGCGGCGCCGCACTCGCCCAGGGCCTCGTCGACATCAAGGTGATCGCGTTCTCCGAGACGCTGAGCGGGCTCAAGCTCGTCATTCCGGTGGCGAAGCGGTAGATCGCGGCGATCCGGCCGCGGTCAACATGCTCCAGAGCATGTTCGGACTTCGCGGCGGCGGCGCGTTTCGGCAACCAACCTGCCCCGGGGCAAGTTGGTTGCCGGAATGGCTCAGCCCGAGAGGCCGCCACCGATTCCGGCAACTGGCCGCTCGGCCAGTTGTCGAAACTCAGCGAGCGTTACTCCCGTCCGCCCGCCCGGACATCGCCTCCGCCCGATCGAGATCCAGCCCCAGGCCGCGGTGCAGCAGGCGCACCGCGCGATCGGCTTCGCTGCCGCGCACGACGAACGACAGGTTCACGCGCGAAGCGCCCTGCGAAATCATCTCGACGCCGATCCCGACCCCGCCGAGCAGCGTGAACACGTGGCCGGCGAGCCCCACGTGCGACGGCGCCCCCTCGCCCACCACCGCCACCACCGCGAGGTCGTGCTTCACCTCGATCTGGCCGATGCCCTCGAGGTCGGCGATCGCGTTTTCGAGATGCGACGGGTCGTCCACCGTCACCGAGATCGAAACCTCGGAGGTGGTGACCAGGTCCACCACGATGTGGTGCCGGCCGAACACCTCGAACACTCGCGCCAGGAATCCGTGGGCGAGCAGCATGCGCGTCGAGACGATCGTCACTGCCGTGACGTCCTTCTTGCACGCGATCGACTTCACGCGCCACGACGAGTCGGCCGGGCGCGCGGCGTTGGTGATGAGCGAGCCGGGATCGTCGGGGCGCGCGGTGTTGAGGATGCGCACCGGAATCGCGCGGTCGATCGCGGGCAGCAGCGTCTTGGGATGCAGCACCCGCGCGCCGAAGTAGGCCAGCTCGCTCGCCTCGGCGAAGGAGAGCTGCGCCACCGGGCGCGCCTCGGGCACGATGCGCGGGTCGGCGGAGAGCAGGCCGCTCGTGTCGGTCCAGATCTGGATCTCCTCGGCGCCGAGTGCGGCGCCCAGGATCGCGGCGCTGTAATCCGAGCCGCCGCGGCCGAGTGTCGTGATCGAGCCCTCGGTGGTGCGGCCGAGGAAACCCGTCACCACCGGCACCGGCGGCCGGCGCCCCAAGTGTTGCGCGAGCTGCTCGGCGGCTTCGGGCAGCGGATGCGCCGCGCCGAAGCGCTCGTCGGTGACGAGCCCCGCGTCGCCGGCGAGCACCGCCACCGCGCCCACGCCGCGCGCCTCGAGGCCGCGCGCGAACAGCTCGGCCGAGAGCCGCTCGCCGAACGAGAGCACGCGGTCGCGGTCGGCGCCGGCGATCACGCGGTGGCTGTCGAGCCAGCGCGCTGACTCCAGCTCCCAGGCGCGCAGCAGCGGCTCGAGCGTGGAGGCGGGCACGCCCACGTCGCGAGCGAACGCGTGGTGGCGCGACTCCAGCTCGCGCGCCAGCTCGCGCCGGCCGGTCATCGCGCGGCAGAACTCGACGAGCAGGTTGGTGACGCCGGTGAGGGCGCTCACGACCACCACCGGATCGCGTGGCGCACGCTCGGCGACGAGCCGTGTGGCCACGGCGAAGTGGTCGGGGATGCCGACCGAGGTGCCACCGAACTTCATCACGATCATGCGACGGCCTCCGCTCGACGCGGGTCGCGACCGCGGCCCGCGCGGGGTGGAGAATGTACACGAGCGCCCGCCGCCCGTGGGGTAGGATGCGCGCCTCCGGACCAGCGAGCGCGCCACGGCAGCGCCCGCGGAGCCTACGCAGGGAGAGCGTCCACATGTCCGCCGCTTCGACCACCGTCATCGTCGGCGCCGGATTCGGCGGCATCGCCGCTGCGCGCCGCCTGCGCACGCTGCTGCCCGAGCCGCATCGCATCCTCGTCGTGGATCGCCGCCCCGAGGTGTCGATCGGCGCCGGCCACACGTGGGTGGTCACCGGGCGGCGCAAGCCCGAGCAGATCAGCCGCCGGCTGTCGTCGCTGCCGCGCCACGGGCTCGAGTTCCGGTGTGCCGAGGTCGTGGCGGTGGATCCCGCGAAGCGCGTGATCGAGATCGCCGGCGACCGCGTGCGCGCCGACGCGCTGGTGCTCTCGCCGGGCGCCCACCTCACGCTCGAGCCGCTTCCGGGCGCCGCCGGCGTGGCGCACCAGTTCTACGAGCTCGACGGGGCACTCCGGCTGCGCGACGCGCTCGACGGCTTCGCGGGCGGGCGCGTGCTCATCGCCGTGATCGCCCCGCCCTACAAGTGTCCGGCGGCGCCGCACGAGGCGGCGCTCCTGATCCACGAGCGCCTGATGAAACAGCCCGGGCCCGAGAAGTTCTCGATCGGCGTGCTCACGCCCGAGCCGCAGCCGATGCCGGTCGCGGGCCCGGCCGTGGGCGCCGCGGTGCGCGAGCTGTACGAGCAACGCGGCATCACCGCGCGCTTCGGCGCCAAGCCCGCGCGCGTCCACACCGCGAGCGCAACGCCGGCCGGCAGCCCGCCCTCGCGCGCGATCCCGGGCGAGCTCGAGCTGGCGGACGGATCGCGTGAGCCGTTCGACCTGCTCATCGTGATCCCGGTCCACACCGCACCCGCGTTCCTGCGCGACAGCGGTCTCCTGGGCGGGAACGGCTGGGTGCCGGTCGAGCGCCGGACGCTCGCCACACCGTTCGAGTCGGTATGGGCGGTCGGCGACGTCGCGCACGTCGCGCTCGCGGGTGGCGGCATGCTGCCCAAGGCCGGCGTGCTGGCCCGCGCCGCGGGCGAGACGGTGGCCAGCGCCATCGCGGCGCGCGTGCTGGGAAGCGGCGAGGCGCCGCGCTTCGAGGGCCGCGGCGCCTGCTACCTCGAGACCGCGCGCGGCGAGGCCGCCATGGCCGACGGCGACTTCTTCGCCGAGCCCGCGCCCCAGGTGGTGCTCAAGCCGCCGAGCCGCGCCCAGCTCACCGACAAGGAGCGCTTCGTGCGGGAATGGGCGCGCTGGTACTAGCCCGGCCGACGAGATAGAATTCCCGCGTGGCCCCCTGGCCCGTCCGCTCCGGGGACGCCAGCACGCAGGCCCGGCGGGGCCCACGCGCTGACATCGATCCTCCCCCGGAACTCATTCGAGCCCTTCGCATGACGACATCGCTCCGCATCGCTCGACTCCTGCTGATCGCCGGTCTCGCGGCCGCGTGCGTCTGGTTTCCCGACGCGCCGCGCCGGTCCGGCGGCGCCTGGGAGCGCGTGCGGCGCTGGGGCGGACCGGAGCTCGCCGCGCGCATGGCGCGCGGGGTCCATGCGGCGGAGGCGGAGCGCGAGGAAGGCGGGAAGCCCGGCGACGAGCTGACCTATCCGAGCGACTGGTTCTTCGCTCAGCGCGCCTTCCCGTCGGGCACGATCGACCAGGACAAGTACCTCGCCGCGGTCCAGCGCGCCTCGTTCGACCGCGGCCGCCTCACCACGAACACGATCGGGCTCGTGTGGCAGGCCGCCGGCCCCTTCAACATCGGCGGGCGTGTCACCGCGCTGGCGGTGGTGCCCGGCGGCGCCACGATCTACCTCGCCTCGGCCAACGGCGGTGTCTTCCGCTCCGACGATTCGGGCGTCAACTGGACCTCGGTCTTCGACCGCGACTACGCCTTCTCGGTGGGGGCGCTCGCGCTCGATCCCAACGACGTCAACACCGTCTACTGCGGCGCCGGCGAGGCCAACGGCGCGGTCGACACCTACGACGGGTCGGGCCTCTATCGCACGCGCGACGGGGGCGCCACCTGGCAGTACGTCGGCCTTCAGGAGACACGGCGCATCGGCCGCGTGGCGATCGATCCCACGAACAGCAACCGCATCTTCGTCGCCGCGATGGGCACCCAGTTCTCGACGAGCCCCGACCGCGGCCTCTATCGCAGCCAGGACGGCGGTGCGAACTGGAGCAAGGTGCTGTTCGTGAACGACAGCACCGGCGTCGGCGACGTGCTCATCAACCCCGTGCATCCCGACACGATGTTCTGCGCCACGTGGGAGCGCGTGCGCCGCCCCACGTACCGCCGCGCGTTCGGGCCCGGGTGTGGCATCTGGCGCAGCATCGACGGCGGGACCAGCTGGACGCGGCTCACGAACGGGCTGCCCGCGCCGAGCGACAACGTCGGGCGCATCGCGCTGGCGATGGCGCCGTCGTGGCATTCGATGGTGTACGCGCAGATCGGAACCGGCGTCGCGGGCAGCTACCAGGGGCTCGGCATGTACCGCACCGCGGACGGCGGCGACACGTGGACGCGGCGCGACGTCACGGGCTTCACCGGCGCCTTCGGTGGCTTCGTGTGGTACTTCGGCGACATGGCCGTGGACCCCGCGAACGCCAACGTGGTCTACGCGCTGGGGCAGGACCTGGTCCGGTCGACCGACGGCGGCGCCAACTTCGCCACCGTGCTCGGCAACGCGCACGTGGACGAGCACGCCATCTGGATCGACCCGGCGAACTCGAACCACGTCTATCTGGGCAACGACGGCGGCTTCTGGTCCACCAACAACGGCCCCGGCAGCTGGACCCAGCCGATCACGCTCGACATCTCGCAGTTCTACGGCGGCGCCATCGACCCGTCCAATCCCGCGCGGCTGATGGGCGGCACCCAGGACAACAACACCCTGCTCACGACGGGATCGCCCTCGGGCTGGACCGCGGTGCTCGGCGGCGACGGGTTCCAGTGCATGATCGATCCGGTCAACCCCGCGGTGCTGATCGGCGAGTACCAGTTCGGCTGCGGCGGCAGCGGACCCTTCCGGTCCACCAACTCGGGGGGATCGTGGACCGTGGCGACCGGCTTCGTGACCAGCGACCGCTTCAACTGGAGCACGCCGATGGTCATGAATCCGAAGAACCACAACGTGATCCTGGTGGGAAGCCAGCGGGTCTACCGCAGCACCAACAACGGCATCGCCTACAGCCTCCTCAGCAACGACCTCACGACCAACAACACCTCGGCGCAGCTCACCTACAGCACCATCACGACGCTCGAGATCTCATCGGCCGACACCAGCACGTATTACGTGGGCACCGACGACGGCAAGGTGTGGCGCTCGATCAACCGCGGCGGCGTGTGGACCGACATCTCGGCGGGGCTGCCGGTGCGCTGGGTGACCCGCGTGACGGCGGATCCCGTGGACCCGCAGGGGGTCTACGTCACGCTCTCCGGCTTCAGCGCCGACGAGTCCGTGCCGAGGATCTATCGCAGCCTGGACCGCGGCACCACGTGGACGCCGATCGCCGGCAACCTGCCCAACGCGCCGCTCAACGACGTCGTGGTCGACCCGCTCGACACGCAGAAGCTCTACGTGGCCACCGACGTCGGCGTGTACTGGACGCGCGACCTGGGCGTCAACTGGGTGCCGCTCGGAGTGGGCCTGCCCTTCACCGCGGTGTTCGACCTCAACCTGCATGCGCCCTCGCGCACGCTGGTGGCCGCGACCCACGGCCGCTCCCAGTGGAAGCTGGATCTCACGCAGGCGGCGGTGGCGGTCGAGCCCGGGCCCGCGGGGCCGAGCCGGCTGGCGCTCTCGGCGCCGTGGCCCAACCCCAGCCGCGGCACCACGCGTCTCACCCTCGAGATCCCCACGCGCGCCTGGACCTCGGTCGCCGTGTTCGATGCCGCGGGACGCCGGGTGCGCACGCTGAGCAACGAGGTGCTCGATCCGGGCCGCCACGACGTGGCGTGGGACGGCTCCGATGAGCGCGGCACCCCGGCCCTGGCCGGCGTCTACTTCGTGCGCGCGGGCGCCGGCAACGACGCGGTCACGCGGCGCATCGTGCGGGTCGAGTAGCGCTGGAAGCGATCGCTCCAACGTCGCGCGCGGTCTCGCGGTGCGATGCGCGCCCGCGCTCGGCTCACGGCGCGCGTGGCGATCGTTGACGTGCTCATGTCACCGGCGGAACATCGGGGGCGTCGTGGTCGGCGAACGCGGCCCGGAGCCACCTCGCGATCCTCATCGTGACGACCCTCATTTGGACCGCGACTGGAGCGGCCCGGATTATGCATCGAGTTTCAGCCGCTCCAAACCGGGTCGGAATGAGCCCAGCCTTCAGAATTCCCTTTGTAATTGCGGGTTCCGCTTGCTATACCGCTAGGTGGCTAGGGCGCGGAGCGCCCGTCCGTTCAATTGGCTCGAACCTCAGACAGGGAAAGGAAGGCATCATGGCCAAGATGATGACCAAGTCTCAGATCGCCGGTCACTTCGCGACGAAGTTCGACATCACCAAGAAGCAGAGCGTCGAGATTCTCGAGGAGCTGGCGATGCTGGCCGCCAAGCAGGCGAAGAACGGCTTCGTGTTCCCCGGCGTCGGCAAGCTCGTCGTCGTGAAGCGCAAGGCACGCATGGGTCGCAACCCGCAGACCGGAGAGGCCATCAAGATTCCGGCCAAGACCGTGCTCAAGTTCCGCATCGCCAAGGCGATGAAGGAGACGGCGCTCAAGTAGACCGTACCCCGACTTGCGCGAGGCCCCGGGTCCCGAGACCCGGGGCCTTCGTGTTTCTCGGCACTCGCGCCGCGGGCCGTCCCTGCCGATAACCACGGGCGGACCTGGAGGTCACGATGACCGACGCGGCACTCATCGAATCCATGCCCGACCCCGTGCTCGTCCTGATGGGCGGCGCGCAGACCGAGCGTCCCAACAAGGCGGCGCGAGATCTGGCGTCCCTCCACGGCTTGAAGCCGGACCTGACGGCGATGTTCGGCAAGGAGGCGGCGGCACTGCTCCTGCGCGCCCGTCGCGACGGCATGGCACACGGGTTCCTCCCCCTGCGCACGCACGTGACCCCCGCGCCGGTCTTCCGGGTTGCGGTCCGCCCGCTCGGGCCGACTGAGCGTTTCCTGGTGGTGCTCACGGACATGAGCCGCGAGGTCGCGTGGCGCGAGCAGCTCGGCGCCCGCAACCGCGAGCTTGCCGTGCTCAACGAGATCGGCTTCGAGCTCTCGTCCCTGATCGATCTCGACAACCTCGCCGTGCGGATCTACGAACAGGCGAGCCGGATCATGAACACGGACAACTTCTACGTGGCGATGCACGACGCGGAGGCGGGAACGCTCTCGTTCCCGTTGCGGGTCGAGAACCACCAGAAGCTCCCCGACATGGCGCCGCGGCCACTGGCGAACGGACTCACCGAGCGCGTGCTGCGCACCGGGCAGCCGCTGCTGATCAACGGTGACGTGCTGGCGCAGGCGCGCGAGCTGGGGCTGACGCCCGTCGGGCGCGCCGCGCGTTCCTGGCTGGGCGTGCCGCTGCTCGCCGAAAGCCGGGCGATCGGCGTGATCGTGCTGCAGGATCACGAAGGCACCGGAAGCTACGACGAGCACGACCTCGAGGTGCTGACGCTGATCGGCGGCCAGGCGGCCGCCGCCATCCGCAACGCGCGCCTGCTGAGCGCCGCGCGCGAGGCGGTCCGCGAGCTGTCGGAGACGCAGGCGACCCTGCTCCAGGCCGAGCGCCTGCGCGGCGTGACCGAGACCGTGGGCGCGCTGAACCACGAGGTCAACAATCCGCTCGCGGCGATCGCCGGCAACGCCCAGCTGCTGCTGCGCCAAGCCGAGGTGCTGCCCGAGGGCGTCGAGGAGAAGGTGCGCAGCATCCTCGAGGCCGCGCGCCGGATCCAGGCGGTCACGAGCAAGATGGCCAACCTGATCCACGCCACCTCGATGCCCTACCCGGGCGACGACCGCATCCTGGACGTGTCGCGCTCGCTGGCGCGCGAAGGCCCCGAGGGCGCCCTGCCCGACGAGATCCCCCGCGATGCGCCCCGCGCTGACCGCGGCACCGGATCGGGCCCGCCCCCGCCCGAGGAGTCCTCCGCGGCGTAGCGTGCCGCACCCGGCGCGAAACGGCTGCGCCGGCCCGTCGCGTTGTGCGCCCCCGCGGCGTCTGGCACCATGCGTGGCCACGCATCGCAGGCGGTGTGGCGTGCGCCGGTCGCGCGATTCTCGCGGCCCGCCGCAACCGCCCGCGCTCCGGCTGCGTATGCTGGCCCAGGCCAGGAGGCGGGACGCACTCATGAGCGGGATCGTCGTCGAGGGGCTCACCAAGACGTACACGCGCGGGCTCGCCGGCGAGCGCGTGCGGGCGCTGGTCAACGTGAGCCTGAACATCCCGTCCGGCGAGGCGTTCGGGATCATCGGCCCCAATGGCGCCGGCAAGACCACGCTGCTCGGCTGCCTGCTCGGCTTCCTGCGCCCCGACTCGGGGCGCATCGCGATCGACGGCCACGCTCCCGACGACCTGGCGGTGCGCTCCGTGACGGGCTACCTGCCCGAGCGCCTCGTGCTCGATCGCTGGATGAGCGGGCGCGATTTCCTCGCCTACCACCACGCGCTGGCGGGTCTTTCGCCGGCCGGCCGCGCCGCCGAGGTGGACGGCGCGCTCGAGCGCGTCGGGCTCGCGGGTGAGGCCGGCGACCGCACCATCCGCCGCTACTCGCGCGGCATGCTGCAGCGGCTCGGCCTCGCGCAGGCGATGCTCGGGCGGCCGCGCTACCTGTTCCTCGACGAGCCCGCGTCGGGCGTCGATCCCGCGGGCGTGGTGCTGTTCCGGCGCCTGCTCTCCGATCTCAAGCAGCGCGACGTGACCGTGATCCTCAACTCGCACCAGCTCGACCAGGTCGAGCGCGTGTGCGATCGCGTCGCGTTCGTGCGCGGCGGCGTGGTGGAAGCGGTCGAGACCGTCGCCGCCGGCGCCACGCACGCGCGCCGGCTCCGCATCCGCGCCGCCGATGCCACGCTCGGCACGCGCGTGAGCCGCGAGCAGCTCGCCGCACTCGCGACCGGCGCGGGCGCCACGCTCCACGACTGCAACCCGCCCGAGGCGCGCTTCGCGGTGGCCGACGACGCGGGCGCCGCGCGGCTGCTCCAGGCGCTGATCGCCGCCGGCGTACCGGTGGCCGAGGCGACGCCCGAGGAGAGCAAGCTCGAGCGATTGTTCCTCGAGGCGGCGGGGGGCGCCGAGGCGGGTGCCGCGCCGGAGACGGGCGCCGGTGCTGCTCCGCCACCTGCGCCAAACACCGCGTCGTACCGGCCGCCGGGGTCGGCGTCATGAATCTCACGATGATGCTGGCGCTCTGGCGCCAGCGGCTCACGAGCCCGATCCGGCTGGCGCTGCTCGGCGCGATCACCGGCTTCCCACTGCTCGCGGTGGCGTTCATGCAGGGCGCGGGGCTCACGATCCTCGGCGACAGTCAGGGCCCGGTGCTGGTGCTCGGCGCCGGGATGATCGGCCAGGACATCTCGAGCGGCGTGCTCCAGCTGCTGTTCGCACGCCCCGTGCGCCGGCCCGACTACGTGCTCACGCGCTGGCTCGGCGTGGCGATCGCGGCCTCGGCGGTCGCGGCGCTCCAGATCATGATCGCCCTGCCGCTGCTCGCGGGGCGAGGCATGATGCCAGGCATGGAGGAGATCCTCCCCTACGCCGCCGGGCGCGTGATCGAGTCGTTCGGCCTCGCCGCGGTGATGGCGCTGCTCTCGAGCCTCGCGCCCGGGCTCGGAGACCTCGCGCTCTACCTGCTCGGCAACATGATTGGCGGTGTCATGCAGACCGCGGGCCGGCTCAAGGGGTGGCTCTGGATGGACCATCTCGGCGCCGAGCTTGCCGCGTCGCTCCAGCCGACGATCGACGTGGGCCGCCTGCTGCACGGCTCGCCGGTGTCCTGGTATCCGGTCGTGGCGTACGCGTCCACCGTGACGTTGTGCCTCGCCGTGGCGATCGTGGTGGTCAACCGCAGGGAGCTCTCGTATGCCTCCGCCGGCTGAGCCCTACACCGGGACGCCCGCCCCCGCGCCCGCGACGCGCCTGGCGGGCTCGACGCGCCAGGCGCCGCTGGTGCTGCTGAGCGTGGCGCTTGTGCTGCTGCTCGTGCGCCTCGCCATCGGGCTCTACGACCAGGCCCATCCCGCCCAGCGGGTCGACCTCATCCACTGGCGGCCGATTGCCGGGGCCGAGGAGGAAGCGCGCCGCACCGGCAAGCCGCTGCTCTACGACTTCGCCGCGGACTGGTGCGGGCCCTGCCAGATGATGCAGCGCGAAGTGTTCTCCGATGCCTCCGCTGCGGATCAGATCGAACGCATGTTCGTGCCCGTGCGGGTCACCGACCGGCGCCAGGAGGAGGGCCGCAACCCCGCCGAGGTCGACTCGCTGCAGCGCCGGTTCAAGATCGACAGCTTCCCGACGCTCGTGATCGTGTCCGCCGACGGCGGGGAGCCGGCGATGCTGGTCGGCTATCGCGGCAAGGCTCCGACGATCCGGGCGCTCAGCCAGGCCGGCATGCACGCGATGATGCCGATGCGGCTCCACATCGGAACGCCTAAGGCGAACGGCGGGCGGTAAGCCCTACCGCGACGCGGCGATCTTGACCCCGTCGGGATCGGCCGCGAAGCTCTGGATCAGCGCCGCCAGCTCGACCGGGTGGTCGAGCATCACGAAGTGCCCGCAGTCGGCGATGCGGGTGGCGCGCAGGCGGCGCATGTCGAGATAGCCGAGCACCCGCGCCTCGGAATCCCACGATTCGTCCTTGGGCCACGACCGCTCGGCCAGCACCGCCAGCACCGGCACGTCGATGCGCGACACCTGGCGCGAGAGATCGGCCGTCCACGCGAGCCGGATCCACGGCTTCACCATGTGCGGATCGAGCACGGCGGTGCGGCGGTAGAGCATCTCGCCCTGGGCGCTGTCGCGGCCGAAGCTCGTGTACGCCTCGTGCAGCACGCCCTGGTAGTCGCGGTCGAGCCGTTCGAACATCGCCGCGCGCTCGGCCTCGGGGAGCTGGGGCTTGAGCGCCGTCTCGACCAGCACCAGGCCGCGCACGCGCTCGGGATGATCGATCGCTTCAGCGGCGGCCACGAGCCCGCCGAGCGAGTGACCGACCAGGATCGGCGGTCCGTCGGCCGTCTCGATCAGCGCGCGATCGAGCTCGGCCACCGCGCGTTCGAGTGAGAACGGCTCCGGCATGTCGGACTCGCCGTGCCCGGGCAGATCCACCAGCACCACGCTGTAGTGGCGGGCGAGGCGCCGCGCCGTGGGCAGCCAGTCCTCGCGGCTGCTGCCGAGCCCGTGCACCAGCACGATCGGCGTGCCGCGCCCGAATGCGTTGTGGGCCGTGTGCGGCGGCAGGATCATGCGCGCGCAGAAGACCACCAGCGCGAGCAGGCACGGGACGAAGAGATAGAGCGGACGGAATCGGGGCACGGGCGTTCCCTGCGCCCCGGGGTTGAGCGGGACGCCCGTAGGTTATCGGCAGCCTCTGGAGCGGGCTGAACGGCTCGCGGCCCCTGACCGGGCGAGGCGCCCGTGCGGGCGCGGGCTCCGCGGGCCCGGTGTCGGCGCCGCGAACCCCGCGCCCCGGCGGGCTGAGCCCCTACTTCTTCTTCGCCGCGATCGCCCGGGCGGCGAACTGGTCGATGATCGCGGCCAGCGTGTCGGGCTGATCCTTCATGATCAGCGCGGCGCTGTCCTTCACGCGGCGGCCGTTGACCGTGACACCGGCCACGTCGTAGCCGAGCTGCTTCGAGACCCCGGCCCACGTGGTCGTGTCGGGCCACAGCCGCGACGAGCCGACGAACAGGAACGCGGGCTTCATGTCCTTGAGTGCTCCCGAGGCGTCCACGTTGAGCGCGGCCTTGATGTACGCCTTCACGGTCGCGGGCGGCACCTGCTGCGCCGTCGCGAGCAGCTCGAGGCCCTGCGTCGAGTCGCGTCCCTGGCGGATCATCATCATCTTGAGCATGTTCTCGTAGTTGGTATCGAGCATCTGCAGGAAGTACTCCTGCTGCTGGTCGGGGATCTTCATCATCGACTTGGTCGCGCCGTCGATCACGATGAGCCCCCTGACGCGGTCGGGATGCGCCTTGACCTCCTCGAGCGAGATCAGCCCGCCGAAGCCGTGGGCGACCAGCACGGTGCTGTCGGGCGGCAGCTTCGCGAGCACCTGGTCGAGTGCCGCGGCGCACGACGCGAGCGAGAACGGATCGGGCAGCGGGCTGTCGCCATGGCCGGGAAGATCGACCATCACCACGTGGTGGCCGGCGAGCAGCTTCCGCGCGGTCGGCATCCACACCATCCGCCCCGAGCCGAGCGCGTGCAGGAGCACCACCGTCGGGCCGTGGCCGAACTCCGTGGTCTTGAGCGTCACCGGGGTCACGTCCGCCACCGCCAGCGCGACCCCGAGGGTCGCCGCGATCAGGCCGGACATCGTCAGAAATCGCCGCACCGTGCCTCCTCCGCTGGATACGCCGGTCGTCTGGGAGCGTCTCGCGCGGGGCATGCCCCGCAGAACGCCGACCCGGCTGCAGCCCTACCTTAGCCGGTCCGCCCACGCCCGCCCAACGGCGCCGGCCAAGCGTGCACTGGAACAGGTTCCGGCAACTGGCCCCGGGGCCAGTTGCCGGAATGCCGCGGGGCGAGGACGGCGGCCGGCTGCGCGGCCCCCGCCGCGCCAGGAGCGCCGGGAAGCCGCGTCCCACTTGGCCCCTTGACGACTGCACATCTGTGCACCATACTGCGCTTGCCAGGGCCAGAACCCACATGAGACTCGAACGAATCGACCGGGCAGCATCGGTGCGCGCCGACTTTCAGGGCGGGGTCGTGACGCCAGTGGCGTTCCGACTCAACGGGCGCGAGCATCGGGTGGCACGGGTGAACGCTCGCTGGATCGATCGGGCCGGGAAGCATCCCAGCTTCCACTTCTCGGTCACGGTCGAGAGCGGCGACGTCTACCAGCTGCAACTCCAGGGCGCCGATCTCGTGTGGCGCGTGGATTCGGTGACTCTGGACGGATGAGCACGGCGATTCGCCACAAGGGAGATCTCATGACCGACCGCGGATTCTTCAGGCACACCGTCGCGACCCTCGCCTACCGCGCCGCCAAGACGATGCGCGGGGCGCCGGCCGACTTCGCCGGATACAAGCCCGGGGCCACGTCCCGGACCCCGGTCGAGATCGTCGCGCACATGGGCGACCTGATGGACTGGGCGATCTCGATGGCCAAGGGCGACCCGCGCTGGAACAACTCGACGCCGCAGGAATGGGAGCCCGAGTGCGCGCGCTTCTTCGCGACGGTCAAGGCGTTCGACGAGGTGCTGGTCGAGGGACCGCTCCACTACGAGATGACGCGCCTCTTCCAGGGCCCGATCGCGGACGCGCTCACTCACACCGGGCAGCTCGCCATGCTGCGCCGGCTGCACGGGGCGCCGATGAAGGGCGAGAGCTACAACCGCGCGGACGTGGCGGTCGGGCGCGTGGGCGCCGAGCAGACGCCGGCCGACCCGCGATACGAGTTCGACTAGGCCATGGACGCTCGCTGGAACTCCGAGGGTGTGGTCACGACCGGCGCCGACGTCGCGGGGATGCTCGGGCCCGCCGGCGTGACCCACTCCGGAGCTGAACGCACCGTGCTGCACGTCGACATCGACGCGTTCTTCGCGGCGATCGAGCAGCTGCGTGACCCGCGCCTCGCCGGCCGGCCCGTGATCGTGGGGGCCGGTGTCATCGCCTCGTGCTCGTACGAGGCGCGGCGCTTCGGGCTCAAAGCGGGGATGTCGCTCTCGGAGGCGAAACGCCTGTGCCCCGAAGCGGTGATCCTCGAGGGCCACGCGCAGGTCTATCGCTGCTTCGCCGAGCGCATCTTCGATCTCTGCCGCGAGACCGCACCGGCGGTCGAGTGCCATCTCGACGAGGCGTACTGCGACCTCACGGGCACGGGGCGGCTCCACGGCGATCCGCTCGAGGCCGCGCGCACGCTCAAGCACCGCATCCGCGAAGGGACCGGGCTCGCGGTGACCTGCGGCGTCGGGCCCAATCGCATGCTCGCGAAGCTCATCGGCAAGACCGTCAAGCCCGACGGGCTCGCCGGCATCGGTGCCGACTCGGCCGATGCGTTCCTGCGCGACCGCCCGATCGAGCAGCTCGCCGGCGTGGGCCACGCCACGGCGCGCACGCTGCGCTCGATGAACCTCGACACGATCGGCGACCTGCGGGCACTCCCGGTCGAGGTGCTCGAGGCGCTCTTCGGCGTCAACGGCCGGCTGCTCCACGAGCGCTGCCGCGGCCGCGACACGGCGCCAGTGATCGAGCGCGAGGTGCCGCAGTCGATCGCGCGCGAGACCTCGTTCCATCACCACACCGCCGACCGCGCCGAGATCGAGGGCATGCTCGAGTACCTCGTGGGCCGCGCCTGCCGCGCCGCGCGCGAGCTGGACATCAAGCCGCGCACGATCGCGGTGCGGCTGCGCTACGCCGACGGCGAGATGGCCGAGCAGGCGCGCTCGCTGCAGCAGCCCTCGGACACCGACCCGGTCGTGCTGGGGCTGGCGCTGGCGCTGCTCGGGCGGCTCTTCACGCGGCGCGTGGCGCTGCACGCGATCGGCGTCACCCTCTCCCACTTCGCCTCGCGCCTGGGCGAGCAGGGCTCGCTGTTCGACGAGTGCCAGGCCGGCCGGCGCGCGGCCCTGTTCCAGGCGTTCGACGGCGTCCGCCAGGCGTTCGGGCACGGCGTGCTGGTGTCGGGCCGGGCCCTGCACCTGAAGGGCCGGCTCGACGAGGACCGTCACGGTTTCATTCTGCGCACACCCTCGCTCACCCAGTAGTCAACCCGGAGACCCCGTCATGAAGCCCTCCGCGTTCCTCGGACTGCGCACTGCCATCTACAACGTGCCGGATATCGCTCGGGCCAAGGCCTGGTATCGCTCCCTGCTCGGGGTCGATCCGTACTTCGATGAGCCGTTCTACGTCGGGTTCAACGTCGGGGGCTTCGAGCTGGGGCTCCATCCCTCCGGTGACGGGCATCCCATCGGCTCGGGCGGCGCGGTCGCCTTCTGGGGCGTCGAGCGCATGACCACGGCGTGGCCGCGCCTGCTCTCTCTGGGCGCCACCGCCGTGAGCGCGCCGCAGGACGTGGGCGAGGGCATCCAGGTCGCCACGGTGACGGATCCTTTCGGAAACGTCCTCGGCGTGATCGAGAACGCGCACTTCCCGAATACGGCCTAGCACGCGGGGCGGTGGACCATGCGGCAGTCATGCGAGCGGGCAGGACTGCCGATAACGAAGGACCATGTCCATCGCCTCGCGTCTCCCGTCGTCGCGCCCGCCGCAGAAGCCGGCCGCGGCGCCCAGGCCCGCGGGCGGCCCCGTGCCGCCCCGGCGCCAGGGCCCGCCTCCGGGCATGCCCGAGCGCCGGCGCCACCGCCGCGGCCCGCTCTCGCGCCTGCTCACGGCGCCGCTGCCGACCGCGAAGCTCGGCGCGTGGCTGGCGCCGGCGCGGCGCGGGGCGTCGCGCGCGGCGGGAGCCGTGCTGGCCCTGCTCTGCCTGGCCGCACTCGGGTGGGCGATCACCGACGCGTGGCAGCGACGCCTGCCCTCGTACGCGCCGCGGCATCGCGCCGAGGCGCTGTGCTTCGCGCTCGCCTCGCCGCCGCGCTTCACGCCGCCGATGACGATCGAGCCGGGCGCGGCGCTCGTGCGCGGGCGCTTCAACGAGGGCACGCCCCCGGTGCTGGCGCTGCGCGAGGTGATGCACTTCGACGATCCGATGACGATCTCGGAGCGCACGCGACGCGTGGGCAGCTACGACGTGGCGACCGTGTGGCTGCGCATGCCGGGGCCCCAGCGCCATCTGCTCGTCGTGGGCTGGATGGAGGGCAGCGATCTCGCGGTGTGCAGCTTCCGCTTCGCGGGCGAGACCGACGACCTGACGCCCGAGGAGTCGCTCTGGGGCGCGCGGCTCCTCTCGCGCATCCTGGTGCCGCAGAACTTCCAGCCGGGCTCGCTCCCGGCGGTGCGACTGCGCGGCGGCCGCGACGGCGAGCTGCCGACCTTCGGCCCCGCGCCCCGCAGCTAGCCCGCTTCGGCCCCGCGCGGGCCGCGATCGAGGCCGATGAGCGTCTGCATGCCGCGCGAGCACAGCGTGCGCACGCCCTGCTTGATCACGAACACTTCGAGATCGCACACGGTGAGCGTGCGCCCCGCGCGCACCACCTGGCCGCCGGCCACGAGCCGCTCGCCGTCGGCGGGTGCCAGCAGGTTGATCTTGTACTCGACGCTCAGCACCGACCAACCGGCGGGCATGAGCGTGTAGGCGGCATAGCCGCCGGCGCTGTCGGCGATGGTGCCCACGATGCCGGCGTGGAAGAAGCCGTGCTGCTGCGTGAGATCGTCGCGGAACGGCAGCTCGATCTCGACGCGCCCCGGCTCGACGCGCGTGAGCTGGGCGCCGATCAGGCCCATCACCTTCTGGCGCACGAAGCTCTCGCGGATGCGCGCCGCGAATGCCGGATCCTTCGGCTCGAACGGGGCCATGGCGCCGCGCACGGTAGCACGCCATGAGCGCGTTCGTCCCGCTGCGCACGCGCTCGCACGGCTCGCTGCTGTTCGGCACCGCCTCGCCCGAAGCGCTCATCGACCGGGCGCTGGCACTCGGATACGAGGCGCTGGCGCTCACCGACCGCGACAACCTCTACCTCGCGATCCGTTTCTTCCAGCGCGCGCGCGCCGAGGGGCTGACGCCGATCCTGGGCGCCGAGCTGACGTTCCCTCCGCATGCGGCACTGCTGCTGCCGCTCGACCGGCGCGGGTATTCGAATCTGTGCCGGCTGCTCACGCTGCGTCACCTGGATGCGCGCTTCGACGCGATCGCGATGCTCGCCGAGCTGTGGCGCGGGCTGCACGTGATCGTCGAGTCGCCGGGGCTCGCGGCGTCGCTGCAGGCGGCCGGCGTGCCGGCGGCGCGCGGCGTGGCGGGGCCGCTCAGCGGTGGCTTCGCAATGCAGGGCGAGGCGACCGGCGGCGGGCTGTGGCTCGGCGTGCGCGGCCTGCCGTCGGAGCGTCCGCGGCTCGGCGAGCGCGTGGCGGCGGCGCGGCGGCTCGGCGTGCCGCTCGTGGCGACCGGCGACAGCGTGATGCTGGCGCCCGCCGAACATCCCGCGCACCGCGCGGCGGTGGCGGCCGCGGCCGGCGAGCTGATCGAGCGTCTCACGCCCGACGCCTGCTGCGCGCACGAAGCGTGGCTCGCCTCGCCGGGCGAGTGGGAGCGGCGCGTGCGCGCGACCTGCGGCGGCGCCGGCGTGCCCGAGGCGGCCGGCGAGGCGCTCGCCAACAACGCGGCGCTCGCCGAGCGCTGCCGGCTGACGCTCGAGCTGGGCACGCCGATCTTCCCGCACGCGCCCGTGCCCGAGGGCGAGACCGGGCCCGGCTACCTGCTGCGACTCGGGCTCGAGGGCGTACGCCGGCGCTACGGTGCCGCGCCGGGCACCAGCTGCAACGGGCTCGGGCCGCGCGGGCGGGCGCTGCAGCGCCGGGCGGTGGCGCGGCTGCGCCATGAGCTCGACCTGATCCGCCAGCTCGGCTTCACCGACTACTTCCTGCTGGTCGCCGACATCGTGGGGTTCGCGCGCGCGCACGGCATCCCCACCGTGGGCCGCGGCTCGGGCGCGGGCTCGATCGTGGCCTACGTGCTCGGCATCACCAACGTGGATCCGCTGCGCTACGGACTCTACTTCGAGCGCTTCCTGCACCCGGCGCGGCGCGATTACCCCGATCTCGACATCGACCTGTGCTGGCAGCGTCGCGACGAGGTGATCGACCACGTGTACCGCACCTACGGCGCCGAGCAGGTGGCGATGATCTCGACGCACGCGACCCTGGGCGCGCGCTCGGCGTTCCGCGAGACCGCCAAGGCACTGGGCGTGCCCAACGCGCGCGTCAACAAACTCGCCAAGCACGTGCCGCGCGAGATGGAGAAGCCCTACCTGGAGCGGCTGCTGCGCGAAACGCGCGGCGTCCCCTGGCGCGAGGCGCCGCTGCCCGAGGCGCTGCGTCTCGCCGAGGCGCTGGAGGGGGCACCGCGGCATCTCTCGATCCACTGCGGCGGCGTCGTGATCGGCGACCGGCCGCTCACGACCTACGTGCCGCTCGAGCGCGCGGCCAAGGGCATCGTGGTCACGCAATTCGAGATGCGCGCGATCGAGGCGGTGGGGCTGGTCAAGATGGATCTGCTCGGCAACCGGGCGCTCACCACGATCGGCGAATGCGTCACGCTGGTGCGCGAGCACCGCGGGCTCGCGGTGGATCCCGAGCGCCTGCCCGATCCCGATCCCGCGACGGCCGCGCGGATCTCGGTGGGCGACACGCTCAACTGCTTCCAGCTCGAGTCGCCGGCGATGCGGCACCTGGTGCGCATGCTCGGCGCGCGCACGCTGGAGGAGACCATCGCCGCGGTGGCACTGGTGCGGCCGGGCCCGGCCGAGAGCGGCATGAAGGAGGCGTTCAGCCGGCGGCATCGCGGCCTCGAGCGCGCGGTGTACCTGCACCCGCGGCTCGAGCCGGTGCTGCGCGCCACGCACGGCGTGATGCTCTACGAGGAGGACGTGATGAGCGTGGCGGCGGCCATGGCCGGGCTCACGCTGGCCGAGGGCGACCTGCTGCGCCGCGCGATCGGCTCGGCGCGTGACGACGAGGAGTTCCGCTCGCTCGAGTCGGGCTTCGTGGCGCAGGCGGTGCGCAGCTCGCGCCCGGGCGACGTCGTGGACGCCGAGACCGCGCGGGCGGTGTGGCGCGAGCTCACGCGCTTCGCGGGCTACGCGTTCTGCAAGGCGCACGCGGCCGGCTATGGCACGCTCGCTTACCAGTGCACGTACCTCAAGGCGCACTTCCCGGCCGAGTTCGCGGTCGGGATCCTGAACCATCACGCGGGGATGTACTCGACGTGGGTGCACGTCGAGGACCTGCGACGCTCCGGGGTGACGTTCCTGGCGCCGTGCGCGATGAACTCGTCGTGGGCGACGACGCTGGAGGTCGGAGCACGCGGGACGAGAGACCAGGAGCCCGGAGGGGAGGCCGCTGGGCTTCGCCATCCTGGCGAAGCCGACGCTCGTCCCCGCCCCGCTCCGCCATCCTGGCTGCGCGGGCCGGCGGAGCCTCCCCTCCGCGCTCCTGGTCTCTCGTCCCGCGCGCCTGCGAGCGTCCGCGTCGGGCTCGGGCGGGTCACGGGGCTCTCGGAGGCGACGGGAGCGCGCATCGTGGCGGCGCGGGCGGAACGGGCGTTTGGGAGCCTGGCGGACTTCATCGATCGGGCGCGGCCGTCGAGCGACGAGCTGGAGTCGCTGGTTCTCGCGGGCGCGCTGGACTGGACCGGGCGCACGCGGCCGTCGCTGCTGCTCGAGGCGCGCGCGGGCGCGAGGGCCTGGGCGGCGCCGCGGGCGCGGCGCGCGGCGGCCGACGAGCGGGCGGCGGCGGGAGCGGGTGGTTCGGGCAGCGCGGCGGCGTTGATCGAGACGGAGGCGGTGCCGGCCCTGGCGGTGCCGGCGCTGCCGGAGTTCGATCTCGGGCGGCTCGTGCGCGGCGAGGCGCAGGCGAGCGGGCTCTGGTTCAGCGGGCATCCGCTCGACGTGCTGGTCGATCCGTCGCTGCTGCGCGGCGCCGTGCCGGCGGCCGAGGTCCAGCATCACGTCGGGCGCCGCATCGCGGTCGCCGGGCTGCCCTGCGCCTACCGGCGTGTCGAAACCAAGCAGGGCGGGCTGATGCTCTTCACCACGCTCGCCGACCGGACCGGCCTGGTCGAGTGCGTGCTCTTTCCCGATGCCTACCGCGCGTACGCGGCGGCGACGCGCGGGCAGGTGGTGCGGGTCGAGGGGCGCGTGGACGAGACGCTCGGCGCCGTCACCGTGAGCGCCACGCGCGTGGAGGCGCTCGCACCCGAGGTGTGATCGTCGCGCCCGACGAAAAGCTCCGACGCGCGTCAAGTCAAATCGTGCTTCGTGCACGCGCTCGTCGCTCGTCACCATCGCGCGCGACGGCGGAAACATTTTTTGGATTGACGCGCGCGAGGACTGGATACACCCTTCGTTCAGACGCCAAGGGTTCAGTACCGACCCGGACGTCGAACGAGCCCACGCACTGAGTGGGCGTGGCCGAGTGCGGAACCTCTACGGGGAACCGCCGGCCTGAAGATGCAAGACGCCGACGTCGAGTGGGGTGCCTCCCTGACGGAAGTCAGGGATGGATGTCTCTATCCGACGCCGGCCTTTTTTTCGGCCTCGGCCACCTCGCGTCGACGAATCTTCGCGGTGCGCACCATCAGGTCCCATGAGGCACCCGCGGCGTTGCCCAGAAGCATGCAAAGGGCCCCGATGATCAGCGGGAAGAACTCCGGCGTGCGCAGGACCAGCATGAGGAGCCCGGTAGCCGCGATCACGCCGTACCCGATCACCGTCGGCATCAGGCGACGGCGAAACAGGGAATGCGGGAACTCCGGGTGATGCGTGACGCTCTGCGCGCGCATCAGTCGCAGGGTGATGCCGATCGACGCGATGCCGACGATCACCATCTCCGTGGCCACCGGGCGCATCGGCTGCGCGGGGACCAGCATCATGAGCGAGAACGTCAGCACCATGATGAACGACAGCAGGATCGCGCGCGCCAGAGCCAGGAGGTGGGCCCGCGAATCATGGATCAGCGTCTCCAGATGCATCGAGATCGCGACGAACAGGAGCCCGGCGAGCGTCACCGCGGCGGTACCCGTCATGAGGAAGAACTCGTGCCAGCCCTCCGC
>Ga0070695_100000231_pt1 | contig 27675 bp, 25 predicted proteins | sample KBSK1252metaG_FD_65471 | JGI IMG/M metagenome (GOLD analysis project Ga0070695, IMG submission 65471) | Corn, switchgrass and miscanthus rhizosphere microbial communities from Kellogg Biological Station, Michigan, USA - KBS K1-25-2 metaG | ecosystem: Host-associated > Plants > Roots >...
AGAGTGTTCCGATGGGCCGTGCAGGGATCGAACCTGCGACCTTGGGATTTCAAGTCCCGCCCCCGCCAATCACATCTTTAGTGGGTCACCCGGCAGATGGGGCGGTAGGCCCGCTGGCCGAGAAAGTCGTTCCACTCATCGCGCGTGAGGTTGCGATGCGCGACGCGACAGGCTTGGGCTTCCCAGGCCACGGGATCGACGTTCCAGACGACGCCCGTGGGCCCGAAGTCGCCGAAGACGTGCTTGCCATCCGGGAAGAACTCGGCGCTGCCGTCGCCCGTCGACACCGGAATCGGCGCGCCGATCAGCTTCTGCGTCGCGACGTCCCACAGCCGGAGGTTGCCGTCACTGCTCATCGTGACCAGCGTCCGGCCGCTCGGGTCGAAATCGACCGTGTGGACGGAGACGTTCTGGCCGGCCAACGGTCTTCCGACCGGCCGGCGCTTCGCGACGTCCCAGAGGACGACGTTGCCCGAGGTGTCGCCGATGGCGAGCAGCTTGCCGTCCGGCGAGAAGCGCACGGCGGAGTCGTAGTCGAAGGCCTGGGCGCTGGACCCGTTGGACACCCTTGCCAACGACCTGCCGGTCCTTGCATCCCACAGCTCGACTTCTCCGGCCAGCGTCGCCGACGCGAGCATCGTGCCGTCCGGACTGAAGTCGAGGTCCTGCGGCGTGCCGCGGTTACCCGGCAGCCTGAGGACCTGTTCGCCGGTTCGGAGGTTGTACAGCCTGATCGCGCTCTTGGCCCCCTGCACCGCCAGCACACGGCCGTCGGGGGTGAACGCCACCGTGTTGCTGCCTCCGGTCATCGCGCTGCCGACCGGGAACGCTCGCGTGACCTTCCGGGTGCGCACGTCCCAGACGACCGCGTGCTCGGTGCCCGCAACGCCCACCAGCCTGCCGTCCGGGCTGAAGCGAATGTCGTGCGAATCCCCGACCGGTCCGCGGAGATCGCGCACGACGGTGCGTGTCGCCGAGTTCCACACTTGGACCTCGTTCGGCCCCGGCGAGGTGGCGAACCTCGACCCGTCCGGGCTAACGTCGGACTGGAATGAAGAAGGCGAGGAGCCAGGGGCGAGAGGGAATGGCCGGCCGAGCCGCCGCGTACCGGAGACGTCCCAGGCAATTGCGCTGCCGTCGTAGCTGCCGGAGTAGAGCGTCCGCCCGTCGGGACTGAAGGCCACTGCGTTGACCCCCGCGGCGTGGCCCGTGTAGACGTCGCTGAGCGCGCGGGCGTGGACATCCCAGATCCCGATAGTCCCGTCGTCGTCGCCAGTGGCGAGCGTCTTTCCGTCGGCGTCGAAGCCGAGTGAATCGACGTTGCTGCCCGTCCGGCCGGAAAGCGTCGTCTCCTTCCCCGTTGTCAGGTCGAGGAAGGTGACGCTGCCGTCGCCGTGGCCGAAGGCCGCGAGCGACCCGCGCGGTGCGAGCGCCGCAGGCTCACCGTGCCGGAACGTCCTCACCATCTCGAGCGTGCGTGCGCGGAGAAGCTCCGACGTCCTGCCGCCGGTCGTCACGAGGAGATACCGCCCGTCCGGCGTGTAGCCGACCAACCGGCCGTTCACGATCGGCTGCGACGAGCGCTCGGCCGCTCCGCTCCGTGCGTTCCGGAGGGCGATGATCTCGCGCCTCGGGATCTCGGAGCCCGACCTCGTCTCGCCCGTCGCGAGCGTCTGTCCGTCGGGCGAGAACGCGAGGTCGGGAATCGTGGCGTTCATCGAGTGCACCTCGACCCGCGCCTTCGACGCGCCGCGAGGGACGAGCTCGAGGAGGGCGTTGAACCCATCGGTGCTCCCGACGGCGAGCGTCCTTCCGTCCGGGCTGTACGCGAGCGCGTGTTGCGGGCTCGGGAGCGCGAAGAACGAGATCTGGCTGTCTCTCAACGGTGCGCCCCCGCTGCGGTTCATGGTCCGCGCGTCGAAGAAGGCGATGTTGCCGTCCTTACCCCGGACGGCGAGTGTCCGGCCGTCAGGGCTGAGTGCCTCGTCGTACACGCTGCCGCCTCCTTCGTGCGCGATTGCGATCGCTGCCGGCGCGCGCACGAGCGCCGCGAGCAGGTAGCCGCGGGTCGCAAGCGAGTCGTCGAGGTTGACCGCCTCCCGCGCGAGCAGGAGCGAGAGGTCGAGTGGCGGTTGGATCAGCGCTTGAGCGCCGAGCCTCTCCGCGCTGGCGGAAGCTGCCTGGTGATCCGCCGAGCTCCGCGCTGCCAGCGCGACGCCCCCCGCGGCCAGCGCGGCGACGAGCAGCACGAGCGCGGCGGCGAGGAGCATCCGGAGCCGGCGGGTGGCGCGGGCGGACGCGCGACGGCTCTCGTGCAGGAAATCGCGCTCGAGACGATTGAGCGTTCCGGCGCCCGCCGAGTCGGCCCACTCGACTGCTGTCGCGAGGCGCGCCCCGCGGTAGAGCTCACCGGGCTCGCGGCCGGATGCCTGCCACTCCGCGGCGGCCGTCGCCAGACGCAGCTGCAGGAGGCGTCCCTGGGTGTCCTCTTCGAGCCAGCTCCTGAGCCTCGGCCACTGCTGCAAGAGAGCCTCGTGAATCAGCTCGACGCTGTCCCCGTCGGCAACGAGCAGCCGTCGCTCGGTGAGCACGGACAGCACGCGCGACACCCGTTCGTCCTCGTCGGCATCGAGCTCGGCGCGAGTCACCCGGCGCCGGGTGAGCGCCTCCTCGCCGCCGACGAGCCGGAGCAGGACGCGCCGCGCGACCAGCCGGTCGTCGGCGTCGAGCGACCGAAAGGCCGCCTCCGCATGGCGCCCGACCGCGCCGCGGACGCCGCCGCTTCGCGCGTATGCCACGAGGGTCAGCGTCCTTCCGTCGCGCTTCTCCCACAGGTCGACGAGAGCGGTGGAGAGCAGCGGTAGGCCGCCCAGCTCGCCCGCGACGTCGTCGACGAGCGTGTCGACGAGCTCCGGCTCGGCCTCGAGGCCGACTCGCTCCGAAGGGCCTTCGATCGTCCGGCGCAGCTCGCTCGTGCTCATCGGCCCGAGCAGGACGTGGTTCGGGCCGACCAGGTCGGCGAGCTCCGGGTAGCGCGCCAGCTGGACGAAGAAGTCCGCGCGCAGCGCGATGATCAGGAGCGCGCGACGTTCCGGATCCCAGGCCCTCTCGACGAGGGCGGTCACGAACGCAGCGCGTTCGTCCTCGGATACTTCCGCCCCGAAGAGCTCCTCGAACTGGTCGACCGCGAAGACGTTCTCGGTACCGGCGAACGGCTGTGGCTCGCCGGGACGCACGAGGACGTGGTCGCGGTCGAGCGCCGGCAACAGGCCGGCACGAAGAAGCGACGACTTGCCGCTGCCCGAAGCCCCGACGAGTGCTAGGAACGGGACGTCTTCGAGCCGGCCGAGAAGCTCCTCGACCAGGCGCTCACGGCCGAAGAAGAACTCCGCATCTGCGGGCTCGAAGGGCGCCAGGCCCTTGAACGGGCAGATGTCCCGGAAACGCTCCGATCCCCGCCCGTTTTCGGCGACAGCCGGGGCCAGCGCGGGGTCCTGGACGAGGATCGCGTGCTGCAGCTCCTGCAGCTCGCTGCCGGGCTCGAGCCCCAGCTCGTCGCTGAGGAGCATGCGAGTCCGTTGGTACACGGCGAGCCCTTCGGCCTGGCGACCCGAGCGGTAGAGCGCCAGCATCAGCTGAGCGCAGAAATGCTCGCGAAACGGATTCTCGGCGGCGAGGGTCTCGAGCTCGGGAACGAGTGCCAGCTGGCGACCGAGCGCGAGGTCGGCGTCGATCCGCTCCTCGACCGCCGCCAGCCGAAGCTCCGCGAGACGCTCGACCTCGAGGCGGCCGAACGGCTCGAACTCCAGGTCGGCGAACGGACGACCGCCCCAGAGTTGCTCCGCCGATCTCAGCAACGCTGCCGCAGCCGCCACGCGCCCAGCGCCGAGCGCCTCATGTCCCTCCGAGACAAGCTGCTCGAAGCGCTCCAGATCGAGCTCGCCCGGCTCGACGCGAAGCAGGTAACCCGGCGCCCTCGCGGCGAGTCTCGGCTCGTCGCTCCCCAAGGAGGCGAGCACCTTGCGCAGGCGAGAGACGTGATTGCGCAGTGCGTGGTCGGCCGAGTTCACGCTCTGCTCCGGGAAAAGCTCTGCGACCAGGCGGTCGCGTGAGACGACGCGATTGGCGTTGAGCAGCAGAAGTGCGAGCAACGCCCGCTGCTTCGGGCCCCCGAGCGCGATAGGCGACCCGTCCACTCGAACCGAGAGAGGGCCGAGGATCCGGAACTCGAGACGGTTCGCAGACATCTCGGTCCTGAAGTCTTCTCCTCCGACAAGGCGATTACTAGGGGCTGGGACTGGGCTGGGACAAGTTTGGGACAGCGCTAGCGCAGCCTCCCGGCCATGCTGTACACGGCAAAGTGCTTCTGGCCCGGGGCCGGCGAGAGCGAGATCAGGCTCGCCGCCGCGCGCGCCTCACGCGAAGCCGTGCAGCACCACGCCGGTTTTCGAGGCGCGCTCTACCTCCCCGCCGACGAGCTCGTCCTCTGCCTGTTCGAGGCGACGTCTCCGTCGTCGGTGAAGAGCGAAAGCGAATCCGCAGGCATGCCCTGCGAGCGCGTCATGGAGACGGTGTGGATCGGACCGGGAGAGGTTGACCAAACCGAAAGGAGCAGCAAATGAGAAAGTTCACCAACCGGCGGAATGCGACCTTCTCAGCGGTCGCATGCGCATTCGCGACGGGTGCCCTACTCGTGGGCATCCAGGGCGCCGCCGCCGCCGACGGAAGCGTCACCTGTACGGAAGCGTTCGCCGGCACCGCAACCAACGTGATCGTCCCGCACGACAACGGCTGCGACCTCTCGGGGGCGACGGTCACTCAGGACGTGATCGTGGAACACGATGCCGGCCTCTTCGCCGAGGGCCTGACGGTCGGTCACGACATCAGGCTGGCCCGGGGAGACTTTTCGGAGCTGGGCGGTACCACCGTCGGCCAGGACGTCACCGTCGGCCCGGGGGGCGAGATCCACCTCGAGCGGACGACGATCGGCGGCAGCCTCGACGCGCTGGCCCCGGACAGCGTCCAGACCGGGGGCGACTCGGGCGGGACGGTCCGGATCGCCCGCGATCTGACCATCACCGGGAGCCCCGATGAAGACTTCATCTTCGATGGGTTGTGCTCTCTGGACGTGGGTCACGACGTCAGGATCGTCGATCGGACGGTGAACTTCGGGATCGGTTTCGGCGACAACTGTGCCGGGCGGGAGCCGAACACGGTCGGCCACGATCTCGTCTTCACCAACGACTCGGCCGAGATCGGTTTCTTCGGCCCGTCGGTGATCGAAGTCGGGAACAACACGGTCGGCCACGACCTCGTCTTCACGCACAACACCGCCGTCGTCCCGGGCGGCTACCTCGAGGTCTCCGACAACCAGGTCGCCGGCAACGCGATCTGCGAGGCGAACTCGCCCGCCATAGGCAGTCCGGAGCCACAGGACGGCCCGAACATCGTCGCCGGCAAGAACACCTGCGGCTGATCCGACCCTCCTGAGGAGGAACCATGTACCAGTACAACCGATTCCCGTCCGGCAAGGCAAGGCGCCTGCGCTGGGCCGCGTCGGCCGTCGCGGCTTCGGCAGCGATCGCCGCTACTGCACTTGTGCTCGTGCCGGCCGCGCCTGCCGCTTACCCCGGCCCGAATGGGCTGATCGCGTTCCGGGCGAATACCGACAACGGCTCGCAGATCTTCACGATCAACCCGGACACGCTGCAGAAGGTGCAGCTCACGCACGTGGACGGCGACGCGCAGGGCGCGCCGCACTGGAACTTCGACAGCAGCATGATCACGTTCGAGTACGACCCGCCCGGCGGCTGCGCCCAGGTCGCGACGATGAACGCCGGCGGGGGCAACCTGACCGTCCTGCCGCTGGCGGATCGCGACGTGTGCGAGGGCTCGCCAACGTTCAGCGCCGCTGGAACGCAGCTCTTCTACGAGGGCTACAACGGCAAGCGCCTCGACGCCATCTACAGCATGAACCTCGACGGCTCCGGCCGTCGGCTGATCACCCGCTGCCAAGGCAACGGCGACGCCGATCCCGAGGTTTCCCCCGACGGCAAGATGCTCGCCTTCACCTGCGGCGACCCGAGCTCACCCAAAGGCTCAGCGCTCTTCGTCACGCGCATCAACGGCAGCGGCCTCCGGCAACTGACGCCTTACTCGCTCGACGTCGGCTTCCACGAAGACTGGTCGCCGGACAGCCGCCGGATCGTGTTCATCTCCGTGCACGACGAAGGCACAGCGGACGCCCAGGTCAACACCGCCACGATCAACGCCGACGGGAGCGACTTGCAGTGGCTGACGAACTATCCGGCCGGCGGCCTCCGCGCCTACGGCAACTCCTACTCCCCCGACGGGCAATGGATCGTGCTACGGATGGAGACCGGCGCCCAAAGCGGCTCCTTCCAGAGCGCCCTCTTCAAGATGAAGGCGGACGGAAGCGACCTGACCCAGATCACCGCTTACTCAGACGTCAGGCCCCGCGGCATGTGCTGGGGCAGCGCAAGCTGACAAGAGCCATTTCGCGTGTGAGGCCCGCGGTCCGCGCGCCTCACACGCCCCGAGCATCGCTGACTGTCAAGCCTCCGGCCCGTCGGCCCAAGGGGGACGCCGTTTAGGTCGTGTCGCCGAGTCACGCGGTCACTACGACCAAGCCGAAAACGACGGCTAGGTCCAGCACGGCATTCAGGAGAGACGGCCCTGCAGGCCGATTTGCCTCGGGTCTTCTCGGGTCTCCTGGCTCGGGTCAACAACCGGATGTTGACTCCGCGACTGCTAACGGCGATTTCGCTGCTCACGATTTGCCCATTTGCAGGGATGTTTCGATGGGCCGTGCAGGGATCGAACCTGCGACCTTGGGATTAAGAGTCCCCTGCTCTACCAGCTGAGCTAACGGCCCGAACGGCGGGCCATTGTAGCCGCGTCCGATTCCTGGCCTTTCATCGACGGATCGTGCAGACTGCGACGAGAAGAGCGCGGCCTTTGGGGGGCAGAAGCCACGAGCAGCGGCACCGAACCGCTCGCGACAAGTGCTGAGAGCGTCGACGACGCCGTTCGTCGGCTCGTCGTCGAACGCTCGCACGACCTCGTCACGCTCTGCGACCCGTCCGGCGTGATCGTCTACGCGTCGCCGTCCTGGGCCAGCGTGGGCTGGGAACCGGCCGCGCTCGTCGGCGTTCCGGTGCTCGACGTGATCCACCCGGACGACTCGGCCAAGGCGACGTCGGCCTGGATGGAGGTAGCCTCCGGCACCGACGTCGACGCAGTGACGATTCGGCTCCGCCGGGGAAACGGCAGCTTCGGCTGGTTCGAGGTGAACGGGTCCGCTGTGCGCGACGTCGAAGGCGAGCTTCGTTTCCTGCTCGGGACGGCGCGCGACGTCAGCGAGCGCGAAGAGCTCCGCTGGCGCCTGCGCGACCTCGACGCCGTCTACCGCTTCGCGGACGCTGTTGCCGGAGCTCCCGCGCTCGACGACGTGCTCGCCGCGGCTCTCGACGCCCTCCACGAGGCAACCGGCGCCGACCGTGCCGCGGTTCTCCTTGCCGACGAGGACGGCGTGCTCCGCTTCCGCGCCTGGCGCGGCCTCTCCGACCGCTATCGCACGTACACGGAAGGACGCTCGCCGTGGCAGCCGGAAGACGGCGATCCCGCGCCGGTCCTCGTCGAGGACATCGCCGACGCCGGCTACGAGGTCGCGCTCGAGCGGGTCATGCGCAAGGAGGGCATCGGGGCGCTCGCTTTCATCCCACTCGTCCGGGCCGGCCGGTTGCTCGGGCGATTCACCGTCTACCGCAACGCGCCGCACCGCTGGAGCGACCGCGAGGTGCTGCTCTCGCGGGCGATCGGGAACCACCTCGCCTCGGTTGCTGAGCGCGCACAGACTCAGCAGGCCCTGCACGAGTCGAGCGAGCAGCTCGCAAGCATCCTGCGGACAGTCGAGGAAGGGATTACCGCGACGAACCGCGAGGGCCGGTTCCTGTTCGCCAACGATGCCGCGGCGCGCCACGTCGGGCTCGACTCCGGCGACGACCTCGTCGCGCTCTCGCCGCGCGAACGGGCGGGGCTCTACGACGTGTTCGACAGCGAGGGCACTCGGCTGGCATTCGACGCCCTGCCGCCGTCGAAGGCGCTAGGCGGCGCCGAGAGCTCGGGCGTCGTCCGCATCCGCTCCAAAGCCGACGGCTGGGAGCACTGGATCGCGCTCCGCTCGACGCCGGTCTTCGCCGCCGACGGCAGCGTCGAGCTCGTCGTCAACGTCACGCGCGACATCACCCAGGAGACGGTCGCGGCGCAGCGCGAGGGGGAGGCCCGCCGCGAGGCCGAGGGCTCGCGCGCCCGCCTCGCTTTGCTCCTCGAGGCGACGGAGCAGCTGAGCCAGACGATCGACTACGAGGAGCTGCTCCGGCGCGTGCCGAAGCTCGTCGTCCCGCGCATCGCCGACGGCTGCCACATCTACCTCGCGCGCGACGAGGACACCGAGCTCGTCCGGGTCGCGCATGCGCATGTCGAGCCGCGGATCGCAGCGCTCCTGGGCAAGATCGACGCCGTCTACGACGTCTCGCGCCATCGCCGCATCCCGGTTGTCGAGGTCTTCCGCTCCGGCAAGCCGATCCACCGCCCCGCACTGGTGCGGCCGCTGTCGAAGGTCGCGCGGCCCGGCGAGGAGGAGCTCGTCCAGATGGAGTCGCGCTCGCTGATCGTCGTCCCTTTGGAGACCGGTGCCAGGCGGCTCGGCGTGCTTGCCGTCACCGCGACCGAGCCCGGCCGGCTCGGTGACGAGGACTTCGAGCTCGTCTCGGAGCTTGCGCGCCGAGTCTCCCTCGCTGTCGATCTCGTCGACCTCCACGGTCGGGCCCAGGATTCCCTGGCCCAGCTGCAGGCGGTGATCGCGCAGCTGCCACTCGGTGTCGTGATCACCGACGCAGACCACCACGTCGTACTGCTGAACGACGAGCTCGAACGCGTCTGGGGAGCGCCGATCTCGCTCGGCTCCGACCATCGTGAGTCTGGCATCGATACGACCGGCTGGCCGCTCGAGCGTGCGATCGAGACCGGCGAGGTGACGATTGCTGAGCGGCGAGAGCTGCCGGCGGAGGACGGACCGCGGACCCTCGAGATCAGCGCAGCTCCCGTGCGCGACGCTCACGATGAGATCGTCTCCGCCGCCGCGATCGTCGCCGACGTGACGCGCCGCAGCCGGTCGGAGCAACAGCTCGGCTTCCTCTCCCAGGCGAACGAGCTGCTCGATGCGAGCCTCGACTGGGAACGGACGCTCGACGCGATCGCCGACCTGGCCGTGCCGGCGCTCGCCGGCTATCTCGTGATCGATCTGCTCGACGAGGACGACGAGCTCCACTGGGTCGTCGCCGTGCACGCGGATCCCGAGAAGACCGAGCTCGTGCGGGAGCTGCGCGCGAGCTACCCGCCCACGCTCTCGACGCACCCGATCCAGGTCGCGCTGCGCACGGGCGAGGCGCAGCTACTGCCCGATCTCCAGGCGGAGACCGCCGCGATGGCGCATGACGCCAAGCACGCGCGCGCGATCCGGGCGATCGCGAACACCTCCGGCATCGTCGCGCCGCTCGCGGCGCGCGGCAGGACGCTCGGCGCGATCAGCCTGGGCACCATCGGAGGCCAGGCGCGCTTCGACGAGTCCGACCGGACGATGGCGATGGAGCTCGCACGCCGGATCTCGCTCGCCCTCGACAACGCTCGCCTCTTCGCCGAGGTGCAGGAGCGCGCGCATTCGGCCCAGGCGCTCGAGTACGTGGACGACGGCGTCATCCTCGTGGACGAGGCGGGCATCGTCCGCCTCTGGAACCCGACCGCTGCGATCAGCCTGCGGCGACCCGGCGTCGAAGCCGTCGGCCGCCCGATCGCCGAGCTGTTGGCCGACTGGCAGTCGCTCCAGTCGCGAATCCCGGTCGCCTCCGAGCCGCGGCCGGGTGGGGTCTCGCGCGCTCTCACGTTGCCGGTGGAGGTCGAGGGTGAAGAGCGCTGGCTCTCGATCTCCGCCGTCCAGTTCACCGGCGGCACCGTGTACGCGTTCCGCGACGTCACCGACGAGCGCGCGGTGGAGCAGATGAAGACGGATTTCGTCTCCACGGTGTCGCACGAGCTCCGGACTCCGCTCGCCGCGATCTACGGGGCCGCGATGACTCTGCAGCGGCGCGATGTCGTCGTCGAAGAGCCGCAGCGGGACAGGCTGCTCGAGGTGGTCTCCAGCGAGGCCGACCGCCTCGCCCGGATCGTGAACGACATCCTCTGGGCGAGCCGGCTCGAGTCGGGCCGCATGAGCATCGCGATCGAGCGCTGCGACGCCGGGGCCCTCGCCACCGAGGTCGTAGACGTCTTGCGCACGCGGGCGCCCGAAGGGATCGAGGTCGCAATCACCAAGTCGCGCGGCCTGCCACCCGTCGCTGCCGACCCGGACAAGCTGCGCCAGATTCTCACGAACCTGATCGACAACGCGATCAAGTACTCGCCCGACGGTGGCCGCGTCGGCGTCGAGATCGGCCGCAGCGGAGGCCGCGTCCGGTTCTGCGTCAACGACGAGGGGTTGGGCGTGCCGCCCGCGGAGCAGGACCGCATCTTCGAGAAGTTCTTCCGGCTCGACCCGAATCTCACGCGGGGCGTGGGCGGCACGGGCCTCGGGCTCTACATCACCCGCGAGCTCGTGACGCGCATGTACGGCCGCGTCTGGGTCGTGTCGGACGGCCGCAGCGGGTCTTCCTTTTTTTTGGAGCTGCCGCTCGCCTGAGGTGGCTAGTGCGGACACGGCCGGTGTCTGACACCGGCCGTGTCCGATTCAGGCCTTCGCTTCTAGTAAGGCGGGGGTCCGCCTGCGGGGCCCTCGTCGTAATACGCCGTCCGCCTGCGGCTGAAGTAGCCGGGGCCGGCCCACGAGGACCAGAAGATGAGTGACAGCAGGATTCCGACGATGCCCACAATCAGCAGGATCCAGCCGATCGTGTGGATGTCGACGCCGGAAACAGTCGCGTTCACGGCGAAGGCGAGTACAGCGCCGACGGCCGACAGTATGAGTCCTACTCCGAGCCCCATGAGCTCCTCCTTTGTCCGGGGTCCGGGAGAGAAACGAACTAGAGCCGCTTCCGGATTCGGTCTCTTTGTCTTTCGTCTAGGCTCCGAAGCGGATGCGCAGGGGCTCCATCGTCGCGCTCTTGGGGATCGGACTGATCGCCGGCGGTGTCGCCACCGCCGTCGCGCTTGTTCCCACATGGCTGCCCAAGGACGCCTCGCGCGAGGCGGGCCGAATCGACTTTGTCTTCTGGTTCGTGATCGCGATCTGCATCGGGATCTTCGCGATCGTCGCCGCGGTGATGATCTACGCGGTCCTGCGCTTCCGCGTCCGTCCCGATGACCACGAGGACGGTCCGCCGATACACGGGCACACGGGACTGGAGATCACGTGGACGGCGATCCCGTTCGTCCTCGTCACCGCCATCGCAATCGTGAGCGCGATCGTCCTGTCGCGGAACGACGCCGAGGCGGGGAACACGCTTCATGTCAACGCGACCGCCCAGCAGTTCTCCTGGACGTTCAGCTATCCCGATGCGAACAATGCGACGAGCCCGGTCTTGCGTCTTCCGGCTGGGCGCTCGGTCGAGGTCGACATGCGCTCGCTCGACGTGATCCACGCGTTCTTCGTGCCCGAGTTCCGGACGAACGAGGACATCGTCCCGGGCCTTGTCACGGATGTGCACATCACGCCCGACCGGATCGGCACCTTCCCGCTGATCTGCAACGAGCTGTGCGGGCTCGGGCACTCGCTGATGCGCACCCAGGCGATCGTGATGAAACCCGCGGCATTCGACGCGTGGCTGAAACAGCAAAAGCAGAGCACGAAGGGGTGAACCGACGTTGACGACGACCGAGACCGCTCACGAGGTCCAGCACGCGCCCTCCTCGACCGGAGGCGGCGCGCGGCGGCTGATCCTCGGCGCAGGGCTTCTGCGCGGGGCATGGATGACGCTGTTCTTCGCCGGCTTCGGATTCGGGCTCGTCGTCGTCGTCCGCTGGGCCGCCCACTGGCACCCGATCATCGCCACGCAGCCACTCGTGCTCGTCTCCGCCCTGGTCACCGCGCCGATCGGCTTCCTCGCCGGCATCGGCGCCTTCGACTACTGGGCCCGCTACTGCATTGGTTCGCCGACGCGCGAGGAAGACCACTCGGGGCACGGAGCGCAGAGCTGGCGCGACTACTTGCGCGTCAACACCGACCACAAGGTGATCGGCGTCCAGTACCTCGTCACGACGGTGTTCTTCTTCCTCGCCGGCGGCCTGCTCGCGCTGCTCGTCCGCGCCGAGCTCGCCAGGCCGGGCATCCAGTACTTCGATCCGCAGACCTACAACGGCCTCTTCTCCGTCCACGCCTCGCTGATGATCTTCCTCTTCGTGATCCCGGCCTTCGCCGGGCTCGCAAACTTCGTCGTGCCGCTCATGCTCGGCGCGGCAGACATGGCCTTTCCGCGCCTGAACGCGCTCTCGTTCTGGCTGCTCCCGATCGCCGGGGTCATGATGCTGAGCTCGTTCATCGTCGGCGCGTTCGCCGGTGGCTGGACGGGCTACGCGCCGCTCAACTCCGACCACCAGCCGCTCGGTGCGATCTTCTTCAACCAGGGAGTGCAGTGGGCCGGCGCGTCGTCGATCATGACCGCGCTCAACTTCCTCGTTACCATCATCACGATGCGGGCGCCGGGAATGACCTTCTGGCGGCTACCGCTGCTCGTGTGGGCGAACTTCACGACTTCGCTGCTCGTCGTGATCGCGACGCCTTTCATCGCCGGGTCGCAGTTCTTCTCGATGTTCGACCACGTGATGCACACCGCGTTCTTCAACCCCGTGGGGGGTGGTTACCCCCTTGGGTACCAACACATCTTCTGGTTCTACTCGCACCCGGCCGTGTACATCATGATGCTGCCCGGCTTCGGGATCATGAGCGAGGTCATATCCGTGTTCAGCCGCAAGCCGATCTTCGGCTACCGGCTGATGGCGCTCTCGCTGATGGCGATCGTCGTGCTCGGCTTCTCGGTCTGGGCGCACCACATGTTCACGAGCGGCATGTCGTCGTGGCTGCGCGTGCCGATGATGATCACGACGCTGCTGATCGCCGTCCCGACCGGGATCAAGATCTTCAGCTGGCTCGCGACGATCTGGGAGGGGAAGCTCCACCTCAGGACGCCGATGCTGTTCGCGCTCGGCTTCCTCTCGATGTTCGTGATCGGCGGTCTCTCGGGCGTGATGCTCGGCGCGGTCCCGATCGACATTCACGTCACCGACACGTACTTCATCGTGGCGCACATCCATTACGTGCTCTTCGGCGGCTCGGTGTTCACGATCTTCGCCGGGATGTACTACTGGTTCCCGAAGATGACCGGCCGGATGTACAACGAGCGGCTCGGCAAGCTCCACTTCTGGCTCACCTTCGTCGGCTTCAACCTCACCTTCTTCCCGATGCACATCATCGGCACGGAGGGGATGATCCGCCGCGTCGCCGACTATCCGCCGCGCTTCGGTGACATGAACATGTTCATCTCGCTCGCCTCGTTCGGACTCGGCGCCTCGGTGATCGTCTTCCTCTACAACATGATCACGAGCTGGCGCTTCGGCGAGATCGCGCCGGCGAACCCGTGGCGGGCGATGACGCTCGAATGGCAGGTCACCTCGCCGCCGCCGACCTTCAACTTCGACGAGATCCCGCAGGTCGTCGGCTCGCCGTACGAGTACGGCGTTCCGGGCGCTCAGCACGCCATCCTCGCGCCGTCCAAGGCGCGCGAGATGGAGGAGGTGCCGGTATGACGCACGTCCTCGTCGTCGCGAACGAGACCGTCGACGCAAAGACGCTGCGCGAGGCGCTCGCTGCGCGCGGCGACGATGTCAGCGTCACCGTCGTCTCGCCGGTGAACGAGCCGCAGCGCGGCTACGTCGTCTATAGCGACACGCGCCGCGCGTCGGCCCGCCGTCGACTCGAGCGGGCGCTCGAGCACCTGCGCGAGGCCGGCGTTCCCGCCGACGGCTACGTCGTCGAGGCGGATCCGGCGGCGGCGGTGCGCGATGCGCTCGCACAGCTCGAGCCGCCTGTCGACGAGATCCTCGTCTCGACGCACCCCGAGGAGAAGTCCGGTTGGTTGCGGCGCAACGTCCTCGACCGGATCCGTGGCGCCGCGGGTGCCGTGCCCGTCGAGCACATGGTCGCCGGCGACGGCGGGGCCGAGGAGAAGAACGTGCTCGTGATCGCGAACGAGACGGTGGTCGGCGAGCCGCTCCTGGCGAAGATCCGCGAGCGGGCCGCCGCCGGCCCGGCGAGCTTCCTCATCATCTCGCCGCAGAGCGACCCGACGGCGGGCGATCATCCCGAGGCCGACCGGCGGCTGAAGCGTGCGCTCTCCCAGCTCCGCGGCGAGGGGATCGACGTCCACGGCCAGGTCGCGCATCCCGATCCGTTCAGTGCGGCCATGGAGGCGGTGCACGACGAGCGCGTCGACGAGATCGTCGTCTCGACCTTCCAGCCCGAGCGGTCAGGTTGGCTGCGCCGCGATCTCGTCGAGCGGCTGCGCAAGGAGACCGGCCTGCCGGTCGAGCACGTGACGGTCGCCAAGGAAGAGACTGAGGTGCCCGCGTGAGCGCAGCCGCGCACGCTCACGCCGAGCACGAGCATCACGGGCCGCCCGTCCCGCACTACAGCTCGCGGATCAAGCCCGAGACGCTCGGCATGTATCTCTTCATCGCGTCGGAGATCATGCTCTTCGGCTCGTTCTTCACGGCCTACTTCTTCGTGCGGATCGTGAACGGGACGCCGTGGCCGACGCCGCCGTACCACCTGCCGGTCTTCGTCGCGACGGTCAACACGTTCATCCTGATGACCTCGAGCGCGACGATGCACTGGGCGACCGTGTCGATCAAGCGCGGCAACGTCTGGGGGATGCGGGCGGGCCTGCTGCTGACGTTCCTCATGGGCCTGGCTTTCCTCACCTCGCAGCTGTTCGAGTACATGCGGGCCGGCTTCAACACGTCGAACGGCGCGTTCCCGACGATCTTCTTCTGCCTCACCGGCCTCCACGGCTGCCACGTCTTCGTCGGCCTCTCGATCCTGGCCTTCATGACGATCCGCGCCTTCCGTGGGCATTTCTCCGCCGATCACCACCACGGCGTCGAAATCGGCGGGATCTACTGGCACTTCGTCGACGTGATGTGGATCGTCGTGTTCACGACGGTCTACATCCTCTGACCGGTGGGTAAGGGAGCGGGGATGCGCAATCCGCTCCGCAGCGAGGCCGAGGCGTACCGTTTTCTCGGCGTGGTCATCGTCGGCGCGGCGGTGATCATCGGCGCCGCTTTCATCAACACGTGGGTCGGCGTCGCCGTCGCGGTAATCGCCTTCGCGGCCCTCACCCGCTGGCTGATGCAGGAGCCGGTGCCAGGCGCAGCAGATCCGCCGCCGGTCGTCGCGTCCGGGACGCCGCCGGGCACGCACCGTCTGCTTGTCGTTGCGCCGCCGGGAACCGACGCGGTGACGGTGCCGGACGGCGCGGAGGTGCTCGTCGTTGTGCCTGCGCTCGCGGCAACCGTCGAGGCGCTGACGGGAGCAGTGGACGACCGCCGTGCCGACGCGGAGGCGACCGCTGCGGCGCTCGAGTCACGCCTGCCCGGCGCGAGAGTCGAAGTCGGCGCGGACGATCCGGCGCTCGCGGTCGAAGACGCGCTGCGCGTCTTCGGCGCGGACGAGGTCCTCGTGGTGGGCGACGACGACCTGGTGCAGGCGATCCGTGCGCGGGTCGCGATTCCCGTCAGCCGCGCCTAGCCGGCTACTACTTCTTGCCGGCCGACGACGAGACGTACTTCGCGACGGCCTGGATCTGGGCGGCGCTCAGCGTTCCCTTGAACGCCGGCATGATCGATCCGCCGTTCGTCACCTGGTGGACCACGACGGCCATCGCCGGCTTGAGCTGGTCGAGGTTCGGCCCGACCGTCCCCGTCGCGCCCGCCGCCGCGAGGGTGTGGCAGCTCGAGCATTTTGCCTTGAAGATCGCCGCGCCGTTCGTCCCGACATTCCCCGGAGCGGCGGCGAACCCGCCGACTCCCGCGACCGATGCGACGTAGGCGGCGACGTCGATCGCGTCCTGGCCCTTGACGAGATTCGCCGGCATCGTCGTCTGCGAAGTGAACTTCTTGTTCGTCGTGTAGGTCGCGATCGGGCCCGAGCCCAGGCGGATCTGGTCGAGGACGACGTTCTCGATCGAGCTGTCGGGATAGCCCTCCTTGCGAACCGCCGCGAACGCGTTGTCGAGGTTCGGGCCGATCGTCCCGGTCGTGCCCGCGGCCTGCAGCGTGTGGCACGACCCGCAGGTCCCACTCCCCGAGAAGAGCTGCTGCCCGTTATTCGTGTCCGGCCGCTGTGCGCCCTTGGCGACGCCGCCGTTGCCGCAGCCGGCAGCCAGCAGCGCCACCGCCGCCAGCCCTGCCCCCAGGACTCCGACCCGGTGCGCCCGTTTCAACCCTGCGGAACTCCCACCGCCGAGACGGCTTCCTCACGCGTGGGATAGATCGTGAAGACCTTGTCGAGACCCGTGATCTCGAAGATCTTCGTGATGTTGCGGTCGTTGCAGACGAGGGAGAGCTGACCGTCGTTCGTCCGCAGCCGCTTGACACCTCCCACGAGGACGCCGAGCGTCGTCGAGTCGATGAACGTCGTGCCGCTGAAGTCGACGACGACCTCCTTGCCACCCTGGCCGATCACTTCGAGCAACTGCTGCTTGAACTCGGGCGCGGTGTACAGGTCGACCTCACCCGTGAGCGAGATGACGTAGGCGTCGCCGGAGAGCTGCTCGGTCTTGATGTCGAAGTTCATGCGCGCGAACCCCCCTGAGTTGCTCGATTCGACCCAGGCGGGCCGCTCGGGCGAGAGTCTATCCGCGCGGCCGAAGCCGTAATCGTCCTACTTCTGGCCGGAGTTGCCGGACTTCACTGTCGGAGTCGACGCCGGCGCCAGACTCTTCTGGAGCGCCTTGATCTCCTTGTCAACCTGCTTCCGCTGCGAGGGGTCGATCTTGCGGAGATGCTTCAACGCACCGAGAGTGACCTGTGAGTTGCCGGCGTTCTGCGCCACCGACGCGAGCAGCTGCCACGCCGACGTGCTCTTGGGCTGCAGACTCGCGGACTTCTGGTAGTCCTTGACAGATCCGCTCAGCGAAGTCGTGAACTGCGTGTAGAGCGCGGACGTCTGAGCCGACGCCTGCTGAGAGGCGGTCTGGTAGGCGGCGTTCGTGCCGACCGCCTGCGCGAGCGTACCGCCGGGTAGGAACGCGGCACTCGGATCTGCGAGCTGTGAGGCCTGCTGCGCCGCCTGGTACTGCGTTCCGGCCGTCTGCGCCTGCGCCAGCTCGAGGCCGCCGAGCTCGGCCCACACGTCTGCGTCCTTCTTCTTCAAGCGGAGGTAGCTGTGAAGCGCGGTGACTGCGCCCGCGTTGTCGCCCTTCGTCTCGTACGCGGTCGCGAGGTCGAGGTACCCCTTGGCCTGATTCGGATGCTTCTTGATCGCGTCCTGCGCCTTCGACACGGAGCTGCCGCCGCCGCCGAAGAGGCCGGAGTAGAGCTGGTCGAGGCCGCCGCCGTTGCCTGAGCCGACGCCCACACCGGCGAACGTCGCTGCGAAGATGACCGCGAGGAAGGCGTAGATCCACTTCTGCCGGCGCCGCAGGCGGACGAAGAAGAGATCCTGATTCGGGTTGCCGCCGCCGCTGTGTCCCCGGCGCCCGCGCTTGCGGGCAGCCCTCGACGGCTGCGCCTTCGCCTGCTGCTGCTTCGCCTTGACCGCTGCCCGCGCCATCAGCCGCCCAGAGTAGCCGAGGCAGGAGCGGCCCTAGCCTGGCGCCGCTCGAAGAAAACCGCGAGCCAGATCGACCCTTCGAAGAGCCCCCACATCGGCAGCAGCTCGAGAAATGTGGTCACCGGATCCGGCCCTGGCAGCGCGAGAGCGATCGCCGCGGTGATCAGATAGCCCATCCGCCGCTGCTTGCGCAGTGTGCGCGAGCTGAGGATCCCGAGGTAGACGAGCGCGAGCACGATCAGCGGCGTCTGGAACACGAGCACGATCCCCACCAGCACCGTGACGACGAAGTTGTAGTACGGCTTCGCCTGGATCAGGTGCTGGAAATGAGTGTTGTCGTAGTTCGTGAGGAAGTGGATCGCCCGCGGGAGCAGCACCCAGTAGCCGAACGCCACGCCGCCGGCCGCGAGGACGACCGCGAAGAGCGCTAGCCCCAGGACCTTGCGTTCCGCGGCCGGATCGAAGGCCGGCGCGAGGAAGAGCCAGAGCTGCCAGAGGATCACGGGCAGCGCGAGGACGAAGCCGGCGTAGAAGCAGACCGTGATCGTGATCGTGAACGGCTCTGCCACCCCGAGCGCCACGACCCGGTCGTGGTTCGGCGGGAGCGGGCGGTTCAGCCAGTCGAGGACGTGGTTGTGGAAGACGAAAGCGACGACCGTCCCCAGGATGAGCGCCCCCAGCATGGCCATGATCCGGCCGCGGAGCTCATCGAGGTGCTCGCCGAGTGTCGCCTCCTCGGCGTGGCCGAGACGGCGCGGAAGCCTTGCCATGCTCCGGTGCTAGACGGTCTCGCGCTCGGTCGGCGTCGCCGTTGTCGACGCCGCCGTCGGCTCGGCCGGCGGGAGCTCAGGCTGCGGCTCGTCTTCAGACGAGTTGTTGCCGGTGACCGCATCCTTGAACTCGCGCATTCCGGACCCGAGCGCCTTCCCGATCTCCGGCAGCCGCTTGCCGCCGAAGAGGAGGAGCGCGATCAGAAGGAGCAGGACGATGTGCCAGGGAGTCTGGAAATACCCCACAGGGGCAGAGTAGCGCTGTTCAGCGTTTGTTGGGACTCGGTCTCATGGAGACGCGCTGTCGCTAGACTGGTCTGAGGTTGGCCGGGCGGGGCGAAAGCCCCGCTCTTTTGGGAAAAGAGGAGTGTTTTTGTGGCATTGCTGAAGCTGGAGAATCTGCACGTCGCCCTCGAGGACGGCACCGAGATCGTCAAGGGCGTCGACCTCGAGGTGGACACGAACGAGGTGCACGCGATCATGGGGCCGAACGGCTCCGGCAAGTCGACCCTCGCCTACGCGCTCATGGGCCACCCGGCCTACGAGATCACCGAGGGACATCTGTATTTCGAGGGCGAGGACGTGACCGAGCTGGGCGCCGACGAGCGCGCCCAGCGCGGCCTCTTCCTCGCGTTCCAGTACCCGCACGCGATTCCGGGCGTCACCGTCACGAGCTTCCTGCGCAGCGCGATCAACGCCGTGCGCAAGGCTCGCAACGGCGGAACCGACGACCCGATCGCGATCCCCGAGTTCCGCAAGGAGCTGCTCTCCCAGATGGACCGCCTCAAGGTCAGCCGCGAGCTCGCGTCGCGCTACCTCAACGACGGCTTCTCGGGCGGCGAGAAGAAGCGGGTCGAGATCCTCCAGATGGCGATGCTGCGGCCGCGAATCGCGGTGCTCGACGAGACCGACTCCGGCCTCGACATCGACGCGCTGCGCGTCGTCGCGAGCGGCGTGAACGAGCTCGTCGGCCCCGAGATGGGCGCGCTCGTGATCACCCACTATCAACGGATCCTGAACTACGTGAAGCCCGACCACGTCCACGTGTTCGTCGACGGGCGTATCGTGGAGTCGGGCGGGGCCGAGCTCGCGGAGAAGCTCGAGGCCGAGGGTTACGACCCGTTCATTCCGGCGAAGGCTGAGGCATGACGCAGACCGAGACAGAGATCGTCCAGGGGATCGGCTCCGACTACGCGATCAAGTACGGGTTCTCCGTCACGGAGGACTACTTCTTCAAGTCCGGCCGTGGCCTCTCGCACGAGCTCGTCGACGCCATCTCCTCCCACAAGGACGAGCCCGACTGGATGCGCAAGTTCCGGCACAAGAGCCTCGACTACTTCCTCGCGCGGCCGCTGCCGCAGTGGGGCGGCAACCTGAACGAGATCGACTTCGAAAACATCTTCTACTACATCAAGCCGACCGAGAAGCAGGCCTCGTCGTGGGAGGATCTGCCCGCCGACATCAAGGACACGTGGGACAAGCTCGGCATCCCGGAGGCGGAGAAGAAATACCTCGCCGGCGTCGGCGCGCAATACGAGTCGGAGGTCGTTTACCACAAGCTCCAGGAGGACCTGACCGCCAAGGGCGTGATCTTCCTCGACACCGACACCGCGCTGCGCGAGCACGAGGATCTGTTCAAGCAGTACTTCGGGACGATCATCCCGCAGAACGACAACAAGTTCGCCGCGCTCAACTCGGCGGTCTGGTCGGGCGGCTCGTTCATCTACGTCCCGCCGGGCGTGCAGATCGAGATGCCGCTGCAGGCCTACTTCCGGATCAACGCCGAGAACATGGGCCAGTTCGAGCGGACGCTGATCCTCGTCGACGAGGGCGCCTACGTGCACTACGTCGAAGGCTGCACCGCGCCGATCTACTCCACCGACTCGCTGCACAGCGCCGTTGTGGAGATCGTCGTCAAGAAGGGCGGACGCTGCCGCTACACGACGATCCAGAACTGGTCGAACAACGTCTACAACCTCGTCACGAAGCGCGCCGTCGCCTACGAGGACGCGACGATGGAGTGGGTCGACGGGAACCTCGGCTCGAAGCTGACGATGAAGTATCCAGCGATCTGGCTGCTGGGCGAGCGCGCGCACGGCGAGGTGCTGTCGATCGCCTTCGCCGGCACCGGCCAGCACCAGGACGCGGGCGGCAAGGCCGTCCACGTCGCGCCGAACACGACGTCGGTGATCACGTCCAAGTCGATCTCCAAGAACGGCGGCCGCGCGGGTTACCGTGGGCTCCTCGAGGTGAACAAGGCCGCGGTCGGCTCGAAGTCGAAGGTCGTCTGCGACGCACTGATCCTCGACGAGCAGTCGCGCTCCGACACCTACCCGTACATCAAGATCGACGCCGACGACGTCGACATCGGGCACGAGGCGACCGTCTCGAAGATCGGCGAGGAGCAGCTCTTCTACCTCATGTCGCGCGGGCTGACCGAGGCGGAGGCGAGCGCGATGATCGTGAGCGGCTTCGTCGAGCCGATCACGAAGGAGCTGCCGCTCGAGTACGCCGTCGAGATGAACCGGCTGATCCAGCTGCAGATGGAGGGCTCGGTCGGTTGATCGTCGAGCGCACCGACTTCATCTCGGTGCCGGTCACGGACATGGAACGGGCGAAGCGCTTTTACGGCGAGACGCTCGGCCTGCCAGAGATCGAGCACCCGGAGCAGGGCTTCCCGGAGTACCAGCTCGGCGAGAACGTCAGCCTCTACCTCCTGCAGATGGAGAACATCGGGCAGACGTTCGAGGGCCCGCACACGGCGTCGATCGCGCTGCGGGTGCCCGACGTCGAGGCGGCGCAGAAGGAGCTCGAGGCGAAGGGCGTCACGTTCGTCTTCGACGAGAGCCCGTTCGACACCGGCGTGTGCCACATGGCGATCTTCAAGGACCCCGACGGCAACCAGCTCATGCTCCACCGGAGGTACGCGCCGCATGAGTCGTAACGACGCTCTCGCTGCGTACGAGGCGCTGCCGCTTCCGGACACGACCGAGGAGCACTGGCGCTTCACGAACCTGCGCGGTTTCGACCCCGAGGCGTTCGCGGGCGCCGCGTCGGCGGAGATCGAGACGCTGCTCGACCTCGACGTCGCCGGCTACGCGACGGTTACCGCCGACGGGATCGAGATCGAGAAGGCGCCCGAGGGCGTGACCTTCGAGCCGCTCCCCGAGGAGCACGAGCGCCTCTACTCGCTCGTCGGCTGGGACGAGAAGTTCGCTGCCCACAACGCCGCTATGTGGAAGCACGGCCTGCTCGTCGTCGTCCCGAAGGGCCTCGAGCTCGAGAAGCCGCTCTACGTCCGCATCTCCGCGACTGGCCAGACGTTCTGGCGGCTCGTCGTCGTGGTCGAGGAGGGTGCGCGGGCGTCGCTGATCGAGGAATACGCGTCGCCGAGCGCAGACACGGAGGCCTACTCGAACGCGGTCACGGAGCTCTTCGTCGAGCCGGCCGCGAAGCTCGAGTACGTCTCCCTCCAGAATCTCTCGCGCGAGACGTGGCATTTTGCGAACCACCACGCGCGCGTAGAGCGCGACGCCGAGCTCGACTGGGTTGCCGGCGGCTTCGGCTCGAAGAAGGGCAAGACGCGGATCCAGAACGACCTCTCAGGGCGCGGCGCGACCTCGCGCGTGACGGGCGCGTACTTCGCCGACGGCACGCAGCACCTCGACTACGACACGTTCCAGGAGCACATCGCGCCCGACTGCGAGAGCGACTTCGCCTTCAAGGGAGCGCTGCGGGACGATGCGACGGCGGTCTGGCGCGGGATGATCCGCGTCGAGAAGGACGCGCAGAAGACGAACGCGTATCAGGAGTGCCGCAACCTGATGCTCTCGCCGACCACCCATGCGGTCCCGATCCCGGGCCTCGAGATCCTGGCGAACGACGTCCGCTGCACCCACGGCGCGACGGTCGGCCGCGTGAATCGCGAGGACCTGTTCTATTTGATGAGCCGCGGCCTAAAGCGGCCGGAGGCGGAGCGCCTGATCGTGCGCGGCTTCTTCCAAGACGTGCTCGACCGGATCGAGCTCGAGCCTGTGCGGGACGCCGTTACGGCCGCGCTCGAGGCACGGATTCCGCAGGCTTAGTCGTGGCTACGCGTCTTCGGTATCTCCCCATTTGAGGTAGTACGCGAAGAACGGATCTGCGATGTGGAGCGTGCGCTCATCGGCCATGTAGTCGACGACGGGCTCTCCTTTGCCCTTACGCGCGATTTCCGTCATCTGATCCAGCACGCGAGTCACCTCGTGGCTCGCCGGCGGGTCGCCCGACATGATCGCTCGAATTGAGTTCCGTAGCTCGACGTCGCTGATTTCGGTCTTTGGGCCGGTGTGGGCAATCGCTGCGAGGACGAGGTGGTAGATGTCGACTGCTCGGCCGTCACGGAGATGCCGCGGGATCCGCTTTGTTCTCTCGCGGGGCCCGCGCGCTAGCCTGTCGAACTCGCCCTTGGCAGTTCCCATCGCACGAGCTCGGAAGAACATCTCCCAGTTGGGCGCTTCGAGAGGTATAGCCGTCGCTTGCTCCTCCCGGATGTCGTTCGCCTTGCACAGCTCAAGGCAGAAATCCTGCATTAGGAACGGACTGCCGAAACTCTCGGCGACGAGACGCTCAGTGATGCCCTTCCGAGGCTCGAGGTTCAGAGCAACGAAGCCCAACTGGGCGATCGCGGAGAGGTCCTCCGGAGACCAAAACGGGCTGGTCAACGGAACTACACGCCCGGTCATCTCAGGCTCAGCTCGCACAGCGTCGTAGACCCGATGCGGCACCGAAAGCAAGATCACTGGAACACCGTCGAAGATCAAAGCTCGCATGCCCCGCACGATCTTTAGTTGTTCCGCTTCCGGGAGGTAGTGAAAGTCGTCGATCACCAAGACCGGCTTCGTAATCAGGAGCAAATCGGACGCGACCTGAGCGGCGGGTCGGTCGCGGCGGACGGTTCGTACACGTTCGTCTAGCTCTTCCGCGCTTGCGCTTACCTCACCGCGGGCCTTCAGAAAGGGGACGCCGCCTTCCACGCTCCCGGACGTCTCAGTGGACTCGCTTCTGGACCTCGATCTTGAGATCTCGACCTCGATCCATCCGTCGAGCTTGTCGACGAGTACCTTCCAGAACTCGGTCGCTGTTGCGATCTCACCTCCAGACACCCAGATTGCATCCGGAATGACCCGCTTTACGAGGACCGTTTTGCCTGACTTGGTCGGCCCTGAGAGCGAGAGCACTTTGAAGCGTTCGGCCACGTAGTCATTGAGCCGCCTCTCGAGCTGAAGTTCGTCACGAGGTACGTACGTGATCTCCGGAAAGCCGCCCGGCACGAAGACATCCCCGATCCTCAGCACCGCCCTACCCTACCGTCCCAACTTTCGGCCGTACCTCCGCCGGCATCTGCGGAGCTAGTCGGTCGACGCTGTCACTCCCAGTGGCGCCTGCTCGGCGAGGACTTTCGCCGTCGTCTCGCGGGCGCGGTCCGCGCGATGCGCGCGGTACTGCGCGCGGTGCTCGTGCTCCCACTCTCCCGGCGTCAGTGCCGCCAGGTACTCGAAGATGGCTTCCGTTCCCTCGAAGCATTCGCCGTCGCCGTTCGTGAGCATCGGGATCTCGTGCTCGCCGTCCCGCTGCTCCTGCTTCGGCGCCACCTGCTTCGCGATGAAGTCGATGCCGAGCTCGGTCAGCCGTTGTCGCACGGCGGACGAGTACGGGCACCACTCCGCTTGATAGAGCGTGATCACGCCCCCATGCTCGACGCGTTGTTTGTGCCGTAAACCTCGGCTCAGGTCAGGGGCGTCGCGAACGACCACCACTGGCCCTGCGGGTCGGCGCAGCTGTACCGCCTGTGGCCGAACGGCGTGTCGAACAGTTCCTCGAAGATCGCTGCTCCCTCTGCCTTCGCTCGCTCGTGGTGCGCGTCGACGTCCGGAACAAACACGACCACCATCCCCGATCGGCCCTCAGCCTCCGCCTGGCCGGCGTAGATCCGCCCGCCCGACTCGGTCTCGAACTCGAGGTGGGTCCGTCCGGCGGCTCCGGTCTGCCGGTCGACCTCGCGGAAGCCGAACGCGCGCTGGAGGAACTCGGCCGCCGCCTCGACGTCGACGTAGAAGAGGTATGGCCAGACTGTCTGGCTCGCTGACTCCACGCTAACGCTCCGCTGCGAGCCGTACCCCGAAAGCGACCAACGCGAACGCCGTGACGGCGTCGAGCGCTCGTCTCACACGGCCGCGAACGAGGAAGCGCTTCGTCCGCGCGACCGCGAACGAGTAGGCCGAGAGCCATGCAAGCGTCATCGTCGAGAAGAGGAGCCCAAGCGCGAGCAGCTCGTCGAAGCCCGTTCCGAACTGCGGAAGGAGGCTCGTGAAGAAGACCGCCATCTTCGGGTTCGCGAGGTTGCTGAGTAGGCCCTGGCGGAATCCCGCGGCCGAGCCGCGCAGCCGTTCCTCGTGCGGGCTACGCCCACGCACCGCTGCGGCGAGCGACTGCAGGCCGAGCCAGACGAGGTACGCGGCACCCGCGATCCGCACCGCCGTGAACACCGGCTGCGATGCGGCGACGAGCGCTGCGATGCCGGCGCTCGCCGCGAGCGTCCACAGCGCCTGACCTACCGCAACTCCCTGCGCGGTCCGCAACCCGTTCGCGCGTCCACCGAGCAGCGTGTTCCGGATCGTGAGCGCTGTGTCCGGCCCCGGCGTGCAGATCACCACCGCCGCGAGCAGGACGAACGCGATCATCCCCGCACGAGCGGCTTGTACTTGATCCGGTGCGGCTCGAGCGCGTCCGGGCCCCGCGTCTCCTTCATCCACTCGACGTAGTCGGCCCACGAGCCCTCGAACCAGATCGTCTCGCTGTTCCCCTCGAAGGCGAGGATGTGCGTCGCGACGCGGTCGAGGAACCAGCGGTCGTGCGTGATCACGACGGCGCAGCCGGCGAACTCGAGGAGCGCCTCCTCGAGCGCGCGCAGCGTGTCGACGTCGAGGTCGTTGGTCGGCTCGTCGAGCAGGAGGACGTTGCCGCCGGCGCGCAGGAGCTTCGCGAGGTGGACGCGGTTTCGCTCGCCGCCGGAGAGGTCGGAGACGCGCTTCTGCTGGTCGGATCCCTTGAAGTTGAACCACGAGACGTACTGCCGCGAGTTGACCTCGCGCTTGCCGAGCTCGATCGTGTCGTGGTTGCCGGAGATCTCCTTCCAGACCGTGTTCGCCGGGTCGAGGTCCCCGCGCGCCTGGTCGACGTAGGCCAGCTCGACGGTGTCGCCGACGCGGAGCGCCCCGTCGTCGGGCTGCTCCTCGCCGGCGATCATCCGGAACAGCGTCGTCTTGCCGGCGCCGTTCGGGCCGACGACTCCGACGATCCCGGCGGGCGGGAGCGAGAAGGTGAGGTCGTCGACGAGCAGACGGTCCCCGAAGCCCTTGCGCACGCCGTCGGCGTCGATCACGACGTCGCCGAGCCGCGGACCGGACGGAATGTGGATCTCGACCTTGTCGAGCTTGACGTTCTGCTCCTCGGCGAAGAGGCGTTCGTACGCACCGAGCCGGGCCTTTGCCTTCGCGTGCCGCGCGCGCGGGCTCGCGCGCACCCACTCGAGCTCTCGCGCGAGCGTGCGGCGCCGCGCCGACTCCGTCTTCTCCTCGTGCGCGAGCCGCTCCTGCTTCTGCTCGAGCCACGAGGAGTAGTTGCCCTGGAACGGGATCCCGCGGCCGCGGTCGAGCTCGAGGATCCAGCCGGCGACGTTGTCGAGGAAGTAGCGGTCGTGCGTCACGGCGACGACGGTGCCCTTGTACTCCGCGAGGAACCGCTCGAGCCAGAGCACCGACTCGGCATCGAGGTGGTTGGTCGGCTCGTCGAGGAGAAGCAGGTCTGGGGACGAGAGGAGCAGCCGGCACAGCGCGACCCGGCGGCGCTCGCCGCCGGAGAGCGTCGTGACGTCGCGGTCTCCCTCGGGCACGCGCAGCGCGTCCATCGCATGGTCGAGCTTGTCGTCGAGCTGCCAGAGGTCGGCGCGGTCGATCGCGTCCTGCACCTTCGCCTGCTCGGCGAGGAGCGTGTCGTAGTCGGCTTCGGGCTCGGCGAACGCCGCGCTGATCTCGTTGAAGCGGTCGAGCAGGTCGCGCAGCGGGCGGACGCCGTCCTCGACGTTGCCGCGCACGTCCTTGGCCGGGTCGAGCTCTGGCTCCTGCTCGAGCAGCCCGGCGGTCGCGCCCGGCGCGAGCTCGGCGACGCCGGACGACGGCTCGTCCTTGCCGGCCATGATCCGGAGCAGCGTCGACTTGCCGGCGCCGTTCGGGCCGAGCACGCCGATCTTCGCTCCGGGCAGGAACGAGAGCGAGATGTTCGCCAGCACCTGGCGATCAGGGCCGTAGAACTTGTCGGCCCGGTACATCGTGTAGACGTAGTCGCTAGCCACCGCCGGCCGACGATAGCGCCCACACGCTGTTCGTCCCGCCGCCTGTCACCACGATGCGCTTGCCGATGGTCGTCGCTGTTGGATCGGCGAGGGACGCCGGCAGCCGCGCGGCGACCGAGACTTTCCCCGAGGTCGGGTCGATCGCGAGCACGCGCCTTCCGCCCACGAGGTAGAGCCGGCCTCCGAGAGCGGCCATGGCGGCGTGATCCTCGGGCGCGGGAAGCGTGGCGAACTGCCGGACGCGGCCGTCGAGCGAGACCGCGTACACCGTGCGCGTTGCTCCAGCGCGCGTCAGCCCGCCGGCGACGTAGATCGTCCGGCCGATCGCGGTCACGCCGGCATAGCGCGTCCCGTACGGCAGGCGCGCGATCGGCATCGTCCCGCCGTCCCGGAGGTAGCGCACGATCCCCGCCGAGAACTCGGCGTCGGTGTAGCCGCCCGTTAGATACTCCCGGCCGCCGATCACGACTGCGCCAAGGTCGGAGAGCGGATTGCCGAGCGCCGCGACCTCGACCACACTTCCGGTGCGGGGATCGATGCGGACGACGCTAGGCGTCGACAGCGTCTCCCCGCCGCCGAAGAGATAGGCGAAGCGGCCGAGCACCGCCGCGGCGGCGTCGTGCGTCGGCTCTGGGAGGCGGCCGACCACGCGAAGGCGGCTCGGCGTCCCT
>Ga0070695_100000234_pt1 | contig 27371 bp, 29 predicted proteins | sample KBSK1252metaG_FD_65471 | JGI IMG/M metagenome (GOLD analysis project Ga0070695, IMG submission 65471) | Corn, switchgrass and miscanthus rhizosphere microbial communities from Kellogg Biological Station, Michigan, USA - KBS K1-25-2 metaG | ecosystem: Host-associated > Plants > Roots >...
CGGTTGTAGCGGTAGAACGCGGTGTCCTCGACGCCCTTGGCGGTGACCGGGCCGGTGGTCTGCTGGAAGCGCATCGCGAAGTCGCGCCGCGCGGCCCGCTCCTCGGAGCCACTGCGGTCCGGGTGACGCAGCAGGAGCACGTCGCGGACGAAGTCGAAGATCGAGACGTTCACCGTCGGGTTGCGGCGCTTGGCCTCCGCGATCGCGGCCTCGATGTAGCCGCGGTCGCGCGGGCCGGGGGCGTCGGTGCCGTCGTCGCCCACGTAGGTGCGGTAGACCGCGAAGGCGGCCACCACCTCGCGGAGCGCGCGCCCCAGGCTCGGCAGGGTGAAGTCGCGGGCGAGACGGTCGCGCTCGGACATGCGGTCGAGGTGGTGGCCGAGCTGGTTGATCTCGCTCGCCATCGAGACCTGCATGATGAGCCGCTTGGCCGCGTAGGTGAGGTCGGCCATCCGGGCGTCGTCGCCCGCCATCCGGGAGTAGAGCGCGGTCATCTGCCGGGAGGTGCCGCGGTCGACGAACAGGCCGTTGACCGAGGCGAGGAAGTCGTAGCCGGTGGTGCCCGCCACCGGCCACCACTCCGGCAGGGGCTCGTCGGGGCCGAGGATCTTCTCGGCCGCGATCCAGAGCGGGCGGGCGTCGAGGGCGGCGGCTTGATCCGCGGCCCGGGTGCGGTAGAGCGCGGTCAGCGCGTCCGCCTCGGGCGCCTCGAGCTCGGGCACCAGGCGACGCGCGGTCGCCACCAGCGCGCCCTCCTGCAGGCGGCGGAAGTACTCGCCCGGCGCGTAGAGGCCGTCGGGATGATCGATGCGGAGCCCGGTGACCTTGCCCTCGCCGACCAGCCTCAGGACCAGCTGGTGGGTCGCGTCGAAGACCGCCCGGCGCTCCATGCGGATGGCGGCCAGGTGGCTCACGTCGAAGAAGCGCCGGTAGTTCACCTCGTCGCCCGCCACCCTCCAGTCGGCCAGGCGATAGGTCTGGGCGGAGAGGACGCGATCGAGCGCGTCGAACGAGGCCGGATCGCCCGGGATCCCGTTGAAGCGCCGCACCGTCTCCTCGATGTGCTCGCGGATGTCGACGGACTCCTTGGCCAGCGCCATCAGGCGCCGCTTGACGATCTCCTTCTCGCGCAGCCGCTCCTCGACCCGGCGCGGGTCGGTCTCGGTGCGGCCGGGCAGGTGCTCGATCGCGGTCAGGATGCTGCGCAGCTCCTGGAGCCCCGGGTCGTCCGGGCCCAGGCGCTCCGCGAGCGGCTCGAGCGCGTCGGTCAGGATCTGGGGGTAGGTGCGCGGGGTGATCGGCAGGCGCGCGCCCGCGTACCGCAGGTGGAAGGCGCCGTCCGCGAACTCGAGCGCCAGCTGCTGCGACTCGAGCACCCGGCCGTACTGGTCGGGCAGGACGGGCAGGAGGACCCGGTACCGCAGCTCGGCCTTGGCCGGCGCCCAGTCGATGTCGAAGAACTCGGCCCGCGGCGAGGCGGGCCCGTTCTCGAGCACGTCGAGCCACCAGGGATTGGCGTCGCCCGCGATGCCCATGTGGTTCGGCACCACGTCCAGGATGAGCCCGAGCCCGCGCGCGGCCAGCGCGGCGGCCATCCCGTCGAAGGTGGCGGCGCTGCCGAGCTCCGGGTTGAACGCGTTGTGGTCGGTGACGTCGTAGCCGTGGGAGCTGCCGGGACCACAGCGGAAGCACGGGGAGAGATACGCCTCGCTGATGCCGAGGGCCTCGAGGTAGGGGACGAGCGCCGCCACCTCGTCGAACCCGAGCGCGCTCCCGAGCTGCAGACGGTAGGTCGCGCGGCGCTCGCGGCGCAGCGCCGCCGCCGCCTGCTGGAAGAGCGCGTCGGCGTCGGTCATGCGGCCTAGAGGTGGGTCAGGGTCTCGCGCGGATGCGGCTCGCGACTGCGGAGGTGGCGCTCGAGGATCTGACGGGCCAGCCCGCGGCCGCCTAGCCCGAAGGCCAGGGCCAGCGCGAAGATGAGCCCGCCGAAGGTGATCCCGAACGCGACCAGCACCATCTCCTTGCCGATGCCGAGATGCGTGATCGCGGTGGCGCTCGCGAAGAGCAGCACACCCCACCGGATGGCCCGGGCCAGGAGGCGCGCCTCGGGCAGGCGGGCGTTGACCGCCGCGATGAGGGCGCCCTCGCCGAGGAAGTTCGCCACCAGCCATCCCACGAGAAGGATCAGGGCCGCGCCCATGACGCGCGGCACCCACGAGAACACGAACTCGGTGAGGCGCCCGGTGCCGGGGATCGCGAGCGCGTCGATGGCCACCGGCAGGAACAGCACCAGCACGCTCCAGAAGACGATCATCCCCAGCACCTGCGAGGGCGGCTTCCGCACCCCCGCTCGGTTGAGCGCGGCCACGATGCCCCACGCCTCGGCGCGGCGATCGAAGGCCACCGCCTGCGCGAGGCGCCGGGCGATCCGCGCGCTGATCCACGCGCCCGCGAGCCCGACCGCGGCGAGCGTCAGCATCGCCAGGAAGCCCGGCAGCACGAGCATCAGCCGTGTCTTCAGATCGCCGAGAGCGGCCCACACCAGATCGCTCCACATATCCGTCATGATCCGCGCCTCCAGGAGAGCAAGGTCGACGCCAACCGGTCGTCCACACCCTATCACGCGGGCCACGCCCCAGAAAGGCGGGCCGGCCGTCGGGTCGCGGGTCGGCGTTACCGGGCGCGACCGGAAACCTTTACCGGCGGCCGTCGCGCGTCGCCGTGCGCGGCGGCGAGAGCGCGGGGAGCGGGCGGCGGCTTTTCGGGCGCTTGGCCGCGCCGCGCCGCGGTGGCGTCGCCTGGCACAGCGATTGCCGAGGATCCGGGTCGGAGGCGACACATGGGCACGGCCGTCGGGGCGATCGTGGTGCTGCTGGTGCTGGCGCTCGGCGCGGCCCCCGCGTGGCCGCACAGCCGCGACTGGGGCTACTATCCGAGCAGCGCGCTGACGGTGGCGCTCCTCATCGTGCTGGCCCTCGTGCTGACCGGCCGCCTGTGAGCCGGTGGCCGCCTCGGCTCCGGGTCATCGCGCGGTGAGTCGCTCGGCCCGGGCGCCGTCGGCACGCGAGCGCATCGCGCAGACCTTCACCACGGTCGAGGACGTGCTGTACGTGGGGCTGGGCGTCGTCCTGGCGGCGGGGGGCGTGGCGCTGCTGGTGAACGCGGCGGTCTACTTCGCCCGGAGCCTGCTCGGGGGCGCGATCGGGGCGAGCGTGGTGGCGGTGCTGGACCAGCTGCTCCTGATCCTGATGATGATCGAGATCCTCTATACCGTGCAGGTGTCGTTTCGGGAGCACGTGCTGGTGCCCGAGCCCTTCGTGCTGGTGGCCCTGATCGCGGCGGTCCGGCGCATCCTGGTGATCACCGCCGAGTTCGGCACGCTCGCGGACGAGGGCGAATCGGCGTTCCGCTACGCGACGATCGAGCTCGGGCTGCTCACCGTGATGACCGGGGTGCTCGTGACGTGCCTGGTGGGCCTGCGCAAGCGGGACAAGGAAGCGGTGGCCGAGCGGGCCTGAGGGGAGGGACACCGTGAAGATCCGGCAGCTCGATGACGCGGGCGGACGCCGCACGTTCGTGCTCGTGTGCGACCGGGGCGACGACCCGGTGGAGGCCTTGAGCGCCGCGGCCAAGCGCTTCGACCTCCGGGCCGCCTCCTTGACCGGCATCGGGGCCTTCGCAGCCGTGACCCTGGGCTTCTTCGATCATGCTCGGCGGGACTATCGGCGCCGGGTCATCCGGGAGCAGGTCGAGGTGGTGTCCCTGATCGGCAACATCGCGCTGGATCGGGGGGAGCCCCGGGTGCATGCCCACGTCGTGGTTGGTCGCTCGGACGGCGGCGCCCTGGGGGGCCACCTGCTAGGCGGCGAGGTCGACCCGACGCTGGAGGTCACGCTGGTCGAGGCTCCGGCGACCCTGCGGCGGAAGACCGATCCGGCGACGGGCCTGGCCCTGATCGATTTGTCGTGGAGCGAATAAATAGCCCGCACCCGGGCGGTAGTTACACGGTAAAATGTTCCCTCTCCGCGGCAGGTCTCGTGGGACGGCTCCCTGATAGCCTGTCTCAGGTTCGGATCGCAAAGATCTGCCCTGGTTGATCTTGGAGGATTCGATCCGGTACCTTTTTCCGCCCGGAACTTTCGAGGCACATCGATTGCAGCCGGGTCGCCAAGACCGGCGCGATCCTCCGACACCAATACCCGAAAGGGGACGACCAATGAAGCAGCGCATCCTGATCGCTGACGACGACGAGTCGGGCCGCAGCGGACTGGCGGCCCTCCTCACGATGTGGGGCTATGAAGTGCAGGAGGCGGTGGACGGCAAGGATGCGCTGGAGCGGGCCCCCGCCTTCCGGCCCTCGGTCGTGATCGCGGACATGATCATGCCGGTGATCGACGGCATCGGGCTGCTGAAGCCCCTGGCCGCGGCGGTGCCGGAGGCGGCGGTCATTCTATTGACCGCCCACGGCTCGATCGAGACCGCGGTGTCGGCGATGCGGGAGGGGGCGTACGACTACATGACCAAACCGGTCGATCCCCGCCGTCTGCGGGTGCTCGTGGAGAAGGCGGTGGAGAAGGTCCAGGTCAGCCGGGAGGTCACGGTCCTGCGCCGCCAGCTCAAGGAGAGTCGCGGGCTGGGGCCGCTGCTGGGGGTCAGCCCGGCGATGCAGGAGGTCTACCGGCTCATCGAGCTGGCCGCGCCGAGCCCGGCGCCGGTGCTGATCCTGGGCGAGACCGGTACCGGCAAGGAGCTGGTCGCCCGCACCATCCACCAGATGTCGCAGCGGGCGAAGGGACCGTTCGTCGCGGTCAACTGCTCGGCCATCCCGGAGACCCTGCTGGAGAGCGAGCTGTTCGGCCACGAGAAGGGGGCCTTCACCGGCGCCATGGCGCGGCGGCCCGGCTACTTCGAGCTGGCCGACGGCGGGACGATCTTCCTCGACGAGATCGCGGAGATGAGCTCGGGCCTCCAGGCGAAGTACCTCCGCGTCCTCCAGGACAGCCAGGTGCGTCGGGTGGGCGGCCACGACGAGATTGGGGTCGACGTGCGGGTGGTGGCCGCGACCAACCGGGACGTGGTCAAGGCGGTGCAGGACGGGACGTTCCGGGAGGATCTCTACTACCGGGTCAACGTGCTGACGATCGCGCTGCCGCCGCTCCGCCGGCGGCCCGAGGACATCGCGCTGCTGGCGGACGCGTTCATCGCGGAGTTCAACGAGAAGTACGCGCGTCAGGTGCGCAGCGTGGACGGGGCGGCGCTCAAGCTCCTAAACGACCACTCCTGGCCGGGTAACGTGCGCGAGCTCCGCAACGTCATCGAGCGCGCGGTCGTCTCGTGCGAGGACGGCCTCATCACCCCCGAGTGCCTGCCCCTATCGCCGCTCGGCGCCCCGGCGTCCGGGGAGCGGGCCAACGTGGTGGTCCTGCCGCTCGGCACCACGCTCGACGACGGCGAGCGGGAGCTGATCCTCCGGACGCTGCAGTCGGTGAACAACAACAAGACCCGGGCCGCCGAGATCCTCGGAACCACCCCCAAGACGCTCCACAACAAGGCGCGCCGCTGGCGGGAGCTGCAGCTGGACCGGGATCCGGGTAAGCGCGCCTAGGGCGCGCGGGCCGCAGCCTAGCGGCGGCGGGAGCCGCCGCTGGGCTGCGCGCCGATCCACACCACCCACGGCCTCGACGAGGAGCCATCCTGTCGGATCTCGACGGGATAGCCCTGCTTCTCGATGCTGCTGGCCAGGCGCCCGGCGGCCGCGCGGTCGGTGAAGGCCGCCGCGGGCGTCCACTCGCGCGACTCGCTCGCGACGCGGCGCGGCTCGGGAACGGGCCGCGGCTCGGGACCTCGCGCCTCGGTCGGGGCCGGCGGGGTGGCCGCGCGGCGCGGCGCCTCCGGAGCCCGTGGCCGAGGCGCCGGAGAAGGTTCGGCCTGACCCGGGCGAGGCGGAAGCGCCGGGCTCGGATCGGGCACGACCGCCGGGGCAGGCTCCTCGATCTTCGAGTCCATCCTTGGGGAATCGATTCGTGCGGGGGAATCGTTCCGTGGGGCATCCATCCGCGGCGAATCGATCGTCGGCGACTCGGTCCTCGGGGGCTCGATCTTCGGCTTGCCGGCCGGCGGCGGGCTGGAGAAGAGCCAGCTGCCCAGCCCCCGAGTGGCCGGGTCGGTCCGCGTGTCTCCGCGTAGCACCTCGGAGCCGGAAGGCTTCGGCGAGGACCCCGCGCCGGCGCCGAGCGAGGCCAGCGGGCCGGAGCCGGGCGTGGTCGGGGTTCGCGCCGGCGTCGCGGAGCCCAGCACGTACGGCAGGCCGAAGAAGATCAGCAGGAACGTCGGCACGAAGGTCCCCGCCGCGACGGCCAGACCACGGAACGGTGGCGTCCAGGTGGGCCCCGGGTCGACGTCGCGGTAGACCTCGGGATCCGGCCCGATCGTCTCGTCGGCGGCAAAGATGTCCTCGCGCGTGATTTCGTCCCGCTCGTCGCTATCGCGTTCCCCTTTGAGCCTCAGCATGTCGACGGAAGCAGGCAAGGCGTGTGCCAGCCGCACGCGGCGGGAAGTCGGTGCATCGAGCGGCCGTCTGGCCCTCTCGTCGAGGCGCGAGACGGGAAGAACTACTGGAGCTGGCAAGGAGTTTCTACCTGCTGTCGCTGGCGTGACGTTGGCACGCGCGTTGCGACAGGCGGAGGCCTCAGGAGGTGGTCCCATGCGAATGATCGGCAGGATGTGGAGGGACAGCGCGCCACGGTGGAGGGTGGCCGTGCTCGACGGCGACACCGCGTCGCGCGCCTCGCTGCGCGCGGCCGTCGAGGACGCGGGAGGCACGGTGGCGCTGGAGGCGCCGCTGCGGCTGGACGCGGTGGCCCTGATGCGGGAGACCCGACCGGACGTGCTGATCATCGCGCCCAGCCTCTCGGGCCGGCGCGAGCCGGCGCTGATGCCACGCATCACCGCGGCGTGCGACTGTCCGGCCGTGCTCTTCACGCGCGACACCGCGTCGGCGGTCGTGAAGCAGGCCAATCGCGCCGGGGTGATGGGGTTCATGCTCAAGCCGCTCCGGGCGGCGGAGGTCGCGCCCACGCTCGACCTCGCGCTCGCCCGCTTCCGCGACATGCGGCGGATGCAGCAAGCGCGGGCCGAGCGCCCGCTGGTGGATCAGGCGAAGGGCAAGCTGATGAGCGACCGCCAGCTGAGCGAGGCCGAGGCGTTCCGGTGGCTGCGCAGGCAGGCGATGAATTCCCGGCAGCGGCTGGGCGACGTGGCGAGGGCGGTGCTCGCGGACGAGCGGGTCTGGGAGCCGCTCCCCCAGGGCGCGCGTTGACGCATCGCGCGCCGGGCGCGCCCGGTCCGACGCGCTGGAAAGCTTTACACGATGCTCCTGGAAATTCCTACTCGATCGGGACGGTTCGTCCAGTTGTGGTGGCCGATGGCTTAGGCGGTGGTAACTTGGACGCGAGGTAGCCGCATGGGCGCTGGCATGGGCGATGCAGCCCTCGGCGGCCATGGAGGTGACTTCCATGGAGATCATCGTCGTCGCAGCGATGCTGTCCCTGGTGGTTCTGCTCGGGATCGCGGTGAAGCTCTACGACCTGAAGCGCAGGCGTGAGGAGGAGGCGGTGGCGGCCCAGGCCAGAGTGTCCGACGCGCTGCTGATGGATGCCACCCTCGCTGGCCTGCCGCTGACCCCGACCGCGCACCTGCCGCTGTGGAAGGGGACGCCGCTCGTGCTCGAGATCCGGGGAGCGGTGCCCAAGGCCGAGCTCCGCACCGCCGCGGTGGACGTGGCCAGGCGGGAGATCTCCCGGAGCCGCTCCGACTTCCAGGTCGAGGATCACATCAAGGTGGACCCGGCCCTCCTGACGCGGGCGGCGTGAGCGTGCGCGTGGATCTCGTCGCGCGGCTGGTCCCGGTTGCGGTGGCGGGATTCCTGGTCGGCGCTCCGGTGGTGGTGGAGGCCGGGGCGCCGACCGATCAGCTCAAGTCGTCCGTCGAGCAGATCGTGAAGGTGCTGGAGGACCCCGCGCTGAAGACGGAGTCTCGCGTGAAGGACCGCCGGGCCGCCATCCGCAAGGAGGCGGAGGTCGTCTTCGACTTCACGGAGACCGCGAAGCGGGCGCTCGGGCGTCACTGGCAGGGTCTCTCCGAGAAGGATCGCCAGGAGTTCACCGGGCTGTTCACCGACCTGATCGAGCGGGCGTACATCTCGAAGATCGAGCGCTACAGCGGTGAGCGCATCGCCTACGCGGGCGAGGCGATCGACGGCGGGCTCGCGACGGTGCGCACCCGCTTCGTCACCAAGCAGGGCACGGAGGTCCCGGTGGACTATCGCATGCAGCAGCGGGGCGATCGGTGGTTCGTGTACGATGTGTCCGTCGAGGGCGTGAGCTTGATCAACAACTATCGGACCCAGTTCGACAAGATCATCCAGACCTCCTCGTACGCCGAGCTGGTCCGGAAGATGAAGGCGGCGGAGGTGGGAACGGTCGCCGCCCCCCGCTCGTGAGGCTCTCCGCCCCGCGGCCGGAGTGGCGGGCCGGCGCGGGGGCCGCGATCCTCGCGCTCCTGCTCGCGCTCGCGATGACGCCGACCGCCGCGCCGGCCGGCGAGCGTCACGCGGGCACCGTGCTCGCGGTGGACGCCCAGGCGCGCACGCTCACCGTCGACGAGTTCGGCGCGGGTGGCGAGCGGCGCGCCTTCAGCGTGCAGGTGCCGCGCGAGGCGATCGTGCTCTGGTCGCAGCGGAACCAGGCGGGGCGGGGAGTGAGCGACGCGTTCCGGGACCGCACGATCACCCTCGGCGAGGTCGGGGTGGGTGACTTCGTGGTGGTCGAGGTCTCGGACGATCCGGAGGTGGCCCGGCTGGTGATGGTCACCCTGCGGAGGGGCGCCGGCTCCTGAGCCTCTCACCTCACCCCCAGAGCGTGCGCGCGGGCGTCTGATGGTCACGTTGTGGGAGGGCCGCTTCTGGGTCCTGCGCCGGCTCACGCTGTTCGCGGCGGTGCTGCTCGGGCTCCTGGTCCTGGTGGGCGGCGGCCTCGCGATCTACTCCGCGCGGGCCCTCTCCAAGTTCGAGCGGGTGGAGGCCCGCCGCTCGACCCTCCTCTACGCGGCCCCGCCGATGCTCCGGCCCGGAGTCTCGGTGGGGGCGCTCGACCTGGCCGGCCTCCTCGGGCGGCTCGGCTATCGCGAGGCCCGGACCGCGGTGGGGCCGGGGCAGTTCTCCCGCTCCGACAGCGCCTGGGACATCTACGTGGGGCGCGGCCGCGGCGGCGCGGACCGGGTCAATCTCACCGTGTCGGGCGGGCGCATCACGCGGCTGCGTCGGAACGGGACCGAGGTGGAGAGCGTCGCGCTGCCTCCCGAGCTGCTCGCGAGCGCGGGCGCCGGCATGGGGGAGAGCATCCGCCCGGTGCAGCTCGCCGAGGTGCCCTCGGTGCTGCGCACCGCCGTCCTGGCCATCGAGGACGAGCGATTCTACGAGCACGGCGGACTCGACCCGCGCGGCGTGCTGCGGGCGCTGTGGGCGAACGTGCGGAAGGGACGGGTGGTGGAGGGCGGGAGCACGATCACCCAGCAGCTCGTCAAGAGCCGGCTGCTCACTCCCGAGCGGACGTACTCGCGCAAGCTCAACGAGGCCTGGCTCTCCACCGCGCTCGAGTGGCGGTACTCGAAGGACCAGATCCTCGAGGCGTACCTGAACGAGATCTACCTGGGGCAGGTCGGGGGCGCTGCGGTGCGCGGGATCGGCGCCGCCTCCCGTGTCTACTTCGGCAAGGAGGTCCACCAGCTGACCCTGCCGGAGGCCGCGCTCCTGGCCGGCATGATCCGCGGGCCGAACAGCTACTCGCCCGCCGCCAATCCCGACCGGGCGCGCGACCGCCGGGACGTGGTGCTGGCGCGCATGCGCGACCTCGGCAAGATCTCGGAGGCGGACTACCGCCGGGCCCGCCGCGAGCCGGTGAAGGCTCGGGTCAGTCCCGGCAACGGTCTGGTCGCTCCCTACTTCGTCGACTACGTCCGCGCGGAGCTCGAGCGCTCCAGCGAGATGGACCTGGCCGACCAGCACGGGGTCCGGGTCTACACCACGCTCGATCCGGTGCTCCAGCGGCTCGCGGAGGCCGCGGTGGTCAAGGGGCTGGACCGGCTCGAGACCGCGCGGCCGCGCCTGCGCCGCAAGGGCGCCGAGGAACGCCTGCAGGCCGCGCTCATCGTGCTCGACACCGCGACCGGCCAGGTGCGCGCGCTGGTGGGCGGCCGCGACTACCGGCTCAGCCAGTTCGACCGCGCGGTCCTCGCGCGGCGCCAGCCGGGCTCGGCCTTCAAGCCGTTCGTGTTTCTCGCCGCGCTCACCCCGCGTCAGGACGGGCCGCGCTTCACCGCCGCGTCGCTGGTCGAGGACGCGCCGATCACGGTGATGGTGGACGGCAAGCCGTGGAGCCCCAAGGACTACGACGACCAGTACCAGGGCATGGTCACGGTGCGGCGGGCGCTCGAGGGCTCGCTGAACACCGCCACCGTGCGACTGGCTCAGGCGGTCGGCCTGAGCAACGTCGTCGGAACCGCGCGGACGCTCGGGGTCGAGGGCGACCTCAAGCCGGTGCCCGCGCTGGCCCTGGGGGTCTTCGAGATCACGCCGCTCGACCTGGCGCGCGCGTACCTCCCGCTGGCCAACGGCGGGCTCGCGCCGAGCGGAGGCGCGGTGGACACCGTCACCGACGACGCCGGTCGCGCGATCTGGACCGCCAGCCGGGAGACGCGGCAGGTGATCGGCGCGCCAGAGGCCTTCCTCGTGACCTCACTCCTCCAGGGGGTCATCAATTCCGGCACCGGTGCCGGCGCGCGCGCGATGGGCGTGCCCGGCGCGGTGGCGGGGAAGACCGGCACCACGAACGACGGACGCGACGCCTGGTTCGTGGGCTACTCGTCGAACCTGCTGGCCCTGGTCTGGGTGGGCTTCGACGACAGCGCGCCCGCGGGACTGTCCGGGGCGGAGGGAGCGCTGCCGATCTGGTCGGAGTTCATGCGCCAGGCCCTGGACGTGTATCCGGGCGGCACGTTCCCGGAGCCCGCCGGCATCACCTACGCCAAGATCGACGCGGTCAACGGGCAGCGGGCGACGGCGTACTGCCCGGTCGTGGTGACCGAGGTCTTCCTGGCCGGGACGGAGCCGCCCCCGTGCGAGGAGCACGGCGGCGTGACGGACCAGGTGGGACGCTGGTGGGATCGGATGTGGGACTGGTTCAGGAAGTAGCAGTCGCCACGGGGTCAGCTGGCGAGCAGGCGACCGGAGCGACGCAGACGGTCCTGGATGTCGCCCATGAAGAGGAACGCGAGCCCGTCGGAGTCGGTGCGCCAGACGAGGGCTGGCACGTTGAACGGCGTTCCGTCCGGAGGCCGGAACCGCAGCTGGGCCGGGGTACCGATGTCGAGGCGCTCCCGCGGTCTCACCTTGGCCCCGCGGGCCGAGATGTCCACGGTCTGGAGCAGGAAGCGTCGCTTCCCGGCCTCCACCACCACGAGCCAGGAGACGTCCGAGCGGGGATGCCGGCGACGATCGTTCTGTCGGGTGGTCATCATGGGCGCCCGTTGAGCAACCGACGTGCCGGGAACTGGACGCCCATGTTCCTGGACGTTTATGAGCGGTCAGGGTGTCGGCGGAGCGTCGCGATGCTGACAGTGTCCACCTGGTGGCGCCCGGTTCCGTTGCCCGCTCAAAGCGTGTAGAGTCGTGCCGCCATGAGCGCGCCGACGGCGGAGGTGGTGATCTGCGGGGCCGGCATCGCGGGAGTGGCCGCCGCCTATCATCTGACCGTCCGGCGGGGCGTCCGGTCGGTGGTGCTCGTGGACGAGCGTCCGCCGCTGTCGCTCACGAGCGACAAGTCGGCGGAGTCCTACCGGAACTGGTGGCCCGGGCCCGGCGACGACATGGTCGCCCTGATGAACCGCAGCATCGACCTCATGGAGGAGCTGGCGCGCGAGAGCGACAACGCGTTCCTCTTGAATCGCCGCGGATACCTCTTCGCCACCGCGCAGGCCGAGCAGATCGACCGCTATCTGGAGGCTGGTCGGGACGCCGCCTCGCGCGGAGTGGGCCCGTTGCGGGTGCACGACTCGCCGGCCGACGACTACCGGCCGTCGCCGGCCGCCGGCTTCGAGGGGCAGCCCACCGGTACGGACGTGGTGACCGACCGGGGCCTGATCCGACGTCACTTTCCGTACCTCGCCGAGGACACGGTGGCGCTGCTGCACGCGCGCCGCTGCGGCTGGTTCAGCGGCCAGCAGCTCGGCATGTACATGCTGGAGCGGGCGCGCGAGGCGGGCGTGCGCCTGACCGAGGGGCGGGTGGACGCGGTGACGACCGCGGGCGGTCGAGTCACCGCGGTGCGGGTGAGCGGTCGCGACGGCAACCGCACCATCGCCACGCCGCGCTTCGTGAACGCGGCGGGGCCGTACGTCAAGCAGGTCGGGCGCCTGCTGGGGATCGAGCTCCCGGTCTTCTGCGAGCGGCACGCGAAGGTGGCGTTCCACGATCCGCAGGGCGTGGTGCCCCGAGACGCTCCCATGATGATCTGGACGGACCCGGTGCGGCTGCCGTGGGCCGACGACGAGCGCGAGGAGCTCGAGCAGGCCGAGTCGCACCGTCATCTGCTCGACGAGATGCCCGCGGGCGTGCACGGCCGGCCGGAGGGCGGCGGGGACAGCCCGGTGATGCTCGGGGTGTGGACCTACGACGTGGAGCCCATGGAGCCGCGCTTCCCGGTCGAGTTCGACCCGGCGTACGCCGAGATCGTGATCCGCGGGCTGACCCGCCTGATCCCGGGCCTGCGCGCGTACGTCCCGCGCCTGCCCAAGTACTTCGTGGACGGTGGCTACTACACCAAGACCGAGGAGAACCGGCTGCTGTCGGGGCCGCTACCGATCGAGGGGGCGTACGTCCTGGGCGGCCTCTCCGGCTACGGGATGATGTCCTCGAACGGCGCCGCCGACCTGCTGGCCGACTACATCGCGGGGCGCCCGCTTCCGCGCTATGCGGCCGCGTTCCGCCTCGACCGCTATCAGGATCCCGCCTACCGGGCGCGGCTCGCCGAGTGGGGCGACTCCGGCCAGCTCTAGCCCCAGTACTGCATCGCGTCCCGCAGGATGAGCTCGAGCTCCGGCTGACCCACCGGCCGAGGCGCGCCCGACAGGAGGCGAGGCTGGCGTAGCGTGCCCTCGATCAGGGCGGGCACGTCGCGCTCGGTGTAGCCGATGGCGGTGAGGCCGTTGGGGATGCCGATGTCGCGCATGATCGACAGCAGGGCGCGCGGCAGCGCCTCGCGCCGCTCCGCCTCGCTCAGCTCGGCCACCGGCACCCCGAGCAGCTCGGCGGCGCGGAGGTGGCGCTCGGGCGACGTCGCGTACGTGAAGCGGAACGCGGCGGGGGCGGTGAGGATCACCGACATCCCGTGCGGGACCAGCGGGTGGCGGGTGCGGTAGCCGCTCGGCACGTAGTCGCGCACGAGCCCCGCGATCGGGTACGCCAGCGCGTGGGGGATGTGCACGCCCGCGTTGCCGAAACCGATGCCCGCGTAGTTGGCGGCCAGCGCCAGGTGCAGGCGCGCCTCCACGTCGAGGCCGTTCAGCACCGCCCGGCGGAGGTAGCGCGCCGCGTACTCCATCGCCTTCTCGCACCAGATGTCGCTGGCCGGGTTCGCGCCGATGTAGGCGGGCCGGTCCGGAGGGTGGTGCTTGGCGCGGGCGTTGTAGGGCCGGGTGGTGTAGGACTCGATGGCGTGGGTGAGGATGTCGGCGCCCGCGGCGGCGGTCACCTCGGGCGGCACGCTCAGGGTGTTGAGCGGGTCGACCACCCCGAGCGCGGGCCGCAAGAGCCGGTGCGAGACTCCCGCCTTCACGTTCTGGTCCATCACGTGGGTCACCGCGACCGCGGTGGTCTCGCTGCCGGTGCCCGCGGTGGTCGGCACCGCGATGAGGGGCCGCACCGGGCCCGGCACCGGCACCCCCTTGCCCACCGGCTTGTTGATGTAGTCGAGCAGCGGGGCGGGGTAGCAGGTGAGGAGGTTCGCCGCCTTGCAGGTGTCGATGGTGCTCCCGCCGCCGACCGCGATCAGGCCGTCGAACTCCTTGCTGCGCGCGTACTCGCCGGCCTCTTCCATCGACCGGTCGGTGGGCTCGACCTCGACCCCGTCCCAGACGTCGGCCTTCACCCCCTGCTCCTCGAGCAGGGCGCGCACCCGCTCCGGCAGGCCCAGCTCCGCCACGTGGCGATCGGTGAAGATCAGGGCCTTGCGGATCCCGAGCCGGCTGGCGTCGTAGCCGATCTCGTCCATCGCGCCCAGCCCGAACTTGATCGGCGAGTTCTCCATCACGAAGACGGTCTCGGTCGGCAGGGTCACGCCCTTCATACGGCCTCCAGTGGGTGGCGAGGGAGCGAGCGGCCGGCCCGCGGCCGGCGTGGCCGACATTATAGCCTCGTCACGCCCGCGGGGTCCGCGGGCGGTCCGGGTCGGTTCGGGGCGCCGGGCCGGTGAGGCGGCCCGGGGCGGCGCGCTCGTCTAGGACGGCAGCGCGACGCGGGAGAGCAGCTTGACGTCGTCCAGCAGGCACCCGGCCCCGCGCACCACGCAGGTGAGGGGATCGTCGCTGATGCGGATCGGCAGGCCGGTCTGGTCGTGGAGCAGCGCCCCCAGCCCGCGCAGCAGCGCGCCGCCGCCGGACACCACGATGCCCTTGTCCACGATGTCGGCCGCCAGCTCGGGCGGGATCTGCTCGAGGCAGGTGTGCACCGCGCTCACGATGGCCATGATCGGCTCGCGCAGCGCCTCGCGGATCTCCTCGCCGGTGACCAGGATGGTCTTCGGGATGCCGACGATGAGATCGCGGCCCTTGACCTCCATGGTCAGGTGCTCGCCCGGGATCGGGTAGGCGGAGCCGAGCCGGAGCTTGATCTCCTCGGCGTGGCGCTCGCCCACGAGCAGGCTGTAGCTCTTACGGATGTGCTGGATGACCGACGCGTTCATCTCGTCGCCCGCGATCCGGACCGACTTGCAGTAGACGATGCCGGACAGCGACATCACCGCGACCTCGGTAGTGCCCCCACCGATGTCGACGATCATGTTGGCGCCCGGCTCGGCCACCGGCAGGCCCGCGCCCAGCGCGGCCGCGATCGGCTCCTCGATCAGGAAGGCCTCGCGGGCGCCCGCCTGGCGCGCCGACTGACGCACCGCGCGCTTCTCGACCTGCGTGATGCCGGATGGCACCGTGACGACCACGCGCGGGTGCACGAGGCTCTTGCGCTGGCGGGTCTTGGCGATGAAGTAGTGCAGCATCTTCTCGGTACTGTCGAAGTCGGCGATCACCCCGTGGCGGAGCGGGCGCACCACCGAGATGGTCCCCGGCGCGCGGCCGAGCATGGCCTTGGCCTCGTGACCCGCCGCCAGGACCGCGCCGTCCTTCATGGCGACGATCGACGGTTCATTCAGCACGATGCCCTGTCCCCGGACGTACACGAGGGTGTTGGCCGTGCCCAGGTCGACCGCGAGGTCGTCGGCGAGGAAGCCCATGAGAGATGTCAGGCGCATGCCCCACTCCTTTCGCGGGGGGACAGGACGCAACGGATGTGCCAGTGCGACGGCGCTGGCGGGCGACGTGAAATGGTTGCCCCGGACCGGACTCCCACAATAGGCTGGGGTGGCCGGTCGCAGGTCGGAGCCGAAAGTGTCAGGTCGTGTAGGTTTTACATGACACTCGTGTAAAAACTGCCCCGGATGACGTGCCTCCAAGGCTCTTGTCAGGCCTGGGGGCGCGTCGTACTCTTGGGGCCGCGCCGGAGGCGGCGCGGGGAGAAGGGAAAGGAAGGGGCACCGGATGGAGGTCACCCGCAAGCCACTCGCGAAGATCGAGGGAAGGAAGCGGATGCACGTCAGCGGCCTCACCGTCGCCTGGCACGGCACCCGCAGCCTCAAGGACTGGGTGGCGTACGTGGAGAACGGCGACGAGCGCGGACGTCTCGTGCTCGCCCACCAGGTCTCCGAGCGGACCCTGAAGGGCCTCCTCGCCCGGATCCAGAACCTCTCCCGGGACGAGCTGCATGCCATGGGACGCCCGGTGGAGGCGGTGGCACAGCAGGGGGGTGGTCCCCCGGTTCGGCGGCCGCCCGACACCGGTCAGGCCGTCCCCGGGTCCGAGATCGCCGTCCCGCCGTCCGGCCGGCAGCTCGCGCTGAACGGAGATGGGGCCGGCGATCCCACTCCGGCCGAGCGGCCCCGCCGCCGCCGGCTGGCCGCCGCGGTCGAGCGCGAGGCGCCCGAGAGCCGCCGCTCGACCCGGGTGGCGGTGCCGCGCGACCTGGCCGGTACCGTGAGGCAGCTACGCTCCCGTCTCGAGACCCTCGAGGAGGAGCACGAGGAGCTGCGCGCCGAGCTGGCGGTGCTGCGGGGCGAGGCGGAGGTCTACGAGGGGCCGCCGAGCATCTTCGTGACCGGGTGGTTTCGCGCCACCCTCGTGCTGATCGTTCTCGCGATCGTGGTGGTGGTGACGGTGCCGTGGCTGATGGATCTCTTCGAGGGGGGCTCGCGCGAGCCGCGCCCGCCGGTCCGCACCGACGCGCCGGCCGGCACTCCGGCGCCGCCCGGGCGCTGACTGGGCTACTGCTGCGTGCAGCTCAGGTCCGCGCGCGCGTAGACGAGGCCGTTCGGGTAGTAGTGGATCGTTCCCGAGTCGCCCTCACGCGCGAACTCTTCCGCGGACCAGCTGTCGTTGATCGATTTGAGCGTGACGATGTGCCGCTCGAGGGCCGCCCGGCATTCCTCCGCGGACGGGTAACTGCCGGCCAGGATGCGATCGGTCTGCAGGCGGGGCACGCGGGCCAGCCAGCGCAGCCCGATGGTGTCGAGCGGGTTGTCCTTGCCGACGATGGAGAGGTCGGACCAGAGCAGCCAGACCAAGCTGAGGGCACCGATCCACTTCCTCATGTTCGATGACTCTAGGACCGGGACCGGGACCTGTCAAGGCGGCGCGGAGGTGCCGCGGAACCAGTCGACCCGGCCGCGAGTTGAACACGGCACGTGCGGGAAAGCAGGCTTCCGGGGGGTAGAATAGGCGGCGCATGGAGACGATCCTGGTGGTGGACGACGAGGCCCAGGTGCGGGCGCTGGCCCGCGACATCCTGGTGGGCGCCGGCTATCGGGTGCTCGAGGCGGAGGATGGCGAGACCGCGCTCCGAATCGCCGAGGAGCACCAGGGCGCGATCCACCTGCTCCTGACCGACATCATGATGCCCGGGATCAACGGCAAGGAGCTCGCGGACCGGATCGCCGCGACGCGACCGGACACCAAGCTGATCTTCATGTCCGGCCGGGCGGCCGAGGTCATCAGCGACGCGGGGGTCCTCATCCCGGTCGACGCCTTCGTGGCGAAGCCCTTCACGGTGGAGCGGCTGCTGAACAAGGTGCGCGAGCGGCTCGAGTACCGCTCGCCGTTCTCCCGTCCCCGCTAGTCGCGGGCGGCCGCGGTCTCCGGGCTCCCGCCCAGCATGGCGACTCACGACGCCGATCCCATCGAAGCCCTCTTCGCTCGTGGCGTGACCGACGGGTTGCCCGTCGTGCCGCCCACCCGGGCCCGGGTGGCGGCCGCCGTCGCGGCGACGGGGCGGGGGCCCGACGAGATGGTGGCCGAGGTGCCGCCGCGCTTCGGTCGCGCCACCGTTCAGAAGATCGCGATCAACGCGGTGATGGCCGGCTGCCGCCCGGCGTACCTGCCGGTGGTGCTGGCCGCGGTCGAGGCGATGTGCGACGAGCGTTTCTGTCTCCTCGGCGTCTCGGGCACCACCGACGCGGTGGCCCCCCTCGTGATCGTGAGCGGCCCGATCCGCGCCGCGCTCGAGATCAACTCGGGGGCCGGGGTCTTCGGTCCCGGCTGGCGCGCCAACGCCACCATCGGGCGCGCGGTGCGCCTCTGCTGGGTGAACATCGGCGGGGCGCACCCGGGAGTGATCAGCATGTCCACCTTCGGGGGGCCGGGCCGCTACACCTACTGCATCGGAGAGAACCAGGAGGCGAGCCCCTGGGAGCCGCTCCACGTCGAGCACGGCTTCGCGGCCGGTGACAGCACGGTGGGCGTGATGGCCGCGGAGGCCCCCCAGGTCGTCGCCGACACCCGGAGCCGCTCGGCGCCGGACCTGCTCGCCACCGTTGCCCGGAGCGTGGAGGTCGTGGCCCACCACAAGGCGGTGGGTCTGGGCGACACCGCCCTCGTCTTCTCCCCCGAGCACGCCAAGACGCTGGCCGCCGACGGCTGGTCGAAGAGTCGGGTGCGCGAGTTCCTGTGGACGCGCCTGCAGAAGCCGGTGCGGGACCTGTTACCGGGGCGCGACGGCGGCGAGGGGCTCTCCGACGAGGCGCTGGCCGCGTTCCCCGAGGGAGCTCAGAGCAGCGCTTTGGTGCCCAAGTTCCAGTCACCCGACTGCCTGAAGCTGCTGGTGGCCGGAGGCCCGGCGGGCCGCTTCACCGCCATCGTCCCGGGCTGGCCCTTCCGGAATGCCCCCTCGCGGATCGTGTTCCGCCGGATCGTACCGGGCGCCGGAGCTCGCGCCTAACCGCTGTCCATCTGCGCGGGGCGGTTCACCCGGTCGCCCGGCCGCAGGTTCAGGATGGCCTCCGGGAACACCCGCGACAGCCAGCCCACCACGTCGTTGACCGTCACGACGCCGATGGGGTGGTTCCGGTCGTCCACGAGCGGCACGGTGCGGTAGCCCGCCGCGTGCATGCGGTTGATCGCGTAGCAGATGCGATCGTGAGGCTCCAGCGCCTCGGGGGACGACGTCATCACGTCGCCGAGGCAGGTCCGGGCAAGGTCGCGGCCGAGGCTGACCACCCGCGTGAGCAGATCACGCTCGGTGAAGATGCCGATCAGGCCGCCGCTCGTGTCCACGATGACCACGGCGGCGCGCCGGTTGTCCACCATGCGGGTGACCGCATCGGCCACCGTGGCGTCCGGGGACATGCGAATCGGCTCGCTCGGAGCGAGGAGCCGGACCTCGTCGCCCAGCAGGGCATCTTCGAGCTTGCGGAACTCACCGTCGAGGGCCTCGGAGTACTCGTCGTGGAACTCGCTCATTGCCGCCACCTCGGGGGGTTGCTGCATGCTAGGACCGCGCGCACCCCGGTGTCAAGGCGAGGGCGGCAAGAGAATGAGAAGGCGGTTACCTACTCAGGGTTGCCGGGTGGCCAAGCACGGTCTGCATCTTCCCACTCCATGTTGCGCAGAGTGAAGCGCTCGGGCGAAGCCGCTCCGGATCGGCCGCGGTCGCCGCCTCAGGTGACCTCTCGCGGTAGAGCCACTAAGTAGGTGATCGGGATGATCTAACAGGTGTGGAGGCCCGGGCGCGGAGGTTCGCGGTTGTAGCGGCTTCGTGCGATCGCCGCCCCGCAGTCGAGCGCGCGCGCGTGGCACCGAGTTTGCCCCGTATCGGGCGCCTTGAAAGTCATTTGCCCGCGATGTCGACAGGAGGGGAAGCCCTGCCTCCTGGTCACGATCGATATCCCGGGCGACGACCGTGAGGTGCACGGGCTCTGCTGGACACACCGCCTGCGCCTGCTCGGCCGGGGCGAGGACCCCACGCCGACGTCAGGCCCCGGGAAGCGCTGACCGTGCTGCTCACCGGACGATTTCGACGCGTTTCGCTCTGGGTCTGGAGCAGCCCGATCCGCGGTCGTCTCCAGGTCTTCGTCCGTCCGGACCGCCCCGCGCTGGTCGAGCGCATGCAGCGCCTCTTCGCGGAGGATCCCGAGCAGGTCGAGGTGATGCTGGACCGTCGACGCGGCGAGCGGCGAGGCATGGCGGTCGTGCAGGAGCCGGAGCGACGGCGCGCGGACCGGCGCCGGCCGCGCGTTCCCGGGCCGGCCGGAGGCGCGACGGTGGCGATCGGCCACCCATCGCGGTCGGGGCCGGATTACACTCCACTCAATCGTACGAAAGGAGAGGATCGGATGATGAGCGTCGAGTCGAAGCAGGTGCGCGATGGCGACGAGGTGCGGCGCTGGCTCGAGGCCGGGCAAACGCAGCTGGCCTCGCTACTCGAGCTGCTGCACGAGCACGATCGCCTGCGCGAGCGGGTGGACGCCTCGGAGCGGGAGAACGAGCGGCTGCGCGGTGTGACCTACGAGAACGAGCAGCTGCGGAACCGGCTCGAGACGTCCGAGCGCCAGGCCGAGCAGCTGCGCCAGAGCATGGGGGAGCTGCGGGTCGAGAACGAGCGCCACCAGAAGGAGCGGGAAGACGCGGCGGAGCGACTCAACCACCTCGTCAACGAGATCGCGCAACGGCTGCGCCCCGGCGCCGGGACGTCACGATCCTGAGCCGGCGACCGGAGCCGTCGTCGCAAGACGCCTGCGTCCGGTGAGGATCGCGACGCCAATTATTGTCCGCTCTCTGGCGCGGACCGCGCGCCAGAGAGCGGCCATGCGTGAGACTTCAAAGGCTTCGGGCCCGGGCTCGTGCTGGCACTCGCGTTGCACTCTCCATCGCATCGACTGCCCCGCGCAGAACTTTCCTAATGACCGAGCTCGCCCTCGAGACGCAAGACAAGGCCCGTATCCTCCTGGTCGACGACGAGGAGGGGGTGCGGATGAGCCTGCGGGCCCTGCTCGACCGAGAGTACCGGGTCTCGAGCGTGGCGAGCGGGGAAGCGGCGGTCGAGGAGCTGCCGAGATTCCAGCCGGCCCTCGTGCTCCTCGACGTCAAGCTCCTGCCGAGCATGAGCGGGCTCGACACGCTCCAGCACATCAAGACCTTCGACGAGCGGATCGAGGTCGTGATGATCACCGCCTTCGCGTCGCTCGCCACGCTCAACGAGGCCCTGCGTCGCGGGGCCTTCGGCTACCTGATCAAGCCCTTCCCGCGCCGGGACCTGGCCCTGATGGTCCACGATGCGCTCGCCCGGCGCAGCGCCCGGGTCGGCGGGGCCTGATCGGACGGATGCGGCCGTTGACAGGAGCGCGCGGGGCGGTCAGAATTTCTCAATACCTGCCTGAGCCGGGACGCGGGCCCGCCGGGATTCGAACGTGGTGTCTTTCACCGGGAGGACGTCATCCATGAGCCTCACGAGTCAAGTCGAGAAGTGGGTGGATGAGGTCGCCGCGCTGACCGGCCCGGCGAAGATCGCGTGGGCCGACGGGTCGAAGGCGGAGTACGACCGGCTCGTCGACGACATGCTGCGCGACGGCACGCTGCTCCCCCTCAACTCCCGGACCTACCCGAATTGCTACCTGCATCGGAGCCACCCCTCCGACGTGGCCCGAACCGAGCAGCTCACGTTCATCTGCACGCCCACTCGCGAGGAGGCCGGCCCCACCAACAACTGGATGGCGCCCGCGGAGGGCAAGGAGCGGCTCCGGGGGCTCTTCCGGGGCAGCATGCGGGGCCGTTCGATGTGGGTGATCCCGTACCTGATGGGGCCCGCCGGCTCGGCGATGAGCCGGGTAGGGGTCATGGTCACCGACAGCGCGTACGTGGTGGCCAGCATGCACATCATGACCCGCGTGGGCGCGATCGCCCTCGAGCACATGCGGAGCGGCGACGACTTCATCCGCGGCCTACACTCGCTCGGCGACCTCTCGCCGGATCGGCGGTTCATCATGCACTTCCCGGAGGAGCGGCTGATCTGGAGCGTGGGCTCGGGATACGGCGGAAACGCGCTCCTCGGGAAGAAGTGCCACGCGCTCCGCATCGCGTCCTACCAGGCGCGGACCGAAGGATGGATGGCCGAGCACATGCTGATCCTCGGCCTCGAGGATCCCGAGGGGCGCGTCACCTATCTCGCGGCGGCGATGCCGAGCGCATCCGGCAAGACCAACCTGGCCATGGTGGTGTCGAGCCTGCCGGGCTACCGGGTGTGGACGGTCGGCGACGACATCGCGTGGATCCACGTGGACAAGCACGGCCAGCTGCGGGCCACCAATCCGGAGCGCGGCTTCTTCGGCGTCGCCCCCAACACCAGCGCCAAGACGAATCCGAACGGCGCGGCCATGGTCCGCTCCAACACCATCTTCACGAACGTGGCCCTGACCCCATCCAACGAGCCGTGGTGGGAAGGGATGGGGCCGGAGCCACCGGCGGGGCTGCTCGATTGGCAGGGCAAGCCGTGGACGCCGGGCTCGGGCCCCGCGGCGCATCCCAACTCGCGATTCACGGTGCCCGCGCAGCAGTGCCCCTCGATCGCGCCGAACTGGGAGGATCCCGAGGGAGTGCCGCTCTCCGGCTTCATCTTCGGGTCGCGGCGCGCCCGGGTCGTGCCCCTGGTCTTCGAGGCCTTCGACTGGGAGCACGGGGTGTTCCTGGGCTCGGCGATGGGCACCGAGACGACCGCCGCGATCACCGGCCAGGTCGGAGTGGTGCGGCGGGATCCGATGGCGATGATCCCGTTCTGCGGCTACAACATGGCCGACTACTTCGCCCACTGGCTGTCGTTCGGCCCGAAGCTCGAGAATCCGCCCAAGATCTTCCGGGTGAACTGGTTCCGGCGCGACGGCGAAGGCCGCTTCCTCTGGCCGGGCTACGGAGAGAACGTCCGGATCCTCAAGTGGATCGTCGAGCGGATCCGGGGCGGGGGCAAGGCGGTCGAGACGCCGATCGGTCACGTACCGGCCCCCGGTAGCCTCGACGAGGCGGGTGTGGGGCTGGCTCCCGGCGCGCTGGACGCCGCGCTCCGCGTCGATCGGGACGAGTGGCGGCAGGCGCTCGACGAGCTACGCGAGTTCTACGATCAGTTCGGCGAGCGGATGCCGGCGGCCATCTGGAAGGCGCACGCGGAGACGGCGCGTCGCTTCGGGCTCTGAGCCGCATGCGGCCGGCCCGATGAGGAGAGCAAGGATGGGGCGAGCGGTGGTGGCGATCGCGCTCGTCGCGGCGGCCGTTGCCGGATGCGCGAGCGGTGACCAGCAGGCCGATGCCGATTTCCCGCCCCCGCAGCCCCCGGCGGCCTCCCAGCACTTCAAGGTGACGGCGCCCGGACAATTCCCGATCGACGTGTACTTCGCGGCCTGGGGCGAAGGCTACGTGATCTACGCGCCCGGTCAGGCCCCGATCTACCTGATCTCGGACAAGCAGGATGGCTTCGTCATCCAGCGCCCGGGGGAGTCGGCCAGTTTCGTCTCCCGCCGGAAGGACGGCAGCGGGTGGAACGTCCTCCGGGCCGACGGCCCGGCCACCCTCTTCATCAAGAACAAGGAGGGCGACGGCTGGATCCTCCAGCCGCCCGGCGAGTTGCCCACCCTGATCCAGCCGCTGCCGCAGTAGCACTGTTTCCCAGCTGACAGTCGTCCGTCCCGGGGACGCAAGCCCGAGAAGACCTTCGGGCGCCGACCGCCGAATAGTCCAGTAGTTTCAATCTGTTGTCGAGCTCTGCCCGGTGGCAGGGCGATTGCCTGCCAGTAGTTTGCTTTCTACTACGCCAGCAGTCGCCAGGAGGCCGGAATGTTCGGACGCAACGCTGCCAAGGCCCGCTCCGCCCGGCCATCCAAGAGCGACACGGTCGTCCGCCCCGAGGAGCCGACCCCGGCCCCGCCCACGACGCTGCTCGCGATCGCCCGGGTCGAGGGCAAGTTCGAGGGCAACATGGTGGCCACCGGCAACGTGGAGATCACGGCCACCGGCCGCGTCAGCGGCAACGTCGAGACCGACTCGCTCGTGATCTCGCAGGGCGGCTTCTTCAACGGCAACGTGGCCAAGATCCGGGAGCACGAGGTGCACTCCGGGCCGCGGCCGGTCAAGCGCCTCGGCGCGCAGAAGTAGCGGTCCCGACTCATGTGGCCCTGGAGTCGCCGAGCCGCCGCGGGCAGCCGCAGGAAGCTCACCGCCTTCCTCGACGAGGGTTCCGAGATCGAGGGGAAGTACACCTTCACCGGGACCGTCCTGCTCAACGGGAAGTTCCAGGGCGAGATCGCCTCGCCCGACACCCTGATCATCGGAGAGCGGGGGGTGGTCAACGCGAGCGTCCGGGCCGGCACCCTGCTGGTCAACGGCGAGCTCGTCGGCAACGTGTACGCGAGCGAGCGCGTCGAGCTCTCCGGCAAGGCGCGGGTCCTGGGGGACGTGGAGTCCCCGGTCCTGGTCCTCGAGGAAGGGGTCATGTTCGAAGGCCACTGCCGCATGCCCAAGCCGGGCGCGGTGGACTCGGCCCGCGAGGCGGCGGTGGTGTCGCTCAAGCGCTCATGAGCCAGCCGCGCGGAGGCTTCACCCTCGTCCTGGTGCACGGCGGCGGCAGCCGGATGGTGCACGTGGGCTGCCCGCGCTGGCTTCTCCGGGGGATCGTCCTCACGGTGTTCACGTTCGTGGCCCTGCTCATGGGGACGTGGTGGGACTACTTCTCGCTGAAGCGGGCCCAGATCCAGGCCGCCAGCGTCGAGCGTCGGGTCGACGCGCAGCGGGCGATGCTGGACTCGGTCGAGCAACGGGTGGCCGAGCTCAACCGCGAGGTGGGAGGCTGGCAGGCCGCGCACGCGCGGGTGTGGAGCACCTTCGGGCCGGGTCCCGGCGGCTCGGCGAAGGGAGCCGGAACGGGCGGCGCGGGCATGGGCGGCGCGATGGCGGTGCTGCCGCTGGTCTTCGCCAGCGAGACGCCGGCCCTGCCGCAGGCGCTGGCCATGCTGTCGAGCACCGTGGGCGAGACCGGCCAGAGCCTCCGGGCGCTCGGTCGCTTCATGGAGCGCACCCGTCCGATTCTCCTGTCGATCCCCATGAGCTGGCCGGTGCACGGCCCGCTCAACTCCCGTTTCGGCATGCGCCCGTCCCCGTGGAGTGGCGAGCTGGAGTTCCATAGCGGGCTCGACATCAGCGCCAACCGGGGGACGCCTGTCATGGCCCCCGCCACCGGCACCGTGTTCTTCGCGGGCAACGGGGGCGAGTACGGGAACACCGTCATCCTGGACCACGGCCACGACCTGCGCTCGCTCTACGGGCACCTCCAGGAGATCCGGGTGAAGCAGGGCACCCACGTCGAGCGCGGCCAGCTCATCGCCCTCACCGGCAGCACCGGCCGCAGCTCGGGGCCGCACCTGCACTACGAGATCCAGGTCCACGGCCAGGCCGTGGATCCCCGCCAGTTCCTCTGGGAGTAGTCCCGCCTCCGCACCGGCCCGCCGGCCTCGCGCGGGCCGCGCAGTCATGGTTTGATCCTCCCACCGGACGTCATCCGATCCGACGAGGAGGCTTCCCATGCCGTCGCTGTCCGCCAAGGAGCTCACGACCGATCCGCTGATCCGCTACGGCTTCCAGATCCTGGGCGCCCTCGTCATCCTGGGCGTCGGCCTGGTCCTGGCCCGCTACGTGGGCAACCTCACCGGGCGCTGGCTCGAGCGGCGCGCGCTCGAGCCGCCGGTGCGTAGCCTGCTGGTCAAGACGGTGCGGGTGGTGGTGCTGATCTTCACCCTGGTGGTCGCGCTCGACAAGTTCGGCTTCCAGGTCGCCCCCCTGGTGGCCGGCATCGGGGTGGCCGGGCTCGGCATCGGCATCGCGCTGCAGGGCGTGCTGGGCAACGTGGTGGCCGGCCTCAGCATCATCCTCGGCTACGCGACCGATCTGCCGAGGGCGCTGGCCCTGGCCCGCGAGACGCTGCTGGCGAGCCCTCGCGTGCTCAAGACGCCGGCTCCGGTGGTGGGGATCGCGAGCCTCGGCGATTCGGCCATCAACCTGGCGCTCGGGCCGTGGGTCGCGGTGCCCGACTACGCGCCGGCCCAGGGCGAGCTCTACCAGGCGGTGGTCGAGCGCTTCCGGGCCGCAGGGGTCGAGATCCCGTTCCCGCAGCGGGAGGTCCGCCTGCTCGGCGCCGCCTGATCGGCCGCCCGCGAACCTCGGGTCCGGTCGCCGGTGTCAAAGGGGCAGACGCTGGCCACCGACCGACGGCTTCGAGGGGGAGGGCTCGCATGGCAGATCAGCCGCTGAAGGGACAGAGGGCGCTCGTGACGGGCGCCAGCTCGGGCATCGGGCTTGGGGTGGCGCGGGCGCTGGACTTCTGGCTGACGTCGGAGGACCTCCCGGACCAGGACAACCGGGTGCCCCTCGATCGCGAGGGCAACATCGTGCTGGCCTACCGGCCGAACAACGAGACTGCGCACCAGCGGCTGACCGCGAAGCTCGAGCAGCTCATGAAGCAGCAGACGAGGGTCGCCCACCAGAACCGCACCGCGCGCTTCGGTCACGACCCGCGGACCTCGGTGCTGAACGCGGACTGCCGGGCTCACGAGGTGGACAACCTCTACGTGGTGGACACGAGCTTCTTCCCCTCGAGCGCGGCGGTGAACCCCGCCCTCACGATCATGGCCAACGCCCTGCGCGTTGCCGACCACCTCAAGGGCCGGCTCCGGATCTGATCGAATGGACTTCGGTCGAGAGATCACCGGAACCCTCGCGCTCGCCGAGTCGCGCGAGTGGCTGTGCGCCAACGGCCTCGGCGGCTTCGCGTCGGGCACCGTGGCGGGCCTGCCGACCCGCCGGTACCACGGGCTGCTGGTGGCCGCGCTGAAGCCGCCGGTGGGGCGCACGGTGATGGCCACCGGGCTTCACGAGCGGGTCGAGTACGACGGCGCGACGTACGAGCTGTCGACCGCCCGCTGGGCGGACGGCACGATGGCCCCGCAGGGGTACCGGCTGATCGAGCGCTTCTACCTGGACGGCACCACGCCGGTGTGGCACTACGCCTGCGCCGACGCGCTGGTGGAGAAGCGGGTGTGGATGGAGCCAGGGGCCAACACCACGTACGTGCGGTACCGGCTGCTGCGGCCCGGGGCGGGGGGAGCGGTCCGGCTCACGCTGCGCGCGCTCGTCAGCTACCGGGAGTTCCACTCCACCGCACGCGGCTCGGGATGGGTGATGGCGGTGGCCCCGGTGGAGCACGGCCTGCGGGTCACCGCCTACGACGGGGCCAGGCCGCTGTGGATCCAGGTGCCCGGCGCGACGGCCGAGCCGGCCCACGACTGGTACGTGGGCTTCCGGCTCTCCGCCGAGGAGGCGCGGGGGCTCGACGCCCTCGACGACAGCCTGCACGCGGGAACCTTCGAGGCGGTCCTCGTGCCGGACCGGCCGCTCACCGCGGTGATGTCGGCGGAACCGCGTCCGGACCTCGACGGCGAGCGGGCGTGGGTCCGCCGGCGCGCGCACGAGACCCAGGTCCTGCTCGCGTGGCGCAAGGCGCAGCCGGCGGCCGGCCTGGCCCCGGCGTGGATCGAGCGGCTCGTGCTCGCGGCCGACCAGTTCCTGGTGACGCGCCCGCTGGCCGACGAGCCCGGGGGCCTCTCGGTGATCGCGGGCTATCACTGGTTCGGCGACTGGGGGCGCGACACCATGATCGCCCTGCCGGGCCTCACCCTCACCACCGGCCGGCC